>JAAUXT010117863.1_pt1 | contig 45351 bp, 47 predicted proteins | sample 7278171 | NCBI WGS metagenome assembly JAAUXT01 (sample SAMN14350112, study PRJNA611818) | marine sediment metagenome | isolation source: surface marine sediment (1.8m) | place: French Polynesia: Moorea | collected 2018-08
ATGGGGCACTAGGCCTCTAGACCAATCAGAAGGCTGGATTTTGAATTCTAGACCAATCAGAAGCCTTCCCGCCCAAAAATTTTGTGCCCCATAGTGGGGGGCTCTTCTCTAGCCGAGCCTGGAATTCTCCCTCTGTGTGTTCGCACGCAGCTGTATTGGCACACTCCCCACCACAATAAACAACCAGACTTCAGAATCAAAGCACTAAATCCAAACACCACAGTTTTTATTACAAATAAAACATACATCTTTGTAAAACGTGAGCAGGAACAATAGAAAATGTGACCAACTTGCAACGTTATCCGTTGTGAGGCTTTATTCAATTGCAGCGCCAAGCAACACTTGGTTATTTACTTTTGCATTCACCGCATCCCTCACAGGCTGAGGAACTGACACTTTGGGTGTTAGCTTAAATTCAGGCCACTCTGTTTACAATGCTCTCTAAAGGAGAGTCTCCTGTGAAACTGAATGGAAATCAGATCAGAATTGCAACAGGCCTACCATTATTAGCTCAAATGGAAAGCTCAAATTTCAGCGCGCAAAATGGGGCCACACGGCCTCTCTGTACCCTGTGATATCTGGCGATCGCACGCAGAATATATGTCACCAAAAGTGATTTTGTGTTTTCCGGGTGCAAGCTCAAAAACAAAGTGAAGTCACGCGCAGCTTACGTTGTACTTTTGCTCGAACAGGAAGCCTGAGTCCAGCCTCTGGTGCTGGTCGAAGGCCAAAGCCATGCACGGACAGCAAAAGAACTGTTAGGTCTTTCCAGAGATTGAAAGTGCAAACTCTGTGAAAGGTCAACCAGGATCGTCGCTTAAAATGAACTGCCCAGAGTCCCATTACTTTGATAAAACCGAATCAACCCTCGATTCACAGTGTATCTTCGACTCTGGTGGCCAATTAGTAATGACGGAGACACCTTTGTCGATCTGACTCAATTGGTTGATTCATTTATCAGGCAGCCACCAGGGAGGAACCCTGTTCTTCCGCCACCGTCACTCCTGACACATGCGATACCTCCCCAATCCATCCCGCTTGTTTGGAGCAACATTCTTGAGGAATCTTGAGTTGTCGTGGGACACTTTCAAAAGGAGTTGTTGAGGATGAGTCTGACAAGGAACAAGTTGAAGTGAATGAACTTGCCTTCAAGACTGGAAATTTGTTCAACAGCGCAAAGATTTTCTGCGACTTCAGACCGGTGTCGTGATTGAGACACGAGGATTCACTTGAAACAGAAGCTCGGGCCACCCACTCGGAACCGCAGCGCGTCAGTGACGGCGCGGGCCGCACCTGCAGCTCGGGAGACAAAGCCCCGGAGGCCCCGGCGTCACCGGCCGCAGCTCGAGGGGCGCGGGTTACTCACCGCCGAGGTGTCCGGTGTTCCACCGGGGAGGCTGACACAAATTAAACGCTGATTAATTCGCGCTGATTAAATGATTACTCATGAATAGGGGAGCATCTCATTGTTTGAACAGGTCGTCACTGTCGGCTTCAGATATCCGATGTGAAGGGTTTGGCCAAGGCACAGGCACATCTTGTGGGACAATCCCACTATTTCGTGCATCTTTCAACAGCTGTGCAAGAAAGTGTTTTGCCCAACCTGTTTTCTGCTTCTTTTTGTTCCAAGCTTCGTAGCCATTTGAGGACACTGGCAGACACTGGAGCCCACCACAAGTGTTTCTCAAGGCATCGACTGCGCAGGCATGAAACCTGGTCTCATGTTCATTGTGCAGTGCACTGCTGCGGGGAATTTCCGGGAAGGTACCTGGCATTGCCTTACCTGTCGATTGGAACCGTGCGATAGTTCACCAATCGCCTGAACTCAAACCCAGAAATCCCTCACTGGGTCACATTTTCCTCAAACGCTTGACACTCCATATCGAATCCAGAAAAGAGCATCAAAAGTTTGGAGGCAATTCAGCATGACACCATGGCCTCATATCGCCATCGTTGATGTGTGTCCCATTAGGAACTAATTGTTGCCTTCAAGGGCCAGCTGTGAGGGGAGTGTTGCTTGTTGTCTATTCTTGGGAGTCATTCGGGCATGGACCACAGAAACATGCTTGAAAGCTCAGTGCTTCCTTTCTCCCAAAAGGCCGAGACGAGGTCTTTTTGGTGAGGAGGTGACAATGAGTCGGGGATAATTGAACAAATGTGGATCCTGAGGGTGTTTGCCGAGGTGAGATCTACATAGAACAGGAAGAACCTGGCAGAACCTGCGAGGTGGTATCAAACAAATCCGAGAATGCATGATTACATGTACTGTCGTGAGCGAAATGCGCGCGGTCGAGAACAAGTCATGTTGAGTCCCAGAATTCTTTGATACTACCTCGTAGTTTGATCTGGAATCCTTTAGATGCATTGTACGTGCACAAGTTGTGCCCTGGTTGGCATCTTTTGGTCAGCAGCATTTTTGAACATTCTTGTTCTCAGAACTTTTTTTTCCAGGCTGCACGAATGTAGCAACAGTTAATGCTGGACAGGAATGACTCTCTGGATCTGTTGTCGTTTACTTTGGCTTTGCTTCCACTGAATCCTTCCCCGATCAATGCCGAAGCACTGAATGTTCTTCCTCTGAGGCACATCCTCTATTCTGACCACTGCGCCTCAACAATGTCAACCCATTAGATGTATATTCTTCAATTATGATGCCAGTCTATTCACCACCTCATAAAGCCAGAAAGCGCACCTCACAATTTCAAAGCTCTGGGTAAACATTCCAATAGAAACCTCCGAACAATAAACTGACACTTGCATCAAACTGGTTTCCTTGTCAAAATTTTTAGGAAATTAAATTGAATTTCAGGTTTGATGCCTGTTTTTGAATCGCCTTTCAGACGACAGACCAACAGAACGTTCATATCCCAGGCAGGAAAAATGTCTCTCACTTCAGTGGTGACCTAAACAATGAGGCCTTTACATTCGGATGCACTTTTTGAGGATATTTTTGGGTGGAAGGTCTTTTTCTCACTGAATGGGTGGCACAGAATGGAAGTTGATGGCGATTGTGGGAACTTTATGATCTACATTAGAGAGAGGAAACTGCCACTGTTGAAGTTGATAAAAAGTTGATGTCATGTGAAGAATTATTCATGAAGACATTATTTGCCTGAGACACTTTCTAAGGATGCCAATCAAAGTTTGTGGCACAAAAAGCGCACAGCTGAGGCTTACATACTCGTATCAGCGCTCGACAGAAAGAGAAACCAACCGCGCGTTCTTCAGGAATTTCTTCTCAATGTTGCAGATTAAAGTCACTTGAAAAAGAAAAGTTTGCAAAATTTAGTCCAGAATTGTGGAGGCGATAAGACACAGATAGTGAATCAATTATAAATCCCGAGTCCTTCAAATTGACTTGACCAGAACTAATACCTGTCTTCTGAAAAAAAAGGTTGTGGGCAAAAAGTAAACAGTGAAAGAATAAAACTAATAGGCTTACATGAAAGGAGCTTATCCAGCATGTTTGGCTGTAAAGAATTGAGGTGCGTTTAAGATCACACGATCTTCTCACACTTGCCTTCAGAGAAAAACAGGCATTTTGGTGCTTACGAATGATTTAACCCCCTCGTAAGCATTGATTCGCAGTAGATCAACCTACTCCATCGTGGGCTGTGGCCACACACCCCCACTACCAAACCAGACAAAAAAAGAATGCGTCAGCGCTTGGACGGGGCCGTCTGACTCCGAGAGGTGCTGCATTACACATTCATCATTTGGTGTTTTTGTCAAAGAAAATTATCGTAATTAGGAGCTAAACACTTGTTTGGTTTTTGCACCGTCACTGGTCGTTTTCCCTGTCGGGGGTCCTGAATGCAACCTGCCAGGCTTCCGACGTCTCCTCGGACAGAGAACCTTTGGTCTTCCTCCACATCTCTGACTGCGGTTCTTTTGAGACACAACAGGGGCCACAGGAGAAGGCTGCGTCAAACTATCAAAGTGAAGCCAGGAGACCGCGTGATTTTGACTTTGACCACAGACTCCCATTTTCATCCAGTGTGCGTCACTGTTCAGATGGACCAGGTCTCGCTGACCAAAGAAACCCTTTTCACAAGTCACAGGATTTGCAGGTACCCCGCTGTGATGATGTTGTGCTGCGTTTGTCGTGGGTTTAAAACTTATCTGGTTCTGGCATCACAATAAACAATACCGTCTTTCTGGGCAGCTACTCCCTTTCAAGGGATTAAAACGTTGCCAACCATAATGGCCTCAATTGTGACAGATTTGGTCAGTGTGAAGCTTCTGGACCAATGTCACCAACAAAACTAATTTGATGGGATGGTACTGAATGAGATAAACGCAGCACACGTCAAAACTGGTTTGGCATCTTTGTGCCTCAGACAAAGTGCGGTGCGACTTCTTCGTCCTTGTGTTGCGCAAATCCAGTGTCCCAGGTTCGCAAAAAAAATCCATTTGTGTTCCTTCCAAGAATTTTTTGAGAATCAGAATTCGATCAAATGCATCTGTCCGTTACATGAAGCACAAAACATTCCAAGGAATTATGCGTTTGGTGTTTGACATCAGACAGTCAAGGATTGTCAACCTGAGTCTTCCAGAAGATATCATGACCACCAGCAAGACCTGTTCGCTTTGGAGTGCATTTCCTTGTCAGAAATCCCACAGTCTGTACCAAAGCACTGATAAATTATTTAATGATGGACAATTTTAAAGGGTCAAAAGAAATAGGAAACCGAGGAAGTCCTGTTTCAAAGTGGAGGTTCATTATGCATTGAAAAGAAGCAGACAGAGATGGCTTTTAGACTCTTCCAAGCTACTTTGGGTCCATTGTACAATGAATTGTTTGTAAGTTGATACGTGAACTGAGAAAATTTGTCGAAGAGATGTCCGTGCATTCTCGAAGACGGTGCTCTCTGGGCTTCCGATTTGTCTGTGCTTCATGAATCAAATGGTTCTGGTTGCATGGCGGGATGTGATATTGAATCATCATCAACCCCCTGAGAATTAGAAGATCAACAAACGTTCGTGTTGTGCCTCTTGGACTTGAAAGCAGTTTGATCAGCGACGCACAGTCCAACATTTCAAAACAAATGACAACATTCAGACCACGCATTTGTCCAGCGCTAATTGTTTTCAAAAATCCAACGGCATGTGTCGTGCCTCGAAGCGAAACAGGATCACTGAACCACAGTCTCTTCTTCTCTCTTGCACAAACCAAGTTTGAAATCCCTTCAACAAGGTGTTACCTTTTTTTGGACGTCATCAAAGCAGAATTTTACTCTCTGTGACTTCTCACTTGGTGTCCTGTGTCATCTTGTTTTCAAGAAAAAAGTCGAAGAATGTGATCTGTATGACTATTATGTCTTCACCCATAACTTTTGATGTGCCTTCTGAAAATGGTGTCCAAAACAGGACTCTGTACAACAGACAATGACAGTATCTTTCTTGCACAAAAAATGTGAAAAGAAAAGGTATCGAGTGACCGGCAAAGCACTTAAGTGATGTTCACTTTTTGCTGGTTGGAGATTTGATGACAATACCTTGGCAGAGAAGCTCGGATGGGTGGGATCACCCGGGGAGGTGCTGTCTGCGAGACTGTCTCGCACAATTTCGGACCCTATCCTGTCAAACTGCCACTCTTGCCTTCTGACTTTCAGAACGAAACATTCTGTCAAGATCAGAGAAAATGTGGACATTCAACACAGAGACGTAGAGCATTCGGGTCAGCTGATGCACTCCCACTTGGTTTGAAGGAAGTGACCAAAATGTCTTGAGTCTGTTCTCAGCTTGTTCCCCCACTGCAACCAGGCTGGGATGGGGAGGGGTTCCGCTTGTCCAACTCCAGAAGAGAAGAATTGTCCTTAAAAGACGCAACAAAAATTTCCGATGCTCAATACACGTTCAAATTCGTGAAGTTGAAGTTGTGACTCTGGAGAATCTGACTCCAGCCGGCCCACGTGACTCCAATTCAGGATCCGCTCGGGTCAACCACTCCACTCAGACACATTCCTCCTCTCTGCGAAATTGATTTGTAAAAAAACCTAAAAACTCTCCTGTGAGCTTGAGAGAGGTACTGCGAGTGCGGTCGTGACCAAGAGAAGCCAGGACCTGGGCTGCACATGAGAAGGCTCCCACTGTGCCAGCGAAGCCCAGGCCTCACGCAGCCCTCCCCGCAGACCTCACATCGTCAACGGCTGAAGGCAGCAAATTTGGCTGTCAACGGGCTTGAATCAAGCCTGACAGGTCACTTTACCTGCGCCAATTCTTTCCTTTCTGCCCCGCGACACCCGGGAGAGCTTAAGTTTCTCCAAAGAAAACTGTAAATATGAAGTGTTTTTGTATGTAAATGGCCACCTACACTGGCTAAACACTGTTGTCCCCACAAGAGCAGGCAAGCGAAATTCAACTCTGTAGCTTTTTGGTTGAAGTGAAAACTAATTTAACATGTACTGTTGCAAATTAAATAGCTTTTCAGTTTGAATATGGAAAATCAATCAATCACTCAGTCAGACTATCTGGTGCATTGTGGCAAAATTTAAATGTTGGCTTGTCTGCATGTCACCCACTGCCCTTCCTATGCATGGCACACATGCATCGTCATATCGTCAGATCGTTTGGTGCAGCAGACAGAAGAACAAGTGACAGCATCGAAATTTCCAGAATTCTCAGAGACAGCGGTGGGGTGGGGTGGGGTGGGATGGGTCATGAACAGCCGTCATCTGTCAACACGAAATATTTCCGTGTCTTGAAACCGATGCCCCTTTTCTGGATAAAACTGAAGCTGTAAATTGTGAATGCAGCACCAACAATCACGGTCTGTCGACTCCCAACACTCAAACGACATTGACAAAAGACCTTCTCTCTTGCGCTTCTCTGGGGCATCACAGTTTTGCTTCGGTTTCGAGAAATCTTCGCGGATTCTGCTGAGCAAAGCCTTCGGGCTCGAGTCCTACTTTTCACCGAGAACAAAGCAGAACTAAATTGATAGTTGTTCCAAGCTAATTTGACTGAGTAGTTAACAACATTAGCAATATCACAAAAACACGGTAATTGATTTATCGCACATCGAGTCGTCTGTGCATTGGATTAAATAGGCTGAAGCCTCGGAGCTGCGAGCTTCATCTGCTCACGCTGCAGCCTTGAGTTCCACTGCCTGAGCGTCATACTGAACGTATCTGTGGCCGATATGCGTGTGTTCTTTGGTGTCCATCCTGGAGGAAGAGCAAAACCCTTCTTGTTTCTGGTCGGTCTTTGTCGCCCGAACTCAAGAGGACGGCATTAGCATTTGGAAGAATACCAAAGCAGTTTCACCAAAACCTTGATTCTTCTCAAAGTTGTCATTCAAAGTTTCCGTTTTTGTTTTGTTTGTTGCTTTGTTTTGTGATCAGAGGGAAGTTTACCACATCCCTTGTATCTTTCAAATTCTGATTGAGAAGATTCAGCTTGAAGCCACGCGTGCTGCGGAGCAAAGTACTCGCATTTACTACCACTACACAACGACTTACAATCTTAATATCCACGATTGCAGATTATCCCGTATTTCCTACAAAACAGTTTAACACCTCAAAGTAAACCAAAGCACAAAAATTCACCCCCGAAATGTTCAAGTCTTGGTTTCTGCCGCGCACGGGACAGGCTTGCGGTGATGACAGTAGCATCTGAGGGAACTATTTGCTCTGCGTGCAGCAACTGGGATGTCAATCAATGGGACTTGCTTCTCTCCTATTGGCCAAATAAGGCAAAAGTGAGTGTGAAGCAACTGTGGAAGCAGGATATTCGTGCGCTGGGAGGCCTGTAGAATACGCGTGTGATTTCAATCAATCACCTTCAGTCGAACATTAACAAGACATAAGTTCGCATTTACAACGAGAGGGTTGGGTATTAATCCCCTTCTGCATCTCTTTCTTGGTTTTATCAACCTTGAGCCTTACTCGTCGCTGAGCTCTTCACTGCTCGTGTTCAACTCGTACGTTCACTGGTTGATGAGAAGGGACCGCTGCGACGCTTCAGTGATCGTTCCTCCAAGAGACATAAACTCGAGTGCGCGATCGGCAATTGACCGCAACAGTGACACGCAAATCTTGGACTTATAGTTCAAACCTCAAGCCTTGGGAGAAAGTGAACGTCCTGAGACCTCAAACGGCAGACGACTGACTGCTTCGACAAGAGCTGCTTGAATCACGGCGCCGGGCGGACCACGACTCGGCGGTTTCGGCTCCCGTCCTCCGGTGTCGGCAGAAGCGACGTGAATCAGCCTCCTGCGCCGCAGCCAGCTGCATTGAAACAGGCGAGTACAAAAAATTCACATTCACCAAGTGAATTTTTCTGTGTGACGGAAATTTCTGTCGTGACTCGGTGAACTCGTGGACAGTGAAGCAGGGTGTTGAGCGAAGTCTTGCCGGTTACGAAAATCTCCGACAAGAAAATTTGAGAAAATCTGCTCGAGCTCGGCCGTCCACGCTTCCAGTTATGGAGGCATTCCCCTGAGCAACAACTGTCACGGTTTTGGGTTGCTGCATACTCCGGCTAAAACCACCTCATGGCCATCCTTTACTCTGCTGACACTCAACAAACGCGAGGCGAAGTCGAGTCATCAAATATCTGGGCCTCAGGCCTCCCGTTCTTATGTTTACCAGCATATATTAAACCAAATCAAAATGCAATTTCAAGTTACTACAAGTGCAAAAAAAAATCCTGGTTTACGTGCAACGCGCAGAAACTGTGGCACAAGACACGACTTTTGGCATTTGTCATACAAGACGGTCAATTCAGAAAATGCGTTTCTCAGAAAGCGAAGTGCTGAGAAAAGAGTTGTTTGCTTCACGCGAGTCTCCGGCAACCAGAAACAATGGGTGGAAATGGTTTTGTGACCAAACCCCTGCACCACAAACTCCTGTTTTTGCGAGATCGTGCCGTCTCTTTTGCATTGAAAAATTTACGGTGAATGTCAAAATTGGTTGGTGGTTTGCGCTCAAAATTTGTTCATCACCAGTGCAACAAATGCCAAAATTTTTAGACATCAAAGAATATTCGTGAATGGATATCTCGCAGAAAATCGCGTTTAAATACAGGTGATATTCTCACACAAGAATTCCATATTTGTTTGCACTTCCATTATGCAGCAATAATTTCCACGAGTGTCTGCAAATAGCTGTGGAGCAGCTAAATGGATACTAACAAGAAGCGGAAATACTCCAAGAGGCCTTGGAATGGATATTGTACGCAAAGCGTTTCTTAACGTGACATTTGCGAGGTTGTGTGCAGAAGCACCGTGAAAAACAGAACCCGAGTGATTCATTTCTTTGTGAATGGGTTTCATGTTGAAGGAAACAAGGAGAGGAGGGTTCCTGGTATCAATATGGCAATCAATGGGTCGGGCAGGGAGCGGGGCAGGAGGCTTCCTGCGCCCGGGTCTGTAGGCACTTGAGGACCCGCAGCCCCGCCGCCTCGACCCATTAGCGGAGAGAGGGACGGCCTCGGGCCCGGCCGCGCACTCGCCTATTGACAAACCGTGTTCACAGCGCTCGCGATGGCCTTTTCGCACAACGCCTGCAGATACAAACAATTCTTCAGTGTGTCTTTGGTCCTGTGCAATTGTCAATGTGATTCAGCTTCTGCACATGTTCGTTTTGTTCTGCCCGCAAATCACATGCAGTTACAGATAATGTGCCACGTTGAGTTCTCGGAGTTTTGAGACACACGAAGAAGAATCAGAAGCACCACGAAAGGTATTGTTCTGTTGCAGGCCAAAAGGTACCTTTTTCAAGATTTTGGCTGACTTTGAATTCCTGTCAAAGCAATCGAGGTTCGCTTTGTTGTCGAGCCGTTACCCAAACTATTTGCAGAAGAAACAATGCTTTGTGTGTGGGTTTGGAAAATATTTGCTGTGATAATGTACATATCACCTACAGATTACCAACCCCTGGAAGTGTGAAAAATCCTCAAGATACATTTTGCACATCTGAGGGTGTTGTCCCGCACTGCAACTGGATTCTGGTCGAATTCACCCGTTTGTTGCAGCTCAGATATTTCTGCAGGTCTTTGAAGCAGACAAATTGGAACAAGTGGCACCACGAGGGACACGTGAATTGCGCACCTTTTTCCAGTTAAATCCTTGTTTTTCACCCCTGATTTTTTTTTTGCCACAAACATCAGGTGCAACAGTTGACCCCTGTCATCGGCAGAAAAAATAACTTTCATTGCTCATGCAAGGGTGGTGCCCTCCGATGCAAGTGCTCGGTGAGCATCGGTGTGGTTTAAGAAATTTGAAAATTGGCTTGGAAGGGTCACAAGGAGAAGGCAATTTTCTTCAGAGAGTAGAATTGAGAGTCAAGACTTTCCGACCCCAAAGAACCCCACGAAAACAGCGAAACTTCAAGTACAAGAGGGACCACCACGGTACTGGCTCTCTGTGCATAATAAAAGAAAATATACCCATCATTTATGCCCATTTTCCTATTAGAAAGGGCATTTGAATTATTATTGAAGCATGCAAGTGAACACTGAATGGGTGGCTCGTTTCGTATGGGCCCAGATAGCTGTGAAATGATCCCAAAGGAGACCGCACAGTGCTCACTCATTTGCCGCCACATCAAACGGCAAAAGGCCCTCGCCAAATTGATGACCATCTTTTTTACGGAATGGAAAATTAGTACCTTTTACAAGCAATAATGTGGCTTGCACTCGAGTTGATTTACGCGTTCTTGCGAGGACAACTCTATCATTTCCACAAGACCTTCTCCCTCCGAGGCGCACGAAGAGTTGACTGACCCACAGTTCCACGTGTTTTTCTTCCAAAACATTGTCCACTTCTCGTTTGACCACAGCTGAAAAAATGCCAACAAACAAATAGCCAACTTCCAAGTTTGGCATGACTTCGGGAGAATCGGGCTGAATGCTGCTTCGGATTCCTTCGGTTTGGCACAAAACAAGAAGAACGCACTCAGTGTCTCGATGTGTCGAGTGTAAAAAGAGGATGCCATTACAGGGGGAAATGCACGAAATAAGATCATTGTTTGATTTGAACGACAAAATGAAAAGTTCAAGATGGTTATCACTTGTGTTCGTTGTTTCTGGTCTTTCTGCTAAAATCCAGCCCTTTTCACTCAAAATGTGTATCAGTTTTCAAGCAATCGGGTGAAAAAGGAACAAACAATAATGCACTCATTTTCCTTCATTTTAAAAATCACAATTTTAATTTCAGAAATGAAACAAAACCTGAGCAAAGAAAACAAAGTTGCAAAGGTCACTTCCTCTGGCCACAAAGATGAGGAGGGCATTTCGGGCTGATGTTGCTCTTTCACCCGCGTTTTCTTTCACGTCCACTCCCATTTTTTCAGATTAAAATTTCAACCGCATTGTCACATTGGGGCTGATACATTCTTACACACCCCTTGACAATGTGGCTGAAAAGGAAGTTTGTGGCGCACTTCAGCTCTTCAATGCTCTCAAAATGCCCAGCCTTTCGCAGGATCTCAATCTCTTTTTCACAGTGTCCAATAACCAAGATCTGAGTGTCACATTTCCTCGAGAACCCATTGAAATTTTTCACAAAGTTTCTTTTTAACATATCAAAGTTCTGAAATTGGGACTGAAAGTGGTTTTGAATGAGAATAGAAAATCATAAGATCAGTGGTCTTAAGAAATGTGCACCCAGCATCATTTTACTTTTGAGGACCGAGCGTCCTCACTTGGTTCTGTTTCTAACGTTTGTGGGGAAAGAAAGTAAGAATCCAGTTGCCATGTTGGTTTCTGTACTTTTTCTGGATGCAAAGGACAATTTTTTCGCGATTTGCATTTTTTTATTTGCAAATCGACAAATCGACATATTTGAAATGCAGACAAGAAGGTATGTTAAATATCCACTGCTTCTGACAGGAACTATCAAAAATGTCAGCATGTATCAAATTCACAGCACTTTTGCGTTGCTTTTTAACAAGAAAGCTGCTGCTTTAATCTTAAAAAAATGAATTACATGCAATTTTACTTGTTCAAAAATCAGCGCTTGGTAACACAACCTGTAACAAAAGACGAGAGGAATTCGGCTTTTTTCAATCGAGCGCTTTCATCAGGTGCGACCTGTGTGGGTAATAAGTTCATTACTGCACTAGTTACCTGGATTGTGTCCACTCACGTCAATCGCTGCGGCCAGGGTCACGCAAATGTCGTGTCTCGGTCCGTCCCCCTCTGGTGCAGGTGGCTTTGATTCACAACAATTAAGTCGCGTATCAAACTGCATTTGGACGCGCTTTGGCCACGTTTGCATTTTTTATCTCATGGTGCAGGTTCCAGGTCTCAGGGATTTTTTTCTCGCAGGGAAACGTAAGTTGCGTTGCGACTCAGCTCCAGCAAGGATCTTCTTGTGCTGTTTGACATTTTGTGCAACGAAAAGCCACATGCGAGCATCATGACAATGTTCAGAAGCCAGCCTTGTTCTTGACAGCTCCTGGTGGTTATGCCGAAGAAAACTTGTAAAATTCAACAGAATTTGAAAGACCACAGCACACCGTTCGAGAAAGAAAGTTTTGGTAGCTAAAAAGTACTTCTATTTCCCCCAGGTGCGCAAATCAATTTTCTCTGTGAAGCGTGCACGCATTCGGTGGTGCGCCTTGGGACCACCCCTTCGCTGCACAGTTCATGACGTTCAGGGTGGAGGAACCAAGCCCGGACGGAGAACATGCTGCAGAAAACAACCCATAGCTGTCAAAATGAAGAGATGCTGCGCCAAACAAATTTATTGGTGTCGCCGATCTGTTATTTTTTGGTGCCGACTCCACATGGATCCCAAGGTCAATCACCAACACGTGGGCTAAATGGAAATAAACCGGCTACATGTGTTGCGAGCAGCAGACAAGTGCGAAGATGCGTTCTTCGTCCTCTTGACTTTGACTTTGTCCTGCAGGTGATCGAAGAGAAGCCATTCACACAGGGCTGTTCCTCGGAATGAACGTGACAGTCTGTTCAGTGCCATCTCGGTATTTCTCCTGCCTTTCGTTGCCACCGTAAACAATAATCAAAATTACACAGTTCGCGACGTTTGAATGGGTGGTGCACAAAGCTACAAGGTTGAGTTCGAACGCTTTGAAGCGAGTAACAGAACCTATTCATTCACACGACTCTTCAAAGACCCTAATTCCAGGTGCTGAATTGTTCCTCCAAAACAGACGCATCCCGCTGCAGGGGCGGAGCTGGACCTGGTGTTGCCATCAGTTCCGACAGACTCTGAAACGGACTGTTGAGCTGTGACGAAAAACAAAACCCATGACGATCGCTTCTGAGAGCAAAACAAACAAAAAGAAAACTCACAAATTTTGGTATGAATTGCAGAAACAGAGCTCGGCAACTTCATTGTTCAAAGAATCTGGATCCGCCCAGACAACCTGATGAGGTTTTTTTTCTAAGGTTCGCCTTTTTTACAATTTCCCTTTTCAGTTTGACAGTGAAAGGTATTAGTGAAAGGTTGCGGGAGAAATATAAAAGGGCTGAGCGACCCAGGAATCTGTGCACACTCTGTCATCACACATCTTTTGTGCCTTGTTCCATTTCCCCATTCCTTTTCAAGTGAAACATTGCTGGGAGCTAATATTAATTAATTAACATGTTACCTGAAGGGCAAGACTCTGTTCATTTTATTCACATCCGTGCAATCATCGACCAATGAGATGGCACACTCGTCATATTTTATGCAGATACAAATGATTTCATCGAAAGACAAGAAGAACCAAAAGAAGTCCTGTCGCCTTTTTACCGGCAATGTTGGGAAATTGCAAATCTTTCAGCGTTTTCAGCACCGATGAATTCGTCGTCACTCTTCTGTTGTTCACTTTTGACAAGAAAATCAATGTTCACCAATTTTCTGCAGTCTTCGTCGCCTTTCATGAAATTAATTTTCCAAATGGAAAGGCCTTTTGCTCCTAATAATATCCCTTACCAGAACAAATGACACATTTTGTGGTGCATTGTACCATGCATGAGGTCTTTGTCCCTCTCAAAATGTTGATGCTGTGATGCATTTTGGGTGTCATTCTTGCAATAGCTGTCTCAAAGGTTGTGTAAAATCGCCTCAAAAGTTGTGTCGGAGGAAAATCGGAGAGTTGGTGGGAGGAAATCAAAAGCAATCAAATTACTGCACCTGAACAACGCGTTCAAAAGAACACCGGTTCTGGATGTCAAACTGAGATTGCAGGCACTGAGCGAAAAGGACTTTCTGCGGAAATGAGGCTGTGGCCGCAAAATACAGATTCACAGCTTTGTTCCCAACAAGGTCTGTTGGGGACCGTTTTGTGAAGATTGTTGCGCTCTCGAAAACAGTGTCAGTTTGGAGTTACTTTGCAGCAAGCAGCTGGCATAACGAAGCACTTCGACGCCTCTGTGCCTTCTGTTGCAAATATCACAAAATTCAGAAGTTGGTAATGAAAGACAAACAATCATCTTGCAGACAACAGGTTTCCAATATTTCTGCTACAGGCAAAAGAGAACGTGTTGGGTTGTAAATCCAAACATCTTCAGACTTTTAATCATTGATGGGCACGAACAGGCGAATGATGAATTCTTTTTCAGTGCATGGGAACGCCACGGGGGAATTAGGTGTCTTCTTCGGAAAGCATGTGTCCTTGTGAAGTTAGAAGGTTGCATGCTCCTTTGAGATCTGTGTAACAGCAATGGAAGGAGAGAAGCGTGTGGTGTTTTCAAGGACGGAAAGCTGCTCCTCCAGTCTCACCAAACCATAAAGATGGAGATTCAACAAAAACCAAATTTTCAATATGCGGAGAGCGAGTTGCAGTCGAAAAGCAAAATGTCTGCACCCATGCCACAGGCCCACTTGCCTTTTCTTCGTCAGGAAGTTGACGAAAAGAGCAGAATTCAGCTGCAGGAGGAAAAGCTGCCGATTGCAGTTGGTAAATATTTGAAAGTTTGTCTTTTCTGTGGCCATTGAACAAACATTTGGCTGTGTGACGCCAAACTTGGTTTGTGTCAAGATGAGCTCGCATTAATCATTTTATCTCGTTTGAGAACGCCTCGAGCTTCAGAACTTGCTTGTTAGATGCTTTTCTTGGCCTGATTAAGATGCTTCGGGTTGAGAAGAGAGGTGAAATAACCTATTCCCTGTCATTGTAACAATTTGTTAATACATTTAATGTATTGCTCCTTTTTAGGTCATTTGTCAGCAAAAGCGACGATGTAATGGAAAATAGTAGGTTTTGTGAGTGACATCCAAGGCTTTTAGACGCTCATGCCTCCGGGACCTGGAAACATTGGGGAACAGAAACTTGCAATTTTCATGCCCTTTTATAACAAGAAGCGAGTTGTAAATGGAGAAAGTTTTCTCGGCTGCAAACTAGTTGTCAGCTCCAGTTACCTTGATGGGAATATTACGAAGACGTCGCATTTGGTTATTAGAAATATGTTGTGCTGCTGTATGGCGAATTGATGAGTGCTTTTGTCAGATGTTGGTCTCTCGGGATGTGCACAAAAGCAGGACTAAATTACCTGTATCATTATTTAATAGGTTCTACTGTTCTGGAAAATGGGCTTCTGCAGTTGTGAAGGGAACTCTTTGTTGATCAGAAAAACAAGGAAGAACCTACTTGTGCTGAGCTAGATTAACAACTTACACAAATTGCTACAATCTCTTAACCAGCTTAGGATGGCAAGAACATTGTGTTTCGTGCTTTGGAACGAGAACAAGAGCTTCACTGACGATATTACTTGGCTGCAAATTAATTTTCATGACAAATTCACAAGTTAAAATTTTGAGGATAAATCATTTCCGGCTGCACCGCAGCGGGGCTGGTACTGCGGAGTTGGCTCTGGATCGGCGTCTGTCCTTCTCAACCTTCGCTCGATATGAATGCAAACAGCCAGGTAGCGGTCAATTTAAAATGCCAAATCTCGCTTCAAAGCAGGAAGAATGTCGCACTCCAACTTTGATCCATTAATTAGGTGCAGACGTTGCTCATAAGTAGATCCCCATTGTGCACAACGGATCTGCACAGAGGTAACTAACTGTTCAGTGTTTTTGTTTGTGTGTTCTCCCACTGGGAACCAACCAGTCACGCAAGAATTCGTCTGTGTGACAAACTCGCTGCTTTCCTGTGTTCAATCCTGTTGGAATTCTCTGTTTTCATTGCCACATTCAAGCAATAGTTACCGACTCCAACTTCAGTGGCGAACAAAAATTGTCTCAGACAGCGGAGAATTGGTTTGCATCACGGAAATGGTAGATTTTCCATCCCCAGCTGTGCTTCACTTGAACTTACCTAACACCCGAACATGAAGTATACATCTCTCATTTGATGCTTGACCTCACTTTTATGCAGTTTATATGAATGTTGACAGCAATAGTTGTGGGTATTCTCCACATACCAAGTGTTGCCCTTCTGATTTGACAAAGGTGCCCGCAGCACTGTGAAGGCACATGCACCCTTATTTGGCTTTGTGCGCTTGCTGAGGTACCAAGAAGAACACGACACCGAGAAAATGTTGGAAACCTTTGGAGACGACTTTACAGCGCTGGGTTCAAATCCTTCAAATTCTGACAATTCCCTCTTCACCATTGAATAACCAAATACGATTGAAGTTCATTGTAGCGAATGCATTTCTCTCATCTGACGTTCCTGTGGAGGTATTAACCAGTCGGTGGCCCTCTCGTCATGATCTTGTTCAGAACACACTTGAAATGTGAGAACATTTACAAAAATCTACTCGAATCCAACTGTCCTCTCCACATCAGTTTCAGCAGATCGACAAGCTCTCAGCAATCTTCAACGTGTCAAAGGGGGCTTCTCTTGAAACAGAAATGCAAAAATGCCATGACGAATGGAGCCAATGTTTTGTGGCAACGAGCCTGGATGTTTGTAGCAGCGGTAATCTCTTCAGCGCGAAATGACTTTTGTGTTTGAAAGGGAACTCAAAGCTCCATGTATTTCCTCTCGATAAAAAGGTGTTTCATTGCAAACACACAAAAATAAAGATTTGATGAACAAACCACGAGCAGATGAAAGCTGCACGTGTCGCGAACACAGAGTCTGTCACGGTGATTGTGTTTGCAAGAAGCAACTATTTATTCCTGGTGACACAGAGATGAATGGACCTCATTATGAGAGGGTGGGAAAAATTACCCTGAAAAGGGGTGCAACTTTTCTTCCCTCCTTCTATTTCAAAATTAACACATGCTTGCACCGGGTTGATAACATTGATAAAAAGCTGTGCTGCACGAGGAGGTTGGTGCAGATCCAGTCTGCTCTTTGTCATTTACCACCAATGCTCAAAAGATATTTTTCGTGACCGGTTCGCTGATTTGAACTCGCAGATGTCATTTGTAGCATGGAAAGTCGGCCAGTTCTTGCAGAAAAGTGCCGTTTTGCATCAGGTTGTCAAATTCCCAGAGGGCCCCGCGGATCCGCGATTGACACGGGCACGAGCAGGGCCAATCTGTTCACAGCTAATAGAAACGAATGATTATCCTACACAAAAATCAATTACCAAATTAAACAATTCGATGCGGACCTATTAGGCACACTGCGTAAACAGCGAGGAGCGTGATTTATTTTCATGCTGTATCTGGTTTCAGATCAAAAGCGCTCGCAACCAAAAGACATCGAGGCGGAGTTCCAGCGACTTTGTGGGGTTCCAAGAGTTCAGACTGAGAAATGTCCAAAAATGCCGCAGTTTTTTCCTTTGCACATGCGGCCGCAAAGGAAAGTTTCGCGACTGGGTTGGAAGAAATCGTATATTTTCCTATTTTCCCGACACTGAGCAATCAAGAAGTCCCACATGGCCAGGTGCATCCACAAGCACAGATAGGCTGCAGCCTAATGGGGAAAATTTTTACCTGAGCAAGTTCTCACTGACTTTATCTTCGAGTTGTGTCTCTGCCCGTGTTTCTTGCAACCGCAGTCCCGGGGGAAGCCTCACATGCTGCTCGATGATTATTAGCCAAGCTGTGAAGGGACGGATTTTCTACGGCTTTGCTGATCTTAGATATGTCAAAATGGTGCCGGTGAAGGTTGAGGCGTCAATTTGCATTGATTTGCGGCTGTCCAGACGAATTTGGGTCTCAATGGTGAGAAGACGCAGTTGAATGTTGGTGTCGGGCTCTTTCACGGAGAGATACTTGGAAGTTTTTGTTTTTCCAACACTTGTCGTTTCAGTTCCCTTTTTGTTTTGAAGTTTTGCTGTGTTGAAGACAGCAATTCAGTTGGAGCAATGCAGCTCGTATTTGCAGTCCCTGTTGAGGTTCTCTTGTTGAAAGAAAATGTCAACAACAAGATCCCGGTCAGCATGGCGAGTCTCAGTGAAAGGGGATTAAGCTTTCCAAGGGTCGCTTTTCGGACGACTGACCGAATCAATGAATACATGACTCTGACCATGTCTTTGTCAGGGTGCAGCCCATAACTCGCTCCCAGTCTGGTCAATACCAGTTCATGTCATTGTGGTCACGACTCCCGGCACAATATGTGGCAACATTTGGAAGAAACAACAGGATCTGCTTTGAAAATGTGGCGTCGATTCTTTCCTTTGAGGAGCGTTGCCTTGAAGCTGAAGGACGGGCGCAGCGGAGCACCGCGAGAGCTCCTCTCACCCCGCGATGCGCACAGACGACTGTGGCTTCCCCCCTGATGAGCAGAAAATTAAAAATGCACTGAGTGCGAAATTCCTCATTTGTCGCCTGTGTCTGCCGATTGAGTCGGAGATACAGATATCAAATCAAGTCGTTTGTTGTGCCGCTCTTGCGGGAATCTGTTTGGGGGGACTTAATTATTTTGATGATCAGTGTTGGGGAGATGGAGGAGAAAAGAGGGAAGCGAAAAGTAAATCACTGCGGAAAAGGTTACTCCAGATTACACAATGATGAACGAATGCTAATCAAACAGGTCATCATGACCACTGTCAAATATGCTCACAAAATGTGCATTTTCGTGTCAGTCATTCGTAAATAACGTTGCACGAAAACTGAACTCCAGTCCTTTTGGTTTTACTGAGTATGGCTTCTTCGTTTTCACCCCTGAAAGGAAAGGAATCATTTTACCCCGAGAGAAAACTGGGGGAGTGGGTGACACCCAAAGGGTTTGTTGTCTGGCTCTTGTTGCAACACAGATTCAAATTGAATTTCAGGTTGTCTTTGGTCGTTTGACCAAAGACAGCATTTCTGATGCTGGCTCACTGCACCTCCATGCCACTGAAGGCAGACGAGAAACTGCAATGTGAATGTCGAGGTGGACACCCGTATGGGACGAGAAAAACTAAGCTCTGGTGAGCAATGGAGAACGGATAAATGCTTCAGTGTTTCAATGCTTGCTTGATGAAATCCACGTTCGACCTGAACCACAAAAGTCTACGAATTTTTCATTTCGATCGCAGGTGGTGGACATGCAAAACACACAAATGGGAGATCCAATGTCAGAGCGACTTGTTGAAGGAACTGTAAATTTCATACGCATGTATTGTTGATCTCCAATAATCCGATCATTAATTGCCATTGTGCAGCAAAGATTAAAATTCCAGCCTGTGGCTCTCGGCATCTCCTTTGTTGGCAAATGCACAATGAACAAACACGCAGACAGCTTAGCAAAGCATGTTTTCATTTTCAGATTCTGTTTAGGCGTTGATGGAAACACCATTACCATGACATACACGAGCATTTTGAGGAGAAACGCGAGGGTAGATCCATGTTGAAGCCTTGTACAGAAATCTTCTGGACGAACAGATTTTAGGGAACGGAAAATTCTTGGTGTGTTACCCAGTGCTCAAAATAAGAAGTTTGGCATAAATCTCAGAATGATAGGAAAGAGAAGCTCACAGCAATGGCTGGAGCCAAATTATTCATATTTTCAATGGACATTGTCTTATCTCGACAGAGCAGCTTCCGAGTGAGCTGTGCCCAGAATTGCGGATCGCGCGCTAAATATTCAACAGCGCATCTCGTACCCGTATTGTGTTTCCATTGCGACTCTCGACGAAGGGTCCTTTGCAACACAGAGAACCGCACCCATTGCTCCAGCCAGTCTCGGACATTCAGGTGCTTCGAGAGAAATAAATTGCTTTTTTTTGCATCACGAATGCAGCTTTGTGGAAAAATTTTGAAGGAGCTTCCGTCGCAGAGGATCCAGAATCCTGCGCGTTGTGATGGGAGAAATATTGTCACTTCCTAATGATAACAAATGTGTGACAGGGGCCGTATTTATCCTGCCTTATCCCACTCCACATCGCCCCATCAAAAATCAATTTTCATTTTTCGCCTGACACATTCAAGCCATATTTCCGGATAATGATATTAAAATGGTCAGTAAGCCTGCTTACTGTTTCATCATTATTCCAGCGACGGGAGAATGTAATCACGCCTGCACTGCGCATATTAGAACAATAAATAAAGATCGGTGTAATGCCTTGGAAGATCAAGAAAGATCCGCAACGGGGTGAAAATTAAATGCGCAAGAAAGTTAAGCCCTGTCGCCGTGCAGTCGCATCGTGATGGTGAGGCCTGAAAAGCATTCTGTGTGCATGGCCCACTTCGACCGTCTCACCTTGCAAACCCCAAATACATTGAGACAATGGTGTGTTTCATGCTTGAGTGAAAAAGACTGGAGTCTAATTGGCTGATTTTGTCCCATGACGAGGTAACCGTGGCTCAATTCACATTTCGGCTCAGGGCCCCAAAGGAAACACACACAAAATTAGGGGAACATCATGAGCAACCGAATGAACTGCATGGATACAGTTGGTGGTGGTGCAAAAAATGTTTGTGGGGAGAGCGAGTACTTTTTGGTGAGTGATCTGTATGTTCTTCAGTTGTACGGTTGACCTTCAGTGTCTGGACATTTTGCATTATCAAGGTGAATGGGACAGCATGGAAATTTTTATCAGTCAGTTACGCGAAAACTATTGACAACATCGGCTGTGACAATTTTTATCGGGCGGTTCAGCCCTGGTGTACGTCTTCTGATAAGGCTCATCCACGCAGCGCCCGGCTTGCGCGGAGATCTGCACCAGTGCAGCAGGAAAAAACGAAACTTCGCTGAGTCCTTCCACACTGAATGTGACTTCAGAAGACAACAAACGCACAAGTTATAATTGCTGAAATATTTGGGGTTCAAAAAACCTCAAGGTCGAACAAAGGCGTTCTCTGTTCATATTGTGTCGCGTTTCGCTCAAAATCATCCGCAAGCTTCCAAGACAGCAATCGAAGAAATTTGATCCTCGGGGACACTTTTAGTGTCACTTCTGAATTGTCATACTCATTTACCTGTGATACGCGTTTGTTTTCCAGACCTTCACATTGATGCTGACGAGACTGGAAGCATCGCCGCACGTTTGACGAGGTAATTGGCTCTTGGCGCGTGTCCCGTCGGACCCCCGCCTGCTCCCGGTGTCTCCGCGCCTCCTCCGCCGGCATAAAGCCACCGTCGCCCGCAGACTCCGCGCCACTCCAGCCCGCGGCTCCTGAACCAGCGCAGCCACCCGCGTCTTCAACCGCATCCGCGCTTCGTCACTGATGAAAACGCAGCTCAGGACTCGTGAACAAATCGTGGCAAACACACAATTTTTACACTTGCGAATTCCAAAGCAAATTCGAGACTTGCAACTGAGCAAACAGTGAACATTGGCAAAACTGACAAATTGTTGCACGTACACGCATCAATATTGCTTGTATGTTTTTGGTCAAGGTGTAAAATCACAACTGCACGGCGAAGTTTCATAAGACAAGGGAAAAGTTGGCAGCATCTCACAATCTGACGGATCATTCTTCTTTTCCGTCTCAACAAAATTTCTTTTTGACTTCGACAAGCTGCAAATTTTATGTTCGCACCTGACCACCCTGACTGTCAGGACCCAGTTTCACCCACAACGCCACAAACCCGTTTTCAATCTGTGAGAGCAGACGAAAGAGACTGTAACTATCCCAACGTCCACGAACTCTACGAGGACCCCACGTCACACAGCAGCAGCAGCAGCAGCTCCGGTGCCATGGCGACCTACGACAGCTACCCGTACTCGCGCCACATGGCGAGCATGGCGTACCCAGCGGCGCCCGCCGCGCCCACGGCCCCGAGCCCCGTGACGGGCAGCAAGGCCGGCGGCATGCCCTACTCCGTCAACGGCATCTCGCTCACCTCGTCCAGCATGGACCTCCTCCACCCCAGCATGGGATACCAAACAAGTAAGTTTGCTTTCGCTCATCACTGATTTCATGAAAAGTAACGACGAAACATTTTGTTTTGTTGAAAACTGCAAATTAGAAAACGCTTTCAGTGCACACATTTGGGCAAGTTAGAACTATTGCGCGCCTGCGTGCTGAGCATGCTTCTGAACATGAAGAACGGAGACTAGATGGCTGACACTTTCATCCTTCGTTGTCCTCAATCGAAATGAAGTCATGTATTTTACATGTTCAAATTTGTTCATTGATGACATGAAAGTTGTCACTTTTCAAAATTCCCTCTTTCTCTGAGTTTTAATCTCCACAGACAATATTTAGAAAATTACAGGATTTGAAAAGTGAACACACAACCTTGCTCAACAGATGCTAAATCCAGCTGACATTTATTCATTGCTGAGTCCCAAACTCAGTTTTATTTGTGGCCAAAATGGACCCCAACCATGTTTGAACATCGTCTGATCATAAACGTCAATAAGGCACTTTGAATTTTTCCACAAAGCTGCAGTCATTCTTTTGGTGGTTGCATTGTACGATCAGAGCTATCATTGAGCTTTCGTTCTTTGAAACTGAGATCCAATTGTTGCCATTTGAGAGGAGACTTGACTTGACGCAAGTTTGTGCCGGACTGAGCTTCAACACAGCAGGTTTCAGCTCCATTTTGCTTTTGGCCTGAGCTACGGCCAAAGGAAAGCAGCAGTCCACAGCAGGAAAGCTTTCTTTGGATTTGAGTGTCAAATTCAAGTTCATGTTGCCTTGAGAGTGAATTTCCCCTGAAAGCGCAGAATGCGCAGAGCACTTGCCAACTTGAAACCAAGTTTCATGATGACTTTTCAGACGAATAAAGTTATATTTCATCCAAATGCCTGAGAAAACAGAAAGGCAAGTGTTGTGGTCACATACTGATGTTTACTTCAGACACTCCAACGGAAGAAACATTATTGTGGAACAAATATCTAAATTGTTTACGTAAATATCTCATTTCTGAAGTGGAATTTTTTGTGTGTGTGCCTCCAACATTTTTCCCGACAATAGTCAAGTTGAGGCTACAGAATATTCAAGAGGAAGCCGGGATTGTTGCCTGTCACGTCCGTCAAACATGAATTCGTGGAGACTTTGATGCACGGGATCGAAGGACGACATGCCAAATTTTTACATCCACCAGAAGCAGAAATTTCCGCACACGATGTTTGAACCCTGACATTTTGACACTTGATTTTTTCCCAAACCATCAAAGTGCAGGTCAAAGTCAAAAAAGTATCAGTGGCAGGAGAGTTAGTGCGCACATCCACCACGTGCACAAATATGTGCGAGGCCAGCATTCCTGCATCCCTGTATCCGTCTCGTTGACTTGACCATTTGAAGTTTTGTTGACTTTGCCACGGTGAAGGGTGGCTGGCATTCATGCGGGCTTCAGGAGTCCAGGGTGATGTGTAACACCGAGGAGTGTCAGAAGTGCGATGGATTTGGCTCAGGTTTCAGGAAAAAGGTGGTGGCTACAGGTGAGGATCCAGCGTGAACACAAAAGGTCAATCACATCGCAGACGGAAGCAAGTGTGGTCACACCCAAATCCAAAGTGCTTGCTGCACCTGATCATACCGAGAAAAGAACATGTGCAGGGATTACAGAAGTGCCTGCTGCGAATCCTAGTGGGACTAAATCCCAGCTGCTGCAGTGCGCAGTTCACTTTCATTTGCCTGGATGTCTTTTGCTGTTCGAAAATTTGTCGTGTCTGGATGTGGTGTGAGAAGCTCAGGCGCGGCAGCCCTGCCCGACTCGCCAGCTGCAGGTCGGTGCCCCTTTGATGTCAGTCACTTGTGACTATCAAACCAGGGTTACACATTCTGCCCTCTTGCTGTGTCAATATTGTTCTCTCCCATACCTTGTATGTGGACCGAATTGTCATTTCGTTAATGACCACACCATTGGTGTTGCTGCTGTTCATTTGCAGGCGGAAAAGTAATTGCTGTTGTTTTTCTGTTCATTCACATTTTCAAGCCACGATTCATCTTCCAGAAAAAATGTGTGATTGTTTGACAAAACCAGTTCGAACACTTGAACAACTTGAACAACCGACAAAGCATTGTGGCAACACAACTCCTCGTCCATTTTCTTTGCGCGTTCCCCAATGGTCGTCCTCTTTTCTTCCACTGAGCGCGAGCAGAAAACCTGTTTTTCAATTAGTCCTCCACCAACATGCTCTTCGCGAGTGTGCCGAACCACCTGGATGTTTGACCAGCAAACATCCCGAGAAAAGAGACTGTGCTCTCAGCGTGGCTGCTTTTTCATTGACACTTTTTGGCTTGAACAAACAACAGGTCAAAATGCCGCAAAGGGACCAGTTGGACATGTACGAGGTATGTCCACAATATTTTGCATATCAAGCTGCCGCGCACAGATGTGAACACAGATTCCTTTTAGATCTTAAATTTTAACTTTTCTTATGCCAACAATTGTGTGAACACAAAAACCGCATGTTTCCTAATGGTCACAAGTGCACAAAATGAATGTCAATATTTCCCAAAAGAGTATCCACTGCGAATTGAGTACTGTCAAAACGGTTAGTTCAAAATTTGTCAAACTTCTTGAGTGCCAAGTCAAGAGTCCAGTCTTCATCCATGGGGACTTTCACTGCTCAAAATAGTGTCCTTCTGCTGCTATGCAATGGCGAAGACGATCCGGGTAGCGCTCCATTGCAGCAGCAAATTCATGCTGCGGGATGTTGTCCATCAGTTGGTTCAGGGCAGTTGTCAGATCAGGAATGGTGCCTTTCAAACAGCCAAAAGTCTGGGGGAGACAAGTCTGGTGAGTATCCTGGGTGTGGCATGATCGGAATTCCGTGGTACTCAAGCTGCCTCACAGTGAGATCTGCCCGATGTGCGGGTGCACCATCATGGAGAAGACCCCACTCCTGCCTCCATTGCACAGGCCTTCTGCGCCTCACAGACTCCCTCATCTGGTCCAGAATTTGGCGATAAAGAATGCCGCCAATGCCTCTTCCATCTGGAACCCATTCCCTGTGGATGATGCCAATCTTGTCAAAAAAGATGACCAACATTGCTTTGCGGACACTCCTCTCTTGTCTGACCAATTGAGGACGATCTTCATCTGCCAACAGCCACTGCGCACTTCCTTGCTTTGAATCTGGTTCCCACAACCAAAACCAAGATTCATCCTCCGTGATCAGGTGGTCCATGTGGATCTCTTCATGTTCATTGTCAAGAATGGCCAAAGCTTCCATTGCCAAATCCACTCTTCTCTGTCGCTGAGGCTCTGTCAGAAGATGCGGCACCCAGGTGGCTGGTTTCTTGGTGAGTTTGAGTTCCTTCCAGATGATCTTGTGGGCCAAACCTGTGGAGATGTTGCAGTGTCGACTTGTTTGTCTGATGGTGTGCCTCTTGTCCTGTTGGATGAATTGGGAGACAGCTGCAGTCACCTGAGGTCCATGTGCAGGTCAACCACTCCGGGGCAAATCCCGGACTTCTTCTGAGTTCTGGAATCTGAGTAGCCAACGTTGGACTGTGCTCCGGCTGAGTGCATCTCTCCCGTGCACTGCCACAAGGCGATCGTGAATGTTCTTGGCTGAAAGTCCTTCTTTGGCAAGAAATTTGATCACAATTCTCTGTTCTTGCTTGTTTGGAGCCATGTCAACAACCAGCTCCAAGCAATTCGCCCGATAAAGCAATCAACATCACCTTTGACTGTCCAAAAGGAGGCCAAGATTGGCCTGCATTGACTCAAGATCGCCAGTGCACAAAGGCACACATGCAAACTGGTTGATCTCACCATTGCAAGCAGTTCCCAGATCCGGTCTCCAAATCACAGCTTGATATGCAAAATATTGTGGACATACCTCGTACAGGATTGGTCAATTTGGTCTCAGACCACACAAAAAGGCGCTAAGTTGAACGCAAAATGATCTGTGTTTGTTGATTGAAAATTATGTTCACATGTGACAAGTTGCAGTCAAGAAAAAGGTTTACGTTGCAACGGAAGAGATAATTTCGTTCAACCTGTCGATAATGGTTTCACAGACCTCCAAATGAGTGTTTGCGCACGCCGACTACATTTCAGTGGTAATGAAACAATTTTATTCACGAACGTTGTTTCAGAGCTCCATTTGTTTTTCAACCTTTTCGGAGTACCAATTAACAAAGTCGTCTGGTCTAATTAGCTGCTGAAAGAAGAAAGAGAAGCTCATTAAGTCAGGAAAATTGACCCATCTTGGCCTTCTCTCAGTTTTTTTTTTGCGGGAGCAGGAAATATTTTCAAGGCAAAGGTTTTGTTTCTTGTGAACGAAAGGGCAAACCACGTAAAGCTCCGCACAAGTTCGCCTGTTTTCAAAACACGACACAATTTCAGAGGGAGAACGTGTGCATTTCCCAAATGATACTCCCAACTCCAGCTGACCGTGGCCTCTCCCTGGGGAGGATGTCCTTTGTCAGGGATGACCTGTCGGAAATCTCCGATAGCAAACATCCCCAACAGTAATTAGTTCAAATTAATTCCACCTCGCCAATTACGAAAAATCTCTCAGTGACAAAAAGTGAAGAATTTGCGGCTTTTCCGCGAGACCGAATTTTCAGAAAAGTGCATTCTTGCTCAGATAAAACTGGAACTGAAAAGCAAATTGTGGTGCAGTGAACAGAACCTTTGTCCCGTAATTTCGAGTTGTCCCACAATTCATTAAAAAGACCCAGATGTGTAAGACGTGTACTTCGCGCTGATTTCGGGCAGGTCGCAGTGGAGCACTAGGTTTTCTTTCGCTGCTCATTCAGAAAAAGGGACCAAGTTCTGTTGCCACGCTACTTTCTGGTGTCATTCCTGAACACACACTGGTTCGAAGCTTCAGCAGTGTTTTCCAAAACGGAAACGTCTGTGTGGCGTCTTGCTTGAGCCGAGCCATGCTGCACAGCTTCAAGAGACGCACAAATCTCTGTCCCGGAGTGCAGTGGTAAGCCTGGGTACACTCTACACCTGTAAATCTCCTTGTTCCATATATAGCCACATTACATGCTGTAAGCTGCTTTCACTCGGCTTAAACACCCAGATATTCTTTAGTTCTTAGCTCACATAAACATGCTGTTGAGGATTTCAATGCCCACATGGATTGACGGGGTTTTGACTGAACGAGAACATTGACTTCTTTGCACTGCTAATTCAGAAACAGAAACATGTGAACGCAGGGAATACTAGTTTTATTTTCTGTCCGTCGGAATTTACAAGAAGTGCAAAAGAAACCGAAAGGCTGACGCCAGTTCTTGGTGCTTTGACACAAGAACACAAGAACTGGAGATGGAGGAATTGCAATTGCGTGAAACTGGTTCCGTCTGTTCACTAAGGACTCGCAGTACATTAGGGATCCGCTGCACAAGAGCCCCTCGCATGCCAAACCTGCCTTTTGCCTGCCATCTTGACAAGCCAAGCTTTCAGACAAGGTCGTGCCTCTCAATAGTCCAATATGTCAACCCTGAAAGCCTCGTAACAAATTGATTTCGTGTTCCCTATTGCAGGCGAACAATTACATTTCAATCAAAATATTGTCATATTCACGAAAAGCACCCCGGGTTTCTTGTTGAGCTTGATTAATTGCCATTTGGAATTGAAGTGAAGTAAGGTCTTTGCAGCTTTAAGTCTATTCTGCATGCATGCACCGCGGGAGCCTCCCTCCCGCCCGCCCGCCCGCCTCGCCCGCTCCCCGCGCCACAGCGAGCTGCAGCGAATGAAAGTGCTCGCTTCCTCCCCGGACGGAGGAGTGGCCAATCTCCAGCTCTGAAATTACTTCCACAGAAACAGTTTCAATGGCTCAGGGTTTGGCTCTGATTAGATGAGTGGGTTAGGTAAGAACACTGAAAAGGTGGTATTGTTCAAAATTTTAATAAAGACATGCGTGGTACTTGGGGACCAACAAAAGCGGCTTGATTCTGTGCACCTGATCATCGATTGAACTGCACGTGTACTCCGGATCAAATGCGATTGGTTTGGGCGGGCAATGAAGACGTCTTGCAGTCAGGTAATTCGCAAGCTGTGTGCCACCGAATTTCTGAACTGGGAAAATAGACAGAAAGTCAGGTTGGAAACAATGGACCCGAAACAATTTTTGAACAGGCAAAAAGGACAGAAGTCAGTTTGAAAAACAAAAGGCCGCTCTTTTTTCTCAGATGAAACAAACCCCTCTCATGTTGATGTGGACCGTCAGGGGACCCGCTGGAGTATCGACGTTTTGTGCCTTCAGAACCTTTTTGACAACACCTCTCTTTGCAAGCAAAACACAACACAATGGACAGAAACACAACATCGTTGGATGAACTGGTGTGTTTTGCCCAATGGGAAGACTACAGGAGATGCACACGTTCAGTTGACGTGTCCTTGAACAGCTCGGAGCTTAAGCTGGAGCTTCAGATTCATGTGACTAACGAGGAGATTAGGGTCGCGCTCTTCTTACTCACCATGTGTGGGAGGCAGCATCATGCACGGTACCTTTTGGTCGTGTTTTTGTTTTTGTCTGAACATAACAGGTGTAGCCTGTTGATCACTTGTTATGCACTTTCTGAATCTTTCTTGGGAATTCGATACGCAAAACAAAAGGCAATCTGGCCGGGCATTTTCTGCCTTGGAAACATGAGTTATGTGACTGATTCTCTACAATCAAACGCGAAGCTTCCGGCTTTCAAAGTGCCTATTGATTCCTACGGAATAAATTGTTAATGAAGCAAAAGGAAATTTTCCTTCAAGTTAGAGAATGACATGAAAAGTGACCACAGAGCTTCTGTTGTGCCTGTGAAGAGCTTCCTCGTTTTGCTTTGCTCCCCTGACACCTTCAGAGCAGCAAATTCCTCTTTTAGGTATTGACTTTGATGTTCAGTGGGGCTTCAAAAAGCCTCAACTATCATGGAAAAGTTAGCATCCATGAGTGAACAAGCGAGGGGTCCCTTGAGTCCGACTATTGGGTCCAGATTGTAAGACAATGAAGAGCTAATTTGCAAACATGCATCAGTTGATGGGAATCCCCCAGAGGACCGGAGAGGAAGCGAGAGAGGATGCTCAAGTGACATCGAAAGTGTCAAAGGGAAATGAGAAAACAAAGAACTTGAGCCTTTCAATTGTGTCAAGTCTTCGACCTTGCACAGTGAAAAATTGTAAAAATCGACTGAATGACTGCATTGGTTTGTTTTGGAGACTCACAAGGAATAATTTTAATTTTCCTTTTTCTCCTCACCGCAGTCTTGCTGGAAGGGATTTTGTGGTGATGCTGGGGATTCATTGATGAAGAGCTGAGAAAATTGGATGAATCATCTGAAACAAAAAGGACGATTCTTCGTATTTTGTTTCGTGCGGAAGCAAGCAAGAAACAGCAACACTGACAAATTTTGAACACATAAAATTGAGAAAATTTGTGAGATTGGATTCCAAGACATTTCACGCTGAGATTGAAGATTGCCATCTCACGAGAGAACTGTTTTGTGCCTTGCAGGCCAGGAAGCACTCGTGAGGCTGCCCAGAAGTGTGTAATCACATTTTCAGGTGTGGTTAAAAGGGTGGTAGGAAATGGAGGCCTAACAAGATAGAGCTTCGCTGTAGGAACCGGCTTCCATTGAAGGGCTGCTTCACAGGCGTGTAAGAAAGAATCAAAGCCTCGCAGGGAGTGGTGCTCTCCGTGGAGAACTTTCACTGTGCACCAATTAACTGCATCTTCATCACGCCTGTTGGGAATGCAGCACCAGCAGCGGAAAATTGAAGTAGCTCAGTTCCCACAACTGGGGAAAGCTTTAAGCATCTGGGAACTGGGAGAGCAACGAAATATGGGTGGCCCAGGCAAATAAAAATCAAAAGGAAATCAAATTTCACAGCAAGTTTGTGCTGTGCCCCTGCGCTTACTTTTAAACGTTCTTGAGGGTCCCTGCGGTTGTGTCATGGCATAACAGGGAATTGGGAGGAACTGTTCAAGTGTGAAGTGTCCCAAACAGATGGTCGGGACAGAGCCTGGGGTACATTTCGTCTTCTACAACATATGTTGCACAAAAGTCAGCAATTCCATTGAACTTTCTCAACGTCACACTTGAAGCTGGGGTGATGCATGCTTATGAATTTGGAGACTCTCAGAAAAGCGCCAAACACATTGAAAAGGAGCGGAAAGATTCAGGCGGAATGTCCACCCCAACTTCACAGTTTGTGCTCAGCATGTTGAAGTCACCACGAAAAGGACAGAATTTTCCTGAACCGTTGAGAGAACTGCAGGGTCGACGGGTCACTGCTCTCGGAGGGATCCAATCCCACTCCACACAGTGAGTGAGGAGTTTCACACTGGGTTCTTGCGTACTCCACTCGCCTCGGGGCCACAACACAGCACCACAACATATTGACAGGTGCCGCATGTCGGAAGAACTTTGATCAATGCATCAAAAAGGAAGTAGTCTCCTTTCGGATATCACTCGACATCCTCTGTTCCCCAAGCCTGTTTTCTGCGCTCAAGCAAATCGTTGGCCTTTATGTGAGAGTCTTTTCCCGTCCCTTCCACGATTGATCCTCAGACAGAATCCTCAACAAAGAGGGTGTTTTTTGGCAAGAAGAGTCGCTCAATTTTTGTTTTTGTTTTGATTCCAGCATCGGGAACATGCACGTATATTGATATGGCAAATCTGTACGGGTTGTCCACGCCCACAGACATTTCTGACCGACCTGGTCACCATGCAGCTTGCGGCGGGTGAAACTGCCAATTCAAAACTCTTGTGTGCTGTGCATGGTGTTTGAGGAATATTCACACACATTCACACACACACACACGCACACACGCGCGCGCGCAGGCTGAGCACACGACATCTTGACCAGGTGTTTAGTGAGTTTGGCTTTGTTTCTTCTGACCGACAGGCTACATGTCTGCTGCAGGTAACCCGCGGAAGCAGCGGCGGGAGCGCACCACGTTCACGCGGCAGCAGCTCGACGTGCTCGAGGCGCTCTTCCAGAAGACGCGCTACCCGGACATCTTCATGCGCGAGGAGGTCGCGCTCAAGATCAACCTGCCCGAGTCCAGGGTCCAGGTAAGGCATACTCTCTTGGTTCTGGTTCTCTGTCTGCGACAAGAGTTTTGACTCTTGGAGATTGTCTTTGGGTTAATTTGGCGACAATGTAAAACCGATTCAAACCTAACACATACCGGTCGTCTTTCATGATTGTGCTACGTCAAAATGCACGTGTTTTGATGTCTCCGTATTGAAAGTTGTGCTGAACGTGAGAAAAAGAACACCATTCAATTCAGAATCCACTGATGTGTCCAGACTTCAAAGCGGACAGTCAAATTGATTTTACACAGACGCATCAAAGCAACTTCAAATTGTTTTTGTGTCTCTAGTTTGGAGAATGAAATGGCATTACTCAAGGGTCCATCAGGTGTCTTTTCGGCGGGTATCCTCAATATATTCATGTCTGAGTTAATCCCCACTTCAACAGTTTGACACTCGAGAGCCAGGGTCGCATGGAGGAAAAATAAAGGAGCATTTGCATTTATTTAGTGGCAAATTTATACGCAGGTCACGGACCGTTATAGCAAGGACAGACCTTCACTCTGAGATTCGTGGCCTCGACTCCTCAGGTTGAAGCCCCTTTTTCCTGTCTGCGTCTCGAATGTCCCGAAAATGTGTTCAAATTGGTCAGTGTTGTTTTCAGGCTGGGTATGGAAGTAGGCTGATAAAACACTTGGTGAATAGGTTTGGGAGGAGCACTGCTTTAACGTGGGCCACATTGGGTATTTTAAACGCGCCTCGGGTTGCAAAAAGCGTGGAATTTGAAAGGTAAAAAAGAACAGCTACCCTCAAGGGAACAACAGTGATATGAATAAATATCTCTGTTGTGACTTGTGTGCGCCGCAGAAAGCAAATGGGGTTACATGCACACCTCATCCCCACAATCAACGGAACATGATACTGATGTATCTGCAGAGAAACCGTGTTTCGTTTGATCTTGAAGGGCTCAGAAGATAATTCATCTTCGCAGCATTCCGCCTTCAGCACTTTTATGGAATAGAATCGAGATCTCAGGATGTGCAGCTTCAGTTATGTTTGTTTGGAAGGTGAGAATGTTCAAAGTGTCGACAGGGAGCATTGAGCACCCACAACTCTCAGTGACAGGAACAAAAGGAATCAAAGTCCCGCACAAATTTCGTTTTGCCTTATTTTCATATTTCCACAAATGCAGATTTTTCCCTTGAAGAGAAGCCTGTCAAGTTCAGAATGGAAATGTTTGACCACACTTGGCAGTGTTTGGGTATGTTAAGGTATGGTGGTAGACTCTTACAAATCCCTGTGGGGGGCTGAAGTCAACAAGGGTCGATCATTCGACTCCTGTTTGCGACAGCATTCTGTTTGCACACGAATCCTTTCTTTTCTCTGCAGAAATTTTGATGTATTTGAAGGCAGTGCCTTGAACTTGTAAAAGGAAACTTACATGTCAACGCACAGAGGCCATTCCAACAGGGAAAACTTTTTATCAGACCGAATGTACCTTTGTTATTCAAACCAACGTTTGTAAAGTTTCTGCAGTTGAAACTTTTCTGAGAGTGAGATGACGGAAAGTTGATAAAGAACCAACTCCTTGGCATTGTGTGCAGTACTAGCCCCTCTTCACAAACAAAATGCAACCCGAGACAGCACGGTAACCTTGTATGTGGAATACTCAATGAGCTTCAAAATGACTTCAGATTTCTTTCCTGCTTTGACACCAAATACCTGCGTTGAATGACCAAAAGCGATGAACCAGTGGTGGCTTCAGAACTGGTTGGTGGGGCAGCCCCTTGGGGGGGAGGATCCGATCCTCTTTTCGAAAATTTCCACGCATCAAGAAGGGGCTGGGATTATTCCTGTGAATTTCTTGTTGACGATTCAGGCACCTTGAATCTGCTGTCTTCGTTGTGGTGATTGAGGGGTTCTACTGGACGAAAGCAAAACCAACAATCCCAAATCACAAACACGAGACCGACGCCTTTGTTTCAGTAAATGCAGGTGGTTTTTTGGCCACTTTGGTGTCTTGGATTAATTCTTTGTGTTTTCATGAGGCAAAGCAATTTTGAGGAGCAAAGCTGGAGCAATGAGGAAGGCAAGTCAAAACTGTTTAGATCATCAACCACCAAAGAGCGAAAGCAAGTTTGCAGTTGCCATCTGGTGAGCGCACCGAAGAATCACGTTGCGCGGTTGAGTAAAGTTGAGGCGTCAGGTCCACATCGCTGAAATGTTCACAAACAGACCGAACAAACCACGCCTAAAGCTTTTTAACTCCGAGCTTTTCATGCGAATGAACGCTTTTTCTTGGCCACATTTGGCGAAGTTGAAACTTTGAGTACAAAACTTCAAACATTACACCATCGAGGGATCAAATGTCCCCTTGTCCAAAAGGTCATGGCAAATGCATATTTGCTCTCTCTGGCAATTTGGTCGTCGGACTTTGGTTCATGATGATGTCAGCGATAAGAAATCGTCATGTTAACTGTTTTGACCTTTGTCCAAGCAGTGAAGGTGCCGTTGCATTCGGTTGGCTGAACGATTCGGTCCCATGACCCGTGTCTCCGGGAGAAAAGGTTACAGCCCTGCATGGAAACAGTTTGCATGGCGTGATTCAACGTCTTCGTTGTGGCAGATCAACAGCTGCTTCAGAGCAACTTCTGAATTTGTCCATTTTCAGCGGTTCTCTCATGAAAGGGCCATGTGGTTTCTGAGAGACAAAACATGCTTCTTACAAGCTGTGCACATGCGTAAAAGCAACTGCAACATGTGACATAAAAAGGCGAATCAGGCACAAGGCACTCACAGAAGACAGAACCACCGTTATCACTCAGGAATGGCAGCTCCTTTTGGGAAAGAACATTTTTCCCATGATTTCATTTCATCTCGGAGCAACTTTCCCTCTCACATCAATCCTCGGTTTCCAAGGCAACCGAGTTAATCCCTTGTCTGTGTTGGCAGTCAGGTACCAGTTGAGTCGCACGGAAAATATTGCAGTATCTTTGTAGCAGTCCAGTTCTGAAGCAGAATTGTCTGTGTTTGCATTTGGTGTCTCCTTCTCTGCAGTAGAAATTACTTGCATTTGTTTCTTCAAAAAAAGTGCACGTTTCGTTGATCGTGCTTGCGATTTGGTGTGGTCGTAAAGTGGACCACCGTACATGTTCAGGATAAAACAGTCATTTCATTGTGAGGAAGAGAGTTTTCCGAGCTCAGACTGACATCCACAGCACGAGTAGATTTGGTGTTCCTTGGGACTGTTTTCTGTGCATTGTGTGCACTTATTCATTTTGCTACGCACAGCAATCTCGGCGACAACACTGCAGAAAGAAAGCTACGCAAAGAAGACGAACACAACACAGCCAAATTATGCTATTTGTTCTGATGTACTTGATCTGCAAAAGCAAACTGGAAATACGTTTTGCTCATTCTTGCATCTCAACGGTTGTTGTCTTTGCTCTTTCAGGTCTGGTTCAAGAACCGCAGAGCGAAATGCAGGCAGCAACAGAAGGCCTCCCAAGACAACAACAACAAAACCTCCAACAACAGTCCGGGCGTCGCAAGGCCCAAGAAAACCAAGACTCCTCCTGCCTCCGGCTCCGACGGCTCCGCGTCTCCAGCTCCCAGCTACAAGTCCCCAGTCAGTGCATCTACGACATCGGCGGGAATGACCCCGACCACCCCGACCCCTCCCACCATCAAGTACGAATCGAGTATGAACAACTCCTCGAGTTCCATCTGGTCCCCAGCGTCCATCCCGACCCAAATGGGCGACATCATGAGCAACAACTCGTGCATGCAGCGCCCCCACTCGGGCTACCCCACCACCTATGCTCAGACCCCGGGCTACACGACGCCCCAAAACTACGGGCCGTCCTCGTACTACGGGAACATGGACTATCTGTCGCCCATGCAGCTGCCAGTGATGACCTCGAACCACCAGATGTCGTCGCCAAGTATTAGCACGCACAGCAGCAACAACATGTCGCACCATCAGATGGGAACGTACGGCCCGATCCCCGGGCCGCAGCCCATCCACCGCACCAACGTCAGTGGCTCCGATTGCATGGACTACAAAGACAACAACTGGCCACCCAAGTTCCAAGTGCTTTAGGTGAAGTCTGCGTGAACAAACATCGAGCCTGTGTGGCAGAAACAATTGAGAAGCCAGAGATTCAAGTTTGGAGGTTGAGCGCAATCGTCACCAAGGTTGAATTCATTGACTCACCGTCAACTGGACGGCATTGCCAGTCAGAAAAAAAAACTTGTAAATACGACATGATGACTGTACTCTTTCAGAAGATAGTGAATTTTACAAATTAATGCTTTGGGACGCAATCCTTTTCAGGACGTTCACCTTTTCAGGTTGGAACAATGTAAAGCGTCTGTAGAATGTGCACATGCGCTGAAAGTTTCGAGTGACATGGCCCCTTGAACCCCAGTCGGCTTGAACCATGCACAGATCGAAATTTGTTTTTTTTTCTTGTGCAAATATTGCGCATCTGGTCACAAAATGATGTATGTAGCTCACGGAAACGTCGATTTTGAGGACTTTTTTGCGGACGTTTTTTTGATTGTGTGCGTGCATTTTGCAGCCCATGTTCTGTTCACAATCCTCTGCATTTGTTTGTTTGTGGTATGAGCTGTGGAAGAAATGTTTTCTTGACACTTGCGATTTGGAGTGAATGTTAGAGCTTCACAAAGTTGTTTGTGGTTTGAGAAAAACAAGTCGAGGGGCGACAAAAGGTATGTTCAGTCCATTCGTGGAAAACAGAAACGCTCCATTGCACATTTAGTTTTGAAACACATCATGAGTTCCTGGGATTCACAGGAAACGGTACTGACAACTGAAATGCTCAGGTACTTAATGCAGATCTTTCTTTTCAAGGAGACTGAAGTCATGTAAAAACTGTAAAATGTATTTATTTGCAACTGTGACCTGACCACAAGGCCATTGCATTCAAATGCATGTACAGATTTCCAAAGTGTGTGAAGCTGTGGTTTCCTAAGTTCCTGATGTTCTTGCAAAAGTGTGGTCATTTGTAATATATTTTCGATGTTCTTAGATTTTTTGATGAGCGAACCAGATTGTTTCCACGCCATCTCGAAATTGGTGTCACGGTTGAGTATTGAAGTACATCTTAATTTGTTTGTTGTTTTTTTTTACACAGCGACTAGCGTCTGTCCAGGGATTGCTCTTTCAAAGTTGTTTTGGCTTTCTGTCTCCAAAACAACTTCATGAGAGGAACTCTTCAAAAGACAAACGTTTTACAAACTGTCCTTTTGCACAGTGAATGTATAGAGTACACGGTGATATTTGTGTCAAGGAAAATAAAATGTTGTTCATGAAGATGGCGATTCATTCGTTCTGTTTTGTGTTGTTTTGCCAAATAGAAAAGCCAGAAAGTGTTGTGCCAGAACGTGAAAAACTCAACAAGTGAAGGCAGAGCAAAACTGACAAAAGCATTCAGAGCGAAAGGAGAACAATGCTATTCAAAGCTGAGGACGGCGTTCAGCAGCCCGGTGTAATGTAGCATGGCATGCTGCTGCGGATTAGAGATGCTGCAGGGCCTGCAGCAGTCTCCCGGCAGGAGCCTGCAAGTCCTGCAACCACGTCCTAATCCCCTTCTGCCTGTCAGGCGCGCTCTCATAATCCCCAACATTGTCGTGGCAGATTCAGAGGGTGTTCGCTCTGCTTCACGAGCGGGAGCTCCATTTTTAAGCCCGTGGTTTTCGCATTCCGTAAACAAGTATGTCTGTGCTTCATGTGGGGGGGGGGGCAGAGGGTCTTGGTCCTGCAGGTAAGACAGTAGTGTCAGGTCCGGTCCCACTTGGGGCCAACCATGGGTACTACTGGACTGCCAGACCCCGCAGGGAGCGTGGTAGTGCCAGGCCTGGTCCCGTTCAGGGCCTGACCTGGTGCAACCCTCCCCCCATGTAGGATGGTAGTCAGGCCATGTCTTGTCTGGGGTCTGACCTGGCGCAACCATATTGCCAGGGATCTCTCCTCATCCTCAAGGATTGTAGCAGTGGGCCAAGTCCTAACCATAGAACCCTCATGTAGGGTAGTAACACCAAGCCAGGTCATGTCCAGGCCTAGCCTGTTACTTACCATCAGACCTCCATGTGGGGTGGTTGCTCCAGGCCAGGTCCAACCGATGGTCTGGCCTGCTGCTTCTGACAGACCCCACCAGTGAGATTTTGTCAGTGAAATGGCATGTGGGCAGTGGTGACCAGCCAGCTAGTTGCATGGAATCGCGGGCTTTCCAGGGTAGCCTTCTTGTTGACAACGCGTTGTTTCAACTTGATGGTGTTTTGGGTTTGCTCGATCTGCAACTGTTGTGGAAGCCAGCTTGAACATGGCAAGAAGAAGCAACAAGTTTTGTGCTTGAATTTGCATCACAAATCGGTCATGTTGTTCAATGGCGAATTCGGATACTACACCAATGACAGGAAGGACATCGAAACAATCTTTCCAGTTTTCCATCTGTGGCGCAGTTTCTTCAAACACGTTTCCAGAGAAAAACACTCCACACAGCTTTGACATGGCAAGTCTTCCTTGTGTTTGGCATTGGGACACACATGAAGGAAAATTTCCTCTGAATCTTCGAACCATTGAGCCCCCGCTTATCTTTTCAATCATCCACCCTTGAAGCTGAAACATTTGACATACGAGCGTACCTACCATTGGTTGAACGGCTTTGCGACAAGCCAGTTTTGAAAGGAGATAAAAACTGAAAGAACCCCTTTTCACTCAACACGTTGGGTCAACGTCCTTCCTTGTGTTGAAACAAGAGAGAGGTTCAAAATTTCATCCTTGAATAGACACAACGCAGCGCGTTCGTTGCAATTTGTGCGCGGATGAAACTGATCTGAGTCGTGTGAATACAGCTCCAGACAAAAGCAAGGTTGAGAACCTTGCAACGTGAGACAGGTTGGCATCAATGTCCTGCATTGGAAGCTGCATCAGGTGAACTTGTTGAATTTCCCATTGATGGTAAACAGCCAAAGCACTCCTGTCAACAGCCTGCTCACCTGCTTCTGCAGGAGCCCGCAAGTGGAAACCTGCAGGAAAACATATATGCATTGATTTAATATGTTTCCGCTTCAGGTTCCCACATCTGCAGTTGACAAACTTGAAGATTCTTTTGCGGCGCCTTTCATAACGATTCAGGGATAAAATAAAAACAGGCAAATTGTGCACGACCACAGAAGTCCGCAAAGGAAGGACCCAGAGTGAGAGCAGCTCAGACAGAAAGATTTCCTGCGGTGGAAAGCTGAGTCAAAAACAAAACTTGGTTTGATCATTGACAAACTAATTTTTTTGACCTTTTCACGTTGTGTAGCTCGTGGTTTCTTCCCAATTAGTTACTTTTTAATTCGAGAAACGTCGCCAGAGTCGCAACGATGGCAAAAGAGAAATTAATTTGATTGAGATTATCTTCATTACTGCACGCGACAGAGTCGGTCCGGGAGAAGCATGCATGGATTTGAGTTTCAAGCGTGCAAATAGATTGCAACTGCGCTTCAACAGTTTGAAAAGTTCTCGCAGCAATGGAACTTCAGACAGTGGAACGCGCGGATTTTGGTCGTGTTTCAGGCAAAGATGGTGGCACTGCAATTTGAGAAATTTTACAACCTTGAACACAACAATTTGAAGCACTATGTCTTGTTGCTGTTTTGTGTGTCTTTTCCCATTCAATTTCCTGGTGTTTTTTTCTCGCAAATCTCTGGCTGGAAGACGCTCCAAACACATGTTTCAGATTCACACGAAATAGCCCTGAGAGTCCTTGAGAATATTGAAATGATAGACATCCACTGAAATATTGGGAAAAAGCGGCTTTTCCGCAATGATCTTCCTGAGCAGGGATTGCAACGAAAATCTCACTTAAAACAGGATATGGATACAAAAACAATGTTTAAGTCCTACATTACGGGATGAAATTCAATCTGAGCTGCTTAAATTGTAACAAATCAAACTTTCCCTCCAGAGCAATTTGTCAGATACACATCCATTCATGGAGCGCATAAACGAAGGGGTTGCTTCCTTCTCTCTTTTCCAAAAATGATTGGATGAAACCAAGTCTGTTTCAGCACAGTGCTGTGTTTGTATTTGAAATAAACAATCAGGAACTCAGACTCACAATGCATGAGAAAAGGAATCTTTGTGCCACATGCAGCGCAAGTTGATGCAGTGCTCCAAAATGTTTTCGTATTGCGGGTGTGATTCAGCGTCGCTCGTCACAAAGTCCCACACTGGAAAGAAAAACCCAAAGGGGCAATGGTAAAGATTCGAAGGTGTTCAGCCACAGCCACAATATGATTTACACAAACCTGCAGTTTAGATCCGTCCTGGATCAGTGCTGCCGCTCGGCGAGAAGTTGAAGCAGCTCATTTGCTGAAGCGGTGTTGTTTGTGTATTTTCGACGATTGTTGAATTCCCAACAGACCAAAGGGAGGAAACAGTTCTGAAGTCAATGAAGTTTCATTTGAAAGCAAAACATTCAGGTGTAACAAACGGCAGTCTGAGGTGTTTGGACAGCTCACAGACTGGTTGAAGAAAGTTTCACAGCGCATCACTACCCCAAGACTTGTGTCGCAAAAACATCTCAACTCAATTATCTGGTAAAAGGATTTCACCGGGAAATAGGTTTCTCCTCTTTAGGCCTCGCTGCGTTCCCGTTTCATTTTCTTCAAATTTGATAGGATTTCACTCTGGAAGCGCAGAAGCTGCAACTGGGAACCTGCGACATTTGTATCACAGGAACGATGCACGAAGAAAGTGTGTTCCGTGCAGCAACGCACGCACAAGTTGTGTTTTTAATTCGTTTTACTTCCATGAAAAAAAGTACGTGTGTGTGTGTGTGTGGGTGGGTGGGTGTGGTACGCGCTTTGTCCAAGTGCATGTGAAGCGAAAGTTGAACGAAACTGATATTGATCTGAAAAGACTTTCACTTTGCACATCTGCTGCATGGTTCCCATGTTTCGAATTCTTTCCTTTGGTATCACGACAGGTTGTTTTCGTTGTTTGTTCGCGAAGAAACAAAACAAAGCAAAACATAAACGCACCTTATCTGGCTGGGCAGATCATTGTTCACTGGAAAATTGGGGAAGGACCTGTGACAGCATCGCATGACTGTGATCACTCAGATGTCGCTTTGAGAGCGGCATTAACTTCTCAAGTATCAATCGTCAAATTCAGACGTTGTTGGAGGAAGCAAAGAGACACCAGAGGGGACCAGAGGGGAGGGGCGAAGGTGTTTATTAATTTTGTAAAAATTATCCAGATGGAAAAGTGCTCTCGATTGAAAGTTGATTAAAAGCTGTGTGTCGATGCGTTGTGTCCCGGTGGTGCAAGAGAGCTTTGGGAGCGGCGCAATAATCCCTTTTCCACCGGGACAAGCAGTTTCATGCTCGCGAGCGCGTGCGACAAAGAAATGGAAGTCCCTAATGAAGAATGGGTGCGCCTGAAAACAAGAGAAGCAGCTAATGTAATGAGTAGTGCGACAACTTTCTCACCGGTATTTGCAAGAAACTGAACTATTTTTCGCAGGATGCACAAAGATGAGGTGAATGGACCTGACACGGACTGAACAATCGTTCAAAAACGATTGATGATCATTTTGGTCCAACACAGGCCCAAACGAAGCTGCGATTAACATGCAACGATGCAACTAAAAAGCACTGACAACACACAATTTTACCCTTCTTCCAAAGAATCTTGCTGATGCGAGCGGTCTTCAGATCCAGTCCCGCAGAGCCTCGGCTTCGGTTTCGTGTCAGGACGAGGCTGCGCTGTGCGGGTCCGGAGACGGCGCGTCCATTAACTCGATTCCCGCAGGTCTCGGTGTCACAAGCCTCGTCGCTCGGCCGGCTAATTGCCTGATGGCTTAATTACTGGACCAGCTTGACTATCTCCTGTTTCAAAGCTGCTACACGTGTTGGGCCGAGTCTCCAGGGAAACTTATCGAGATTTGAGGCTCGAGGCTCGAAACGAAACGTCAAGTTTTTTAGTGCGACTCCATTTCAGTTGAAGCAAACCCCAGGAGCTCGTTATTTTCTGTATTCGAAGAAGTGTAACTCTTTCTCTGGCAATTTTAGAATCAAGACTGACACAAAGTGAAAGTGGACATTTTCTGCTCCAATCAGATGTGTCTGACAAATGGAAATCGACCCAAACGGACGAGTCCCGCGGAGCGCGTCTGCGTCTCGAGTTTCCACAGAATCACAGGTTCTGCGCTAATTGGCCACTCCGGACTCGCTCGCAAATTGGTACTTCCCCAAACAAAGTTGGTAAGAGGATAGTGCGCGATTGCGCTAGTTGAATGGGATGCACCACGGCACATGCACGAGGGTGTGCGTCCCGCGGACGGAATTTGCTGAATCGCTGAGTTCAACTTCACATTCAAACAAAACAAAACGCAACCTGCAGGGACGTTTCAGTCGTAAAATTTTGAAGACAAAAGGTTTTGTTTTTGCTGTGTCACCTGTCATCCCACGTTGCAGGTGTCAGTATCTGAATCCGCACTTGTGTGCACTAGATTCTTCACCGCTGGACTTGAAACCAGCCAGGAGTGACTCTGACAAGTGACACTGAACATCTCCAATTGATTTGTGAAACCCGATCTGATTTGGAGTGTGATGCACCGTGGTCCATCTGGAGGGAGTCGAGTGGCCCCCGTCACAAGTCATTTCCAGCAATGTCCGCGTGAAACCTGCCACAAAAGTGACTGCATGGAGGAAAATGAAACTTTTTGTGGGCCCATTTTTTCCAGAACAGTTTTGCTTGGCCACAGCGCTGTGCGAACGAAAATTCAATTGAACCGTTGAATAACATTGAAAGAATTTTCTTTTGACATGAAGAATTGTTTCGTTCCAGGTCAACAGGAGCTTTCTGTTCTCCCGTATCTCCGAGCACGCGCAATGTGGTCAGTGGACTCGCGCGTCTTTTTTGCCGAGACACTCAAGGTCATTTGGCCAAACTTTCCTCGGGCTCCCTTCGTTCTTTGTTCACGAAGATGAACTGCTGGGCACGACTTATTAATATGCCACATAAAGTCTCAATTAATTAAGTGAAGTATCATCGAGATGCTTCCTTCCTCAAAACCCTGCAGAGCGGCACAGGTGACTCGAAAATTAAAGCCTGATAAATCCCTTGCCGGATATTTTCCGCCTTTATGAGTTGCTTGAGAGTAATTTATTTGCTGCAAGTTGTTTCACTTTGTGTGATTTACTTGTACTTTAAAGCTGGAAGCCCGATTCCTTGAACATACGCGCAAAAACGACTCGCAGTTTTGATGTTGCGCAGCGTTTTCTGCAGAACCGTCGTGATCTGGATGAACTAACTCACAAGGCGTCGAACACCAGTCGCGTGCACCAGAGCATGCAAACGATTCTCCTTCATTGCTAACTTTTAAACAAAGTGGTTTCAGTGAAAGACGACAGAATGTGCTTGCATGGAAAAACTGGCAGAAACAGCGACGTTTGATCGCGTTCTCCAAGGGGCACATGCAAGAGTCGTGAAGCTCTGCGAGAATCACTTCTGCAGTTCAGAATGCCAGAGCTGCCAATGACAACGGGAGCAATGCTCCTCGATTCGGCAGTCGCGCTTTGATCTGCTGTTATCGCTGTTGAAGTTGCACTGTCTCCTCCAACCGCAATTCAATTTCACACATTTAATTTTCCACAATGATGAAGATAAAAGAGAATACGACGAACAATAACGAATGAAAGAACCAAATGTTGGCAGACAATTAGAAATACTTTAACTTAATTGTCATGCAACCATGTTACGCAAGACTTTACATTTTTTCTTTTGATTTTCAGGCTTTGTAAAAAGTTTGTCAGGGGCAAAGCGCGTCTCTCTTTGCTTGGCCAAAAATGAGATTGCAAAATAATGACATCGAGTACCACAAGCTGGCATTTCAGGCTTGGGTTCGTTGCTGATATGCGCCCAACCAGTGGGAGCAGATTGAAAAGTTCACTGTAGACTGGATTCCCATGCAGCCCTGAGCTGAGTCTTTGTTGGCCAGTGTCCCACTGCAGGGAAATGACAGCCAAAAGTTCCAAGCGGTTCAATGCCAGACAATCTCTTTGGAATGTTGTTTTTTACTTCTTGGTTGCTAATTTTAAAGATTCTTCTGAGGAACCCAACTGACAGTTGCATACTACATTTTTGTGTACGGAGCAACACCCCCCACCTCCAAATCAAAACTGCAGACAAGAAACCTTCCAAACATTTCGGGTAAACTGAGCAAATCTTTTTCTTGATTCAGTCGATTGCAAAAAGAAAGTATCTGGAGATTCCAAAGTATGATGCGCCTGTACATGTGTGGCTGGCCTGAACTGCTTTTCAATCGGGCACCGTTTTGTCTTTCCGACTCTCCAAAGTGTTTTCCTGCCATGGAGCACCATCGTTGTTGTGAGGTGGATACCACCAAGGTTATCCACTTGGATTGACTTGTACACGAGTTTGATCCTGTGTATGTACTTGCATCACTGGTCACACACACAAAACTCTACTTTCGAGCAGAGCATCAGCCAAACACCACTCCCTGCATTCACACAATGAGTATTTTTAAAGTTAGCAAGAGGGTCAGAAGAGTCAGTGTGGGGGTCCCCCCTCCCAAATTTCTTTCATTTCATTGGATGATGATCAGCATCAAACTCTGAACAAAAACAAATTCAGGGGGACCCCTTGTGACCATTACGGATGCAGGGGTTAAACAACATCATCCGACAAGCGGCTGATACTGAGCCACGGGAGATGTGTTTCCAGTTTTGTTGCAAAATTTGTGGACAGTTTTGCGAAAGGACGTTCTTGCGCACTGCGCTCTGTGCAATCACGGACGGACCTCAAGCGCAGCGCCAAACGATCGCTGAATGAGTTTCCCAGATTGCGCAAAAGAGGGCACCCACAATCCAACCGTCCTTTTGCGGCGAAATGACAGATGGCAGGAAAGGACAGCGTCTGCATTTCAACACCGTGTATATAGAACCTTTATCAATTTTCATAATGTCCCCAGGATGTTGCTATTTGCTTCAGAACCCCTTGTTTTACGACTTCACAATTAACTCTTCTTCTCAGTTTCCTTTTTTCTTTGTCCTTTCCGTGATTTTTCTTTTGCATAACTCGAACGTGTATTTTCACCTGTATGGTTCCGTGCAGCGCCTGTTGTCGAGCACCACCGAGGTTGCGAAATCCGAATCACCGGCAGACTCCATCAAACTTTTTGAGAAGTATCGAACCAGACAAATAACAAGGAAACAACGTTCAGTTGAAAAGCAAAGAACAAACCAGAAGCCATTCATGGGAATGGCTTGTGTACCGAGTTGGAACTCAAACTGTTTTTGGTCTCATATTGTTCTTGGACTCACACTGTTTTCCGAATTCTATTTTGATGACACAAACGTGCATACATGTTACTGGGCATTTCAAAGTCTTGACAAGCACAACGAGAACTCGGTGCGCAAAGATGTAATGTTGCCGTCTGAAATATGCACTGACTGTCCGTTTTGACACAGCGATTTATTAAAACATGCATGGCCACGCAAACCTTGTTTGAAAACACACACACACACACACACACACACACACACACACACACCGAGTGAACCATGCACGACGTTGAATGAAAAGAGGAAACGATGAGAAAACTCCACCAACGGTTCACGATTTCAGTGCCCTCTTCACCAGCTGTTTCTTACACCTGCAACAAAAATGGTTCTCAGGAAGCACACGCACGCACATGTGCACCACACACATGCACATAGACATTCACAGAAAAACTTTTGCTGCAGTGGTTGCGCCGGTGGATGATTGCAGTGTTCCCCTCCTCAATATGTGCACAAGTTGTGTGTAATCTTGAGAAAAGTTTCAGGTCTCAAACGAGACAATTTTGAAAGTAAATTTTCCTCTTTCTCCCAATCAAAGAACGAAAAACTTTCAAGACAACAGTACTGTGGCAGGAAGGGAACTTCGCCTCGTCTGAAACTTGAAGACGAAGTAAGTCTGCTGTGGTGCTTGAGGTTGGGAGGTACCTCAGGCTGCATAAGGCCTTCTTTCCAAGAATCGCAAATAAGGCCCGTCAAATATCTCACCCCTGCAGTGCAGGGAGGTTCTACTGTTGTGTCGAAGACAAGAGAAGAGCCCCCCACTATGGGGCAGCAAATTTTTGGGCGGGAAGGCTTCTGATTGGTCTAGAATTCAAAATCCAGCCTTCTGATTGGTCCAGAGGCCTAGTGCCCCA
>JAAUXT010098671.1_pt1 | contig 45304 bp, 55 predicted proteins | sample 7278171 | NCBI WGS metagenome assembly JAAUXT01 (sample SAMN14350112, study PRJNA611818) | marine sediment metagenome | isolation source: surface marine sediment (1.8m) | place: French Polynesia: Moorea | collected 2018-08
GAATGCTAAGGGTTTTTAAGCCAACAGCAGGACCTAGATGGCCGGCTACGCGCGACCATCAATCAGATCAGGGGCGGAGCGGGAGGGAGGGGCGAATCCAGGGTTTGAGAGGCACAAACTCCCAAGAGAAGGAAAAACACAGAGGCTAGAAATTCTGTCAAGCATAACAGAACTGGGTATCAAACTTTATTTTCTGGAGGGGGCAACCAGGCCCCCTGTAGATAATCCAGGATTCTCTTTGCGTTGAGCCCAGTCTGGACTGAGTCCTGTCGATCCACTGGAGACTCACGTCGATCCCCCTGGATTCTCGCGTGTCCCACACCACATGCTAGTCAGGGGGATTTTCTCCCCGCACGTGTTTGCATCCACTCGAGCATTGAGAGCTCGACAAACACTCCCGAATTGGATCTATTGATTCAAAATTCCACCTGAGGCCTGCGTCACACTGGATGCGTCGTGCGTCGCGTCAATACAAAGTCACAGTGCATGATGCAGTTGTGTGAACCAGAAGCTCAAGCTGTTGGAGCTGCGTCGAAACCGACAGGCGCGAGGCGTGGCGGGTTCAGAGTGGAGCGCCCAGTGTGACGCGGGCATTGCCTGTGCAGATCTTATCAATGAATGGTCACGCTTCAGTGGAGCCTGAGACTGGAGTGTACACACACGTTCACTGCTTTTGCACTGGATTGGCTGTGGATGGTGGAGTAGCGGATGCTGTGTGTGCTCCAAGGTGGAATGAGGCTGACAGGGCGGGAGGGTGCATGGGACGAAAGTGGGGAAAAGCGAGAAAGGAGAGGGGGCGACTGGTGGGAGTCGGGGCTATCAGGAACGACCTTGAAGGAGTGGAGGATGGGGTCAATGGCAGCGTGGCCTTGTGCACAAGGGGCAAAGATATCTCAATGTTTTGAGACATTTTTGCAGTGTTTTGGGTCCTCGGGCCTCCACAAACCCTGGATCCTCCTGTTGTTGAGATTTGATCGGCGGGTTTAAGTCGGTGATTTGGATTCACAGCAATTTCACACTGCAGTTCACACTTCCAGACCCGTGGGCCGCGCATTTGCATGATCCAATACTGGAGTCTTTGTACTGGTTGCGTTCCTGGCTTTTAGGCCCAACCTGCTGCGCACTGGGTGCGTCTAGCAAGGCTTTCTGGTGCAGGGCATGATGCAGGGTTTGGGTCGAGGGCCGGCGCTCTCGGAAGGGGCTCAGCACGTTTGAAATAAAATCTCCGACGTTGGGTAAATTGCAACAGAAGTACCCAACACTTGGGAGTGAGGCGCAGTGGGGTCGGGCGGGTTCCTGACCTTGTCCCTGGTGTCTGTGTCAATGTTCTGCGTGGGCTCAGTCGATTCAATGACCCTTTGTACTCCTATGGTAGAGAGATGGAAAACGCATTCAGTGGGAGATAAATTTTCAGCAGAGAACATCGAACAAGATTCCAATTCGTCTCTGGCGAAGTAGCTCAAACGAAAACGTTGCACAAAGTCACGTGGCTGATGGGTCACGAGTTGCGTGGGTCGGACTAAAATTTTTGAGTCTCGCTAAAAGTCCCTATCTGACAAATGGAACTCACACGTGGGTGCACACAGCAGTGAGAGCCTTTCATGCTGCAACGCACCGATGTGTGAACACAATGGGTTCAATCCGGAATTCAAATCTTTTGGATTTCTGTGTGCATCACTTCAGCAGCAGACTGGATTGAGAACCATTGCGGAAAAAAACACTGAGGTGGAAAAACACATCTGTCTGAGTGTGGTGGATTTGCGCGTGGATGGCCGGACGCAATCCAGCGGTTCCAAGATCAGGGTCCCTCGGAACCAAAACATTGAAGGGGTTCTTCCTCGGAAATGAGTGAATTGAGCGAACTTGTAACGAGACAAGATGGGAAGTTGTTCATCAGCAATGTGGTGGACCTTCCACCCAATTGTTGTGCTGCAGGTACAAAACTGTTTGATTCGTGTTGGGGGTTGCCCCTCCCTCAAGGATGTCGCATGGGGCCACTTTCCACACCCTGGATCCACCAGAGAGGTTGATGGAGAACGCTTTGCTTTCATCGAGTGCTGAAAGGAAACAATTGGGGATTTTTCCCCGGGGGGAGAGGGGATTTGGTCGCCAAGGAACCCTGGGTCCGCTCGGGCCTTCCTCCAGCGGTCAGGCCCCGATATCTAGTCCCAGCTTTCAATTGCCTCTCAAAGATCTTCAGCAGCCTCACAGAAAATGAATTGTTGACCTTTCATCCCCTTCCCAACAGAGAAAACAGAATCTCCGTCATGTTTAACCAGCCAGACAAACATGCGGCAATTTCGGGTCAATTATGCCTCAACAAAAACCGGAAATTACGGACATTGCAAAAAGATGGTTTTGTTGACAAAGGCAGCTTCTGGGCTCGGTGCTCATTTGTGAGTGAATTAGAGTCTGCAACATTTTGTGGTTTTGACACGGATACTCGTACATCAAAACTGGGGCAGACTTGTACTCGGAAAGGGCTCCGGTGCAAAAAGAGCTGAGCAATTGTTCCATGTGGCGCACAGACTGCTGAGGAATAGAGACACCAAAAATTCTGGCACAGTGTAGCTTGGGGTCAACTCAAAAGTGCGACACGTGTTTTTCTGGTAAAACCAGTGAGACCGACGGCATACCCCCGACCCCCCCCCTCCCCTGAATTGCGTGTCATGAGATGAAGCGTGTTTTGCTTCGGCCAGGCTCGTTTTGTCTGTGTGGACCCATTCAAGTCGCGCTCACAGTCACCTGGGATTGGGTCCAGCTTCCCGACCCTGATCCTGTACCAGCTGCAGAGGTTCTGCCGAACGAGCCTGAAGTCACCACAGACTCTGGTTGGCTGCCAGAGTGTCCAGACAGCTGCACTGTGATTTGTGTGTCAACGGCCGGCCACCGTATCTACTGGAGTATGGGTCGGGCTCCAGATTCCCCTGAAACTGCCAAGGCAGGCGGCCCCAGCCCGTTGGGCCCCTGAGTTTGCCACAGGCGGCACCTGTCCCTCTGGCCCCCCAAACCCTTTGAGATTCACTTTTGGCCGCAGACCCCAGGTTCTCCCTGCACGTGGAGAATTGGACATGGCGTGGCGTGCAGAAATCGATGGGGCTGAGTCTCGGAGGCTTCGGGTGCGTCCGAATAGATCAAGATCGATCGTATCGCGAGAGCCCTTCGTACGGATCCAGGGGGACGGAGGGGCCTGGGCCTCTCAGAGTCGGGGCCCGACCCGGCACTGTAGGGGGCGGGTGACAGGCTCCCTGAGCTTCAAAGGGTACTTTGGTGCGTTCAGGGAGTGAGCCTCAAGTGGCTCCACCAGAGTCAGGGGCCGTTCTGACGGAATTAGAAATGGGGTGGTGGGTGCCTATTCTCTTTTGGTCAAGAATATAGAAAGTCTCAAATTTGCACCGCACAAAGAAAAATAAACTCGGTGAAGCTGGTGAAGCTGAAGTCCCCCCCCACCCAACCATCAGGATTTGGTCCAACTCTGATCAAATCCTGGAGCTGCCCCTGCTGATATCTGAAATTGAGGAGGAAATGGCGTGAAATTTAGATGTTGATGGCGTGAAAATCGTTGCGACGCGGCCTTCGGCCCCTCGGCCTTGGCAGCATTTGGGCGGCGATCGACGTGGGGCTGAGGCTGGGTTCACGTCGTGTGCGTCACGCCGGGCTCATGTAGAATGTATCAGGCATTGTAACGTGCGCCGTGTTTATCTTTGGAGTGAAGGAATTGATACAGTGTCTGTTCGACTTCGCTGAGATTCGGAATCTGGCCAGTTCGGGTTACACCAGGCAGACAGGTGTAACAGGACGCGACGCATTGACACGTCCTTGGATTGGATCATCATCTCTGAGTCCAATCAGATCATTGGATACAAACAACCGTTGTGCCGTTGTATCGTCTCTGAATTAGGACACAGACACAGCCGCAGGGACCAGTGCGACACTACAGTTTGAAATGTAGCCGCTCGTAGATCCAGTGTGAGGTCCACAGATACCAGGTCCCCGCCTCCCGAAACTAGCAGTTTCCACCTCTCCTCATGGTCGCACCCACTCAGGACCCTCCAGCCTGTCAGGATCCGCGACAGAATCGGTTCCATTGTGCACAGAATACCACAAAGGGCAGGGTCAACATGTGTGCAGCCGCACAGACAAAATGGCATTTGCTACATAGCAGAGCTCATGTACAATTGGCGTGCGTAATCATTCATGACCAAATTCGTACTCCATCACAATTGCGTGAGAGCACGATGCTGATCACAGGGCACAGAAATTGAATTGAACAAAAGCACCTCAGTGTGGAACCAAGTCTCATCTGGTGTTCTTGTTTCGCAGAGTGGGACCTTCTGTGTGATGGGCCTGACCCTGCGTTTGAATCCCTGTGGGAAGGGAACCGGGTACATTGAGACACTGCAGTGTCAAGATTTGCCTGACGCCCCTGGATCCGCCAGAAGTTACATTCAATGGAAGTCTGTCCTGAACGCCAGCGTTGACGTTGACGTTGTGTGTTCACGGCGCATGTGCGGAAATTTTGGTCTCACCCCGGGTGAGTCGATCAGTACGGAGTGAGACCTGCTGAGTTGCCCGGAGATGTGTCCCTGAACCGGTTACAGGAATACGATGAATGCGTTGCGCAGACTCAGCGCATGTGCTCTGATTGCTTCCACACCGAGGCAGTTTCTCTCCCCTTGATGAGTGCAGCGCTGTTAGTGTGCTAATAGGGATGAAGCAACGGGGAGTAGGGCGCGTGCACACCGGATGCGTCACATTATGTCAGGGTGCAGGGCTTGTACGTCCTGGTTTGGTGAGTGCACATCGGGTGCGTCGTGCGCTGGGTCCCTGTGCAAACCTGGGCTGGTTCGTATTGGGTGCACCAGGGGTGCGTCCCTGGGCAAGCCTGGCTTGGTTCACACTGAATGCGCCAAGCATTGAGTTCTGCACAAGTACCTGGCTCGGGGTTTCACACCAGACACGCATCCAATGTGACGAAGCAGCTCCTCAAGCATTGACACGCAAGCAAATCGGATCCAATGTGAACCAGGCATGAGGGAAGCAAGCAAAACATGCGCACGTGCTCCAAATGGGAATTGCGTCTGTTTTTCCAAGCGACGGTTCCTTTGGTGCAGAAAGGACTGGAAAATAACGTGTCAACGCAGATATGTCAGTTGCCAAATTAATTTGTGCATCAATTCGTGTCAGAGGTTTGCTCGTGCAAATGGGAAGGGTGAGGGCAGGGGCAGATCCAGTGTCGTCATTGTGGTGTGCAGACAATTAGGACAGGAACGCAGCTCCCATGTAACTGTTACAGAAAACCCGTCTTTGTAGCTTCAAAAAATACGCACAAACTGGACCATTCGCAGAGAAGCTCACTGCGAAGACACGTCAACTGACCGCAGTCAGAGCGATGTGGGAATCTGTCCCACTGATCCCACTGCCTCTGTTTGGCGGCTTCCTGTGGCATTTGTTCAGGCTTCTGATGACTGACAAGAAAGGTCTTGTTCACACTGTATGCGGCCTGTATCTGTGCTGCAACCTTTGCTCGTATGGTGCAGGCGGACAGTTTGAATTTTGCAGGTCCCCCTCCGCCCCCAATCCAGGCTCCGGCTGGTATGCAGAGATCGTGCCTGCCAGACCCAGATTCCGGCCTCCGGAGCACAGCCGCCCACCACGCCCCAGGATCTTCATCTGGATTCTGGATCCACCTGAGCAGGGGCCAAAATGGCTGAAACGCAGATTGCTGGTTGCTTCCGGAATGCGTCCTGGTGCGCAGGTGTGGGTGGGCTTCAGATCAAAGGATGCGTCCATTGCCGTTTCCCATTTTGATGCGTGAATCGCTGAGTCCCTGCACCACGCGATGGGCGCTGCGTGAGACTACGTCACACCGGATGCGTCACGCGTCGTTGCGTGAGCGCTGCGTCTTAACTTGCTCCGCCGGACTTGTACAAGTCATGTACTGCATGCCTGCGTCGTCACTTGCCAAACAACTCCCAATGACTTGTGCGTGACACCCAGTGTGAAGCCCCGTCCCATGGGAGTCTGAGGGACCCTGGCGTTTGTCGGCAGCCGCTTTTCTGAAGTGAATAGTGGTTCTCAAATTGGACACCACACGCAATGTCACACACGTTGGTTCCAGAGAGGCTCGCTTCCCAAGTGGAGGCAACACGCGGCAACAAAGACTTTGTTTTTGACAGACAAAAAGGCTGGTTGGGCATTTGACTGCTGGTACTGAAGGCCGCAAAATTTCATTCACATCACTTGGGCGGATCCAGGGATGGGATTGAGGGAACCCAACCTGGGCCAGACCAGGGAGGGGGAGGAGCAATGGTCCACAAGTTGTTGCACTTGTGGCGCAAACCCGTGCGCTCACTTGGTGGATGTACAGTATCACGAATTACGTGGACTGCACTGAAGTTTTGGCAGAACTGACCAGTCATCGGTGCAGATGTTGACCAACGTCCGGTGCAAGTTTAATAAGCAGCACAGGTCAACGGGCGCTGAACAAGGTCCATGATTCTTGCTTTCTTGTGCAAGTCAATGGGCATCGTACGCGTATTCCTTGTGAGTGGTTTGTTGTTTCTGCATGCGTCACTACGTAGTTCCCTGCAGAGGAAGCAGCTCTACGGTTTCTCGTGGTTCCGTGACTCGCCTGTGAAGGACTGAAGTCCGATACTCAGGATGCGTCGTGCAGCACATCCGGGTCAGGTTCACAAGTCAGGTTCACAAGTCAGGTCAGGTTCACAAGTCAGGTTCACAAGTCAGGTCAGGTTCACACTGCATTTGTCACGTATCGGCTGACGCATGGTTCTCCCTGCACGCGTCAGTGTCGTGTCCCTGTGCCAGTCAGTGGCCGCTGCACCCCCTATCACGGGACGCTGCAGTGTGAACCTGGTCTGGACCCAGGGACGCAGCTCTCAACATCCCATCAGAGTGACCTTGGTCTTCGTGGGGTTTAGGTTTCAGCGACGTGCCTGGACCCGACACCGTACACCGGACACCCGACACTCGCGGCGTGCGCAGGTTGTGCTAACCTGAATCCAGGGTTCACTCGTTACTTCTTGTGTTAGAATGCAGCGCCCATTAACGTTGTGCAGGAACGCAGCTTGTGATGGGAGAAGGGCGTCAGACGCCTTGTGAGACGCGCCGTCAATGCCGAGGCGCGAAAAGACGTCGTTAAAATGCAAATGCGCCGCACTTCATCAGTCTGATCACCTCCTCCTCTTCCTGCTCCTGTGGCAGCTCAGAGCTGCTGCTGAGGCCGGTGCACACTGGGTGCGTCCCGGGTGCATCAAGGGCTCACACAGGGTGCACCACTGGGTGCGTCTATCATGCTATGAGTGCGTTGAATGCATCCTGGTTGCATCAAGGCCTGGGTGCACCCTGGGTGCACGCATGGAAAAAGAGCCCTTTTCAGCTTGGTGCACCCTGGGTGTCGGGCACAGGGTATGTGAGCTGCAGAGAAGGCACTGTATCGAGCATTGAGTCGGAGTGCACCCTGGCTACACGTGCTGGATGCATCTTGGGTACGCTGTCCTGTGGAAGTCAGCAAACAACATCCCTTGACTTGTTCAGAGATACTGCCTGTCGTGTTCACTGGAATTGGCATTTACGCCCTTGATAAGCATTGCGGTTTGCTCTATCAAACGCAGTGAGACCGGATTCAGTGTTGGGTGGATGCAGTGTTGCATGGGCAGCACCTGCGGTGGGCCTGTAGCCTCGAACTGTGTTGATGAATCACACAGGGGCGGAAGCGGAACCAGAGAGACAGGGACCTGACCCCAGGGGCGTGATGGTCTCCAGGGAATCGTAGGGGTTATATCGCAACAGCCCGGACCCCGGGTGGGGAAGCGAGGATCTGGGTGCCCAGAGGTGTCAGCAGGGCTGGGTCTCCAGAGGAGAGGAAATTGTGAAGGCCAGGGCTTCCAGAGGACTGTTAGGGCCTGGGCCCTCCAGGGGGTCGAAGGGGCCTGGAACCCCTTTGCACCCCAGAGAAGAGTGGGACCCCAAATCAGGAGGGTCAGTGGTCTCCTCAATCCTCATCCTGAATCGGCTGGGTGAGAAACGCTTCAGTGTGAATGTTTGTTGTCACACGAGGCGGTGTGAAGGGATCAGTTCTGCGCCAGAGTTCACCACCTGCAGCGGCTTCGAACTGTGTTGATTGATGGGACTCAGCGCTCGTATATTATCGCCCACCGAGCGTGGGGCTCATGCGTGATCGCCCTGAGAGCTTCCGCCTCGCGTTTCCGGGTCGATTGTATTCGGTCCGTCGGGACAAGGAAACGTGTATCACTGTGCAGCACCAGCCATTGGGTAGTCAAGTTCTGAGTGTGTGAGTCTGCAAAGGATGAGAGCGAACCTTCTCTTGGAAGCACTCCCCAAAGTTCATCAGTCTCAACAATTGCCACAAAAAGGCATGCAAGGTCAAGGAACCGAAAGCACTTCAATGGGCAATTTCGTGATCAATGTCTCTGTTTTGAAGACGATGCCTCGGCAGTTCCTGGGGTTGAAGTGCCCAGGTGTCCTGACCCCAAAACATTTGTGCCGCTTGTCGTTTTGGTCCTCTGCAATCCCAGATGGTGTGGTGAGATCACAAGGTGAATGAATGCGGCAGCCCCATACGAGGGGGGGGGTCCTTTCTGGCAGAAAATGTCTGTCAAGCACCTTCATCATGACCGGCAAACATTTCCACCTTCGCATGCACTGAACTCGCACACGGTGCGATGATACCAACACTTCTGGTCTGAATGCAAACTGCTGACCCCGTCTGCAGACCTGTTCTGAATGCAGACTTCCCAGCTGCGAGCCTTGCTCTCCCACAGACATGCGCAGCTCTCAATAACAACACGTGGTCCCGGGGGAGTCGCGCGCCTCTATTTCCCCAGGGGCCCCGGATGAGAGCCGGTCCGGCTATTCGCAGAGCACGCGCTGAAACATACACCCCGCGTCCCTGGGAATGTTTGACGTCAAGTTTGCACTTGCGCAGGAATGCATTGCTCTGGTGGAAATACCTGTGATGGCTCTTGTTTCAACCCTCTGAAGCTCATTTTGGCCTGTCTAGATCTCCCAGATCTGCTGGAAGAAAGGCATTGTTGGATGCATGCAGTGTGAAGCAGGCTTGGAACCATTTTGTGTGTGTTGATGTGATGGCGGAACTGGAGTGACGAATGACACGGGGGAACAGAATGAACGTGTGTTTCCTTGGTTGGATGTCACCGCAGACCTGTTCACTCATTGCGAGGATGACACACGGCACAACATTGTTGAAGCGTGTTTGGATGCACTCAGGGATTTCCGTGCATGTTCCCCTGCAGTGTGTTCTGGCATGGTCAGTGAGCACGTTTGTTTTTCGTGCCCTGGGTTGTTCGTTTTCGTGAGTGTGCCCTGCATGCGCACCCCACTTGGTCAGCGGGGTGCCCTGGGCAACTGAACTGAACTGCAACTCCCTGGGCACGACAAACCAACTCGCTAATTTCTGATATATCGACAGGATAAAACGTGCAGACAACGGACAATTCACTCAGAACTGAAGCTGCTGCATCAAGTCCTCCAGAGAACTTACAGAAGGATGAAGAGAGGATGGAGAAAGGATCCGCTCTCTGCAATGGAGATGCTTGTGGTCTCATCAGGAAACGATGCCGTCGTTTGATCCCGGGAGTCCTTGAAGAAGACGTCAACCTGAACACGCAAGGCAAAAAGGACTGACTTGTAGATGTAAGTGAATGTGCTAGTGCTAGTCCAAGAAGGGACTCCAGGCTGATCAACATTCACCTGCAAGGGCCCTCTGGCTTTTGTTCTTGTGTTCATTGAGTATATACGTGCAGGGACTGAACTGTTTCTCGCGCCCAGAGCATGTGACTCAATGACAAATCAGGAAACCTTTCTGGCTTCATCTTGATTGGGTCAGGTGTACGTGCACACACACGCACACACGATGGGTTGAAGTCGGCTGATTCTCACCCACCTCACGTTGGAACACGAGTCTGGACTGGAATTTCCTCCACGTGACTTGAGACGCGAATTGAGCCGAGATTTCTACACAAAGGAGCTGCGCACATGCGCCCAGCAGTAGAGACGCCGCGTCAAAGGGAACCTCATTGTACGCCAACAACATCGCCAAGCGAGAAGAGACCCTTCTGCAGACTTTGAAGCCAAGTCACAAGAGATAAAGGATACGAAACAACAATGGGAACCTGGAAGACGCCTTGAAATGCAACAAAGCCGTGTTTCTTATTCTGAAGAGGACATCTGATCTTCAGACATGCTGAATGAGACACTAATGGGAAATTCGGCTTCTGCCGATGGAGACAGGTGAACAACGATGGTTCTGAGTACAATACTGAAGTTGCCAATTGAAATTTGCAAACAAATACTCATTTAGTACTCGAGGATACTTCACCATGTCCAGAGCGACCAGTAGACTCTCCATGGCCAACAGCGTGATGACCACGCCCTCCCGCGGGGTGAGTCGGTTGTCCATGGCAACCAACGCGACGCTGTCTCCAAGGAGGCAGAGCGGGCATAGCAACGCGTACTCGACGCTGACGCTGTTCACAGTGGACGAAGAGATGAAGCGGAAGGTGCGCCAGGAGAGCGACGTTTCCATGGTGACGCTGCTCCAGCCCATGCAAAGTAGGTCACTTCCGGTTTCCACTTCCGGTTTCCACTTCTGGTTCTCCAGAGAAGCGTCTGCAATATGTTCTGTTGCAGAATGATTCTTTGGTTAGAAAAGTTCGAAAGAGTATGGCTGTGTGTCTCTTACTTCGTTTTGTTGTGTTTGTCGTTTGGGGTGAGCGTGGAAGCTCAACGATTTCAATGTGAAGCTGATGCCAAAGAGGGAGAGAGAGAGAGAGAGAGAGAGAGAGAGAGAGAGAGACAGAGACAGAGACAGAGAGAGAGAGAGAGAGAGCGAGAGACAGACAGACAGACAGACAGACAGACAGACAGACAGACAGACGCACATGCATACGTACACACACACACACACACACACACACACACTTCAGGGAAGTGTGAGTGAGAACTGACTGCAGGCTGGAGTAACGTGACACATGAGCACGCACACATTCTGCAAGAGAATCTCCGCACATGATTGGAACGAACTGAACAGGCCTTTGTGTGGTGATAATCAGTTTCCGACGCGGAGCTCCTGGAAGATGCGTTTTGCGACACGTTTTTATCGCAGCAAAAAGAGACGTAACCTGATTCTCACGAAATTTTGCTGCCAAAAGCGTCGAGAATCACGTTCAAAGGCGGATCCACTGGAGGGTGTGGGGCGGAGGGAAGGGGTCGAAAGGAGAGTGGGGTGGGCGTGCCTGGTACTACTCCACTCGGTCCCCAAAACATACTCACACGCGGGGACGTCAAGAGGTTCAGCGTTTTAGTCAGGAAGACTGGTTTGAAATTGGGTGCCAGGACCTACTTCCAGTTCAAATATTTCAACTCTGAGGACCCCCTGCATCGACGTCACACAATAAGGTCTCAGGGCCAGGTCTCCTGAAGAAAACCCTGCATCCTGGTTAATCGCTCTCGCCCAGAACCGACCCCTGTTTCTGTCGGTATCACGGCTGACCAGATCCCACCCAGGTCCGCCCCTGCCTCGTGTTAAATTTCCAATTCACTTTTTGCTCGTCCAGACGTTTGATTCCATCAGCTTCTCTCGAGAATGTGAAATCCGAGTCTCCCGCTTCTCGGTGCATCCAGGGTCCCCTGAAGGTCCAGACGTCCTGCGACCCGAGAATAGTGTGACGAATCCAGGGCTGATCCCTGGGACTGGGGACAGGGCACTGCTGACCAGTTCTGCACTCGCCTCTGTTGAATTCGTTTGGCTTCTCTTGCTTCCAGATCTTGCACCTAGCCAGGTGAATGTGGTTTGTGTCCAGCAAGGCGCCGTGGACCTTGATTCCAGGTCCATCCCTGCACATGTTGTCCTGACTGACCCCGTCGCTCTCGTATATCACCTGCAGGAGACCAGTGCAGATCCTTGGACAGTTCTGGTTCTGTGTGATCAGCCTCTGAGCCATACACGAGGGAATGGTGGGTCAGTTCCTGCAGGACTTGATCCTGTTGACCCCAACACTGCATCCGTCTCTGCATCGTGTTGAGTTTCCAATATGACGTTTTGCATTGTTCATCTGATGAGTTTTTTTGAAAAGGAGTCCGGATTTCAATCTCACGACGAGAACTGCCGCGTCTGCAGGTCAGCAGAACGTGTCAGCCGCTGAAGTCACGCTTCGACAAAAGGTGAAGAATGACCCTCCCCCACCCGCCTGCGAAATTGTCTGTTGGCAAACTCTGCAAGTTTCCACACTGACACTACTCTTTCTTTCTTTCTTTCTTTCTTTCTTTCTTGCTTTCTTTCCTTCGCTTGTTGCTTTCTGCCTTTTGTTGCTTTGTTTGTTTGTTCATTTGTTCGTTCGTTCCTTCCTTCCTTCTTTCCTTCCTTCTTTTGCTTTCTGTCTGTTTTTCCTTCTCACTTCCTGCATACCTTTCTTCCCTCCTTTCCCTGTCCGCCTGCTCAGCTGTTTGCGCTCTTCTTCCCCACCTCCCTCCTTCCCACAGACTCATCTCTATTCTGAGACCGATAATCCCCGGTGTGGCCGCCGCCGTCACTAATCCGTCAGAATCCCTTTGTAATTATAAACCCGCTGTCCCCACCCGGCGGGGCCCGCAGCCGACATCTGACAAATTGGACCAATTTTGCGCTGCCTTTGCTGTGGCGGAAAAATGGATGGGGAAATAGCGGGAAAATTGATGAGGCTCTCCCGTTGGAAATGCAAATAGTCGTCCTGTTTAAAGCAGATTTTCCACGTCACATTTTGTACGTTGGGTCGGTGTTCAAACGTCCACCAGTCACAATGAATGAACAGGTCCTGTATGAACAGGGACAGTTTCTATGCAGGGTGAGCCCTGCCTGAATCGCAGTTTGGTGAGACCTTTCAGGCCTGCGGTGGGTCCTGCGTTGTTCTTGTGCAATCTAAATGGAGTGAAGCCTATCGAGAGACTGCATGCGTGCAACTCGTCATGGTCGGCTCCACCACGCCGTTCTCAATTGTTTCCTCCACAGTCATCGTCATCAGACGCGTTGGAGAGGGCCCAGATCGGTGCAGCCGATCCAGTGGAGTAGGGAGGGGGGGCTGAAACCCCACACTCCCTCTTGGCCCCACTACTCATTGTTCTTCATCTCGTTCTTCCTTTCGTGTTTATTGGAGTTGACGCGTCTGGAAGCACCATTGCTGTGGGAGGCAGGGGAGCTGAGGCGAGATGATGGGGGATGTTCCGGGGGTAGATCCACCAGGGACACTGAGGGTGTCCTACACCAGGTTGGGGCCTGTCTAGATACACCCCTTGTTGGAGTGAAATGTTGCGGTTGGAAATGTGGAGTTAAGGCGCTGAGACGAGTGGAGATGTTCCAGGGCGGATCCGGGTCCTGAGTGGATAGGTGTGGGGGTCCTGGGCCCCACGGGATCTTCTGGAGGTTTATTGCCATCAGAGGCGTCTGACTGGATCATTACTGCAGGAGATGGGCAATCAAGGTACTGAGGCGAGTTAATGGGAGAGGCTTCACGAGAACAATCGCCTCTCACGAGTGAGACATCAACTGCAAGTGCCCATGCTGAGGCGATGAATGTTCGTTGAGCAGAAACAATGGGGGGATGCAGGAGCGATGAAGGGAACGCGGAGTACCCTCAACCGGTTGACTCTCAGAAAAGAATGGCGCCACCAACCCAGGGTGGTGCCTCTAGACTCAAATGTGGACACATTCTATGAACGAGATCAGGGTGGATGTTGCGTCGGTGCGACCCCTCGGGAAGGGCTTTCCAACGCTGAACATTCAAGAAACTGTTGTCAGCTGCAGCAACAAATTGATGTTTGTCTTGGAGAAGGGAGCCGTTTTGCACCAGCAGAGCAAATTGAGGCGCCAATTTAGGGGAGAAAGTGAACACGGGTCCCTATGGAGACACCAGTCAGGGTCGGGGAAAACTAAGCGATGAGAGAACGGGAGTCGACGCAATCAACCCACCGAGGCGAGTTTTGCAGGGATTCAAATCAGCCCACAGAACTGTTCATTATATGGAATCCCAGCTCAGGCCAGTCTGGGTGCAGTCTTTGGGGGACCAAGGGGCCTCTCCTGCAAACCTCAAATCCTCCCTTGTTTGATACCCATTTCTTCACACAGGCAAGTTCGGAACAAACGAGCTTGTGTTGCATTGGCATTGGCAGTGACTGAGGCAGGGCTGATCACCCCTGATCGCCACTCAAGATGGGGTGTTGTTGCAACCGAGAAATACCCAGTGGTCATCACTGCAAATGACCACTGGGAAGCCATCACCATCCCCCTGATGGCTACTCGCGTCTCCAATGGCAATCCACAGATGTGTTTGCGCTATAGGCGACGCTTTGAATGCTTTTGTCAGTCAGACAAAGGAATCTCACAAGTTAGAGACCAAAACAACAAAGTCCTGGCTCTGCCCCTGCGGCGTCTAGCGTGAACTGTGCACCACTGCGGCTTGGTTCCGTGTTCTGAACTGGTTTCTCTGCGCGTCTCTCGGTCCGTTTGATGTTGCGGACAGAACTGCACTTTGACCCGATCCTCGGCTGCAGGCAACTCGACGCCCATTCATTTGTGAGTCCAAATTGGGACCTTCTGACACTCAACGCATCTCGTAGTGTGGCCTTTGCGTAATGTTTTGGACATGGCGTTTCTGGTTTGGTAGAAGCCTGGAGAAGAGAGTTCTCTGGTTTCAGGCACAAAATGTTCAAGGCCTTGTATTTCAATGTGCTGAATGGAAATAAACAGGTTCATTACAGGAAGTGTCGTTCACATTGTTAGTTTTCTTTTGAATCTCATTCAGACCTGGATGAGAAAGGAAATGCCAAGGTTAGAGATGAAAAACTTCGATTTCAATTTCACAAAGAACAACGAGATAATGTCATCAAAAGTATTTGTCCGTTGTCAATCTAAATATTGTCGCTTTTTGATTCTGTCCATACTTGGCCTTCACAGATTTATTTGCGCGATTCTGGGTCAGGAATTCGTACCAGTGCTGGATTCCGAAATGATCCCCGATCCCCAGTCCACACTGCAGTGTTTTCCTGCAGACCGGCTTCTAAATTCTTGCCAACCCAGAGAGAATCAGAGATGGGAGACCCCACTGAGGCGACGCACGTGGCGGGGCGCAAATGTCTCCACAGCAGATTAATAATTCTGTTGAATTGCGCACTGACGCAGCGCGCGACGCATCCAGTGTGACGCCGGATTCACAGCCACCACGCACACCCGAGGTGGAAAGTCGGAAATCCCCATCAAGCTTCCATCAGATCCGGTGACCCGAAGCGAATGAAGTTGACTTCACCCTGCCACACTGCACCACAATTTCCAGGACCCTGTGGCCAGAGCCCTGGGTGAATTCACTTCAGGCGATCTGGGATCCAGACAGCGACCATGGTTTCGGGTAGCGTCTCACCGGAAGTTGTCCCGTTCGCAGGGGTTGGGCTCTGAGGATCCCAGATCTGCTTCAGTTGTTCATCACACAGTTTTACAACGCACCTGCACATTTGTATTCCAGTCACTTCTGCATGCACAAGTCTCGTAGGTGGCATTGACTTGGTGTATCATGTTATCATGCACGGTCGTTTGTGATAAGATGGGTGTATTCGATTGTGCAAACCCAACATTGGACATGTACAGGAGACAGGAGTTTGCAAGGCATGGGAAGAATCCAGCTGTTTCACAATTGAGGTCAAGGGTCCCATAAACCTTGATGATCCAAACCTTGGGAGACGGGAAGGGATTCCGTCCCTGATTTCTCTTGCCCGTTCACCTGTTCCCACATTGCACGCAAAGCTCGCTTCTTTCATGGGTTTCAACTTTCACAAAAATTGCACGTGTTGTGTTAAATTTCAAAACTGTATTCAAGTGTTGCCAAGCATACATCTTCGTGTTTTTGAACTGCTGAGTTCACCAATGTGAAAACGGCTTCGCTTTCGAAACCTGTGTGCCTGTTCTAGTAAATGTGTCGGGTCAATTCTGTTTTTCTTCCGAAATTCGTCGGGAGCGGGAAAGTGTGGATGTCCGTTGGATCTGCTGAAGAACAGGATGCGGTGTCGCCTGCACGCACCAATACTTCTCAGGTGCAACAAGCACGTGCAACAGAGGCGTATCATGCACAGAGCACATCACATGCACAGAACACATCACATGCGTCTGATAGTATTGAGTGCGCGGTGGGGAAGGCTGCGTCTATATCCGGACCAGTCGATATCCAGGACGGATCAATGGGCTGATGAGCTGCGTGGTTCTGGCCTCCTTTCCTCCAGGATGCGTCACGTGTTGTCTCGTGCAGCGGATCCAGGGTCGAGGTCAGCAACAGGGAATCCACCACTGTATTGCAAGGGTCGTGCGTTGCGACCTGAGTTGGATCCTGGAGCAGATCCTCGAGTTGGAAGAGATGATACTGGCCTGGTTGTTTGCGTTGTGCCATCCAGGGAATCCAGGGGTTTGGTCGGCAGGATGGGCCCGTCCCCATTTTGGAAGATCCCTGCATTGTGTCCGAGAACGCATCTGTTTGTTCAAGGCCCTGGGCCCTCCGGTCCAACCCGATAAGGACTGGCCTTGTTAATCAGTGGATGCGTGCCGTCTTGGCTGATTCCAGCCCTGGTTTCTGGCAGAGCGCGTGATCCCCTGTATCCACCAGCAGATCACGTATTGAGGTCAGAAGGAAGGAGCCTGGCTTCTTTTGTTGGATGAGCTTTCGTGGATGACACATCCTGCCTCACGTCTTGTGAGGTGAATCAAAGATTTAGGTCAATGGGGGTGGGGTGGGGAATGGCTGCTGGATGAGGTGGACCAGGCAGGTCTGGGTTTCTTTGTTGATGCGTCCGGTCTTGCGCACAGGCAAGGATTCAGTTTGGTGGAAGAGATAGGTCCTTAAGCCTGTGGATCCACCCGTGTGTTGGATGAGTTTTTTGATGCAGTTTTCAGAAGCTAGTTTTTTTCCAGAGGTCGATCCAGATTGAGGTGAGTCGAAGAGAACATACGTCAAGGGTCCTTGGCTTTGTTGAGATGCTTCAGGCATCAGGATTGCCTTGTGGATTGATCAGACAGACGCCCCTGGATCTGCTGCATAGAAATCAAAAGACGTCAGTACTTCAGACGTCGGTGTCTTCTTCACAGGTTTTCTCTGTGTCAGCACATATTGACTTACTCGTCTTGCAATTTCATCAGGAAATAGGCAGCTTGCCACGCCCCGCCTCCAACTGCAGCGAGAGATTGTTCCATGCATACACGGCGATGAGAAGGGCGGGTTCACACTGGACGTTTCATGCATCCGTGTGGACAAACCAGTTGGCGTTAGTCTGCCAAGTTGACACTGCAATTGGCATGGAAGGCGAACAGCGTGCCAACTACCTGACACGTGCAGAGATGCAACACACAGTGCATTCACAAACCCAGCCTCAGTCACACAGGGAAGCGTCGACTGACAGCGTGCGTGCGTCAGCCCCTCGTAGCCCTGTGTTCGAGCCTTCAGTGTGAACCCCGCCTGACTCGCACAGAGCCGCATCGCCTGACGCATCTCGTGTGCTCCAGGCCTCCCTGTGCACACACGCGGGTGTTTGCCTATCTGTGCGCAGAGTCACAGTTTCCGTATAGAGCCGACGGATTCCGTATCTGCGCAAACACACGGGGAGGGAAAGAGGCAGCGTGAAGCCTCGGCGTGATACAACGCAGATACGTCACTGAGGGTCTGAGATCTGGGAGCACAGAGGCTCCCAGATCTGTAGAGGCGCATCCAGAGGACAGAGCCCTCTTATCCTCCTGTGCAGACGGTCTGCCACTCTGAGCGTCATGTGCAGATATTTTCAAAGCCTGACATGCCCGACCCAAAATCGCCAATTATTGGTGCCTTCAACGCACGTTTTGCTCCGACATGTTCAGTTTTTCTTGGATGTAGTTGGCCTCCCAAACGATTTCGGACCCTGCCCTCAACTGTAGATCATATTCCTGTCTCCAGGGAACTAGCACCTGTCGCAGGGACCTGATTCCGTCTTCACGCCACGTCTCTGGCGAAGCCTTCTGTGTGAATCACTGTGGCTCAGAACCACGACACCGGGACGTTGCAGACTCCGCGCTGGATCTCCGACCTCGTGTGATGACAGTGGCTGCGCAGTGGAGGTGTGACTACAGCCACCAAACTGGGGAATTGTGTTGGTGGATGCATGCCGCGCAAAGCTTGCATGCCTGATGCACCGCTCAGCAGATCCAGAGGTCGAGACCATGGAGACCCCAACCAGGGGGCACACTCCACCCCTGAAATGAAAACCAGAGAGAACTTTGTGAGGGTCAAGTTTCCACAGGGCTTAAAGTGCCTGGTGCCTGGATGTTGACGCACCCCACCACTCACTCACACTCCTGGCTCCACATCGAGCAGCCTACCTACTCAGAAGCCAGACAGACTCAGACCTGTCTCCGGAGCGTGGGAGTCTGACGCGAACACCTCGGCTGTTTTCACAGCTTCGTGTGCCAGATATTGCCTGCAATGGGACAGCATCCCCAGGTTTGAAATGGGCTCCTGTTACAAGGATGGCGGCAGGTCGTTTGTCAAAGCTCCAAATGGCGGGAGAGATGGGAAGAGATGGAGGTGGGACACAACGGTGGATAATCCGGTGTTTATTGAAGGGACGGACCCCCTATGGGAGAGTGAAAATGTTGGCACTGTTCGGTGGATAATATGGGGCCCAGACTCCCATTTTTTCCTGAATGCAAAGACGGAGCCAGAGGACCCAAAATGTTTGCAGTTGAGGTGGTGTATATTTATACACAGAGGCCGGGCCCCCAGACCAGATCCTGCATCCACCCCCTCCCCGAATCTATTTCATTTGTGAGACATTTGTGCGGTTGGGGACCTGGTCCAATCTGTCAGAAAACATGTCGCGCAAAGGATGAAATATGGCGCCTGAAGTGGGGAGAGAAGTGACCCACTCAGAGACTCAACGGTCATTCAGAACAAAAAGCTGTTGGAAGCTGTGGAATCGTGTGTGAGTCCTGCTTTTGTGTGTGTGTGTGTGTGTGTGTGTGTGTGTGTGCATGTGTGTGTGTGTGGTGTTGGTTGCTGACCCAGGATGGTGTGCGTGGTGCCCTGACCTTGTTCCGAGTCTCCGACCCAGTTGTGGGACCAAACACCAAGCTTTGCCTGTATTTGCCTGCGACCAACAAGTGTCTTTTTTAGATCTCCACTTGTCCACTGCAAGCCTAGCTTGGCAAAGTAAGGGTGCAACGAAGCCAGTCGTCTTCCCACAGGACATTCGCGGCCTCCATACACTGTGGCATGCAGCATCTCTGCAATAGGTTTGCGCCAGGGTCCGAGACACCCCACGGCTGAAGAAACACCCAAAAGGTCCAGGGCCTTGTGGCCACGCATGTTACACCGGCCAAAACGCAGGAAACCACAATATCACGTGTGCTGAAATCGTCGATCCCACGGATCATTGAGCACTGCGCAAAACTCTCATTCTCACGAGACCTCAGCGTGAATAGCGCGGGAAATGAGCCAATAGGCGGTCCTCAGGGAGCGGGCCCCTGGGAGACGTAATGGGAAGGAACTCGCTCCATTTGCTGCAGCAACGCACTTAATTGGGAATTGAGTGAACATTATGAGGACTGACATGAAAAATGAAATTTGTTTGTCTCATTTTCTCCTTGTCTTCTTTTCATTATTTGCTCTTTTGCTACTCTTTCAGTATTTGAGTCTTTTGTTTTGTCTCATTGAAGAAGTCTTTGTTCGTTCTTTGTTACAATTTACTTCAAAACTTCGTGTCTTCTCTCTGTGTGTCTCTTGACTCCCCTGTGTCTCTGTCTCCGTCTGAATTTTCTCTGTCTGTCTGTCTGTCTGTCTGTCTGTCTGTCTGTTGGTCGGTATGTCCTTCTGCCAGAGCCCCCTTTCTCTCCCTCTCTCTGTCCCAACATGTCCACTTCTTTTCCATTCACTTGCTCCATTCGTCTTGTTTCTGCCCCTTCCGTCTCCAATCTCTCTCAGGCCTGTCTCGTTTTCTGAGAAACTCTGTGTGGGCAAAACATCTTGCCAATGACATTGATACAAGAAAAATTCAGCAACGCCACACATCCCGAGAGATTGCTGTTAAAAGTCCCTATTAATCAGCCCAGCACGCGGACCGTCAGGTTCGATTATCCCCGCTTCCCTCTGTTTTGTCCCCACCGAGGTGTGGGAGAATGTTCCCACCCACTGGCGGGCTTTAGGTGGATAAACGATGGTGATAGCTTTTGTGGAGAAACACTGCATGTGTTGATGAAGAGATCCACGGACAGGGAAGACTCCACCGGAAGTGACGGGTTCAACCGGAAGTGAGGGATTTCGGTTTGAGTTTCTGGCGGAATTGATACGTTTTCTTTGTGGTGAAGAGTTCCACAAGAAGCGCGGGATTCCACAGGAGGAATTCTACCGGAAGGGAGGGGTTCAACCGGAAATACAGAGCTCCCGAGGACGAAAAGGATGTCGTCAGATACCCAAGGTTGTCATGGACGTGTTTTTGCTTTGGTTGGCGGGGAACACCCCCTGGAAGCCTTTGATTTCAACCTGAAAATTTGCACGCAAAAATGAAAACATTGCGCTTTCGGCCCACGAAAAAGAGGAAGAAGGACTTTTGGCGGCGTGAGAATTTTTGACGCTGATTGTCAAATTTGACATGGCGCCCAATGGAGAGCATAAAAACATGTCAGGTCTGTTCCTTGCATCACGTCAATTTTCTTAAGGCCACGTCATCTGTGTAAACCCCTTTATTCCAGGGTCGGGTTCGGGGTCCAATCCGCTCGGGGTCTGTTTCTCCCTGTGAGGGATCGGTGTGACAGAGCTCCACGAAACTCGCTGACACTATCATGTGATCTGCCTTCAGACCCCAGACCTCAATTTGTGCAAAGCCGATGAGCCTATCTTGGGCTTCCAACAGACATGGGACCATGGGGCCTGGACGGTGTGAGAGGGCAGGAAGTAAACTCCAAGCTCGGGGACCAACACCCAAAATGTCAAATTTTTTGAGCAGGGCTGGTCACGGGGTCTTGGACTTCCCCGCCCATATCCATATCATGTCAAGCACCTGGTTTTGGCTCACAGGCACACTATTACGTTGCGTGTTGGAGTTTCCAGGTTGGAGTTTTGACTTTATCACTTTCTTTAGTGCGCTGCGGGCACCAGGTCCGCCCCTCTAATGACAGGCTCTACTCATCTTCAGAAATAATTAACCGGAAACTGAAGCTCAGATTCCTGCGCTGTTCATCAGCCGAACCGCGGAACAATAATTGCGGGAGAGCGTTCTGAGCCAGAAGAAAGTAGTTCCGCCCATTACAGGGGCGAATTCTTAAGCGGATCAGGAGACATACCCCCCCCCCCCTAGTCCAAGAAAACATCACGGGTCCCTTTTCCAAGGGCAGCGGATGCAGTTCAAATTGACGGGAATCAAAGTATTTGGGAGTGGGAGACTTCAGCTGCCCTGCACGCCTGGATTAGCAGGTTGGCTTTTGAAGATCCATGACTGAGGTCGGGTGGATGTTGGGGGCCACAAACTCCAAGCAATATGAGGCATTGGGGGCAATAGCACCTGGTTCTTCCCCCTTGGACCCGCCCCAACCCACACTGGATCCACGTCGGCATCACTGCGTTGTATAAGCTGCAGGGACAGGTAGATTTGCGTCTGTGACCCGTGACTGCTGCCATGAACGCGTCGCCTGATACCACGACGTCATTTCTGTGACGCTGCGTTGAAAACAACGCGAAAAAGGCGCGAAAAATTTTATGCGTGCGTGTTTGTGGACAGGGTTGCCCGTTTCTCCGTTGTATGGGCTGCAGGGAGATTTGCGTCTGCAGTGCGTGGCTGCTGCTATGGGAGCTCGTTTCTCCGGGAACGGACGACTTTGCCTAATTGGACGTAATTCACTTGAGTATTTGCGACGTCTTCCTGTAGCGTGATTGGGCTGGGGCAGTAAAACGGAGTTCACACTGCATATGCACAACGAGCAGGTCTGTCGCGTTTCAGACTCAACGGGCACCACATTTTTCCAACTTTTTTCTCAGGGGCGGGTCCTGGGTTTGGTCAGAAAAAAGAGACGCAATTTTACCTCTAGAGTGACAAATTGGGGAAAGTGTTTCTGAGAAGGGGGCCACCCAAATGCACACCCCTAGTTTTGCAGTGTTGTGATAGAAGCGGCTGTTGTTCACAGATTTGCAGGCAGCAGTTGAAGTCTCGTGAGGAAGGAAGACGACACCATCGTATTGAAGCGTGATCCATGTGAGCAAAACACAATGGGGATCAGATGACAATGAGCTGTCGTTTTACCTTGAGTATGAGAGAGATGCAGGAAGACAATAAGAGGAAGCAGGGGAAGAGAGGTGTGAGAGAGGTGAGAGCCAGATAGGAGAGAGAGCGTGAGAGAAAACGAGAGAAAGAGAGCAGGGAAGATGAGTAGCAACAGACAGACTGACAGACAGACCTGTGGACAGACAGACAGACAGACCGACCCAGGAAATACGTTTGCAAAAGACGGTTCAAACACAGAAGAGAGGACACAGAAGAGAGGGCGTGAGCAGGAATGGCGGTAAAGGAGACAGGGCAAGTGGAGAAGGGGACGCACGCAAAGACACACACACACAAACACACACTATCCTGATTCCTTTCTGTGGACTTGGTCCGGTTTGGCTGCACCACCGGGACCCGCGTCTGATGTATGATTCTGGGCTGCGAGTCGTCAACTCTCCTCGCTATTGGGAGGGTCGTGTTCAACAGGCGTCGCGCGCTGTGTCCCCAGGTGCCACGCGGAGCTGTTCAATGCAATTTGTATTGTATCACCTCATTGCCAGACATATCCAAACAATGTGGTGTGGGGGAGGGCATCTGATCTTGTCAGGCAGCAACCCCGGGGAAATATCACATTGAAAAACTGAACGCACAAACTTGCAAGTTCTCGCATTGGCGTATTCAGCGCCAAGTTGAGATCACACAAATCTTTTGTCAGAGGTCGTTGTTGGTCGGGGACTCAACCACTGCTGGATTCACCAGGAGCGTCCTTGAGAGCTGGATCCTCTCATACCCACCAAAAATGACGGACCCTGCTCGTCTTTGACTTGCTCCCTTTGCTCGACGTGGCAGTTTGCGTTGCCGCAAAGTTTAAGGGTTTTCATGTTGGTGACGCGCACGTCAAAAAATTGATGCCTGTGTCAAAACACTCCATTGGGCGTCATGTTGAATTTTGACGCGCGTGTCAAAAATTCTGACGCCGCCCAACCGCGCGTCACCAACGTGAAAACCCCTTTTGGTTCCCTCTTTGCCTTGACCCTGGATCCCCTGGAGCTGATCCCAAACAACCCGATGCAATACACCACATTCCGTGAACAGACCCGCTCGGACACACACAGAGGATACACGTGTTCCGAGAACCGTCTCCAGGCAGTGAATCGGTCCCCACGGAGACTGCTGCGGAGATGCATTGTTTGTGACTCGGCCTCGGAGCACAGAATGCACAAAGACCAATGATAATCTACGACCATAGTTTTGTGAACTTGTCCCCAAGCGACGGTGTCATATTGGTGAGAAAAATTACAATTTGTGCAGAAATGATGAATGGTTGCTCTGAGGTCGGATCTGTGAGACCTTTGGAGGATGAAGCCATTTTGGAAATTGTGCCAATCAGCGTGAAGGGATCTGTGTCCAGAACAGTGGCGGCTCCGAGGGCCTTGGGGGGCGCAGTGCCCCTGTCACTTGGAAAAGGAGGCTACTGTGCCGCGTGGCCATCGTGTCCTCGTGAGGCAGATGAACCCTTGATAGGATCCTCGTTTCTCTCCTGGACCTGCCTCTTCATGTACCCTTGATCCGCCTCCAGATCCAATTTGCGGGTTTAGCTTTTCTCTGCAGACGTTTCGGGGCCTGTGGACGTCAAACGTGGAGCCGGCCTCGTTCACAGTGCCCACACGCGGCGTGCGTTTTGTCTCTGCACGCGTCAATAGATTCTGCGTTTCTGTCGTCGTGAGAGGTCAACGTCTGCTGCTAAGATTCCTCTTGCCATCGTGACCCTTTGACGTGTCACTGGACCCAACGCACGACGTATTGCCACGCAGTGAGGCAGGCCATTCGCACATTGAAGAGTTGCGTCAGGCGTTGTTTTCCTCTTTGAAGGAGTCCTCGGGCGTAGTGTGGACGTGGCGACGCAGGGTCAGTTGCGCATCTGACGTGAGCCTTGCCCCACTGTCGCATGTGGCGTGAACCCAGCCTGAGGCCCAACACCGCGATGGGACGTTGTGTCTGGGCGGCACGCCAACACCCAACGGACGTCATCAATCATGCAGTGTGCGCTGAGTCTGGGACCCACGAACGCTGCTGTGCAGAGTCTGGGACCCCAACTCCCATTGCAGAGTGTCCACCTGGACTGATGCGGCATGTCCTGGACTGATGCACGCAGACCAGGTTCCTGCTGGGTGTACGATGTGGCGCGTTGTTTCTGAGGTCCGCAGGGTCTGCATACTGCACAAGTCCCTGTTCAAGTCAATGGGTATTGCATAACGGCACAAGTCAATGGGTGCTGCATCAATACGCAAGGTGGGTGATGCGTCCCTGTGTGATGCGAAAGGCCACACAACTGGCACATAAAGTTGGGCGCTGCAAGGGACGCAACCGGCTAGAAACCTCCTCTGGGGGAACGAGCCATGATGGATTAAAGTTGTGACCCAGGAACTGTGTGGCTTTGTGCAGGTGTCGACTTATGACCGTCTGGAAAACATGGGGCTCCCTGCGGTGGGCCAAGGGAAATGTCAGGAGCATGTGTTTGTGTGTGTGTGTGTGTGTGTGTGTGTGTGTGTGTGTTTGTGCAGGAGGGTTGACGGGGGAGGGGTGCGAAGGATAAACTGAAATTTGTGCGTCGCCAGGGCCCCTTCTTGGCCCTCAGCTGCGCTATATCGGACGCGGCCAAAGTCGGTGGCACGTTTCTCACTGAGAGCAGGGATGCATTTCCCAATGACGTGCATTTACAGAGAACAAAGGTGATCCAGAACCTCATCAGTGTGTGTGGGTGTGGGTGTGTGTTGTTTTGGTGACTTCCTGAGGTGGGAGCCAAAAACTTTGATGAGAGTATTGACGTGCACAAGAAAGAAACTAAAGTCCCCACAGCACAATCTAAGAATGGGGAACAAATCTATTTTTCAAGAATCCAGAAGTCTGAACTTCTCATAATCCTTGGATCCGCCCGTGACTGGACATCACGTGACCCACTCACAGAACGTGGCCTCGTCTGAGCTATCGCCCTCATTCTGCGCGCATGTTCGCCACGTGACCCCCGCTGGACCTGTGAAATGTCCATCTACCGACGCACTCCGTTGATTTGTGAGCCACCTGGCTCCCGGTCAACAAATCTAATCACTCAGGCCTGCCCGGGTTCCCGCTCATTAAACTGGTGTCCGGTCATCGGCCTGGTTCCCACTCACAACTGGTTCCCGGTTGTAAAATTTAATCACTCAGACCTGCCTGGTTCCCGGTCATCAGGTTTATGGAGCTGCCTCATTGCCATTAGATTTATGAACTGGTTCCCGCTAATTAGATTTACGGACGCGCAGCTGCCTGGTCCCCGTTAATTTCCAGCTGCCAGTTTCCCGCTCATTTCCGGACGTGCGTGTGGATTCTGGAAGTCCAGGAAGTTCAGGGTGTCTGAATTATTTTTAATTGAGTTCGCTCGTTCGTTTTCCACCTGCTGGCGGTGCCCCTCGTGCAATCACTTCTCCGCCGTCAGTGTGTGTGCGTGTGTGAGGGGACGGAAGCAAACTCTCAACCGAGTGCGTGCACGTTGGGCACTTCCTTCTGTTTTTTCTTCAATCATGATGTCCGTCAACAGGTCGTGTCGACATCCCATCTTGCATGAACTGCCTCCCAGGTTTCCTGTTTCCAGCCTGTCACTTGCTTCGTCCTTGCTGATGTTCAGTTCTTTTGTCGGTCTCTCTGTCTCAAGCATTCAGTCAGAGATGGTTTGGGATGATACAAAACCAGGATCCACCCCAAACATCCGTCCTGGACCGTTTCTACCAATGGATCCACACCATTGCACAGACGACACGTGTTGGATGACTGGATCCGCCTCAGTGTGTATCCGGAACGCGTCCTACTTCCGGTGTCTCCAGGGACCCATTCGGAGTCCGCTTCTAATGAGGGTCACTTAGCGAGCAGCATGGCCGTGTCCAGCCTCGTAAACACACTGCTGCTGCGCACTGCAGTGACCAACCACACTGATACTTGCAGTTGGATCGAGGGTTGGGGTCAGGGGTATATTTTTCGTCTGAAACCAGCGTCTCAAACGACAGGGAAAATGGAGGTCAAGGGTTGGAGCGTCCACCTTCCAGCTTCAAAAATATTGTGAGAATGAAAAGATTCTGTGCGTGAAGGGTGGGGTTTATTTTTTTGGATGGGTGGCAGGGAGGGCGAACCAGGCGACCGGTCCCCTCATTGAGCTCTGACGGATTCCTATATACCTCTGAACCCGCTGCTGCGCCTGCAAATTGCTGCAAATCACAGTGACTATTCCGCCTGCCTCGGCCAAATCCGGTCCGGCACCCAGTGGATTTGTCGGAATCCAGTTTGAGGACAGTGGGATCGTGAAGACGGGAGGGCGAGTCTCCTCATGTGGTGCAAGACAAAGGAAACGTACAGCCCAAACACCACCGGGGAGGAACTCAGAGGAGAGGCCATAGGCCCACAAGATCTGGAGGCCAGACCCCAGGGAAAGCTGGATCTGTATCTGAGTCATGGTGGCCAGGCCTTGGCCCCCAGGATAGGGGTGGTTAGTTATCATGATCTGGGCAAGGGGATCAGTCCTTGGACTCCCTGGATACTGGGTCTGAGAGCCAAATACGTGGATACCTCCGGATTTGGGGTCAAGAACCTGGACCCTGAAGGAAGTCAGGTGCAGTTTTCAGGTGTTCAGCGGAACCATCGTGGGAACATGCAGTCCCTGGGCCGCTTGGAACCGCCTCTCGACGCAGCGGTTGGACAGAGGTCTAGTGCAGAAATCCTCTGCAGTTCCAGGCTGGGTTCACACCGGATATGTGTCAAGCGCCTGATGCATCCGTGCTTCTTGTCACAGATTGGTGAAACGCAGGCACGAGGCAATGCGGCAAGAACCCACGCTCTGATTGCCAGCACGAGTAAGACGCAGAAGATGTATGACACGTGACGCGCCCAGCGTGAATCCACATTCCCAATTCAAACTGATTGAGGTGAGGCTGGGTCGGACGGAACGCTTCGCCCTGCGGCCCCAGTCGGTCTGTTCCCATAAAACTCGCGGGCTCCCTCCCCCTCAGCCCGTCTGAGAGAGCACGCAAAGGGCAAAGGCGTACTTGTCACCACAGGAGCAGATCTGGGGAAAGTCTCCGAGATTTCAGGCCTGAAACAGACGACATGTGCAACGCAGACTTCCGCGCATGGAGACAATTTTAAAGTGCGTGTTGGGTGAAAATTGTTGTTTGAAGATTTTCCTGAGTCAGACAGGACGGCAGTCCAATTGCATCCTGGATGCACGCCTGGATTATTTTCAGTGGAAACCTGACCGGACTTGTGTTGGGACACAATGCATGACACATAGATCTTGTGTAACATGAGTGTGGTTACTTGTCCAGGGCGCAACGGGTAAGGTGCACATCCAATGTGAACCAACTGAACTTGCATGTGCATTGACTCAACACACGGTGCATCCAGTGGGAACCAAACCGGACTTGTGCTTGGAAGCATCCCTTGACGTATTTAGCCTGAACCAGTGGGAAATGTGCCTGCAGCAAGACGCTAATCAACACCCTGGAGGGTCCGCCGCTCCTGCATGTCGGCCACATGTGGCGGGTCAGACCGGAAACGAAGCACAAATTTATGTGAGTGAGTGGGAGGGGGGGGGGGTGCTTGGAGCCTTGGGCCCCTGGATGCGCCGGAGTCAGCGCGTTCCACTCAGCTCATGTTCGCTTGCGCAGAGACGCAACGCATGACGCACCCACCTAGGAAGTGCAGCAACACAGCGCGAATTGACTTGTGTAGAGACTCCCTGAATGCAAAACGGATTCAGTGAGACTGAGGCTTCACCCGTGTGTTGTGAGTAGGTCCACGACCGCTCCTCCTCCTCCTCCTCCTCCTCCTCCTCCTCCTCCTCCTCCTCCTGCGCCTTGTCTGGCCACATGTGGCGAGCTTGGCCGGAAATGAGGTGAAGAAGCCCGTGGGCGTCTCGCTCCGTCTCTCCAGACAAGAGATAATGCGTCTGATGGGGCCCCGAGGGCAGCAGCACCTGAGCTGAGGTGGAGCAGGAGGGGGCAGCGGGCAGGGGACAAGGGAGGGGACAGACCAAAGGCAGTACCTCTGGTAGAGCAGGAACACCTGATCCTGAGGCGGCAGGGGGAGAGGCAGAGGGTGGGGTCGGACAGGGGCAGTGGACAGAGCAGGAGGAAGGGAATTGGACAAAACCACAGGTGATGTGTCTCATGACTCCTTGACCACCAGACCTGGACCAGTTCAAGAGAAGGGCAGGGGGAGCGAGAGGATCAGAGCCACAGGGTGAGGCAGTGGGGGCAGAAGCAGGGGCAGAGTGTGTAGCTGAAGTGTTTGGCTTTTCGCCATACTCTCACAGGGATGTTGAAGCACGGGATGAGGTCACCAGAATGGCCGGATTCCATTCATGTCCAGAGGCAGTAACTCAATGCGACACCGTCTGTATCCGATTCGCTGTCTCGTTACGGCCTCTGATTGGCCCCTGAATGTCCAATTGGATCAGCCGACGACTGCGCAAAAGTCTTTGTTCGGGTTTCTTTCCCTGATGATGTCTCAACACAAGATCGTCCCAGACACAACGTGCGTGCGCGTGGTGTGTGTGTGTGTGTGTGTGTGTTTGGTGCAGGCGTGTGTACAGATGGATGCAGGCGTGTTTCTCTCTCTCTGTGTGTGTGTGTGTGTGTGTGTGTGTGTGTGTTTGTGTGTTCTTGTATGTCATGTGTCTGGATTGGCGTGTGTGCCCTTGTGTCTGTGTGCATGTGTGCTTGTGTGTGCACGTATGCCCAGTGTTCATGTGCGTGTGTGTACACACATGTGAACGTGTGCTGTGTTGAGCTGCATCATGCCGCGGTCGCGTATTGAACCGTTCTCAATAACCTATCGATTTCCGCATGAATGCCTGCAGCGCAATGAGCCTGCAGCGTCTTCAGCACCACGGGGAGGCGCCAGGGGCGGAGCCGGGACCTGCTCTGGGGTGGGGTGGGAGACGACCAGGGGCGGAGCCGGGACATGCTCTGGGGTGGGGTGGGAGACCACCCCGGGGAGGATCCGTGTTGGAGTCAGGGGAAGTTGAGGGCCAATGGGCAGATCCAAGATTGGTCAAGGGGCGGGTTGGGGCGGGAACAGATCTGACATTTCGTCAAGGTAGGGGTGACCGTTGTGAGTGTCAACTTTCAACAAGCGGGCAACGCTGCACTTGAACGTGAAGTACAACATACAAAGCAAGAAATTTTTCCACCAAGGGCGCGAATGACGGGCCTCAAGATAATGGGATCCTGTTCACCAGGCCCCCTGGATCTGCCTCTGGAAACGGGCCTGAGGCCTCTTGATCGTGCATTAGGAATAAGGAGACTCCCATTTTCTGCACGAAACCTCGCACTCAAACAAAAAATGAGGGAGAAGGCTTGGCACAAAGGCCTCTGTTTGCGTGAGGTACAACGCTGTTGAACGTTGAGGCGTTTGAGTGGCCTGAGCTGCGGCTGCATAAATTGTCTGTGTGTTCAGCCTCCCTCGTGCGAGATCAGTCAATTGAAATGTCTGCCCATTGAAAAACACAGGGACCGCGGGCAGATCAGTCATCCCCGCTCTGCCACCGTTCTGTGTGTGTCTTGACTGTGCGGGTCGTGATGTGCAGGCGCGGATCTGGCGAGACAAAGCCTGGTCCAACTGATTGTGGAGGTTGGATTCCCCTGGACTCGGGGCTGGTCTTCTTGCCTCGCGACGCCTGATCTTATTGCCTCCCGGGACTGGTTCTCTTCCCACCGGGGCATGGTCCCCTTTGCGTCCATATCTGATTTCCCCTGACCCAAGGGCCTGGTCCCTTGTCCCCTGATTCCTGGTTCTCCACCCCTCCCAGAGCCTGGTCTCCTGCTTCTCTGAGTCAATCAGACTTTCGGCGTCTGCGGATGTACCTTTTTGGAGGGATGTCAGGGTGGGAGTGTGGGCAGGCCCAACTGTCTTCCAGCTCCTCCGCCGGGGTGGCCACTACCCCTCTGGACACGCCCCTGAACAAGGTGTTCGTATTGCAGAAAATTGAATGAGAAATTGTTGTGTGATTGGAACTGTTTGCAGAGCGATAATTTCCCATTGGTGCAAACATTTCCTCATTCAATACTCCTCAGGACGGTGTATCAATTGACAATTTCCGCCTGTATGGGCCGAGTTCACACTGAAGGCGCCATGCGTTGTGCCTCTGCATGACAATGATGCACCCAGTCCACACAGGTGTGAAACCTGCATGAGCATCTCGTGCGAGACCAGTTTCGCCTAGGTTGCTGGAGATGCAGGGTTTGCACACAAGCCAATGCACGCTGCATCACTAGGTCCACGATGTGCCCCTGGACCAGATCCCCGGACCAACCTCGTCACGTGTGGCCCCAGCCTGACTTGGACGCAACGCGTGGCGCATCCTGTGTGGACCCGACATGGGATCCAGTGATTGTGGAACGAATCAATGAGTAAACACAGTGGGCTTTTGTAGATCTATGCGGTGTGCAAAGGATTTTATGAATGGAACCTGCAGTTGAGTGCATGGATGTGCAACAGAACGCAATGTAGATGTGGAACCTGGAGGGCTGAGGGATCCAAGGGTCCCCAGATTCATTTTCAATAATTGAAAATTCTTTCGAGACAAAAAAAATATTTTCGGCCAAACACTCCAACCTGCATTCTCTGATCTAAACTTTGAGCAAAATGTATACAAGGGTGAATGGACTTCTGCGTCTCACGATTCTGGGGTCGGTCTGGGGAGCAGTCTTTGTTGATCAGCCCTGGACCCTGAGTTCCTGGCGGAAGCTTCCACAACAAGGTGTGAGTGATGGGGTCGGAGGCGGGTGAAGCGCCGGCAGGTGAAATATTCATGCGCAGGATACGAGGTGGAGGGGGATTTGTGAGGTGAGGATAGAAGGGTGAGGGATGATGTTGTGTGAGGGAGGAACTCAGAGAGGGAGAGGAAGAGAAGGAGACAGGGCCAGAAAGAGAGTTGGAGAGAAAATAAAGAGAGTCAGAGAGAGAGAGACAGAGACAGAGGCACAGAGAGACAGAGACACAAAGAGAGAAAATAAAGAGAAAGTTAGAGACAGAGGCAGACAGAGACACAGACACAGACAAAGAGAGACAGAGAGAGAGAGAAATAGAGAGAGAGTGAGAGAGAAAGAGAGAAAGAGAGAAAGAGAGAAAGAGAGAAAGAGAGAAAGAGAGAAAGAGATGCAAGAAGGGGTGAAAATGGAGACTTCCATAAAGTTGTGTTTGTGTTTTATGTACTGAAGCGGACCTTCTCACGGCAGTCGACAACCTCAGTGCTGCAGAAGCTTCTTCTGCTGTTGCGAGTCCATTTCCCACGGATGATCCTGACCAGACCTGGTGGAACCCGATACAACGCGCTAATGATGGCAATCTCCTCCGCTAAGAGAGCGATGGAATCAGATGATGTATCAGAAACTGGACCTTTGCCTGCGCCGCGTCAAAGTGGCAGTATCGTCGTTGGGAGATTGGCACCCAGGGAAGGCGTGGTCCCTGAACCCTCAGAAAGGAACCATCGCTGGAGAACCGTGGACCCTATACCCCTGAGAGTGGACCCATGACCCCTGATCCATGACAGGGTAACTGGGGTCCCTGAAGCCTCAAGGGTGGACCCGGGACAGCGTGACTGGGAGAGAAAGGCAGGGGAACTTGGAGAAAGCTCTGGTGGTTCTTGGGTGGGAGGACCAACCAGAACCCAACCACTGCACAGAAAGGACCCGGAGGAACCGAGGGCACTTTGGAGCCTCCTCCTCTGGCCGCTGATCAGATCTTGGATTCGCCATTTCCAAATGGCGCAGAAGTCCCGTGAGATGGGATGGGGAGTCTGGACAGTGTCTGAGGCTGATGTGGATCAGTGTTCCGCGTCTGCGTTTTCTCACTGGGAGATGACTCTCAGTGCAACCGCAACAAGTGCATATCCTGTCCGTCCATCCGTCCTTCTCTTTCTCTGTCTGAGTGCTGCAAAGTGTTGGGACTGGATTGGGTTGTGTGGAACAGGGCATGGGTTGGGCAAGGCAGGTCCGGCTTGGGGAGTCTGGAATCGGTACAGCAGGTTGAATGGGAGAGGAGATGCCGGCGGGTCAGGGCATCATGGCACGCCATGGTGGTGTTGCGGGGTGGAAAACAGTGGACGAGGCGACGCCAGAGAACTTGGCATCTTCATCCTGAGTTGATTCTCGTCTGTCTCTGTGTTTGCAGTGCTGCGGAGCGAGATCCAGCTACACGAGGCGGCGCGCAAAAACGACGGCGACAAGGTGCGGAAACTGATCGCGGAGAAGGTGGACGTCAACTCCCGCAACAACGTGAGTACGCGACGCGGGCAGGAGCGGGGCGGGGTGGGGCACGAGGTGAGGTGGGGCGGGGTGAAGCAGGGGGGATGAGGCGGGGTGGGGCGGGCGGACCGTAAGCACGGCTTGACGATTGGACGGACTGGGTCTGGGTGGGGCACAGTGGGGATAGGGCAGGGTTGGGTGACAGGCAATGGACAGGCCTGTGCCCCAGTTCTATGTCCAGACCCAAACCCAGCTCAAGCTCCAGGCTTCAGGCCCCAGACTTCAACCCCCAACTTCTCACAAACGCTGCGTATGTCTCAGATGCCAGTTTTGTCAAACAAAAGCCACCTGGTATGTCAGCGTGTGTGGGTAGCGAGAGTTCGATGGATATGGATCAGTCTGCGGCGTGGATAATTGGTGTGTGATGGACTGGAGTGAACTCGCTGTGACAACACTCGAGCTCCGGCGCCGCCGCTCCGGATGTTTGTACGATCCGGGTGACCCGGACCCAGACAATGGGGCTGCAGTTGTGTAGATCTACGCAGCAGAAATGCACGGGTGCGGTGCTGTGGTACTCACACGCTCACATGCACGCATACTGCTGATCCCAGGCCAAAGCTCTGGGTAATTTTGATGCAACTATCCATGGGTCCAGTGAAAAACCGTGATGGAGTGCGTGAGCACAGACACACACACGCACACACACACGCACGTACAGAAAGGCAGCGTGTCTGTGTATCTGTTCTTGTATCTCTGTTTGCACACACACACACACACACATACACGCACATAGAAGATTCGCTCACTTAGTGTTCTCTGTGCCGGAACCATTCCGCTGCAAATCGAACACCCGACAAGTGCAACGGGTGAAGCGTGAGTACGGACCAACCTGAGCCCGACCCACACGCACACGGTCCACGACGCACGACGCACGACGCGTGCAGCGTGCACGAGGCGCTCGCGACTCGACCCAAACCGAGTTGAATCTGCAATGCAAATGGCGCGTCGAGCAGCTGGGTCTGCGCATACACCCCATGCAAGTTTGATGGAGCCGCAAAACGCCGCTTCTCTTCCCAGGGGAGGGTCACAGTAGATGCGTAGTGCGTCATGCACCACATATGAAGTGAACCACACCCACGCATAACGTATGGACTAACTCGTCCCAGAGGACGTCGCGTGTGCCTCCCGTCTCGTGACCCAGAGCGAGGTCGCAACGAGGCCTGGACGCATGACGCATGCGAAACGAGTCCACACGACGCGTGACGCATTGATATAGGAACACCCCTGGTCTCCTCCCACGACAGGTTCACGAGTCAGGCTGGCGTCACACTGGAGCGCGAGAAAGCGTTGCGTCCCTGCACTGGTTCACAGACGCATCGCCAGGCAGGACTCAGCGCCAGTTGCTCACTCGCAACACGTGGGAGTGGGTGGGTAAAATTATTTGGAAGGGGGTAGGGTGGGGGGGGGGGCAGGCCCAACGTGACGGATTCCCCAGGTCAGCTTTCAAAAAGTTGTGATGAGTGTAAGTTTTGACAGGGAAAATTTATGAGATGAAAATTCGTTTCTTTTCAAATTATTTTTGGAACTCTGTTGGGAGAGTTCCTTGAAATATTAATGAGCAAAACAAGATTCATTTTTGTAGCAAATGCACTCACAAGGGCATTATTTTATGTTTTTGAAACTGCTGTCATGGAAACAGCTCATACCACATACCATTCGTAACCCGCGAACTGGAGAACAACCGAGTTTTTCTTTCTGGGTCAGGGCTGAGATGAAATTGGCACGCGATGGTTTTCACTGCACACGCCAATGAGTGCTCTGCATCCCTGTAAGGGCTCGATATCCCGGCCCAAGACAATGCCCTGCACCAATCTATGAGCTCTGTCTCCCTGGTCAAGTCACTAGGTGGTGCATTCCTGGACCTGCCAATGAGTACTGTATTCCTACATAGGTCACCAGGTAATGCATTCCTGTACAAGTCAATGGACTCTGTATCTCTGGACAAACCTTTGGGTTCTGCGTCTCCGTCCTGAGTGAACGGGTGCTGTCCCACTGTATGGCTCGACCGGTGCTGAATCACAACGCACCCGTCGTGAACACCGCCTTTCGCTGTGGATGAAATGAAAGCGGCAATGTTTGGTCCCGTGAATGGGTTCCCGTTCCTCGGGGGTATCCCCGTCCCTGGATATGGGTCAAAGATGAGGGATGGAGGATAGTATGAGGGATGGGGGGTCATTGGAACCGGGACCGCGCCCATTTGGGTAATGCGCAGGGATATACGTGCGCTGACTGGGAGATACTCGTGTGAGGGGCGCAGCCAGAGGCGACACCATGCACAGATCCAAGGGGAGGAACTCGTGGGGAAGGCTTTGGGGTGGTGATCCTGGAGACTGGGTCTGGAGGTATCCAGGGATGGACCCAGGAGCGGATTGAGGCGGTGGGCCGCATGTTCAGAGGCAGATCCAAGGGTGCTTCCAGGGACCTATCAGGGGCACACGTCCAAGAAGATTCGAGAGCGCGTTTGAAGGAGCCCAGAGATAGGTCTTAGGGCACATCAAAGAGCACAATACCTCGGAGGCTCTCCCAGACACAGATAGAACTTCAGATGTGTTTGCTCACATTCAAACTTGGAAATGGTCCCCTTCTGGGCACACCCCAGATCCGCCCCTGACCTGCTCGTGACTGTGCCTTCATTTGTCCAACGCGTGTAATGTGTGCGGGTAGACGTGCATTGACTGAACACGACTCACTCATCCTCAGACCTGAGGAGCTGGGAAGGGCGAGGGAAGAACGTGGGTGTTCTACAGGCTGCGCGACGTACCTGTACATTCGACACAACGGAGAAACTGTTTTCTCAGGAAGAAATCATGTTGCAAGACCTCTGGCCATTTCATGTGTAGATCTAACGGTACGACACACCGAGGTGGATGAAGGTACTGGTCGCCAGGTCCAGCCTCTCTGTAGGGACTGTTTTGCTTGTCCGCATGTCGCCCCCCCCCCCCGACAGGGAGAAGGCTGTCAAGCCATGAGCAAAACTTCGTGCTTTTTCTGCGCTCCGAATAACTCTGACTGCTCACATTTGCATAGCACCACAGTGATCGGGTCATTCCGGAGCCTGAGAGAGAACGGCGCCAACGACTGGGCTCCCAACATCCAGCCAGGGCTGGGACTGCAAGTTGCTTCACTCTCCACACAAGGGAGGGAAGGCTCCCACACCAATACCTGGCTCTCTCGGACACAGCGTCTCGCCTGAGAAGGAGTTTCGTCGAAGCAAATTGCTTTGTCCAATTACTGTATTAGTTTTCACGCCTGCGGCGCGTGCGCAGAATAACAGGAAGCGGCACGTCTCAATCTGCTGCGTCCCGCGCTGCGTCAAACCAGCGCAAATATTGACTTCAGCGAAGGAGAAATTGTTCTCTGGAGGTGATTACAGGAGGGAAGTGGGACCAGAGGCGGATCTACGGTGGATCCAGGGGCCAGGTGATTCGCTCGGGACACTCGAAGTGTGGCAAATGGGAGTGCGTTCAATACAAGTTGCATGGTGTTATGAGTTAGACCCATCCCCCAGGGCCCACCTCCCATGTTTGTGTTCGTGGTACATGTATGTGTACGAATGTGTGGGTGTGTGGGTGTGCACACGCGTTGAGTGCGTTCATGTGTGTGCGTGTGTGCGCGCGCGTTGCAAGCGCACATGTCTTGTGTGACCAGGCAGGGGGCTATGTGAACCACGCTTCAAAGTTCTGCCTGTTGACTTGTGCTGGAATGTACCGCCTGACGCATCCAGTGCGAACCCAGCCAACGCAGCTCAGAGATGATTCTCACGCGCGACTGGAGATTTGCAACGCAGATGGAGAAGATTCCAACAGATATTGGACGATATGTATGCATAACGACGGAAAACGTGTCTGGGTATTGGAGGCTTCATTGTGTGGGAAACGTGGAGATAAACACAGACGGAGAGCAGGAATCAACGGTGGGAGAGAGACAGGAAGGGTGGGGAGATGGGGAAGGGTAATCTTGAGACAGAGTGACAGGGAGCAAAAGAGTGAGGGATGACAAAGAAAGAAGAGAGAGAGGGGAGGAGAGGAGAGAGATACAGAAAATTAGTGAAAGAAGAGAAAGGAGGAAGGGGAGAAAGAGAAAGAACGACAGATACAGAGAAATCTTGAGAAAGACAGAGATTAGGAAAAAGGGGAATGAGAGGTGCAAAAAGTGATGGAGAGAGAGTGATAGAGAGAGAGTGACAGCAATAGAGAGAGAGACAGAGAGAGACAGAGAGAGAGGGGAGAGAGAGAGCGAGAGAGAAGAGACACACAGGCAAACACACAAACACACACACACACACACACACACACACACACACACACAGAGAAGCGCACATGCTCGTACAGAACACGTGTCTGAGACAGTCCCCAATTCTTCCACCAATTCCCTTCAAAATCCTTTGTAGCGACCGACCCCCGTCCTCCCCGTGACTGACTGGCCGCCCCTGACCCCTGGGGACCTCTCACGCCATATTTCCTCTCCTCCCAATAAGGATTATTCATAGGAAAACCCGCCAGCGCTCCAGCGTACATCATTGATACAACAAAAGCTGCACAAAAGACCCTGACTCCCTCAAGGCCTCAATTTACATTCACAAAAGGAAAAGGCAAAAAAACGTTATTTTCTCCCATAGAATTTGCTGAGCAAATTTGCTTCTTTGGAACACAGGAGATAAAGGCTTCAGTTCCGAAGGCAAAGGGCTCAGGAGTCAGCGAAGGAATGGCGAGCTTTCTTCTGTAGCCTGTGCCTGAGGTGTGTGAAATACTATGCGAACCTGGAATACGTTTTGTGAACCCTTCCCGAGACAGTTCCAGGATGCGGAGTTGGATTCCGGTACAGATCCAGGGGCAGAACATGAGGTGCATCCAGGGTCAGTCGGATTGAGGGGCCGAACTTCAAACTCGAAAACAAAAACTGCAACAAAAGAGAAAATATTTGTGCTTTCAACACGAAAGGGAAGCGAGGGCTTGAGGCTTTGTTTTCACTGTAGGGGAGGCCAACTCTGTTCGCTGGAGTGCTCTTCCAGCTTTGGCCTTGCCAAAGTTTGTTTCCATCGAGATTCAGCTTCAAGGTTTGGGACCCTGACCTGAATGTCGCGTTCGCTGGCAGGACTTCTTTATTCATGTGCTTCTGCGTCGAGGCATTGAACTGTTTACCCGGTTTCAAAGAACTATCCCGGGCCTGCGTCGCGCTGTGTGCGATGGGTTCGTCAAGTCGGTCGGTGGGCGATGCGTCGTGGTTTGGCTGTTTCACATTGGATGCAGGAAACGTTGTTGCGTCAAAAGGCATCACGTCACAGTGTGGCTGAAGGCCGTACAAAGAGCCGTGTAATGGAGCTGCAGAGCGACAAGAAACAGGTCACATCCAGTGGGACATAGTGCCAATCAACCATGACAGAACCACAACGCATGAAACAACCGATGTGAACCCGGGGTAAGAAGAATCTGCCTCCTTCATTAGCCAAATTAACTGTGTTAATTAATGCCCTGAGGTTCACCTTCAAAGGAGTGGTGAAACTCAGGGACATGTTTGCAAATTGCCGGTAAGGAGGGCAATAAATTACGTTTCTTGGAACTCAAACTGATCCAGGTGGCTGCACACGGGTTCCATTTCCACTTTCACAGTATCAACCAGGGAAATAGGTAACCTTCAGTGGCAAATTAGTGGTGTGGTTGCGTTGCTGGCACTCAACGAAACCAGGGCCCCTCCACGGGTTTTCCCCAAGACCAGACTGAATCCCCTCCAGGGCTCTGGGTCGCAATCACTGTCTTGTTATATGGAGACGTTACTCTGCCAAACCCTGCCCCCGTATGCTTGCCAAGCTTTGCCTCGCAGTGGCAAGGGGAGCACGATCTTTGCTGTGCTCGTTGCGGGCCCTGGTAATGAATCCTCTGGAATGTGGAGAAGTCTACGTTGTTGACCCTCCCCACCGTCGTCACCAGACCTGAGTACCCGGAGTAACTGATTACCTTGATTTGTCCCCGGCACAGCCTGAACCGAGGTCGAGGGCCCGACCTGGTCCTGCATGGGATCCGACCCTGGGACTGGAGTACACACGCGTACTTCACGGAATTCTGCGTGTGGTTAGAAAACAATGAGCTGCCTATCTGAAAACACCGTGGGGGAATTGATTTGATTTTCTTTGCTTGCGGGACTGGCGGAGGTACGTGTGCAGCCATATCGAGGAAGCTTTGGTCTTGTGCATGGACAGTGCGTCCGTGGACGTGCACAGGAACACAACACCCAAATATCCGTGCACGGGAATCACACCTTGTGACTGCTTGCTGGGATGCAACACCCATTGACTTGTGCCCGTTGACGTACGCAGGGACGCTGCGTCCATTGACCTGCACTGATATCTGTGCAGGGACGCGACGTTTGGACTTGATTTCCACAGGGACCCAACGCGTCGTGCGGTGTGGACTCAACTCTGCAGACAGACTGTCTGGGCGGTGACGGGGCTTTGGGACCGCACGTCATTTAGTGAAGTTACAGGCCTGTTCCACACTGGATGCCTCACTCGTTGTCTCTCTTTGCGTCAGTGGAGCCTGTGTAGGATCCGGTGTGAATTGTGCGAGAACTGATTCGTGCGTGGTCGCTCTATGCGCATTCACTCCGGTGGACCTCACGCCCCCAGGCACACGCCCAGTGTGAACCTGGACACTTGCGACGCAGACCCAATTGACGGTGCCTGGACACAACGCGTGATGCACGAACCTGGCCTTGCTGCTCCTGGGCGGAGGCGGACAGTCCCAGACAAAGCCTGGAGAGCAAACCGAATTAGCGTCCCCGGTCCTGACTGTGTGTCTCCCACCGCGGACTCAGCATTCGTCGTCCCGTTGTCTAATTTCCCTGACGGGCCCAGGACGAAGTCAAAGGGTCCAGATTTAACTTCGTGTGTGCTGACAGACAAAGATTCTTTCAGTGGTTGGTGAGCACCAGTCTTCAGCCAGGCCAGTGTGGAGCAGTGGGGTTCGGGGTGGAACCCTGGTTCAGCACTGCCAAGAACCGGGATGTCAGGAGGGTGAGGCTCCCCTAAATCCTGGATCGAAGTTGGGCCTTGAAATCAGTTTCAAACAGGATCTGACCCTCGGAGTCACAAAATTTGAATTTGTGTCAGCGATGGAGCGTCAGTGTGAGGTTTTCCTTTGCTTCAGCTTCGAACTGGATCCGCTGGATCCTGTACTCTGGATTCACTGTGGAGACGATGGATGGGCGGATTGCGTGCTGCGGTCTGACGTCGAGTTGTAACGTGGGACGCCACGTAGGGAGGGAGAGGAATCCCGCGGGAGAGGAGTATAAAAGCGCTTTAAAAATTGCCCCTGCACGTTTTGTGCGGAGGTTCTCAAGCGGGATGCGCTTGAGATTCTGGATTTGATCAGGGAAAAGCAGCCCCTTCGGTATCTCGATTCTTTATGAGCAAGTTTTCACACGCGGTGTGTTTGGTTGGGGGAAAAAATGTAGCGAGCGCCTGGCGCGCTGCATCAGTTGCGAAATCCATCACCCCTGGATCTAGATCTCCCTTTACACCCATTGTCCCTGACCCTGAATGCCTCCTTGAGAGTGAGCAACCAGGTTGAGGAAAATATGAATACGACCCATCACGCACCCTTGCAGTGTGAATGAGCTCTCGGACCCTGTCCGAGAAATCTGACAGTGATCGGGACAGCCCCAGGATTTCTGTCCACGCGGAGCACGGATAATCCTGGTGATGAGGAGCTGTGGGCAGCGCTCAGCGCGGATTGGCTGGATCAGTGTCCACGTGTCACGTGGTGGTGTCACGTGTTGTACGGATCAGCGCAAATCTCTGTGCGTGAGGGATAGTCGTGTCCACAGGTGTGTGAAGGGGCTCATTCCCAGGTGAGAACAGCCCAAGGCATCGGCACACAAATGCAGCAAGAAGACCCTGTGATGGTAGACGTCTGATTCGGACGGCGGGGTGGCCCCACCCGACTTTCGAACAATATTGTGCCTGCCATTTGCTTTCACTTTCCGTGGCCTTTTCTTTCAGTTGACGGGCTTCAGTACCAAGCAACTTTGTTGAAAAGGTCAGAGCGGTACTTGTCTCAGAAGTTGAACAGCTTTGTGACATGGCAGGAGAAAGTCACACGGGTCCCATCGGATTCATATCGTAGATTTGGGACGGAGGTGTCCGATCCTGCCCTGAGTGGGGTCCAACCCAGACGAGGGGGCGAGGCTCTGGGACATTTGGGATTCTGATCCAGACTGGCTCACACCTTGGAGAGGGGAGGGGTTCGGCGAATCCGTGATTGAGACAGGAGCACAGCCTGTGCAATGTTCAGCACACGCAGAAGTCAAGATGGACCCTGCGCCCAGCACGCACTGGGCAACGCCTGTGTTGTCCACCCCCTTCCCCCCATGCACACGTAAGTGTTGGTTCAGAATCATCCTGATGTGATTGTGCTTCTCCAGTACCTGCTCCAGCGGGTTCGCGATTGGTGTAGAGTAGGTGTGGTTCCAACGGGTCCAGTATCGTGCAGTGAGTGACCCGGTCCTGACTGGGGTCTCACCCTGGACGCGGGGCGGGGTAGTGACGGGTCCAGGTGTGAGACAGGGACAATCCTGACTGAATTCTGTTCACTTGGATCAATATTGGAACTGAAACAAGGAGGCATGTGTCTGGCAATCCCGTACCCTCGGGCCTCTTTGGATGCGGCCCTCTGTGAAACAGGCCTGACTCCCGCGTCGCCGCTTTTCTGTAATTTCATGTCGGACCCCAATCGGATTAGCCTGCCCGGCCCCGACTTTTCTCGCACTGCGGGACTCAGACGCGAGACAGATGTCAAAGCACTTAGCAGCTGCAGGTCTGCCTGCAGAAGGGTCCCTGCACACTGGGCGTGTCCTGGGTTTACACTCTGTGTGGTCAATGGGGTTTTCACTGTCGTTTCTTTCGCTGGATGGGCAGGTCAGCGGACGCTGCATTGTCCTTTCGTTTTCTGTGTGACGCATCTCATTGCAAGGCTCTGCATCATCGTGCAACGTCCATTTAGAAATCTACTTGCATGTGTTGGTTTGTCACCCGAAATTCTTCTTCATGGGTGAAACAAATCAGAAATGTCAGGACTTGTTGCACGTTGCTGTTGTTGGCCGCAGAACAGAAGGAAGACACACAGCCACAACCACACACGATCACTGCTAACTCCCAGGCCTTCTCTCTCGTTTTGGACGGCGGCGCAGTGGGCCGCCCACCAACAACGGCTGAACACGCACGCAAACACATACCGTACAGACACTTGTACAGTCACTACCCGCTTGTCTCGTTGCAGTTGGACCGCACGGCACTGCAATGGGCCGCCGCCAACGGTCACATCGAGATCATCCAGCTGCTGATCGACGCCGGCGCCGACGTCGAGGCGCAGGACAAGGTGCGTGGCGCAGTGGCTAGAGCGTCGGACTGCGGAGCGGGCGATCCCCACTGCAGCCTACCTCCAGGGAAACAAGACTCCCCGTTTGACACCCACTCACCAGATGCACATTGAATGTTCCTCTTGTTGTACACACACACACACACACACACACACACACACACACACACACACACACACACACAACATGTCGAACGTGATTCTTCGGTGCACTCCCGTGTGACAAGGTTGCTATGGTTTCAGTACGGGATGAAGGCGTTGCTATGGGCGGCGTGGTTTGGTCACGTGGACGCCATCCGGGTTCTCACCAACTGCGGCGCCAACACCAACGCCGCCAACAAGGTTTGTGCTTCTTTGCTTTTCTTGCTCATCAGTGTGTCTGAGCAGCAAAATTTTGTCACTTTCGCAAACCTCTGCCCCTCACTCTGAGGACACACCAGTCACCTCCATGTTGTCCCAGGCGAAGACCTTGGTCAGGTCTCTCCCATTCCGTACTGGCTCCCGTTCCTCTCGCACGCCTGACGGGTTCCCGTTTCTCCGCCTGCAGCAAGGCCTGAACGTGCTGCACTGCGCAGCGCAGAACAACCACGTGACCTGCATGAAGTTCGTGCACGACTCGCTAGAGGGCTTCGACTTCAGCGCCGTCGAGAAGGTAACGCCGCCACACAGAAAGCAGTTTCAAACAACAAGGCGTTTTCACGTGGGCACCTGTAGCACACACAGCTGATAGTTACTGTCTTGGTCAAACCCAACTGTATCTGAATGCAAAAAGTTCTGGTTCCATCTGCGGACGTTTGTGTCGCAGATGCAGGACACAACCCGTTGAAACAGTCCACACCTGTATCTGCAGGCTTCAACTGGAAAAGGGGGACCTTGGCTTTCTTTTGACACCCAGAAAGAGCACTGCTGGTGCAAATCTCTTTCCTCCTCCAGGTTTTCTGTTTTCAAAGCAAAAAATTGCTGCCAGCACCACAGACCACGTATCGCCCCTACACAATCGTAAATCTACCACTGGACGAACGATGTCTCACCCCTGCGTGTGATTTGAAAACCAACACGTTGGTCCCGCGGGTCTGCGGAAGGGAAATAGATGTAAAAATTAAACTTTCAACGCTCAGTGATGGCAACACGTACATTTCCCGCTGAGGCTCGTTTCCCGCGGGAGGCGCCACGCGTTGCGCCCTGCACCAGGGACGGGTCCTGCGTCATCGTCAGTGGCGACGCAGCGCCCATCGCCTTGCCCCCAACGCGGCCTATGGGGAGGAGGCTTTTCTGCATCAGTGGTGCGGGTTTCAGACCGGATGCGTCGTGTCATCGTGTGTTGCATCTCAGAAGTCAGAGGGCGCTGCGTAACGCCTGGGACCCGACACAGGACGTACCCTGGATCAAATGTATACAATGTTTCGGTCCCGTTTGTCACACAAGGCGTGAAGCAGCGTATTCTGAACAACCCAATAGGGGTTTTCACATTGGTGACGCGGCGACAAAATTTTGACGCGTGCGTCAAAAACTCTCCATTGGGCGTCATGTTGACTTTTGACGCGCGCGTCAAAATTTTGTCGCCGCGTCACCAATGTGAAAACCCCTAATGGGTGCTGAGTAGGCTTTTGCAGGAACCACACACCGAGGCACTGTTGAGTGGGCGTTGCGTCATCGCTTGCGACGCAACGCCCGTTGACTCGCCCAGGGATGCAGTGTCCGCTGTCTCGTACCTCCAGGGACACATTGATTTGCACAGCAATGAAGCACTCACAGGAGACAAGGTGCTCATTGACTTGCATACGCACGACGCGTTCGGTGTGAAACACATTACGTCACGGGGAAATTTGTCTCTGTGAGTTACGTCTCGATTCCTGGGCACGGAGCGTGCAATATTCATAGCGTTGTCTCGGCGACCGCGCGTTGCTGTGGCGTAACGAGGGCGTTTTCAGCGAAGGCAGCAACGCAAAGAGTGATAAATAACGTGAAAGTCCACAGGCAGATCCAGGGGGTCCTCAGGAAGATCCAAGTGTCCAGAGGTAGATCCAGAGAGGTTAGAGGCAGATCCAGGGAGTAATCCAGGGAGTTCCGGAGCAGATACAGGGGGTTCAAAGGCAGATCTAGAGGGAGCAGAGGCAACTCTAGGGACCCAGAGGAAGGTACAGGGGTTACGGAGCCAGATGGCTCGGACCCAGAATGCAGGAACCTGGGGGAAAGCCCACAAATCCTGAGGGACCCTTGAGCTTCAAAATGTAAATCACCATCCCTTTCGAGTGACAGGTGCAAATTTATCTGGCGTCCACGTGAGTTGAAACTCCCCTGATCGGATCCTGGATCCACCCTGGGTCTAGCTCACATTGAATGTTTGGTATGAACAAAATGAAACGCCTGAAGCATACGGGGTGAAAAGCTCCCAGAAGAGGAATTTGATGCCGGATGTCTCACTGTGATGCATCAGCATTCCAATGCAGAAGAGCCGTCAGGCTCGCACAGCGACGCAACAAGTTGACGCTCACAGGATCTGGGCTCCCAACTTCCCGAATGAAATTTCCACTGCGTACCTCAAGTTTTGTGCCGCAGGGGCAAGTTTCTTTGGGCCACTGTTGCATTACCCCTCGGAATTTTGGCCGCTGGCACAAATTTCAACTGTTCGTGTTTTCGAACTTCCCAAAGCCCCCTCCCAAAGATCCTCCCTCATTTCACGCGTGGATCCGCCTGAGGAAAATGGTCCCGTGGAAGGATTTATTTGAAGCAGTAATGGACTGTGTGGTGAAACATTGATGAGGGAAAAGGAAATTAAACAACTTTATTAACAGGGCGAGTCTCACCAAATTGCACAATTGGACAACATTTACGGACCTAATTTGATCGCAGTGCGGGGGCTGTTTCTCACTGTGTTCGTTATCTGAAGAGTCCTTGCGCGAGTCTACTGATGTTCAAGGCAATTCAAGGGTTCATCCTGTGTGTGTGTGTGTGTGTGTGTGTGTGAGATGAGATGAGAGAGAGAGAGAGAGAGAGAGAGAGAGAGAGAAACACAGTGTGACACTTTGTAGGAGACTTCTTTGTGTGTGCGTGTGTGCGTGTGTGTATGTGGCAGGTTCGGCAAACATGAAATGTAGACGTACGAGTAGATGTTGATGTACAATCTCACCCTGCAGGATTCACTACAGACAAGAACTCCATTGAGAATGAGAAAGAGTACACAATATTCTTTCAAAGACTGAAGAATATTTGCCTGTTTATTGATGTTGAGGATGAGGGATCCTTTGTTGACTTCTTTGAAGTTCAGAAGACAAAAAATTTCACATTGACTTTGTGGAGTATTTGTCC
>JAAUXT010020438.1_pt1 | contig 45296 bp, 44 predicted proteins | sample 7278171 | NCBI WGS metagenome assembly JAAUXT01 (sample SAMN14350112, study PRJNA611818) | marine sediment metagenome | isolation source: surface marine sediment (1.8m) | place: French Polynesia: Moorea | collected 2018-08
CGAAAGGTGGGCGATGCGAAACGAAATGCGTCCAGGATCTGACACGCCTTTTATGGCATGGATAACTTTCGGCTCTCCCCAGCTCGCTAGCTGGAAAAGTAATGGTGTGTGTGTGGGACCACGTCGGACCCTTCTGACTTAATGAGGTGTGATGCCGCGGGAAAGTTAGCACCCGTCAGGATCCACTGGGTAAAGGTGTTGAGGTCAGGAGTGGGAATGGTCCCCTCGGTTTCTCTATCCATTATGGAGAGTTTGATCCAACCTACGAGAGCCCTTCTCTCGGATGTATGGCCCACACTGTACTGTGTGTGGCCATGAGGTACTCCCATCAGGTAGAGGATTCGTCCCGTCGAGGCAGATGTTCCTGCAGTGTTCATAGGCTGGGCCATTCCACTCTCTTAGGAAAGGAACGACCCAGTGCTGATGTGCATTTCCCACCATCACCCCTTTTATAATTCTTGATGCTTTGACGCTCAGCATCAGAACTTGGATAGAAGTACGCCACTAAAAATTATCCTAGTCAAGGCACCCCAATTTGCAGGTTACACGGCCCCAGCATAAAACCTTCGCACACATCACATTTTTTTCATCATTTTATGTGTCAGAGTTTTCCTTCGATGATGTAGGATCCAGTCCCGTTCTATGAAATTTGGCGGGAGACTGGTGGGGTGCTGATACACTTTTACTGCTGGAGCGGGAATGAGTTTGACCCGGCCAGGCAGATCCCGACCCACCAGCTCTCGGAACCCACGTTGCCATGATGACACCCTGGAGATGAGCAGCGTGTTGGTCAACTTTGCAGGGGTGACACTTCCAGGAAGTGGTGTGATCAGGTTCAGGAAGTTTTCTCCATTTGGCAGTTTTGTGATTGAGGTCAGGGGTGCAAACTTCCTCACACTAAATGTTGACACTTAAATATTGGCAACACTGAACATTGGCGAAGCATAAGGGGTATTTTTGTTGCACCCAGGCCCCTCGAATTGCATCTGCAAGAAAACGTTTGAGTTTCTGCCTGTGGACAAAGAATCCCTTGCACCCTGACCGGTTGCTGCTCTCAAGTGTATACGCCTTCACAACGTCTGCCTTTTCCTGGAGCTAATCGTCTTTGTGCTCAAGTGCTCTGTGTTAGGGAAACACATTTCACTAATATTTTGAGAGCACGGGGCCTGGTGTTTGGGTCCCTCTGGGAGCACGTCTGATGGGCTTTTGCTGCCTCGTGGCGTTACTCGGTGAGAGACAGGGCCATCTCGGAGGTCTAAGCCTTTCGGGGAGGTTGAGTCTGAGAAGATGAAGCCTCGTGTGCTTGGTCCGTGCATCGCTGGGGCAACACAGAGCTCGTTGCGCCACCCACCCATGCATGTTGCAGCAATGCTTGTCTGTGCGTTTTTAGCAGAGCATTGCAAGGGTCAGTTTCTGCCGCGTCTTGTGAATATGTCCCCCCCTCCCTCCGCCAACCCAACAGGCAAACCCCGACAACTTGTTTCATCATCCATCTCTCGTTGGAGATTCGCCTCATTGGAGTGGAGCTCTCGTGTGGTCCCGACAGGAATATGCAGCCCAATGGGGTCGGCCTCCGAGACAAAGCCTGGATCCGCCCAGTGGTTGTGTTGGAGTGCCAGTGCCATTTCCTGACAATTATACAAATTAGAAAAAATTCTCTCTCAAGCACATTTCTGTTTGCTTCCTCATTGGGAAAACCGTCGGCCCACTCCACGCCACGTGGTCCAGACCGCCACATCCATGGATGTGGGGCAGCCTCTGCGGACTGCGTCATTTGCCTTGTTCCAACCGAGACCATCTCGAGTCGAACTTCTTCCGTACCGTAGTCCCTTCTGGGTTGGTCTGTCTGACGAAAGTGATTGTCGTCATCTGGTCTTTTTGCCAAACCAGAAAGCACACACTTGTGTTTCACCCGAATTGTTTCACACGAGTGTGTCCTGGTGCTGATGGGGTGCAAAATTCAGCGTGTCATTAAGTGTAATTTTCCACAACAAACCAGCTGTTTTCGGAATTCCCATGGTTGTATCACTCAGTCTGGATGACAAAAGGAAGAGTTCTGTCCGTTTTGAACCAGTCTGCGAGCCAGCTTTCATTGGAGACGCTTCAGACAGAAATTAGAAACGACAATGGCGAGTGAGTGTTTTCTTTTCTCAAATAAACTTGTGTCTCGAGCAAACAGTTTGAATGCATGTGTTCTCCCAAGCACGCAACAAAATCAGAATTTCGTGAGTAATGCGTTCGACATTCAGCAGGGAAGAAGAACTTGCTCATGTTCACTGCCTTCGGGTGTGTCACCCCCCTCCCACGGGGGCTGCATGAAAAACGCCGAAGAAGTCAACGTGTCTCTCATTTCTTTCACAGGCAAGAAACGATTCACCTTAAACTGGCTGCACGGACCAAAGGTCCTGAAAAAACTCAATGTGATGTTGGTTTTGAAAGAGGTGTATGATTTTATCGACGAGGTCCGGAAGGAAATGCTGGTGCAAAAGGTCACTCAATCAGGATCGAAGATTGATATTCACATGAAGGACGAGACTACTGCATCAGTCAGGCTCGTCGCTCGTCTGTGCCTGCAGATACAAGCCATAGCCAGCCACGTTCCAGCGTAAGTTCTCCCGTGTTTTGCGAAATTCATCACACAAACGAAACTGCTTTGACACGCTTGTTGTCCATTTCAAACAAAAGCATCATTGGCCACGTGCTCCATTCACGGGTGCGGCTGGCATAGTTCTCACCCATGTTGCCCTGTGTCCACCAAACCCACGGTCAAAGTCGCGCGACTTCGCCTGCGGCTGGCCGCACGCCTTGAAATGAAACACGCTCATGTTTGCTCGCTGTGGGAATAGATCCTTACATTGGTCATGTACCACATACACAACTGGGAGATTCTTTGATTGGGGGTGGGGGAGGTTGGGGTGCTGTGCCTCACCCTTGGACCTCACGTGGACACAAATGACACGAGTGTCCTTCCCGTTTCTGCAGTCTGGAGGGAGCGGGAAAGTTCGGAGGCTTCAAGCACGGCTACGGGCCCTACTGATCGGTTCCACCAGAGCAGCGAGCATCACCTCACAACACGTGCACACCGAGACGCAAGCAGAGGAAACTTCTTTCTTTGTAGTACACTCCTCACAACTCACCTTGTGGTAGACGTGGCTTCACTCACTCTGAGGGACAAATTACCCAAACGTAACTCGTGCAACAGAAATTTCAAAGAAATTGCATTGCGAAATGTACTTGACAACAAACAATAAACAACCACACAATCGTGCAAAAAGCCTTTCCAAGCATTGGTGAAATTCCGCCGCTCAAGTGGTTGCCGAAGCCACACATGTCGGTATCGAGAGTCGGTCGTCGTGTCCGCCCGCATCTCTGGAAGCTCCAAACGACAAAAATCGGCGGCTTTGATCAGGGAAGAAACCCACAAAGTTGGTGCGTGTTCGTGTTTTGCAGTTGTTCTGTTATTCAGCTTCAGGTCTCTTTTGCGTCGTTTTCTTTTGCAAGTTGTGTGTCGTCCATCGTCTGTGGGTTGTTTTTGCTGTGTGTATCAGAGCAGCACATTGCGAGGGGATGGAGAATCAAAGAACCCCCTGTGAACACATTACGTGATTTGTGGCCCATTCACATTGTGTTGCCTTTCTCTGTGACAACCTGCCGTGGTGCACACGTGCACCAATCTGAGCGACAGAAGAAAACTGCTGCACGTTCAGGCCGAACCTTCAGAGTTTGAGACGCACCCACGGCTCGAAGATGGACGAAGGTGAGCTTTGACATTGTCGTTATTCATTGGATTGTTGTGGGAAGAGAGTGATGGTCGATGTTTTCAACTCCACTGCCGTGTTGGCCCGGTCGGCGTGCGTAAAAGCCTTTCAGTTTTCAATATTGCTTGCCCCACCCCCCGCCTTCGCTGAAAAGACTGCATTGTGTTTCAGCTGAAATGTTCACGATTACATGGAAGCGCCAGAATCAAGTGGTGAAGGAAATCACAGCTCGGATCAGACCGCTGGTTCTGCAGGACATACTCGGAGAGATGAAGCAGGCGATGGGAATCAAGTACACGTCGATGGATCACGGTCCAGGCGTCTTTCCGGAGGCCACTATCCAGGTGCACGACACCAATGAAGAAACGATGCAGAAAATCAAGACTTTCATCAACCGAATCCGCGCAGCGAATGCACGCAGCAGGTTTGTCCTTCCATTTGCCTGTGAATTTTTCCAAAGGCGCGTCTTGATTCATTCAAACAGGGAAACAGATTCTGCTTGCAAGGGTTTTGTATGACTGTTGTCAAATCAAAATGAGTGTGTTCAAAGCGCTCTTTGCTTGTCAGCAAGAGACAGAGACGATTGAACAGTAAATTCCACGCATTCTTGATTCTCTTTCGACTTTGGCCCTCCACATTGTGTCCGAATCAAATGCGATCATGGTTGGGGGAGCAAACCGTTGTTCTTGTTCTTTGATACATGTATATACATTCGACGGGTGATTTTTGCACATTTTATCAGCTCTGACTTGGCGACGTGAGCTTCATCACGAAGACCTCTCGATCGTCACGCGCTGCTTGCAATGGACACACTCGGCGAGGCACGGCTGTTCGAGTGAATGCGTTGCGACAAAAACCAATTCACATGACTTTGCAAGGGACCCCGCATCTGATGAGGAATAACTTTACCCTGCTGACATTGAGCTGCAACTGTCTTTGCTTTGGTCAACTTTTTTATCGAGATCGCCACCCGACTGACCAAGGTTGAGGTTCAATCTGCTTTGCGATTTGTTTGTTCTTGTTGTGTGTTGATCTGTTTCATACATTGGCTTTCATTGGAAGAATGAATGTGAATAAACAAACGTAAATGTGTCAATTCAATAAAAATTGACTGCGAATAAATTTTCGTGAAGCAAAGTCGTCTCCGAGTTGAGTCCTTGTGCGCTTGCGTTTGATGGCCAATGAAGGACGGGAAACTTCTCGACATCCATCACACGCTGCACAAACAACCGTTGAACCTTTCACATGCAATAAATTTGACTGCTTCTTGCTGCCGAATTGTGTTTTCTTGCGCTTGCGTTTCAAATGCTTTTTCCGAACAACCGCGAGACCCTAAGAGTTTGTGGTTCACGTCTATTTGTTCCTGTGCGCGTATGAACAATGTTCAAACAGAGCGAAGAACTACCCCCTGGAAATGACGCCACGAAAATTTGGCTGGACTCAAAACACTTTGCGTTGAGTGGATGCGAGTGAGATCTGGATGGCGAAACCTACACTGAGGCGCAGTGGGTCCGTCCATGTTCGCGATTACAAGGCGCGTTATCTTTGATGTTTGATGCGGAAAAAACGCATGGTTTTCGTGCGTCAAAAAATGTCTGCTGAGATGTTTTTCCTGGGCAAAGTCAATGGGAACCCCGAGCAACAGGGGGTTAAAACCACGCAAAAACAAACACGGAAGTGACTCGCGTCAATTTTGCCTGTGTGGCCACCCCTTCAAGGGAAGTAGGGAAGTAGGGAAGTTCACCCACTGCAGTGAGAGTCATGTGCAAAAATTCTTTATTTCTTCTTGGTGGTTCTTGGGTCTCTTGACCTCAGTCCGACAGAGTCAGCTGCTTCAACTGCTTTGGTTCCTGTTGTAGCAACGAAACAACGTTGGATTCAGACCACAAGACGCGACCTGCAAATAGCGCTGCCAGCCTCGAAGTGTGCTCTCAATGGTCACGTTGGGATCAGACCCCGTCCTGTTCACAACCATCCTTGTCGACACGTCGGACTGGCCTCGAGTTGGCACGAGCAATTCCACATCTCCGTGCAATCGCATGAAAGAAGCCGGTCCGGGCACAGCTCCATGTCCGCGACACGTGACTCCGCCCCCCGCCCCCCGGGGCTGCGCAGTCGAGAGGCACCGGCGGTGCTCAGACGGGTCCCCGCCGCACGTAGCGAGGCCTCCGCGGCATGTGGAGAGCCTCTCCGGGGCGGCCCGTTTAATTGCCTGACCGCCGCAGCCGCCCGGATCAATGGTGCTGGTTACAGACCAGACAAAAACAACCAAACAGCGATCAGAAGTGTGATCTGGAAATAGCTTCCAGGAAAAAAAGACACTTGCTTGGTTTTGTTTTGTGAACAGTGGATTTGGTTTTGTGAACAGTGGAATGTGATGGAGACTACGGCCTGGGGAAGAGCCAATCGTTTGCGGGAAGCACAGGAAATTGAGTGGGTGAAAGTGTGTCCCAGAGCACAGGAAAAAAAAACAGAGTGCTTGGACACGGCAGCAAGTGCGACTCCCCCCTCCCAAGGGCGTGGAAATGTAGATCCAAAGTGCTGTTTGGTCTCCTGTCCCCAGAACAGCAGGGCCCAAAACGAATCCACCCTCTGGAATTGTGAACAGCGACACCGGACGGACCTGCAGGGCCGAGGCCGCCGGGTCCCTCGCGTCGGAAGCGGCAACTTCCCGCCCCCCCCCGGCTCCCTCCCCCCTCCGCGGGGAAGATTAGTCGAGTTCCCGTGATTGCGATGCGATGGCGATGTCTCGCTGCGGACTGAGCGATGGTTTGGGAGCCGCGCGCGGCTCTCCCGACGTCCATCCCTCCTCAAGTGGAGAATCCATCCCGGCTCCAGTCCGGCTCCGCTGACAAAGTGCTGGCGGTGCTGTGAGAACTGAGCGCTGAGTTCCGAGACACGTGACGGTGCTACAGGGCGTTTTCACATTGGGTGACCGCGCTCGTTTTATGGGCTGACGTCAAAATTTCCACCAATGGGTGAAACACTAAATTTTGACGCTGATGTCAAGAAAACAACTGCGCGTCAACCAATGTGAAAACTGCCTGAGGCGATGAACGCACGGAAGGCCCAACCTCCCAGAAGTTGTGCAATGTCCCTCTCTTGTGTTGCTCCCTGTGGGTCCGGATTCAGGGCCGGAACAGGCATCACCAGTTCCATGTTTGTCACCGTCAGCGTCAATGGTGGATTGGTCTTGTCCTTTGTGACAAACTTTGTTCTTTGTTGTTGCGGCCAGAGCGATCAGACAATGACCCGGTCTCGTTGGAAGGGATTAGTCACTCAGGTATCTCTGTGAGAATATTTGCCTTTGTTGTCAGGGGTCTTGAGACTTGCCTTTTGGCCTTTCACTGGAATCCCTCAGAGCACACTGGCACCAGAAGAAACTTTGACTGAAAATTTCTGTTCACAGTGTGTGCAGATGAATGCAGATTGTTGGCGATAGGAGAAAACAGCTTCAGAGCTCGAGAAGTCTGTATCTGCAGGAGAGGCGGGGAAGATACCGGAGGAACGGACTTGGAGGCGGCAAACGGTGCGACCCTCACCGCACGTCTGGATGTACGAGTACACTTGCAGGAACTTGTGGGACTAACGCGCACACGAAGACATCTGTGGAATATTTGCTTGAAAGTTGCTGTTTGGGATCTGCACCACTGGTTCGCACTTTGTGTTCGTGTTCGTGGGTGCCTCTGTCCACGGCTTCCTGTGGGCTCTATTCAGCCGGTCAACAGTGACCAGATGCAGATGTCAGGAATCTGCGCACAGCGACACCGGTTCACGAACACAGTGCGAAAGAGCGGGCAAACTTGTGCACTTGTGTGAGGAAAGGGACTTCAGGCCAGAGCCTCTGGTTGCCAATCTTTCGTCACGTGAGAATATCTTGGCAACTTGATTTTTGGTGATTCAGTTCCTGATGTTTCTTGAGAGATCCTGCAGTGGCGACTTGAGCCCCTGCATCCATGGAGGTCACAAGGTCGTTGACCGAGGAATTTTGCTGTTGTTGCAAGAATAGGGAGGGGACAACTGCTCAAAGTGGGGTGTCTTCATGGCTGTGTTTATTACAACATTCCCAGAAACTGAAGGAAGAGGACCTGCCTTGCCCAATGAAGTGTTGTGTGATTTCAGTTGGTGTTGTGATTCTTCAGACTTCAGTTCCATGAGAGCTGCCAGAACACCATCCCCCATGGACCCTTCTGCTTTGTGTCATCACTGACAAAATCTGCAGATTCATAGAAATTTGAAACGCAAAGATTGCTTCTTGAATCAGTGCGGCGGGTAATGTGATCTTCTCAGTTCACGAACCATAAAACCCAATTTGGCTTCGCAGCTGAGGCCCAACCCTGTCGACGCGATCACGTGAATGTGGAGAGTCACTTTACGAGATTTGAGGAACGAGACTTTACGATATTTCATGAATACATTCAAGACTTTGTTCTGACTCGTAAAACGGCAGAGTCAACTTCAGTGGATCCGTGAAAGGTCGCAGATGGGACTTTGGTCTCGACAAGTGTCCGACCCTCTGATCTGGGGTCCCCTGGAGCTGAGGTGTCTGTGTCAGTGCGGGGAGAGAGAGGGAAGTGTGAATTTCCCTTCCGGTTCAGATTGAACATCCACCCAGGGGAAGGATTGGTAGCAGTTTCACACTGGACGAATCATCATGCTTTGCTTTCTTGTATCAGGTTGGTCCACGAACTCAAACGATGAACTCGAACCATGCAGCCTGTGATTCACCCAGTGTCCGAAGCAATCTTGGAGCCCATTCAGGCGATCGTCTTCTCTGTGGGTTGTAGCTGAAAACGATGTCGAGTACTTGCGGAAACATTGAGGTGTTCGATTTCCCGAACGCACCGCGTCTCCAACATCCTCTCGGTGTTGTTCGAGGAGCAAATCGAACTCGCCTGCACGGGGCTTGTGTTGTGACTCTGTTCACAGCTGCGCGGTCCGTGAATGGTCGTCTAATTGGAGCCTGAGACGCACAAGGCTCAGCGCAATCTGCCGCTGTAACGAGGCTGCGACGCGATGACGCACTCTCAGAACTCTGCTTGGGGGCGAGGGGGAAGGTCCAGGGACATCACAGGGAAGAGAGAGAGAGAGAGAGAGAGAGAGAGAGAGAGAGAGAACTGAGGGTGCAATGATTTGGACATTCAGTGCCTTCTGGTTCAGGAACCAGGGTGTTCTGTGGTTCGGACGTCAGGGTGGTTTTGTTTTGCAGGGATGAAGGTGGCTCCAACGTTCGTGAGTCAAACTCCTTCAGGCTTTGGTCAGCCCCATTGAGGCGTTGTTGTGACGACGGTGCGTCAATAAGATCCACACAGACCAACAAATGAAACATCTGGCCTGAACGCAGATTGGTGTTTCACAGTGTAATGAAGGCTTTCTAATTGTGGCGTGTAAAGTGTCTGAGTGAAGGAGAACGGGGGCTGCGGGAGCGTGTTCCGTTGATTATGACGCTGATAGGGGTATCCCGGGCGGACGCACTGTGGCCTAGGACCCAAAGTCTCCAATGCCAATTTCATTCAATACGTGGAAAACGAAGAACAGGCATTTTCTGCAGTGCAACAGCAAAATGCCTGCCAAGCTCCAAGGGACCGAGGCGTCTGCCATTCCTTGTCTCTGAATCCATCCCTGATCTGTCTGACACGTAGACCTCAATTTCGACAGGAAGTTCGTCACTGCACAAGCTGAAGTTGGGGAGCTTTGCTCTGACGTGCGCAGTGATGGACGCGTCGCCGCTCGAGGCGTCTCAGATTTCCCAGAGATGATGAAGAGACGAACGTGCTTCGAGAACAGCAGATGTTTCTCAGGGCGACTCCCTCATTAGTTGAACCCTTCAGCTTGGCATTGTGAAGAAGTTCCAAACTTCTCTTTGACAGAGCAGTGCAGTTGTGGGAGAAGTCACTCAAGTTGAATGGGCCCAACTGTGGCTGTGGAGAGACGCAGCTCGTAATTGAACCTCATTTTCACTTCCGCGTGCGTCGGTGCAAGAAGGTCATGTCATGTGCACCAGAAAGTGGATGCACTGAGTTTCAAATCCTGTTTCCCTGGAGAAATTGTCGACTTGTTCCTGACACGTGAAATTCTCCCAACCTCGGAGAGAGATCTTTGAGAACAAAGTCTCCACGAACAATGTGTTTGAGGACCCGGGCCTTGACCTCCACCCGACATCAGCGTAGTCTCTATGCAAAGTGTCCTCTGCGGTACACCTCATAAAAAAGTTCAGGTTGGGGCCCCTCAGTTTCTGTACAAGGTCGAACCCAGACCCTGGATCGGGCCCTCCACTCTCATCATCAGGTTCCGTCGAGTCCCCCGGGTTTCTCCAGTTTCTTCTTGGGTCCCGATCCTGCAAGGGGATCCGTGCAATTTGGAGAGCACATGGGTTCCAACATGGGAAACTGTACCAGACTGACTTCACACCAGATACGTCGTACGTTGCCTCCCTTGCACACATCAAAAGGCGCTGCGCTTGCTTGAATGGCGATGCCACCCTTGGACACCCTTCAGAACCAGTGACGTTCCAATTGCAAACCCAAGGCACTGCTCGTGGCTTTGTAAGTCAATTAGGGAACAATACCCAGGTATGCAGCCAGCAGATGTGTTCTGCTCATTTCACAGCCATTCGCAGTGTCGTCACGCATCCAATTCCCCGGCCTTTCACACGCGCACGGACCGAACCGGAGACGTCAACTTCACACTCCTCCACTGTGATGAATACCACTGCGGCAGTTGCTGTTTCACCAACTCAATTTGTAAAGTGCAGACGGGTTGGACTTGAATTTTTGAACGAAATGAAGGGAAAATCAATGCATGCGCCTGTCTGGTTTCTCTCTTGGCACACGTGTCTGGATGACGGCGTGAATGCACGCGCCCTCGTGTACGTGTACCCGTCTTGTTGGTGCCTGGTACCCATATGTGAGTACAGGGCAGTGCGCCACATCTGGCGTCACATCGAACACGGCCTTGACCCTCGACCGCAGGGTTCCCCGTCCCCGCTGAGCTGCCAGAGCTCCTGGGTTCCATTCCAAATCCCGAGCCGCCAATGACTTTGAAATGAGGCCTGCAGCCCACTGGACGCGTTCATGTGCAAGTCAATGGGAGCTGTGTCGTCGCTGGCGACGAAGTGCCTTCTTGCCTTGCAAGACGCACAGTGTGAACCCAAATGCGAACCGTTGATTCCGCAGGGGGTGCCAGGCATGTGTGCTCTTCCTTTTTAAGCCAAGTCTGAGCCATTGACGTGCACGTACCGAAACCCAGCGCACGACGCGTCCAGTATGAACCCAGCCAAGGCCATTGAACGGCGCAAGGGGTGCACCGCACGACACCTGCAACGCGCTCCAAAGCATAACCACTGACGCCTGCAGGGACACAGCACATGACGCCTTCAGTGTGACCCCTCCCTTCCCGATCCTCCTCCACTCGGGCCTCGTTGGTTGAAGCTGTTGGGGCCGACGGCTCGGCTGGAGGGGAGCGGCTGACTGACGTGGATAGAGATTTAGAGGCCCGTGCGCCTCGATGGATGGGAGCCCTTATTGCTTTTTCCTGATAGAGCAATGACAGTTGTGGCATTACTCTCATTGGACCTACACTTGATGGACCGTGGAATATGGGAATAGATGTGGGTGTCGTGGATACATGGGCAGCGTGATGAGTTTCTGCTGGATATGAGGTGGACACAGGAGATGTTGAGTGAAGCGGTTTTCACGCAGGCGCCAGTACCCACTGATATCTCTGGTAAAGTTGCAGTCGCCTGCAACGATTTCTTTTCGAAATGACTCAAAGATCTCCAGGTGCAAATTGCTGTGGTACTGACGTTTGAGTTGTGGGAAGTTTTGACACAGCTGTAGGAAAGGACATGGAGACACCACCAGCAGCTGCGGGTACCTGCGCAAAACCGCTGAACTCACGACATTTTCCGGTGGACAAAACCTGTGACGCGTGAAGGGGTTTTCACATTGGGTGACGCGCGGTCGTTTTTTGGGCTGACGTCAAAACTTCCACCATTGGGTTCAATGTTAAAGTTTGACGCCGACATCAAGAAAACGACCGCGCGTCACCAGTGTGAAAACTGCCTGAGTCTGCATGGTGTATCGACCTTTCACACAGAAACGGAAGTGTTTTTCCTGCAAGGAAGTACCATTTGGAGGAAATTCAAAGAGAGCCACGGGAAGGGAAGTAATTTTCACAAAGCTTTGGGAGCAGGAAGCTGCTTGAGTTTGTTCTGACTTCAGATCAAGAGCAGGTTGTTTCGCTGTTTCAGCTCTGGTCTGCAGGAGGTCACTCGTTCTTGAGCACGCACCCTGGCCTGCCAGATTGCATCCTGCGTGTGTGAATATCGAATGCACTCGGGCACAGGCGTACCTCGTTCAGTCTGAAAATTGAGCGTCTGAAGAAGGGGTATGTGTCTGATTTTGCCATTGGTGTAAAGGGACCACAACACCAGAAAGACAAGGCCATTGCTGGGGTGCACCTGACACTTGGTGTGACTGGGTGGATACGGTTCGTCCGTACTGGGAACCGCGTGCCAATACATCTGGCATCTTCTACTGATACCTGAACCTCACATGGGATCGTTGTTCTCCGCGAGATGAATAGGGTTCGAATCACGCAGTGTACGATCTTGGCGTCTTTTGTCTTCACCTATGTTTCTGTTCAGGTGAACCAGATTCTTTCGCCCACAAATGAGTGCAAACTTGAATGTCTTGACCATTGTCAATCGTGTATTTGAATTGCATTTGGTTTCGTCCACTGAAAATCATATGCAAAAAATTCTCTGTTTTCTGGTTCTGTCGCTGGTGTCTGGATTCACTGCTGAATCCTCACCAGGCAATAACTGACAAACTCGGAGACGCCGGACCCCATCACATCCTCTCCGACTCCATCTATTCATTTCAATATCTCTCCTGCAGAGACTCGTGAATAAACGAGGATCTCCACTCGGGGGGACGGGGCGTCGATTTCTATTGATCACAATGTTTCGGGGAAACTCTCCCGAGGTTTGATGTCTGAGCTGGACTGGCGTGTCGCGTTGTTGTGGACAAAGGAAGGGGTCGCGCCATGTTTTCAGTCCAAACTGCTGGTGTTTTTCTCAGCAAATTATGATTGAAGGGACTTGGGTGGCGTGATGTCAGCTGGGGTGGAGTGCAGGTTGCAAGAGGAGATAGGAGAATGGACCTTGTTTGGGCCTAGAAAAAGCAAGGTCGGTGTGAGGCCAAATTTTCGTGTGTTCAGTCCCCACGGGCAAGTCACCTGACCCTGTTGTGTCTTCTTGCTTTGATGCGGGTGCATCTCAAGATGCAACCGTGGTGAACCCGGGCTCAGACTGGAGATCCCACAGGAGCTGACAACCGGATCCTGTGCTGGGAGGGGTTGAGCTCTGTTGCCTATTAAATGGACTCCAAAACCCAAGGGAGCCCACTATCTGCTCACTGGTGCCCAGTAGCCCTGTGATGCGGAAACCTGAGCTTTGCACAAAAGACTTGTGGTCACACCACATCTGGCCGTTCGAGAATTCTGCACCAAATTGCAGGAAGCGTGTTGCCTGGAAAATGATTTCCAGCTGGTAGATTTGATATGCAGCGTGGTCACTCCAGAACCACAGGGTACATTTGCTTCCTTGAGCCTGGGCGGAACGGAAGGGTCTGATTGCACGGGTGAGATACATCATATTGGAGTCGCCCGCTGTCCCTTCGCTCCAACATCACTGCCGTCCGTCCATTCGCTGCCGCGGGCCTCTAAGAGGTATTTATTACGGCAATAGTAATCGAAACAAGACGCCCTCAAAACACGGTCCACCATTCGGGGAGACTTTCCAACTCCCAAACTGTAACTCGCAATTTGTTCAGTTGAATTGCTGAACTTATGCAGAACAGTTAGTGAAATAGGTCTGCCATCCCCAACTCACCTGGCCTTTGGCAGAATAGCTGTGCTTACGGATGGGCACATGACACGCAAGTGTGTCGTGTAGCAGGCTGAACGGAGATGTGTCTGCAGTGCTCCAGACGCCTTGGCAGTTTCAGCCACTTTTGCCTGATTGCCTGAAGCTTCCAGCAACAAGACAAGCAGCTGTAATAGGCGGGTATCAGGCTCTCCTCAGACGCCCGCGTCAATGATGAGAGCGTACGAGCAATGACCAGCCGAGACAAGCCATTGCGGCAGCGCGCTCGGGCAGTTTGCTCATTGTGAGGGCGGAAGCGTTTCACAGAGGAGCCGGGAATCCTCAATGGAGATTTCCTGCTCCGGGACAAATTCGTTTTCCCCAGTTACGTCTTGGTAATGAATGCGCAATGGGTGTCGCGCGGAGCGGCGGATCAGGGGAATCGGTCAGGACAGCGAGGGCGGACCAGGTTCTTGGGGTGTGGACACACTGAAAGTTGCGTTGTGCTGCCCCGTCACGCTGTGTCGTCGCCCCATTGGGTCAGCATTGGGGCGACGCAACAGCAGCCTCCATACAAACCCAATGGAGCAACACCACAGCATGACGGGGCAGCACAACGCTGGTTGCTGCGTCACTGGGAGTGTCTTCCTAGCCTTACGAAGGTCTGATCCCAAATTTGACACATTTTCAAAATTTGGAACACAAAACACACCTGCCTCACGCTCCAAAATGGCACAGACCATGTCTTTTGCGTTAATGACCCTGGGCTGCTGTCGCCCCTGATCCGCCCCTAGATAGACTCGTGCATCCCTCTGCAGGACGATTGAATGTTCACGGCTCCACCTTTCCCACAGGTCCACGCTGCAATAAGCACGGAACTGGTGTCAGAAAGTTCCCTCGTTTCATTAGCGAGAAGAGCACAACCAATCACGAGCTGCCGCTCGGAGTTTCTGCCTCAATCAGGAGTGGAACTGTAAATTGGATCATTGCCTTGAAAGGATATTCTGCAGATGACAGTATCGATTGCGAATTGACAATCAATCAAGGACCAGTTGTGAAGAGATCCACAACAGTTTCAGCCCAACAAGCACCAGTCGGATCTGCAAAATATCACTTGCTGGACGATTCTCATCTGCAAGACACACAAAAGGTTTGCAAGAGGTGGAATTCTGAACCAGACAATTAACTTTGCCGAAGATTGGGGGCACCGCGCATGGACCACAAGAACTCGCACAAGTGGAACACACAGGACTGAAGCAGCATGGGGAAGTTTGAGAACGGAAGGGAGCGCCCAGTGGCGCACCCAAGATTCGTGACGACGTACCCACAGTACTTGACGTCCCTGGACGGCGTTGTGACGTCACATCCGGCGCTCGTGCACGGACACGGCATGATGGACATCGTGGGGAACCACCGGACGCCGCACAAAAACGGTAGGTGTGGGTTGGGGCGCGGATGTAGACCTCACGGCCATGGCTTTCTTGCATTTAGATGCAGGGTGGCGGGCGTTGTGATGACGTTGACCTTTTCTTGTGTATTTCAACCAGAACCCGCATCAGAAGGCCGATGGAAATTTTGAAAAAGAGCCTGGTGGTGCTTGCACCAGATGGAGTCCTGTGGCAAATCCAGGACTGAGGTCTGAAGTTCAAAATCCGACGTGGAAATGGGATAACATCGTCCGCGATTGGGATTCGGAAAGTTCAGGGCACAGAGCCTAGCTCCCAGGACCCTGGATCAGGGCCATGTCAGAACAACAGAACAGGAAGCATCACCAACGCTTCAATCTCACGCAGTCAGGAAACGAGAAAACTCAATTACGAGCCCAACCACATTTTGCTGCAAGCCCGAAGTGTGGAATATTTAAATGGGGCCCCGGTGGTACTGTTTTTGCCGTGGCTTGTTCTGCATGCATCGACCCAGCCTGGACCTGGAGAGTGAAGTGTTAGGCCTACGTCACACTGAATACGAGGCTTGGATTTTATATTTCCTTAACGTGGCTTTTTCCGGGTGTGGTTGCGCCTGATTTTTGTCAATTTTTTTTTACTTTATCCTCACCAATGTGGCAATGTGCAGGTGGTTTTGGTGGTCATGTTGTCGCGGTTTTGACCTTGTTTTCAGTGCATTTGTCTCTGCTACTTGTTCCAGCATGGCGATGTTCGCAGGTTTGCTGATTTTTGTTGGTTTTTGCGCAACTTTGGAGTGTCACAGAGAACAGCGAGCAGTTATCAAATCATGTGTGTCATAGGGATTTGATGCATCCCGCACCATCAACTCAGTGAGGGCTGCTTTTGGTGACCACGCCCTCAGCCACACCCAAATCCGGCACTGGTTTCGGGTGTTTTCTGCGGAGCCAGGATGGAACACAGCTGATGCCAAAAGACCCGGGAGACCCAAAAGCCAAAGGACTCCTGAAGGAATTGACAAGGTCAAGGCACAGATTCAAGGTGACAGAAGATCCACACTGAGGTAGCTTGCCCGGGAGACAGACATGGCTCATTCAACTGTCAGGAAGATTTTGAAGGACTTGCACATGAGCAAAATTGCCCCCAAATTTGTGCCACGTTTGTTGACCCAAGAACAAAAGGACAGAAGAATGGTGTTTTCACAGCGCAGCTTAACCAAGTTGGAGGAAGATGCAGGACTGATCCACCACATTGTGGCATCTGATGAGAGTTGGATTTACACCTTTGACCTGCTCTCAAAGTGTGCTGACATGCAGTGGAGATCCAAGGATGAGCCACGGCCGACAAAGATCCTGAAACCCCGCTCGCAGAAGAAAACCATGCTCATCCTTTTTTTTGACAGTTCCGGTGTGATTTTGGCAGACTTCTATGATGAAGGGATGGTCACAAGACAAGTTTACATTGAGTCCTTGCGCAGGATGAGAGAAGCCATGAGGAAAAAAAGGCCAGCTCTTTGGGGTCCACCACGCAGCTTTGTCCTTTTGCACGACAACGCCTCATCGCACACTGCGAATGACACAGAGGATTACCTGGAATTGGTGGAGCAACCAGTTTGGGAGCACCCCCCGTACTCCCCAGATCTTAGTCCATGTGACTACTGGGTGTTTCCCATACTCAAGGACAGGATCCGAGGTCACAAATTCCAAAATCTGGAGGATGTCCAAACTGCTGTGCGTCACACTCTGCATGACATTCCGGTGGCTGACTTTCAAAGATGCTTCCAGGACCTCATCACCAGATACAGGAGGTGCATCCAGTTGAAGGGAGCTTACTTTGAGGGCAGTTCCAGGTGTGGACTTGAAGAACCGGAGTGACAAAGACTCTTGTGCATCGTGACAGAACAGTGGAGTAACTGACCACCGACCAAACAACCGGACTGAACTTTGAATGCAATTTACATGTTGTTCACATGAGTGATTAATAAAGTTTGTTGCAGACACTTGAAACAACCCTCCTTGCCTTGCCACACCCAAAATTGCACGTTCCTACATCGAGCATGTCGACCTCCATCGCACATTTAAGGAAACATAAAATCCAAGCCTCGTACGGTACGATGTGCAGTGGCGTCCCCTTTCTGATCTGTGAGTAAATCTACACACTGCGTCTCAGACTCCACGTGGTTTCCATTGACTGAGATGCAATGCACGAGGTACCCAGTGTGGTAAACAAAGTTAAAAAGTTAGAGCGACTAAAACTACGTCCCTTGTGAATCAGTGGGTAATGCACTCAGATGGACTTCAGAGAGCCTCCGAATTGCGCCAATTGAAACCAAGCGTAGTTTGCATGCAGACAACATCCTGTCTGTTCCGAGCTGTCTGGAGTCGAGAGATCTGCACTGTTGAATGGAGTGCGAGGTACTCGAGTGTCTTCTCACCTCCGGTTCACACTCTGACACAGCAGGATGCTGAGCCCAAGCTTTCTCCGGATGAAAAGATCTGCATATCAGTGGGAAGCAAAGGAAATGCCTCGTACAACGAGAACATTTCCTCCTTGTTCAAGGCATTAGTTTCGGGTACATGTATGTCTCATGTATGTGAGGAGGGAATCCGAGTCGAGGCTGACATGTCAAGCCAATTACTGCAGAACAACACCGGAGCATGCAGAGCCGGCACTCCTACACGGTGCTCTTCACTCGGCTTTGATCCAATGTCAGTGCGTGTCGTTTCTTTGGCAATGTTAAAGGCAAAACCACATCCTCAAGTTCAAAGAACATCAAGACACACACACACACACACACAGCCACACTCACACACACACACGATTCACGCACACAGTCACAGACACATACCTGACCACATTTACGTGTACAAACACACACATACACACACACACACACACACACATCATCCAAAAAGGAAAACAGGGGCTGAATTCCAATCACATTTTGTTTCACCTTCAGCGAGTCAAAATGATGCCGTTTCTATCTCGACTTTGTTGCCAAACTGGGTTGATCATCCCAAAGAGATCCTTCTCTGATTGATTCTGGTGCTGAATGCTCGTCTTGTGACCACTGAACAAAGTCAGCATCACAAGAAAAACATGCAAAGACAAAGATATCTATTCCCCGATGAAGCATCAAGGTCAACACGTTGAGATGTTCTCGACCTATACGACTGTACGATCCTAGAACCTCGCAATAGCCTGCAGCAGTGGTCCTGCAGGTCCGTGTTCCGTGCAGACCAGGACAGGTCTGTTTTTGCACATCCTGTCTTTTGCCCAGCGACACTGCAGCGACCGTTGACTTGTTGAACTCACACAGTACAGACGCATCAAGTGTGGACCCAGCCCACTGACCCGCACAGAGACGCGAAGCACAAGGCGCATTCGGAGTGCGTCTGTCGGCGGCGGCGGGAGCGCAGTCCTGATCTGCGGGAGACAGCGCTGGATGCGCCGCTGGTTGGTCTATTGTTCCGAGGCAGCGGCTCGGGCCCGTCTGACGCCACTGTGATAATATCGGTTACGATTCACGGGACGAGAAAGAGTGAGAATCAAATGGGAGAGACAAAGGGAGTGTGAGAGATGTGCAGAGAGAGAGAGAAATAGAGAGAGAGAGGGAGAGAGAGAGAGGGAGAGAGAGAGAGAGAGAGAGAGAGAGAGAGGGGGGGGAGGGGGAGAGGCTGACAGACAGACAAACAGACAGACAAATAGACAGACAAAAACGGAGTGTCATTGTGAGAGGAAGGAAAAACAAAGGGAGAGTCATTTGGAGAGGGAGAAACAAGGAGAAAGATGGAAGGTTAGAAAATCTTGAGAGACAGAGAGACAGACAGAGAGGAAAAGAGTGGGACTGCGAGATAGAAGAGCTTTGTCCGCCAACAAAACAACGAGCATGTGCACGCTTGGCAAAATGACTCTCAAGACACGAGGTTCGGACGCACTGGCTCCTCGGCTTACTTGGTTTCCGAGTGCACCGCGGGGACAGTGGCGTAGTTCTTCGCATTCGGAGAGGTGAGTCACTGCTTTGAACAGAAACAAAATGTTGCAATGTGCAAAAGTAGCCAGAGCCTTTTGAAAGCGCCACCTGCAAGAATGCAGACCAAATGCGTCGTGTGTTGTGTCGCTCCTGGTGAAGCTCAGCTCAAACTTCACATTCTGCGTCAGGTCTTGGCATGCAGCGGTGATTTTGGCATTGACATCAATGAATCTGAGCCTTCCATTGCGAACCTCCCTGACGCGCCTACGTCATTCGCGGCACCCCAATTGTGAACCAAGTCAAAGCGCATTGTGGTGGTGATCTGTCTTTTGCCTCACGAGCGAAACAGCTCCTTGTTTTTTGTGGCATTTTCGGTGCATCTGTTTTGTCTGAAGAATTGCATTATCTGTGCGGACACAAGTCACTGTGTGGGTGTCCAGCGCCTGGGACTGAAAAACAACCTCGTACGTCAAGACCAAAACAAACCCAGAGGCTGAAAAATAGTTGCATCTTCAAGATGAAAGCAATGTCACAAAATGTCAGAACGGACCCAATCGCAGCTCCTGTGTTTCAATTGTCTCAAAACCAAGAGGGACAAAAACAATCTGCCTTTAAACATCCTTCTCTATCCCAATTCAATTCGTAGTCTACACGTCTGCACTGACAGTCCGTCTGCAGCAGTTGAAAGCAGATTGAACCTCAGCAGACGAAGCTTCCAAATTACTCGTTCTCTGATGAAGCACATGAGCAAATATGTCAACAGCGAACTGGGCTCAACCAGCGCGGTGTCTCTTCCTTCCAATCTGTGCCCTGTACGAGTACTTGTGGAAGGTGCGAATGATAGAACCAGGCAGGGGGATTTACCCAGGTGCCCGCCACCTGACCAGACCCCTTGAACAAGAACACGTCTCAATTTCAGGCCTTTTCACATTGGTGACGGCGTCAGGTTTTTTGGATGTCGACTGCAACTTTTTTGACATTGACTGCAGGTTTGTTTTCACATTGGCAGGACTGCAAATTTACAGTCATGACTTTACTGCAGTGACTGCAAGTTTGCAGTCAACATCATGAATTGATAAATAGTATTTCAATGAGTGTTTTCCACTGCAACGACTGCAACTTTGCAGTCAATATCAAAAAATGATTTGGACTAATTTTTACTGACTTCAAAACTGATGTTGACTTCACTTTTGCAGTCGACGTCACCCAACGTGAAAACCCCTTATGTCTTGCGATCCCTTTCCCTATTTTTCCAAATCACATATATTCGAGAATGGCCAAACCTCACGAATGCTTTCTTCTTGTCCGGCCTCTTTGACTTGTCAAATTTCTGTTTCAGTCATCCCTTTTCCCTGCTTCGTGTTTATGTTGCCAGGTGTTGGTTCTTCTTGCATGTTGGAATGGGCATCACACTCATTGACATCATTCCAAATTCACCCAGGACAAATACCCAATTCTGACAAATGTCTATCTCGTGTCTTTCATTTAAGCCGGACGCGAGAGTCCAATTCGGTCAACCTCAAGTGTGACGTATTCTCCGTATTCTCTCGCTATTCTCAGCCCCTATTCAATTCTGACAATGTCCACATGGCGGGTCCTGTGTGGACCCGCTGCATTGAGATGAGCAGAGCCCCGATTACTCTTTCTCTTAATGAAACACCTGAGCAAACAGGTCAACAGCGGAACGAGCTCAGTAAACGCCTGATGTTCGGGGAGACAGATAAAAGACGTTGATTCAATGGGTCTGTTCAGACGGGCGTTCACTCAGGGCAGGATCTCGGGTGGGGCTCAGAGGACATTGGTTCTGCCACCAAAGTAACACTCCTTTCATGTTGACGTCTTTCTCGATGCTATCCAGGTTGTTGTCAGTCGTCCTGGGGACATAGTCTTGTTGCAGCAGGTGCGTCGTGCTTTGCGAGCAGAGCTACGCTTGTCAATGCGCGCCCAGCTCGGAACCATGGTGCAAAGAGTGACACGTGAATTTCCAGCGGTCTGGTGGCCTTCCCACAGGACCTCCAATGTAATGCCGCCTCTGTGACCAGCAATACCAGAGTTGTCCCTCCAGCATCACCCGCCCCTTTCCCCTGAGCTGTCCTCGTGGACGGGAAATCGCTGTGTTGACCAGGACGAGGCTCCGCCTCGCACAAACGTTTGCTCTGGTCTGCACAATGAAGACGGAAGACGGCGAGGCGGCGGTTCAGCTCTGACCTCCCGTCCCCGGCCGCGCAGGGTTCCTCTATCCACGACGCATCCCAGGGGAAATCTGCAATGACAGATACGAAGTGGTCCAGTCTATCTGACACAGGGATGGATCCGAGAGAGCATCAGAGTCTGGTCAACCAGGGCCGGGGAACATGTGTACTTTCTTGCGTCGTACCTTTTGCAAATTGGGATTGGGACAATACTGAGGTCCAGGCACCCAAGCAACCAAGTTCCGAGTCAGCATCTGTTGCCTTTTTTTCATTTTGCATCGCCAGGTGCAAAACAGTCCAAAGACAAGGTTTGTGAGTTGTTGTCCGACCCAGCTTGGAGTCACCCCGCCCCTTTTGGACAAAGTGCTGGACCCGCCCTAACAGCATCTGGATCAATTGGTTCCGTGGGTATCTCGGGACACCAAAAGTGAATGGCTTGCTCGGGCTACTTCTCAATGTGAGAGTACTTGATGCGAACTCATCCGTAGAATTAGATAGATCAAGCAACAGTGGAGGGCCTCTCTGCAATTGGTGAGCTACTCTCTGTCAAACCATATTGAGCTCAAAGAAGAACGAAAACACGGCCAATTGGCTGTTTTCTTTGGGGCGCAGAAAGGTTGTGGGACCGAAGTAATGGGAGGAACAGATGTCGCTGATTCTTCAAAGGCCTCTGCTCGGGTCTGTAAGGGAAATCTATGGCATAATCCCAGGTTCCTATTCTTCTTCATGTCTGCCGAGGAGATGGGCGCAGTGAAAGCTTTCACCCCAATGCAAATTGTCAATAATTTTCCCATTCAGAATCCTTTTCAGATGCTCAGAAATGGGAGCGAAGGAATGCTCTCCACATCTGTCTGTGTCAAAGTGCTCTCAAAAATTATAGAGTCAACGTCACTCATCTGATTCAATGTTGTTCACACTGGGTGCATCCGTGTTCAGTTCAGTGTACTCTTTGGCCAAGCGAAGGCAACGCCAATTGGTTCAAAAGGATACAACGCTTGTCGTATCCAGTGTGAAATAGGCCTAAAGCTCCCACGAAGGACAGATTTTTACCGCCCTGCCTTGACGACACGCGTACACGGAGGGAACCTCATCTAATTACAAACCTGCCACCGTCTCTGATGCCACCTCGCACACGTCTCGAGATGTCACGTTCCCTCCGAGTCATTCCAGTCCTGAGTTATGGGGGAGCAGGGCTGAGTTATGAACTCCTCTTCAGTTTTATGTTTCTTCGTGAACCTTGTGAGGCTTGCACCGGAACGCCCCGCGTGACGCGTACTCGGGATTCCTGTGACCTGGGAGCACTGGCAGAACTCCTCATAAAGAGCTGTGTGATGATGTATGAAGTTTGCACGTGCGGAGCTCCGCCGCTGTGTCTCACCCTCCGTCCTATGGAGGCTTTGCAGCCGCTGAAATAAAACGAAGAAACTTGACGGTTTGTTGTGTTCGTCAGCCTGTCTACCTCCTCTTCACTGGCAATGTGTCACCGTTTCTGCTTTGGCAAAACGTGTGTGAAGTCAATTCTCTCTGTTTTTTGGGTGCAAGATGTGCAGCTGTCATCAGAACTGCGTTTCCGGATTTGGCTTCGTCTTTATCTTGCTAAAATGCACAATATCTAGTGTGGGCGGCGTGGGTTTTGATGTTCGTTTTCATCATTGACAATTTGAAAAGATTTTTTCAGTTTCAGGCCTCTCTTTTGCAAGCGCCTTTGTAATCTTCAAACACACACAAGCCTATTTCCGTGTTTGGTTGGTTTGAGAGGGTCTCCCGGGGTGTGTCCCGGACGGACCGACACTCACCTGATAGAGCCTGGAGGGGAGGAGGATGGGTCTACGCGCTGTTGGCGGGACTCGGGCACCCGAGTCACACGGCGCAATTCGGACGGCGCCCTTAGGGTCGGCTCAGGTCAGGAAGCTCCACTCACGGACCTTTGAGTACTCAGCGTTGGGTGGAGATGATGTCAAACTCCACTCCAACTTTGGAAGTGGCTTGTGGAGTTTGTGTGAGAGCCAAATGCACGACGCCTTCCGCACTGCGAAATCTGCACAGTCTCCCTGTTGCCAATGTGCAACTACAGTATTTTTTTCACAGGGTGTAACAAAAGTTTTGTGATCCACCCAGTGAGGCTTCAGCACCTCCTTGTCATCAGGAAGCACAAGCTTGTTTGTTGGGCAATGACGACGTTTTCTGAGGAAAACACCTGGCTGTGTGGAAAGCTGAGAAGGATGTTTTGATCTGGATGCTTCAGGCGTTGCAGAGAGCGGACCTGAACCTGACCCGAACTTTGATGTTTCTGCGAGCTGTTTGCTCCAATCAGACAGAAAAACGCGACAGGCGCAAGGCCTGATTCACACTGCACGAGGTGTGTTCCTGCAAAGGTAAGGGTTACGGAGCGGACGCAGGACACACACACACACACACACACACACTCACACACGCACACACACACACACATACACACACACACACACACACACACACACACACACACACACAAACGTACCTGACGCAACTCATCCCATCCCATGTGAATCCGGCCACAAAAGCGTTGTTCTGCAGTTGACGCACTTCTACGTGGCGTCCAATGTTCAGAACTGACCCCAGATGACCCTCACCCGGATCCTCCCCTGTGTTCGTCTCCTGCAGCAGGAGATTGGCTCTTTTTTCGCCCAACTTCCCGTCTCTCTGCGCGCGCTCCCGCTGACCAGGAAATGAAGCTCCGGATGGTGACTGCAGTGGAGAAACAACTCCCGCCCCGCCTCGCCCCAGCTCTGTTTGTGTTGTTAATGGCAGCCACACGTTGCGTTGACATGAACACGCAAAGGACTTCTGTTGTTGTCTGGGCGAAGTGCCCAGGATGGTGTTGCTGCAATGAAGTCAGAAGTTTGGAGAAATAAAACAAAGGACTCGCGTGCAAAGTTCCCACAGCAAGAGACAAAGGCCACAAAACGTCACAAACTTGTGCAGTGTTTGAGACAGTTTGGTGGTGTACTGTTTCTGGTATTTGTTCTTTTCTACTCATGCTGAAACGTGGCATTATTTTCTCTTTGCAGGTAAGTTTCCTTCACGTAAGAATCCATCAGGAACCCAGTGGTCGGTGCGGGTTCACAGAGGACGCGAAGAACTTCCGTTTCCGGAGTCAGTCTCTTTGCGGAAACTCGTGAGTTCCGTCCGTTCGCCTTCATCAGGTTTGTCTCCAAGTCGTCACCTTTGTGGAACGACTACACAGGGCATGAACCACGGAAAAATACAAAGGCCTTGTGCGAAGGGGAACACGCAGTTTCAAGTCATAGAAAGACCACTGCCAAGACATCTGAGGCGAAGCTGAGGCTTCTGTTGTTGCTTCAAATAAGGGGTCTGCGTGGAAAATGCCTGACAATGAGAGTGACACACGGGTCTTTGCTTCTGTGATGCACCTGCACAAAAAACAACTTGTTTTTCCACAATACACAGCAAAATGTTGTCTTGAGCTTGAAAACACAGCAGGGATATCAAAACCCAGCGGTAAGAACAAATGTCTCTGGCGGATCCTTTCTGTGGGGTGGAGGGCCGACCACAGACAATCAAAAAAAAAAAAAGGGAACCACCGACAACCAGAACTTACCAGGCACTGAATGAGGGAGAAAACAACAGATTTATTTTGGTGCTCTTTTGGTCGTGGAGAAGCTGGAGAGAAAAGCGTTGCGAACACGCAGAAATTTATCACCCGTTTTACGGGACCAGACAAAGGTTCAGGAAGAGGTGGTGATGTATTTTTACAATCGGCAGAATTTCCGGCGAGTGGGTTGGATTGCTGAGTACAGCAGGATTCACACTGGGTGTGTGGTGCGTTGCATTCCTGCGCAAATCAGCTCAATGGGTGCTGCGTTGCAAGAGACGTCACAACGCTCGCAGGGTCGCATCCATTGTGAAGAGCACGGCAACGAGATGAAGGGCGAACCGCAGAATGCATCTTTTTTTGCCTCGCGGTATCAAGCTGCTGTGCATCCCTTGTTTTGTCGTCACGCAAGCAACAAAGCCTGGAGATTATGACGAGCATGCAAACGGCGAATTAATTCTCTTGATTCAGACACAACCTCTTGTTAAGACAGACAAGTGCTCTGCTTTGAGTGGAGCTGGATCTGTACATCTGTACTGACTTCCGCTCCAAAAGGTGCACGCCTGAGTGACACGCTGTTCACACTGGGTCCGTGTCCGTGACGGAACGCCGTGCGCAAATGTGTGTGAAATGGTGCAAACACATTTCAATAGAGCTGTTCATACTGGTTCCTTGAATCCAGCATGGAAGGTTTTGGCTCCAAGAGGCAAAACCATCCGTCACGGATCACCTATCACGGATCGCGGAAGTAGTGTGAACAGGGAGTACGATCAGGGGAGGAAGGCTGCGTTGAACGTTGTCAGTTTCCATGCTGCGAAAATTGGGGGTGAGCATTGTTAAAGTAGTGTCGGGCCAAAACAGAGGTCGAGACTTGAGTTGTGTTTGATCGTCACAAGTGTGTGTGACCAGATAAACTGCTTGAGGGAACATTGGCGTGTGGACAAACCTGCCTTTTGAGTGCACCGCTTGACTCAAGAGCTGTGGAGGAACCATGCAGGGCCTTTGTGGCTCGACGACTCCTCTCACCCCGAATACACGCAGAACAATCCCTCTCCATGCACTTGGCTTCTTGTTCTGATCTTTCGGTCAGAGTCTGAATCCTCAGACTGGAGCTGAGGCGATTCCTACTGTCGTAAGTGCAATGGGCCCAAAATCAAACCATCGTGTTCTCCAATGCATTGTGTGAGACACGGCGCCGGCGCCAAGGATACACCTCTGCTGCTCCAACCCAATCCCTGGATCTGCTGGCGAAGCCATAACTCAAACACTTCGAAGTCGCTTCTGCAGTAAAAATCACGGAATCCCAACCACTGGAGGAATCCTCATGCTCTGGCTCAGGCAAAGCTGCAGTAGGGCTCTATCAACCCAACGTTTCTATCTCTGTCACCACAGGGACGTCTTTATGCCAATACCACGGCACCCATGCATTTAAATTGCGGCATTTCAGATGCTTTGTGGGTCACATCTGAAAGCATTGCACTCTAAGCAAATTTTCAGTTTTCTCCATCAGTGGCTGAGGCGTCAAACTGCGAACTGTTGATGGACTCAGAGGCAGATCCTGGGGGACCTGCCTCTCTGAACTCCTTGTTTTCCATCCATTCCCTCGTCACTCGAATTTTCTTTGTTGTTTATCACGTTAAAATATTCATAAACAAAACGTGATAACGACCCCCAAGGGGTAAGACTCCCGTCACCCTGTTGGTGGATCTCCTGAGATCAGGTTCCCTGTGTGGTCAGCAGCTACTCGTGTGTGCGCACGCAGTACCTGACCCGTCCAGCGCAGACAGAGGAGAGAAGCAGATGCGGTGAGACAGATGAATCTGCAAATTAATCATGTCAGAGTCGGACTCCCGCTGTTTCCCTTTGTTTCCCCTGGTTTCCGAGATTCTGTTTTCATAAATGATTGGGTTCTTGCTGCCTCGTTCCCACTGGATGCGTCACGTGTTGAGTGACTGGCCCCGAAACGAATCAATGGATGATGCGTCAAACAATTTCCGGTTCACAGTGAATGCGTCAGGCGTTGTGTCCGTGACAACGTCACCGCACGCGCGCTGGTTTCCAGACAGAAGGGTTGTTCAGGTCAAGTGGTCCGTCCCTGAACAAATCAGCAGGTATTGCGTCGCAAGTAACCGTTGTCGTGTCGAATGCAGCTGTGCTTCTCGGAGTAACTCTGGGGGCGCCGCACAAAAATTGCATAAACCTGGATTGTGTCCGTGTTTCAACCAAGGCGTGCAAGCTGCAACCCAGCGCCCGTGACGCTTGTTCTGAGACTCGATGCCTGACGCGTCCAGCGTGTTCTCCAGGCCTGTCAGATTCCACGGGGCGGAAAACACCATCAGTCAGGCGGAATCAACGGGGCTGTCCTCGCGCAGAGACACATGAGGCGGAAACCAAACGAAATTTGTGTGCTCAGCCGATTTGCGCCGCGGAAAATTGATGGTTTTGAAGAAAGATGAGACGCCACGCGGCGTGGTGTGTGTGTGTGTGTGTGTGTGTGTGTGTGTGTGTCTGTGTGTGTGTGTGTGTGTGTGTGTGTGTGTAGGCGTGTGTGACCACGCAAGTGTGTGGTTGGTGAGGTTTGTCTTGTTTGTGAGTCTTGATTCAATCACTGCGACGGATGCCGAACACGACCGAGAGCTTTGTGCGTGTGTGGGAGCCAAAGTGTGGGATCTGCAGGGTCTGCACTGTGCGGCGTGGTCTGTGACTGATCAGCGAGACATGGAAGCTCGGAGAACAGACTCTGCTGAGCCGTGGTCAAACAGCAAAAATCGCACAATTCAGGCAACGCACTGGAGTTCTGAGGATTGGCCTCACGTGTCACAAGCACCAAGCTGACGAACCCCTGGATCTTCCATTGGCCTCAAATTGTCCCAACACGCTGACGTCTGCACGCTCATGAAATTTGGTTCACGAGCTGGAACTCAGGTGCAATGACCTGAACACCCAGCTGACCTGAAAGGCCTGTGTTTTTGTCTTGTGCCCGTCTTGTGCACGTGCATGGTGGACCAGATCCTGCAGACCCAGGTCCTCGCACGTGGGATCTTTCCACAGACTGCTTCAGCTGGAAGAACCACGTGCGCGCGTTGCTCGGTGAAGCTGTCGTCAGGACAACTGCAGATGTCAGGTTTGCAACAATGTTCCCATCCAAACTTCTTCTCGCACAGGCATGGCTCTGCTTTTTCGTTGAGGAAAAGATTCACAGAACGGGAAAACTACAAGTTTTATTTCAGACATCACGTTGAAAATTAAATGACCTGAATCACACAAACAGGAAAACTTTGTGTCAGGCTTTGGCTTTTCCTGTCCAAATTGTCTAGTGCTGAAACAAGACCTTTCTATTTCAACACGGCTTCATTGTCGTCTCCACATGAGAGAAGCACACAAACCACGAAGCAAAAAGCGTATCTTTTCAGCAGTTCGCGAGCAGACAACAGTGACGACAATGATGAGGGAGTGTAATCCCAATAGGTGTGATGGCGTTGTCGTGCGCAGCCGTTGTCTCTTTTCCTGGCGTCTACTCGGCGCTGAGCTGCACGGCGCCGGCGGCGGCGGCGCCGTCCTCCGTCCCCGTCTCTCCCAGCAGCGCTGCCCGCACGCGGTTGGGCGGCGGCGCGCCGGCGTCGTCCCGCGGCGGCGTCGCGGGGTACGCCATGCCTGAAGAGGGGAAATTTAAAATTAATCCATGGTCCTGTGCGTTTTGGCCGCAGATGGACAGAAACTTGAGAGAAACCTCCGAGGCACGCAACATGCAGCTTGTGCTGCGTTGGGTGAAAACAAGAATTTTTAGTGTCTTGTCGTCTGACTGAGGTGGCGTCCTTGGACTGGAAGCGTGAAGCATGACGCACTTGTTGTGTGTGTGTTCAAGAAAATAAGCAACGAGCTGCTCGTCAAAGCTCAGTACCAACGTCACAAAGGGACTTGCAATCAGACGCAAGTGTCCCAAAATTTGCTTCAAGGATCAAATGAGACGAAAGCGAGTTCGCACCGTCGCTGGAGAGGAACTGCAGCAGGTGCGCCGGCAGGTTCAGCTCGTACTGGTAGAGAAGCAGCGCCTCGTACACGTAGTGGTCCACGTGCGTCACGTACGGCCTGTAACCATGGAGACGGAGACATGACCTAATCACGTCAAGAACGTGGGTACGAAAACACACACATACACACACAAACACACATACACACACACACACACACACACACACACACACACACATACGCTCAAGCAAAACTTAATTGAGCTCAGACAGGGGAGACAAGCTGTCACTGAACAAGTACAGGTAACAAGTTTTCCCTTCTGTTCAACGATGAAACCTACGCTGTCATGAGACTAGATATGAGCGTACATCTGTCGCTGCAACAATTCTGCTCATATTCAGGCACTTTTGGTGGAAATTGCTTGAAAAGTCAAAGTGTGTTGGTTGACAGAACACGGAGGCTGTTCTCTTCCACCACGCATGCAAACAGAGAATGCATAGGTTCACCAAATACGTCCGGTCCAGTTCCTCCATTTCCAACATGCCCTAATTGCCAAATCCTTGACACAGATACCATTTGGTCACTGCTGATTGACTCTCAGTGTACAACTGAGTTTTCTGGACCGATCTGGGATTTGGGGCACCGTGCGTGTGGAACTCCAGGGTCCCCCTGAACCTCCCCAGTTTCCAGCCTGTCCCCGAGCGAACCTGATGTCGGCGAGGAAGCCGAGAGCGCGTCCGAAGACCCGAGCCTCGTTCCCGCGCTGCGCGGTGATGAGCCGCTGGAGGTGCCGCGCCATCTGGTGCTGAACCGTCTCCACCAGGGACGAGCCCTCCGGCGTCAAACACCGATCTGTGGGGAGACGGAATGGTCACCGGAGAGGTTATTCTGCTCCAGCGTTCGCGTTGTTTCTTGGTGCAGGTCCTCTGGCTCCCTAAACTCAGAAGCATTCTTCAGCCTCACGCGATTTTCTTTTCCAGATCCGCATTGTTTCATTGCCCCAAACAATATGTGTAGTTTTCGGTGGTTGCACCCCTTTCAGTCACGTGACTAAATCCAATGTACCAACTCAAACGTTGGATGGGAGAATCTAGTTGAAGCGACCCCAGCGATGGGCCGTTTCAAACTTCGAAGAAAAACTGGCATTGACACCAACAGCACAACTTAGGGGTTTGCGGGTGGGGGAAATTCGAAGACCCAGGGGTGGGGCCCAGGCCCCTTGGACCCACCCCTGCCGCAGCGCAGCGTGAGAACGCACCCGGGGAGTAGAAGGAGATGGCGGTGAGCAGCACGTGTTCCTCCTCCGTGAGTCTGAGCGCCTTGAGCCGCCGACTCAGGTCGAGCCCCAGCCGCGCGTAGAAGGCGTCTCCGAGCAGCTTCACGTCCGTCTCCAGCCCGAACACCTGCAGGGAGGGGGACACGTCACGGGAAACAGCAGAACGCGACGTGCGCGACACGGTCAATGGACCAGCAGGGCGCAGTGTCTGACTCGCATCGACAGGCCGCTCTGGCACCCAAAACCAGCACACGCCCAGCCCCACCCAAAACAGAGAGTGACAAACTGACTGGGTCAGAGTCGAGAGGACCCGACGACGGTACCCGACCCATGCCCAACCATGCATCGAATTCAACAAGAAGGCTACGCCTAAAAGGCGTGTAGTCCATAGAAACGTTGACAGTTGATGAATGCGTACAAGTGACCATAATTTCAGGATATTTTCAGTTGGGGGAACTCAACATGGTGAAATTTTGCCAGAATCATTTTTAGTCCATTTTAAGAAAAAAAAATTTTTTGGTGATGACCCATGTTGAGTTTGGGCGGGGGGGGGAAACTTAAATTGCTTAAAATGGCCTTCAAATGACCCTGGTTGATTTTCACCATGTTTAGTTAACCCCCCCCCTAACTCAACATGTCCACACACAGACATGCACATACAGACTGATGGAGATTACACTAAGCATGTGGTAACACCCTTCAGGACCACACGCTTAAAAACAAAATGGAGGTTGGGGAGAATTGGTCCCTGGAGCCCCTGGATCCGTCAGAGGAACTTCCTACCTTCCGCAGGAAAGGCTCATACGCGAAATCCTCATCTTCGCGAACCATGCAGGTCATGCTGAACAGCCAGTCGTCGTTCCTAGAGCCTGTCAATGGGAGCGTTACGTTGGTTTCTTTTGTTTGCACCAAAAGAGATTTTCTGCTGTGGAAAATCGTGACCTGTGTGATGAGCGCCAGAATCCGTTTTGTGGTCTCCAATCTACTTCCGGAAAAGTCTCGGCATTATAAAATTTGAGAAGAACAAAGTTGGCTGTACAGGCTCGCTGAAAGATCAGGGTATCTCTGAAAAACGATTGTGGTTGAACACACGCACAAACACACACACACACACACACACACACACACACACACCACCTTTGAGCAGCGCGCACTTGTCGGCGGACGGCAGCTCATGGAACCGGGGCAGCGCCTTGAAGAACTCGACCTGCGCCTGGAGCCTGTGCGCCAGGACGGGAGTCAAGTCCCGCATGTCCTGGAGACGCCCGTCCACGTCCAGACCTGAAGCAGGAGACGCCTCAAATTGCGTCAGTGATGCGGGTTTTCACACAGGCAGGGCGGTGTGAGAATTTTTGACGCTGGCGTCCTATTTTGATGCTTGGGCGTCAAATTTAACATGATGCCCAATGGAGAGTGTCGTTCCTGGCCTCGCGTCAAAATTTTGACGCCGCGTCATCTGCGTGAAAACCCCTGATGTCACGCAAAGGTTGCGACCTGAGGGTTCAAATGAAGTTTTTTGGCCCAACACCGTTGATTCTGGTTTTACGCGTCTTAAAATGCTTGCTGTCAGTGCAACCCTCCACCCCACCTCGTTGTCACAGTTTGACTCCCTGAATGCCGAACCCCTGTGGTGCACCTGTCTGGTGGTAGATTTTGAGGAACTCATGCGTGGGTAGTGGCTCTCGCCTCCCGAACAGCTGCTCCATGATGTTGCGCTCTTGCTGCAGCAAACAGCAAAGAAACAATGCAAGACTTTCCCTTGTTTTAAAATGGCGCCAATTAGCGCCACTCGAACATGAGCTCGGCTGAATGAATCACACTGATCCTGAGAGCATGAAGTCAACTCACGAGAAACTTGTTCTCCGCCTGTTCCTTCTCGGCGATCGTCTCCTCAGTGACGCCATCGTACTTCCGGTAAACCTCCACGAGTCTCCGAACCACATCAGCCATGTTCTCTTCCGGTTCTACAACTTCCGGTTCGGTTGTGACGGTGGAGTCTGGAGCTTCTATTGTCAGATCTGGTTCCGTTCCTTGACAAATCAGTGGGGTCTGCGTCACGGGCTCCAGGCCTGCATCGGGAAGCGAAGCCCCTGGATCCGGCGCTATGACAATGTCAGTCGTGTCAGTTTCTACGTCGTTTTCAATCGTTGACGAGATGCAGAAGTTCACAGGAACAGGAGCCTGGACTTCTGACACACCTGGGTCTGTCTCCAAAGACTTCAGTGTGCAGTGGTCCTGCGTCTGATCTGGAGCGGTTCCCTGCAGGGTCACGGAGCTCAGAAGTCCAGAAACATGCATACTTGCCGAGTGGTTGTGAACAGGCGTCGATTGCACTGTGGTCGAGGGCTCGAGTCTTGTAGAAGATTCAGTGGTGTTGGTAGTGGTACTTGTTTCACTGTTTGCTGTGCTTTCTGAATGCAGTGCCTGTTTTGTTGTTGGAGGTTGTTTCCCACTATGGTATGTGCTCAAATCAATGGGAACTGCACTGCTGGAGTCAAACAGCCTTGTGATGACTGCAGTATCTGGATCACCAAAAGTGCGTCCTGGGTCACCGGAAGTAAGACCCAGATCACCGGAAGTGGGTCCTGGATCACCACCGGAAGTGGATGAGGCCACAGCGCGGTCCTCACTCCTCCAATGCAGTTGGTTCTCTCGCAGTCGCTTCGCCTTCACCTCGTACGAACACCTTCCTCTTTTGGCTCCTAGAAACATAAACTGTCACCACTTGGCAAACCGATCGGATTCCATTGGCAACACATTGCCAGGGTGACACGCTTTGCAAAAGATTTGGTGTTGCTGAAATCACGTCGGAAGAGTGGCCTTTGGGCCATATAAATTTCAAAACAAACCCCAGTTAACATTTGTGCCCTGCTTCAGTAGATTCACTCCGCTGTGGAACAGTTGCCAGCACATCATCTGGGGAAATCTAACTCCATCACCACTCACCCTGTTTGGACATGCCGGCCCGCAGACACCTGCTGAGGCGGCAGGCGGGGCAGTCGAAGGCGACCCTCTGGGTGCCGCGGCCGCGGGTCCCCTCCGGGAGGGGGACGGGGTCGCAGCGCCCGGAGCAGCGCGGGGACGCCGGCAGGACCCGCCCCGCGCAGCGCCGGAAGAACACCTGCAGGACGATGAACGCATACATTTCAAAAAGCTCAAACAAGATGCCGGTCAGGTAAAGTTTCACGTGCACGCATTGAACAAGGTTGAGTTGCGATTGCCAGGTTCAGATCAACGCCAGTGTTTGTACAGGAAGATGAAACGCAAAGGGATGTTCTCCAAACCATGCCACAGGGTCACATCACTGCGCTACTTCACTAGTTTCCCTGAGTGGATGTGTGCGAAGGACGAAAGGACTGTGTGAGAACTGAATAGGGTGAATTGAGGCACTTCTTCACTGGACCCGTGCCCCATTGATGGGGTGTTGAGAGTGTGGTCCGAACCTTGCAGGCCTCGCACGTCGTCGCCCCGTAGTGGAAACCGGAGGCGGCCTCGCCGCACACCCCGCATCGCCCCTTGTCGCTGCTGCCGCCGCTGCCGCTGCTGCTGCTGCTGCTGCTGCTGCTGCTGCTGTTGTTGCTGCTGTTGTTGCTGCTGCTGCTCATCTCCAGCTCCGTGTCACTGCGTTGCGAATTAGACTCTATGGACTCGTCAAATCAACATCCAACTTTGGGACAGACGCCCACGTGAGAACAATGTCCAACAAATCCTGAATTGGTTGCGGTGTGTGCGCCGGGGTGGGGGTGGGGGCTAATGTGGACTGATTTCAGAAAAGGGGGGCTGTATCAGACCGACCTCTGGTTTGCAAAATGAAAAAAAGACTGGGTGGCTGGAAATTTACTTTCAAACACAACATTCTGAATCTGCCATGCACATTTCACAAAACGGAAACGAGGGAAACGTGCGTGGATATTTTGCAATCAGTCCGATTCTGTTTTCGCATGACGGACCCAATAAAATTCGCTCCAGACATCAAAAGAGAGAGAATATCAAATTCTCCACAATCCATAAGTTTGCGGAACACTGAATACCAAATTTTGCAATGAGCATGTGATCATCTGACCAAAAGAGGAAGTGAGTTGAATCTGGAAATAAAAAGAGAGAAATTTGTGAAGCTTCACCTTTCTCAGCAACAACAAGTTGTCGTCTCCTCTGAAAAGAACGTAAAAATTGTCGAGTCCACTGTTTCAGCCAGTTCAAAACATTGAAAACACTGGAGATTTGTACTGTGGTTGAAAACACCAATGAAATGTGGATCATGGCACATTTGGTTTGTTTGGCCTCAATGCCAGCCACCGCACTAAAAAGGGACAAATATGGAACGCTTTTTCGGTCACAAGTCTGTATCAAGCGTGACGATGTGACAGCCCTCAAACATTTTCCATTGCCAAGAAATGTTGCGCTTTGTATGGGCAGTTGAAAGATTGACCGGAGAGAGTACAAAACATACTTCACACCTGCAGAGCAAAATTGGTTGATGAAAATACTTTTCTTTGTTGGGGGGGGGGGGAGCGTGCGTGGGCGCAAGGACCAAATTCCCCGAATCAGGATTGTACGAGTAGTCAAAACATTGGTTGAACTTTCAAGTTTTCACAAACTACCAAAAAGGAAAACCTTTAACAGGGAAAACCGCCCTGGTTTGTTTCAGAGTCAATGGCATGTTATTCAGGGTCAATTTATTTGCTCGACGCTCTGTGCGCGCCCAGCCTTTTCTCAACCCCTGGACCCGCCCCTGGACATCCGCTCCTGAATTCGTGGATGCGGATCTTGATTCGCATCAATTGTCTCGGCTTCAGGCAGTCTCATTGCTATGTTAACGTTTTGTTTTGTGCCCGCTGAATGAGAATTTCTGGCTCCATTGTCTTCATTCATCGCTTTGTTGCTGACACCAGAGTGTAAGTGAGAAAAACCAGAGAACAAGCAAACAACAACACACAAGCAAACCACACGTTCCCCCGACGTAACCCAGCAGGGAACCAGGTTTCGTGTCAAACACAAACAGCTCGAGGGAAATTGCCTTTGTTTTCACTGCGCGGTTGTGCACATTTGGGTCGAGCGTTCCAAGAGCTACAGAACTAGAAGAAAACGTGCAGATCCAACAAATTATTCAGAAACTTGACCTGTGACACGCTGTCAGGAGTGAGAGTCTTTGTGACTTGGAGCAGACCGCTGAGCCATGGAACCCGCTGAAGACAGCACAGGTGAGTCCTCACCTCCCACATTGGGCGTCATCACCACCAAAGTGTCCCGTTTCCCCAAACCATGCGGTGGCAGGCGATTCCATGAAGGGTTGAACTACCCTGGAGAAAGTTGAGTCCTACTCCGGAAAACACCGCAAATGTTTAAGTTTTGCGTGTTGATGTTCAACGTTGGGATGACCATCTCCGGAGAACAGCGTCAATTCGTCCTGCACATCTCATCCAGACAAACAGCTGAGTAACTCAAAGGGACAGGAGTCCGCGTGGGCCGTTGACAAAGCTGTTGCAATAGAATTGTCTAGGAGCTGATTGTTTCTGCCTGAGAGATCACACGCCTCGCCTTTGGCTCCCACAATTGATGCATTTCTGTCCCTGAGGAACCACAGCGGAGAATCAGCTCAGACCCAGATCCACCTAGGTGTTACGTCTCCGCGTGTGGCTGCCAGATCTACAGCTGCATAAACCTACACAGAGGCTGGTGGCACACAGAGCGTCGAGGCTCAAATTTTGACCCTGAATGACGTAGATCTATCATTGGGACTGTCATTGACTCACAATTCCACCCATGTTGAGTTTTAAAAGTAAGTGTACCAGTTGGAGGAATGGAAACCAAAGAGTGATTTTATCACCAAGTTTCATGCCTTTTGCTTTGTTGGGGTTTTGAGACCCTGATTGTTTTCTGTCTGTTTTGACAACAGTCCTTTTGGCATGTTATTCAGGGTCAAATCAGCGTTGAAACAGGCGCTGTGTGCGCCAGGCACGCGCGCTTGACGTTCGCATCTCAACTCAAGAAATTGCTTCAGGGTTGAGAAGAGTGAGATGGGAGGACGAGGAGAATTCGTGTGTCGTCTTCAATTATTCAGAGAGCGATTAGCGGAGTGGAAGAGACTATCAGATTCCGTGATGACGCCATCTTGAGAGAGCCTCAATAAGAGATGATCTCATGAGGTGTTCCCGTGCGCAGGCAAGCTGCCTCAACTCGCGATTCAAATTTGATTCCAAGAGCAAAGCAACCTGAAGAACTTGATCACAATTCAGCTTTCATTCAGACTTTTGTTCTTGTGGAAGTTGAGGATATACGGAGTGTGTGAGGGAGTCTGACAATGAAATACTGAATTTCTTGGTGAAATGACGATCTGGCTTCTTTCCCATTGTTTCTGATAGAAACCTGTGGAACCTGCGGGTGAAGCTGTTGCGCAGAAGCGTCTAACTCACGCTCACCGCTTCAGTTTCAAAAAGAAACCTCACTCTGCTCAAAATCCAAGTGGTGCGACGTGGTGCTATTGAAATCTTACGTCTTTGTTGTGCAGCGACAGAGGTGTAAGTTTTACCACAGAGTCAGCCACAAAGTCGTGCAGACAGATATCAAAGTTGAGGGAGAAGGCACACGTGTGGTTCCGATACCAGTCAGACAGATTTAGACTCAAAGGAGAGAAACCTTGCGCCTTCCTTCAGCGCCGCACCTCGATGTAACGGATCTGGGTCGCCTGGTTTGAGACGATAACAGCTGCATTGATTTCGGACGGAACACTGCGGATGGAGAGACGACTTCTGCAGGACGACTTCACTCGCATCACAGGTTCCGACACACAGAGCGGGAGCGAAGCTTTGGAAGCGACGCACGCGAAACACAACGTCAACCTGGATATCCAGGGTCAAATTACTTGGGTCAACAGAAGGCTGCAGTCTATTGGATAGAAAACCCTATTTGAATGGATAAGTGACAGATCAATGGGAATTCAATATCCAGTCAGACAAAAGATTGGAAATCCTGTGGCTGTCAGCCTTGAATAAGCTGCTATTTACAGAACAAAAGGCAAACCACTGAAGTCCAGTTGGTCAGTGGGTCAGTGACTGGGCAGCTCCAGTAGAAGCCGTCCATTCGTCAGACTCCAGTCGTGACACGTCTGGCTCAGCTCTGATCCTCCGGGACTCTTTATCGCGAGCGCTGCCGGATTACAGCGGACACTCCGGATTGAGTCCGGACATCTGGACGGGCTGCACTGAGGCGGAGACGCAGACATCATGATCCCAGGTAAGTCCGACCTGAGCCCTGCGGAATAGCCACGGCTCGCCTTCTGCCATTCAACCCGCACTGTGATGGGCACATTCAATGCCTTTGGACTCTGTTTCACCTTTTTCTGAATGAAGTAGGGTCTGCTGTGCACAAGATGCGTCTTGCGTCGCATCACTGGAGAAGCCAAAGGACGCTTTATGTATCCAGATGAAAATTGAGGCTTGCCTTCAGGTTGGGTTGGGATCAGGGCTTAGTGGTTGCACAAAACAGCTGTTTGTGTTTGTGTCCATATTTGTTCACAAAGATCCAGGATGCACCTTTCGTTGATTCAAACATGTCGGAATGGTAGATCTTGAGTCCATACAGGGTCTTGCACAGAGACGTTCCACATTGGCCGACCTGCAGTGAACTCAGCCTCACTACATGCAAGGTGGAAACATGGGTGTTTGGCTCCCGGCCTCAGCACGCGTGACTTCGTGCCGTTCTGCTGTAAAGACCGGGTCTCCAACAGGAAAGTCCCTCGGATCTAAAGGCCCACTTCCGTGTGTTGTGTCATCATTTCCATTAACAGAGACACACACCACACGTGTTCGGATAGATTTGCACGTTGATTCCAAACATACCGGTTCTCAATGGGACAGACAGGGTTGGATTGATATGATTTGAGACAGATTGTTGCCAGATTCCACACACAGGTCGGAGGTTCAGGGGCAATGGGTACGGCTGTGATGCAGGATTCAATTTTTGGCAGCCCGCTCCAGGGGTACCTGTGAGAGCTTGAAGCGAGCTTGCACCTTCAGGGCAAATTCCCTTGGATACCCCAAAGTCGATCTCGGCTGATTCTGGGTCGGACCAAGGCCCACCCTGTGGACCCAATCTATGAAGCCACTTTTCAATCTCTTTGTATCTCCTGACATTCGCAGAGAGAACATGATTATCTCAAGGGCCATTGCAGTCGTTCATTCGCGCACAAACTCCTTCAGACACAGAGGAATACGTGATTCCGCAGACACTGCTGCGTCTGAAGCACCGTGATCTCCGATCGGCCAGCGCTGAATAGATCCATTTCCGGAGGGAGTTGCCGACCAATTGGACGATCAATCCCCCATCAAGCCGCAAATAACGCCTCAGAGACACAAATCCGCAAACCGAACGTCAGCAGACCGGGTGCACGGCGCATGCGTGGTGCGTGGCGTCACTGCTTTCGTCCGATACGTTGTGATTTGCGCAAGTGAGTGAGCGTTGTGTCCCAAGCGACGAAGCAGCTCACTGTTGAGGCTTTCAGAAGTCATGGCTATGAGTCTCTTTGCCCCTGTCCCTTTTCAATCTTCACTGTCTGTGCCACTTTGGTGGGACGAAATTTGGCATGAGGGAGTCGCTCAATGATTGAGAAAAGAACGCAGTGCGTGACGCATCCAGTGTAAACTCAGCCTGAGGTTTGGCTGTGTCTGGTTAAATGACCAAACACACCTGAAAAGCCAGGCTCTGGCGCACTGTTTATCTTGTTGCCGCACTGTGAGGACAGAACCTGTGTGGGAGGGGAACCTCCCCCGGTGTCAATGGACGTGTTCGACTTTCACATCAAAGGCATACCCAACGCACCGCGCACAAACAGAACAGCCACCCATCCGCCACTCAATCGACTTCCGTTGTAAAGCGAGATGGATTCAATCAGCTGTGGGTACGTTGGGTGCGCAAATCGAACGCGTCTAATGCGATCCTGATGAAGTCTTCTTTTCATACCAAAATGAGCCCGTGTCGACATGCGTAAGTGTCCTGTTGCGTTGAGGATGTTCCTGCCCCACGCATCCCTTTTCTGTACATGTGTCTGGGTCATCTCCAGGTGGGGTCCGAGGGGCACAGGGTCCCAGGACATTGAAATATAAGAGAGCCACAAGGCCATCGAACACACTCGGGGCACATGGGGTATTGATGCTTTTGCCTTTTGTTTGTGTTGATTCCAACTGAGTCGTTTAATTGCGAGGAACCATGGCTTGCACAGTGCCTTTCGTCGCTTCTTCAGTTGAGTGGTTGCTTCACATATTCAACAGCCCAGCACCTGAAAACCAGTACCGAAACAATGGAAGCGTTCGATTCCCACACCCCGTGCACCCCCAGGCACCTCTCAACCCATTTCCTAGTCATTTCCTGCTGCGAAAACGAACAGCGCATCAGATGAATGGCGTCTAGACGGGTGCGTCGCGTGCGCCCACCAACCCGTCTCGCCAGGCGCAGGATTTTGCACAGAGTTACGAGTCTTGCGTGTCGGGCCTCTATCGCTTAATTAGATTTGCATAATTAATTGATGGGGGTTAATGAACCTGGGATTGTACTCTCAGGGCGAGGCCCTGGGGGAACAGATTGAAATGGCCCGTTGAGACGGGGCCACAAAGGGAATGTTTGCGCAACAAGAATGGAGCACACAGTCCTGTCGTGTCACTGTGCAGTGACCGTGATGCGAACATGATGTGATGAACTCATCATCTGAAAGCGTTGAATCCAAGGCGCCAGTGCTGATCAGTTCTGCATTGTACTTTTTGTGTGCCAGTGTGGTATGGAAGTTTGACCCAGGGGCTCCATTGAACTGTCATATTTTGGAGGCACATGTCCAAAATTTGGTGCCATATGCCCAACCCTCTCTGAGCAGTTGGAAGATCTCAACCAAAAACATGAGAAAGCTTTTGCACCTGGCAGCACAGCACAAGGAGAGTGACTTTGCCCCAGATCCCGTCGGTCGGCCCAATGTTGTCTTGTAATGCAAGCTGCATTGGTGTTGTGGTTTTCCAGATCCTCTTCGTCACAGTGCCCCGAAGTGTATATCGCAGTGCTTGTTCCATAATCGTTCCACAGAAAGATCCAGAGGTGGAGGACCCCAATCAGACAATCGGAGAACAGACGACGCACCACCCCGTGTCTGTTTCTCATCAAACACCCATCTGCAGCGCTCTGTGACAGGAACATGCAGCTCGTGGTGTGGTGCTGCAGAACTGGGTCACCGCATATCCATCCGGACTCGGATTTATCCGACGATCGCCCAGCTTCAGACTCGACTGGTCATACTCGATACGATTTCGGGGGGGGGGGGGAGGGAAAGCGATGGTTCCAGCAGGTTGAGATTGAGGCTGGGGACTCGACCTGTGTCCGACGCTGATCAGAGCGCACGTTCAAACTCGCACAAGTCCAACAGGAACGAAACCACAGTGCAGTGGTCACTGCAAGAGTTCCTATTTCCGGGGAGGGATAGCCTGTGTTTCTGGCCCTCTTGATCCACTTGATGTTCTGAATTGCAAACGGAATCACTGGGGTGATCTGGTTTTCCTGCGCCATGGCAGTGCTTCTCGTACACCAGCTCCCATGCAATCTCTGTGCCGAGGAATATGTGTAGCTGCGACGTTGGGCCTCTGATCCCTGCAATCAAACACAAACAGTGGGTCTCAGGACCCTCCATCCACACGCTGCCTGTTTGTGAAAGGGCTTACTTCACCCAACAGATCACAGATAAAACGTGGCAAAAAGCCTTTCTTCCTTCCATGATGAAAACATTCTCCATCAGAAGTAGCATCAGTACAATGTTTTTGTCTTCCACATAAAGATGGTTTGAAGACAAGAAGTCTGCAGACTATTGTTCAGATCAGAAGCAGGAAATCACAAAAAGCCTCCCGGTGTCTCGGCGCTATTCAAGGTGAGTTGCAGGTGTGATGCTAATTCAAGCCTTGGGCACAGCGCATGATTCCTGTCTGTTGTGCTTGCCTCGCAGGGGGCGGAACCTGGATTTGGTCCAGGGACCTCAGCACCGACCTTGAGTCGGTCCGAGCTTCAGATTGCTATTCCCTGTGCGTAGTGTTGAACTCGACCGAGGGGGTCCCTCTCCCATCTGCTGAGTGCGGGACCCATAGCCCTCATCCTTGCACCCCTATTATGGACATCTGAAAGTATTGATGCTCAGATGTGGATCGTGACTAAAAGCCTGCAGCTTCATCCCATCTGTGTTCAACCTGGAGAGACACGCGAGACAACGCACTGAACTCGACAAGCGGCTCTGTCACCCAATCAGAGGCTGTTGGCTGCGGAACACAGTCGACGCGTTCAGTTTCGCACTGAGACGGGCATGGATCCGGGGTGGTGGATTCATCACAGTCTGGGACGGTTCCTTCCCGCTGCCGCCACTCATCGCAGTTTCATCTGTCTCCGCCGTCGCGCTGTCGGGTCCGGGCCTCTTCAACAGCCCAGTGCATGAGTCCGAGAGTGAGAGGGAAGCTTGGGCGGGCTCAGAGGACAAGGGGCCCGAGGTCCAGTCGCCTGCAAAGTACTTTGTCCCATTGTGCTGCAGATGAATTTCTCATTTTTGTGTGGTTTCTCCAAGTTTGAATTGGTACCCTTCTGGGCGCCAGTGGTTGATCCTCAGAAAGGTGGGTTCGCGTTGCATCATCGTGCGTTACGCAAGCGCACAAGTCTCTGGGTGGTGCGTTCCTGGGTGCTGCAACGTGGCTGTCTGCGGAACACCCATTGTCTGGGACAGGACGCGCCTGCCGGTCTGTCTCGCCCGAGATTACCTGGACGCACCGAACACCCGGATGGTGGAGTGTCTCTTCGGTTAGAAGGAAGGCTTGGATCACCGGATGTGCTTTATTCAAAATTCACGGGAAACACTCACTGAAGAGTCATTTTCAAACTTTTTCAATCATTCCTTTAAATTCTCTTTCTCAACATGACATAGACACGGTCTGCCGAGCTTTGATGCTTTCAGCCCTCCTTGTTGCTGTCACACATGGTGACAAAAATCATTTTGCCCCCAACGGACAAAAGGACATCACATGTCATGACGCAGAAAGTTGATGGTTCTGAGCCACATCAGGTGCGTCACTTTAATGTGCATTTAATGGGCATATTTAGCTGGGCTGCAGTGGCGGTAAGGTGAGGAGCGGCGCGGAGGGTCGGGTGTCGCGGACAAAGCGGCTCGGCCGCCGGGGACGGGTGGAGGTGCGGCCGCGGAGTCAGGGAGCCTCGGTCCGGGGACGGGTGGAGGTGCGGCCGCGGAGTCAGGGAGACTTGGTCCGGGGACGGGAGGAGCTGTGGCCGTGGAGTCAGTGAGCCTCGGTCTGGGGTGGGAGGACCTGCGGCTGCGGAGTCAGGGAGCCTCGGTCCGGGGGCGCGTGGCGAGGGAGAGCGGGGACCTGGACTGCAGGCCCGGCCGATGTGGGGAGACCTGGATTTTGGATCCAGGGTCGGAGTGAGGGAACCTCTCCGGGGTCTGCAGGGGTGATTGTTTCAGCTGGTTCAGTGGTTAGGAGGTGGATCAGGGAGGTTTGATAGTTCTTGTTGAGATTTTGCAAATGTTGATTCAAGTAATTTCCGATTTGTTCCTGGTCAAGACCAAGACTCCATCCGCTGTAACTTTGAGACACTGATTGTTTGAGATTTTGAAATCGTGAAAAATAGCTTGATCTGTCTGCAGATCTATGTGTCCTGCAGGCAGTGGACAGGGTTGCAAAGTCTCACTTGGTTCCAAGTTTGCCCAATCAGGGACCTCTAGCAAACATGACGGAAGATAAGGATTTAACTCCAACGCCTTTTCTGCCTTCGATTGGGAAATATCAATTTCTATTGACGCTTGTCACTTGCAAGAGATTTCCGGAATTCATTGAAGCCTCAGCTGTCAGCTTTTACGGCGTCCTCACAAAACATCAAAGGAAAGAATGAAAGATCTTCTGCCTGTGTGTTGCGGTCTACGGGTTGGGCTCTCGTTCGACTTAAGAACATTGCAAATATTGCAGACGCTGATTTGGTCGAGATGGTTCAACAATCAGGGACCAAGCTCAAATTTGAGATAAAATTCGACGGGCAAAATGAACGGTGGGGCGGAACAAATTTTGGGCGCCAAAGGGTCTCTGACAACCCCCCCCCCTCACCCACCCTTCCCGCTTGAATACGTCGGGAGAGCCTGAGTATTTCAAACACAACACCAAATGTCATTAAAGGACCAAAATATGAGACATGACACGCGGCTGTCCTGTAATGGCAGAGAAACTCCTGTATGTAACAGGATACACCCATTTACTCAGTCAACAAATAAGCTGAGAGCCGAGAGGCAGGGGACGACATTGTCAGCACTGTCCGAAATGGCCGCATTAACTTTGGTTTTATGTCATGGCGCAGGCTGCGTTGTGGGCGTTAAAATGAGGTTTCAGGGGCTCTGGGTGGGTCTGAAGCCTCCGTGTCTGGCTCTTTTAGCATCTTTTTGACCCTGTAGGATCGGGGTGGGCTTTGCCCTCTGTGACCTCACTCCGCATGGCTCCGCGCACTGCCACCGGAGGTGAAGGTCAAAGAGCAAGAGATTCCCAGAGGTCCATCGTTTGTCTTGTCAGGCTCTTTTGGCCCCCAGAAAAATGTCGCCCATTTTCATTGGCGTCATGTTCGTGTGAGAAGGAAGGCACAACACAAGATAACGCATCGTTGTTCCTTTCAGTCTGCACGTGATCGCAGTTTCTTGAATTGAACGTGACAGAAAGTCGTTCTCAGCAGAGATCCACCTTCCCCCTCTATTCCGCCGGAATTGACCAATTGCCTGGTTTTCGCGGTTTTCTTGTTGCTGTCCAGGTCCCCACTCGGAATGCACTGGAAAAATATCATTGTGCATCGAGTGTCGTGCATGTCGTTCAGTCACACGCATCATTTGTACCTCAAACGGGACTTCACTGACCTGCAAAACTTCAAACAAAAGGTGAATATTTTGCTTTGGCCCCACGTGGCACCCAGCACGTGCGAACAAACGCGTCCAAAAACCAACGCGCACAGAAAGGAAGAGGATGACATGAGTTGTGATGGAGACACGAGGGATGATGGACATAGCAACGCCGTTTCCATTAGGTTATTAGCGTTTCGTGGCGCTTGGTGAATGAGTTATGGCAGCGATGGCCTTTCCGAGCGGAGAAGTGGGGTAGAGGGACAGTCGGGACAGACACGAGTGTCGTCCAGAGTGGACAGCGACGCAACTGTTCGCTGATGGAACAGGAACAGGACTCACCAGTCTCTGAACAACATTCAGGGCTGACACACGCAAGAATCACGTGTCAACAGGGGGCGATTCTAGAATTTGGTCAGGGAGGAGGGCCCAACCCCCAACTGGTGTCCGACTTCAATCCAGGAAAAGTAAGCAGAAGAACATTTTGCAACTGCTGTGTAAGAGTCTGAAGAAGTTTATCGGTAATTTGAGAGTTGGGACCAAGGACCCCTGGATCAACCCCTGGGTACAGGCACGCTTACATCTTGGGGCAAAAAGTCACAAACAGCCTTGAAGATTGTGCTGGAGTCCAAAACAACACTGGTATAACACAGACTTCTGTCGGATCCATTCACTCGTATTTGCGTCGCTTCACTGCAGGAACATCGCACGTCTCATGTTGGCGCCTGCAGGTCACTGACCCAGATGACCTCATCCATTGTCTCAGATTCGGTGCGCAGTGGGTGCGCCGCTCATTGAGTTCCTGTTCCAGTCAATAGGTGTGAAGGTGACGTAAGGGTTCGTCCACTCAAGCTGAGTGCGACTGCGTTTTCGCTTCACGCTGACGCGTGTTGCGATTTTTTACAGGCCACGATGAAATTTTTTTTGGTCATGCTAATGAGTTGATCATCGAGATTGCGAAGCAATCGAGACTATTGATGAGTGTGCATGTCCAAAAAAAATTTGGAGTGGTTTGTAGAGCAATGCAAGTTGAAAGTGGAACGAAACCGCAGTCGCACGATGCATTGAGTTGATGAACTTTTGTCTGCAACACAATGGGGTGTTCGACAGTTGTCGAGTTTTTTTGAGTTGTTGGTGCTGAAAATGAAGTTTGTTGTGGTGTTGTTTCTTAGTTGGTTGACTCAAATTCTTTTTGGCAAAATGAGCGACTTGTCGCACGACAATAGTGACACTTTGGAGTACTCGTATTATGATGGAATCAGTACGGGAATGAGCGTGTTCGACCAGACCATTTCATCTTTCGACTTCGACCCTTCAGGAGAGTGAGTACATTTCTTGCACTATCTTTTCTTTCAGAAACAA
>JAAUXT010006385.1_pt1 | contig 45279 bp, 38 predicted proteins | sample 7278171 | NCBI WGS metagenome assembly JAAUXT01 (sample SAMN14350112, study PRJNA611818) | marine sediment metagenome | isolation source: surface marine sediment (1.8m) | place: French Polynesia: Moorea | collected 2018-08
ACTTCTTGTTTCACAGATTCCTGCCAGTCAATTGAGGAAAAAAGTTCGTGAAGCCAAAATTTACAACAGACCTACATCAGCACCTTACGTGTGCCACGCTTTGTTGGAGACAAGTATGTGTACGTGTCAAGCGCGAGGGATTGGGGGGGAGTGACCATTGAGGCTGCAAGGCCGTGGTGGTGCGTTCTAACCAGCCGTGGTGAAATTTTCACCAAATGGGAATCCATAGAGAAACAGGGTGAGTTTTACACGAGTGACAAACAATCGTGTTCTTCTGAGTACACATAGCACTTGCCAAACGAGACCGTGGGCCACACGGCTGTCGTCTCCAGCTCAAGAAATACTGCTTTTCTTTGAAAACATATCAATTGCGAAAAATACCCCACTGATTGCTTCCGTCAGAGACGTAGGTGTCTTGTAAGTGAAGTACAGCGATCAATACCCACCACCAATAGTCATCAAGATTTAACCACATCACACTCCGAGCAGGTCATATATGTATGGACAATCTATGCTGCTATTTGCATCACACAAGGCACCTTTCTAAAATTAACTTTGCCCTTGGGAGGCAAGGTTTACACTTTGCTTCTTTTTCCTCCCTCCACCTTGCCTCTTATATATCTCGAGGTATTGATTGGTGCCTGCAGATGTACACGTTTCTTTTCACGCAAAAGACGAAAGGCACACAATTTGCCGAATCCAACTCCATATGAAGCAAGTGATAAGAGAAGTATACACAGGCTGATGTCAGTGCTTCGCACAATGCTTTCCGGCTTTTTATTTCTCTCATAACAGTCGCTCTGTCCACCTCCCCCTCAACCCTCTGTTTGCTTGTCATATGTATGTAAAGCAAATGAGCGAATCTGCGCAGAATTCAATTGCGTTGTTGCCAGAAATAGCTTTCCTTCCTCTGCCAGTCAGATATCTTTTTAGGATGACCAGCTCTTGCTGACGGCCATGTTGGGTTGAATCTGAATTCGTCTGCAGATTTTCACTATTATTGTGGTGAGCGAAATCGAACTTTTTTCCTCAAGTTTGACAATGGATTTGTGAGTGAATTGTGCTTCTCATGATAAGTTTTGAGAGCCAAATCTTGACTTTCTGAGGAAATATTTTGTGTTTTCCGTGGAATGAACTGTTTATCGCTCATTTGAACTTGTTTGAACTCAATGGCTACAAAAAGGTCAATCTCTCAACTTTCTCCATCTTCGTCTGTTTCACTTCAACCGGCAAAAAGAATGGAAGTGGACTATGGAATTATTCAGAATATGTTGCAAGAGTTGAAGGAGGACATTTTGAAAGGACAGTCAGTTGCAGTCTCCTCAATTCGAGAAGAAATTCGTCAAGTTGTCCAGGAGGAATCAGACAAATTACGTGCAGAATTGCATGCTGAATTTGATGGAAATTTAAATGTTGTCTCAGAACAAGCTGGAGCCAACACCAGTCGTCTTGATGATCTTATCAGGAGGATTGAATTTCTGGAGAATGAGAATCAAATTCTCAAGAATTGGCAGATTGACACAGAGAACAGGGATAAAAGAACAAACCTTGTTTTGGTGGGAGTTCCGGAAACTGTTGGTGACCAGGAGTTGAAAACATTCTTCCAGACCCTGTGCAAAGAGAAATTTCAAGTGGAGCAACATGTACCAGTTGACAGAATACATCGAGTGGGGGTGAAAGGAGGGCGACCGCGAAATGTTGTGGTCAAATTTCACTCGTACTCCGACCATGAATTGGTGTGGCAAAGGAGGCGAAATCTCAAAGGATCCAAACTGTGGTTGCATGGACATTTTGCTGTTGAGGTGCAAGCGAGACAACGTTTACTCCTTCCATTTTTGCAAGCAGCTCGCAAACATGGAGAGCGGTGTTTCCTGAACATTGACACTCTCATCATCAATGGACAGAGGTTTAGTGCCACCCCCAAGGATATGAGATCTCTGGAACTTCGTTATGGTGATGCAGTGAAAGCAGGGTGTGAACGTGAAGCGATGACAACAGATGGACAAACGGTATTGGGATTCTACGGCAAATTCTCACCATTTTCCAACTTCAATGCTGCAGAATTTGAGGTGAATGGTCAGAAATTTCCAACAGTTGAACATTTCTATTCGTACAAGAAATGTGATCTCAACGGCAAAAAGGAATTGGCCTACAGAGTTTTGAAGACCCCCCAACCAGTGGAAACCATCGCAATTTCAAAAGGGAATGTACTTGACGATGACACTCGACTTGAAGTGGTTCGAACAGGATTACTTGCGAAATTTCACCAAAACCCGCATCTCAAGGAATAGTTGCTGAAAACAGGAAAGAAGATACTTGCTGAAGCAAATCCGCATGACAATTTCTGGGGAACTGGATGTGCATTGCGGTCGGATCTTCTGAGCAAACCAGGGCAATGGTCAGGAAAAAACAAGTTGGGAGTGCTGCTTATGGACTTGCGACAAGAACTGAGTGACACTTGAGTTAAAAAGTTATATCAGTGGTGAAAACTGCTTTGGTGAATTTGATTTTGGACCGACCTCGGCTGGCAAAAAATCTGTACATACCTTCAAGTTCTTGGATGAGTGGATTAACAAAAGTATGTGTGAGAACTTTCTTTAATACTAACAACCAACATTGTTTTTGTTTCCAAAATCTGTTCATCTTGTATAGAATACGTTTTTTTCATTTAATTTGGAAATTTGCATTCAACCGCCGAAATCAGAGATCAAAGAATGCTGCTACTCTGACGTCACGTAAATTATTGGTATCCAAGGCGGGTGATGACAAAATCATTCAATTTGATTATGAAAAAAAAAGATTAGAAATTATTTTTACAAACCGAACATGGCATGTCAAATTGGAAGTATCTGGAAAATTATTTGTATACATTGGAGTCAATGGTATCCATTTTAAATACTTAAAATTTGGGTGCAAAGGTTTTGACATAAATCAGAAAGAGGCTACAACACCAAAACGAGGCTCTTGTTGCCAAGGGGAAAAATTCTGCTCGAATTTAGGAATTTTCAGTAATTCTCACGTTAAAAATTTTAAAACATACAATAACAAAGAAAAATATGCCAGTTAGTTATGTTCAGCATAGAATATATTGACAGTTATTATATTTTCATGCTAAACCCAAATATAATTATTCTAAAAATGTTTATAAGCAATACACACAAAAATTATTATTATATGATATTGAAACAAATCCAAGACCAAAATATAATATAACAATAGGATATACTAATATTAGGTCACTTTTCTCAGACACTGATAACACTTTGTTAATAGAAGTACAAGATTGTAAGTTTAATGATATGATAAAGGAATTCATTTATATTAATAATTGTGATATTATATTTTTGACAGAAACTTGGCTTAAAGATGAAGAAATGAATAAATATCAATTACATATTGATGGTTACAGACCACCTATTTATAAAAATAGGCCTACTATAGGAGGAGGTTTGCTAATTTATTATAAAGAAAATATTAAAATAGATAAACTTAATAATTTAGAAAATGTTGACTTGGAACACTTGGTGGTAGAAGCTACAATATCAAATAATATAAAATTCATCTTTAATTTAATTTATAGAGCACCAACAAGTGAAAATAATATCACTGATTTATTAATTAATAATTTTTATGATTGTTACAATTATAGTATAATGAACAATTACACAGGCATTTACTTCTTAGGTGATTTTAATTTTCCTAAAATTACATGGAATAAATCACATTTGAATAATCATACATTTTATGATGCTATAACTCAATTAGGCCTTTTTCAATTAGTTAATGAACCTACAAGACAAAAAAATATATTAGATTTAGTTTTAACTGATTCACCTGGTTTTACTAGTGAAATAACAATTAATCCCATAATTAAAAATTCTGATCATAACACTATTGTATTTATAATTAATTATATAGATAGACCTATCACTATTCTTCCAAGGAAAATCTACAAATATGATCAAGCTGATTGGGATAAAATAAGAGAAAATTTGAAAAATATTAATTGGTTAGAAAATTTATATTCATGTCAAAATATAACACAAATGGTGGATTTTTTACAAACATTAATATATAAAGAAATGGATACCAATATACCATCATTTATATTAAGTAACACTAAAAGAAAACACCCTCTTATAAATTATAAAATCAAAAAATATATCATATTACAAAGGAGATATAATAAAAAATATAAAGAAAATCCTACAGATTATAATAAAATGAAATATATAAATACAAAAAATCAATTAGATAAAATGTTTGAAAATGCTAGGCAGAATTATTATGCCAATATTTCAGAAAATTTGAGACATAAAAATTACAGTAGTAGAAAATTTTGGAATATTTGTAATAAATTATTAAAAAGAAAAATTAAGTCAAACATAGGTGACATAATCCACAATAAGAAAATCTACAAAAATGACAAAGACAAAGTAAGAATTATAGGTGACTACTTTGCTGAACAAGTAACAACTGATAATGGATTTTATGATAACAAGGTTGATTATAATGATTATTTCATACATAACAATAGTAAATATGATTTTCCTTATGTAACTAAAAGTTTAATAGACAATATAATAAAAAATTTGAATATCAATACAGCCAATGGACCTGACAATATAAGTAATAAATTTATTAAAGAAACTAAAGATAGCCTATTAATACCATTAGAATATATTTTTAATTACTCTCTAATACATGGAACTTATCCTAATCAATGGATGATATCAATTGGAGTCCTTTACATAAAAAAGATTCACTTTATAAGAAAGAAAATTATAGACCAATTTCTTTATGCAATAATTTAGGAAAGATTTTAGATAAAATAGTATTTCAAACTTTTTATAATTACCTAGAAAGAAATAATCTTTTTAATAACAATAATTATGGCTTTAAGAGAAAATCATCCTGTCAACATAATTTATCTATGATGTTACACAATGTTTATGAAAATTTAGATAAAAATTGTGATAGTATTATTTTATTTTTAGATGTGGTAAAGGCTTTTGATAAAGTTGATCATAAAATTTTATTACAAAAAATAAATTACATGGGTGTTACAAAAGAAGTTTTTGCTTGGTTTAAAAATTATTTATCAGATAGATATAGTAGATGTGTTATACATGGCTATGAATCTGAATTATACCATATACAAAGTTCAGTAACACAAGGGTCAGTATTAGCTACTTTATTATGGAGTATTTTTGCTTATGATATAACTGATAATATAATTAGTAATCCTTATATATTTGCTGATGATACTGCACTTGTGGAAAAAATTGAGAGAGATGATATACAAAATGCCTTTAATGTAATACAATTTGACATTGATCAATTATTGGTTTGGGCTGAAAATAACAAAATAGAATTTAGTGAAACCAAAACAAAATATATTATAATTAGTGACAGTCATTATCCTCAATATCCCATACTTTACATGGGAAATAGAGAATTAGAAAGGGTGATAATTTATAAACAATTAGGTTTATATTTGGATCAAACTCTAAATTGGGAGACACATATAAATTATACCTTACATAAAACACATAAAATAATACATATGTTTAAATTAATAAGATATAAAATAGATTTTAAAACCAGTGAAAAATTACATAAAGGGCTGATAGCATCAATTATTGATTATTGTAGCATGTTTTATATAAATGCAACACAAAAAAATATAAAAAGAATAACAAGGTTAATATATCACTGTGCTCTAATTGTAGTTAAAGGAACTAGATTCATATCTGAGAATAAACTATTAAAAGAATTGGGCTGGAATAATTTCCAAGACAGAACAGCATATTTAGCTATAACTATGTTTGCAAAAATAAAGCTAACACAAACACCAAAAATTATTTATAATAAATTTTTTCTAGATCTACCATTTAATATTGGAAGAAATGTGGGAAAGCTGAAAATAATATTTTCAAAAAAGAACAAATTTTATAACTCATATTATTTAAAAATGATAAGATTATGGAATATGTTCCCCAATGCTGTTAGACAAATAAATAACTACCCTGAATTCTTAGAAAATATGCATAAAAGATATTGTATACATGAATATAAAGTAATAAATTTATTTCATTATGACACAGAGATAGACAATATATATTTAAAACTAAGATTCCAATGTAGCAAATTAAATGCAGATAAATTCAAATTTAATCTAACACATAATTCTAAATGTATGAATTGTAATACAAATAAACAAGAAACTATACATCATTATTTCATGGATTGCACAGCTTATTGTCAACAAAGAAAAATACTTAAAAACAATATACAACAAATGCACACAAAATTACAAAATTTAACTAATAAAAAATTGATACAGATAATTCAGGGTGATAAAAGTATAGAATTATCAGATAATATATATAAAAACATATACCAATTCATAAAATTATATATTGTGACCTCAGGTAGATTTGCATATTAAACCATACAAAATTGAGAAATGTATAAATGCACCCAATAATACCCCCATTGACTCCAGTGTACCCATTTTCATTTTTAATTAATTAATTTATTTGTTTTGTATGCGTGTGAGAACCGTGTATAGACGGCTATCAATAAATCGTTCAAAAGCAAAAAAAAAAAAAATCTTTTTAGGCCCTTCTTTCGGTTTGGGCAGCCCCTTGCACACATAAGTCTAATTACACTGTTGCTATATCTGGAATCATACAGCTTAAATCGACCCCATCGCAGCCCGTAAAGGGTGTGACTTGGATCTCTTATCAATTATGTCACCAGATTTCTCGCTCCAAGGGAAGATGCCTTCAAAACTTCCAAAGCTGCCAAAGTTTTCTCAGAATTGCTTTGTCTCTCGAAGTTTGTCTTCCTTTCCGGGGCAATTCATTTTCCGTGTTTGTCAACTTGTGAGTTCTTGCACCAAAGCGGAAACAGTTGCATATCTTTGTCACTCACGTAGAGTCTACACGGAGAAGAATCAGGTCTGTAACCTTTCAACGCAAAAATACTTTCCGCCCTCCCAACATATTGCAGAGGGATTCCCTGCTGGCAACTCAGAAGAATATCTTCGCATATCCTTTGTACTGCAAGGTTTCGCGCTTTCTTCGCATCTGGGTTGTGGACGCGTCCCTGCAGGCTCCGCGCTCGGCTTGTCCAACGCACTCACACGCACATCCTCGCTTTATGAATGCTTGTTGCTGCAGCACAAATAACGCGCGCTACTTCTTGCTCACGGAAGAGGGTAAAAGTAGCATTTGGACCATAGAATGTGATTAGTGCGAGGCCAGGTGACATAAAAATAGCCTTAGTGGGCGACGCATCCGCTCGAAGACACAGGAAAGAGATGAATTGCTGCAAAACCACATCAAACGCAACCATCATGCAGCAACAGCTCTTTCGCTTGGGCACCACACCACTCATGCACGGTTGTGGATTCCCTTCTTGTATCTGCCTCGTTCGCCTTGTTCTTTGGGAACACTTTGATGAGATAGTGCTCCTTTTGTGTGCGAAGGGATCTGTGTCTCAGAACACTGAGTCAGTTGTCCGATATCATTGGTATCTGTTTGTGCTGACTCAAACAGCAACGCTCTGCTCGCCAATGTTGCAACAATGGTCAAAACGAGCGTTGTTCGACTGTCGGATGGAGCGGTCTTAGCGACTTTGGCTCAGAATTCAGTGTCACTAAGCAGTGTTCCTTGACACTCAAATGCCAAATCTAACTGCAAACTCTCAACAGGCATCTTTTGATGGACGAGTGCGTAAAGAGCTGCGTGCAAAGTGCACACGTTTCCTGCAGGGCACCTGCGTGCCATGTTCCATACAGTCGGCTCTATTCCAACGAAAAGTCAATCTTTTTTTGGAGTCTGTGTTTTGAGCTGTACACAAATCGTTTCCAATGTTTGATACTGGCATTTGGCGCAGCACCTGTACCTTCCCGATGAGTTCGGTGTCTTTGTTCGGCGACTACATTTTCCCATTTGGAAAATCGGAGACAAACGCCGCAGGACACTGAAAGCATTTTGCACCTGACGCAGTTGCAGGTGATTTTTGATCCTGAACAGCTTCAGATCTTCAGAAAGTAGGCGACAACTCCTCACGATTTGTGGTCTTTCGGGAGGATTCGGTGTCCAGTTTTGCCATCCTGAGCCAACTCAATCCCGATTGTAAGCGCCACGATCGTGCCTGTTGTGCAGTTTTTATCTTCCTCTTTGCGGCCATGATCCGCAGGTGGGGGGCGCACCTGTAGTCGGGTGAAGAAGAGAACAAAACTTACGGGTTGTGTTCGATTTTGACATCCGGCACGCACGCACTTTGTCAGAAAGGAAAAGGTGAGGCTGCTATTCTTTTTTTTTTGCGGAGGCAAATTGACCTGCGTCATCCCCGCACACGCTCAGGAACACTCGTTTAGAGTCTATCTTTCACTTGTCTGCACGAAGTTTGGCAATGCAACAGACAACGTGTTGTTTTGCACACGTTTCTCATCTCCACCCGTTTATGTTTCAACGGATAGGCACGGCTTCTCTCAGAGGTACCCCAGCTTCTCGACACTTGTGCCGCTGGCTGATGTGGGATAAACATGTGCAACATTGACTCACAACGACAAAATGGAGCGAAAGTGATGTTCTTCAAAAACTCACGATTTTGACACACAATAATTCATCTTTCCTGTCTTGTGAGTTGGCTGACCAGACAAGTGAAGACGGCCGCGTCTCAACTGTCAACGTGACAAGATGATAAGAAAGTTATCTCGCGTCGCACGCTCTTGCGAATGCAGTATTCAGGTCAGGGCAAACTCCAACCTTGAAAAATTGAACACCCAAAAAATCATTGCGGTGCAAAGATATGTTGTTCCGATGGGGTCACCCTCCCCCCTTGGATCCGCTACAGCCCAGATCGGACAGATCCAACTCGACTGTTTCGATTTCTCATCCCATTCGTTGAATTTGACAGGCCAAGGTTATTCGTGGACAATTGGACAAATGATTTAATCTGACCACATGATCAGACTGCAATGACGTTTCCCTCTTTTCTCCGTCTGAGGTCCAAAGCTGTGTGAAGATCTACTCACCTTTTTGAACGTGCAGTGCAGTCCTTCGCTTCCGACGAGATTCCATCACTGCGCTGCCAAAATGTGCCGTACCTGCGAGCAGTGCACAAGTGCTGACCTGGTTATTCCTTCTACTGCCGAAATGCGCTGTTATTATTCTCCAGGCAATCTGAATGTATAAATCAAGGTCACTATCTCAGCCAGCGCAAAATACCTGACACATCTCAGAGAAACCTTCGCAACATAAAGCTGTCAGATAAGTCAGTGTTGTTTCAGCCTCCGGTGCTTGGAACGTGGTAAATCGTCTCACCAGAACAAGTATCGTGTGTTTGTGTGTCCGTGTGTCGGTGAATAAATGCGTTCCATTCCCGTACCCGCAACATATTTAGGAGATCTCTCAGCGCAATGTAGGTGTACTTTGCGTACACTAAGGTAAAACCCTCAAAGTTCACTCGCAACGTATTTCTTTGGAAGGGACTTTACCTTCCACTCAAACTTTGAAACCTTGGAGACAGTGATCGAATTTTTGAAATCCCAAATCAAATTCTTTTCTTGTCAAAATACACTCACACTTACCGAACAGCGACAAAACTGAAAAGTTTCTGCACCTGTTATATGCACGACAAAAGGCAAGTCAACAACGATCTTACGGAAAACGTAAGCTTTACAATTCCAAATTTGGCACAGTACCTCAATTCCTTCCGCTCCAGTTCCCACACAACAACGAGCTCTTCTTGTGGCCACTTCAAGCCACAACAAGGAAAGTCATTATCGCGCCTCTTTCGTGGAGTGACCTGCAACACGACCGGAGATGTTCAATACCACCAGGAGCCGCGGCCACTTCACTGCTGGGTCGCCTGTTCACTTTGCTTCTTGAGCCGGCGGACTCTCGATTTTGAACCCAGCAGGTACGAGCAGTTCTGATGAGCACACGCAAAATATTTAGGACACGTTTTCGGATTTCCGGCGAATGAGGTTCTGCCCGCGGATTCTGTGAGTGAGTCTGACAAAATTGCGACAAACGCACGTGTCCCAGTGCTGCTCTCTTGACCAGACATTCCCTGGTACTTCTTTTGGCCCACCTCTGAACAGGTGGGGACAGGTGGGGCTCAATGCTCAATGTCAGTTTTCCTTTAAGTTTACAATTTCCTTCCACTGCTCAGGGGTGGGTGCAGCACTTTCCGTCATGAGTACACCATACACGCACACACTTGCATCCTAACACACACGCACACGCGCGGTGGGAGTCAATCCTTTTGCCCTCTGGTTGTTGGATCTACGAACCCACGTTGACGTAAAATGAAGTTTGATTTTGTTTCTTTGTCTCCACAAATCTGTGTGGAAGGGGGGGGGGTCACCCCGTTTTCCTTCCTGCGAGGAAACTGTGATTGTGACATCTGATCCAGAACAACAAATTCTCACGTTTTGCAAACTCCTCAAATTTCGGATCAAACAGGAAACTTGTTGGTGTTCTGTTGCCGCGCAACGCACTTTGATGAAGAAACTCAAATACAACGAAGAAAATCTCACCTCTCTGGCCGTGTTTTTGCGATATCCAATTGGTTATGTTTCCTGAAAATACTTTTTCACACCTGGAAGTTTCTTTACATCGTGAGTGCACGCAAATTCATCATTGATACATGAATGTTCTCCACCACGTGCTACCTCCGGCTACAACAAACGTGATAGATGCATATGTCCAGGACTTATGATGCTCACAGGTTGCATAGAGTTTGCAGTGGACACTGAGTGCAACACCCAAACTCCAGGTCACATAGAAAATAGTACCAAACAATTTTGGGCCAAGTCGAACCGAATCACAAAATTTCTGTTGTGATGTTTGATGTTGTGAATAACCAGGGTGCAAGTTACACGGGACTGAAATTGTCCACGCAGAGAAAAATTGATTCATTCTAAAAAATGGGGTGTGTTGAATCTTTCATTTTCTCTTGTTTTTTTTTCGCAGCAAAAAGCCTGCATGAGTTGAAGTGCACGACAGGGGTATCTCTTTCAACTTTGTCGTGTGAGGATCACTGACACAAAAGTCACCAATTTTCATTTGCAAATTTCTCCATCCATGATTTAGTTGGATACTCGCAGCAGAAAGTGCGAGTACTTGCTTTCATGCTTGGCCGGCGGATTCCTTGACCCAAGCGCAACAAGGTCAATGTCTGGTCACTCAACAAGAAACAGCTGTTTGCGCTCCAACTATTGTCAAAGAATCCTCTCCACAACGCAACATATTTCAAAGTGGCACGAACCAAAGGTTTGGAACATTCCTTACAAACAACATCAGATCAAGGGCCCGGCGTCAAGACTTATTGTGGACGCTCACTTCAAAATGAAAAAGCACAAGTCACTTGTCGGCCTGTTTTTGCAAGCAAAACCTTTCTCGAACCAGGGACGAAGTTTGTTGTTGGAAGACATTGTCAGACCTTTCAGACAGGACAAATGAAACGTTGTTTCCTATCTCCAATCCTTCACGATCATGCGCACATGGGTCTGAATTCTCACGTGTGGTTCTACGACACGGTACAAGCTCAGTTCGAAATGCACATGCATTGACGACGCGTCAAAATATTTACAGTGGGGGAGTTGACTTCCGATCTGAATCGATATCTGGTGCGTGTGTACAAATACAGAACTTAGGTACAAATTCACGTTCCTTTCTCTAGGCTAAATTTAGCACTGTGTGGCTGATGAATGTGTTTGAGGTCTGGGGAAATATTTGTGGTCAACCAGAGAGAATTTCTGTTTGACCTCAGATGTGGGAGGGAATCTGCACTGATGGAAAGTGACTGCCCCAACATTGAGAGTGGCAACACTGAAACAGAATGTCTGTTCAAAGACCATTGCCTTTTATGTGACGAATTCCCTCACGGCATGAATTTCGTACATTTCCATTCTTGGATCCACACACCAATTCGTTCAGAAAATGACTCACACTTTTGAAGAAAGCTCAGCGCAATTCACCTCTCAAAATGTTCGTTTTGCTTCCAAGTACTGATATGAGAAACATGGCTCTGGTGCGTGCAGCGAGTTTAAAATGAGTCCGGCCGGAATGTGAGTCCGGCTGGAATTATCCGTGCGCACTTAGATTCTGAGATGCTTGCTGTGACTCCAAGTTATGTGTTCCCGAATGTTTCTTTTTCAGAATCTGTTTGATTCTGACATGCCTGTGTGATTTTGCTGTATGACTCAACAAATGCTTGCAAACATTAAATTTCCATTTTTAAGCCCGCGCTTTTTAGCTGTCCAGGGGCTTGGTCCAGTCACAATTGTACATGTGTCTGTGTGTCTGTTCAGGAAGGAGGGGTAGGGTCCCACCTGGGACCTAGCCTGGTGCTATCAACACCCCCCGCCCACCCCCAGGTATCGAAAAAAGGATGATAGTATCAGGGCAGATACCACCTGGGACCTGGGTCTTGTGCTATTATCCGACCCCCCCCCCCCACGTGGTGCTGGCCATGCACTGTAATAACACGGGCTTTCTGATGTGGCCATTGTTGGGTGCGGTTAGCATGCAATGGTGGTGTGGGGTTTTTTCTGCACCTTCTGGAACCAAAAACCACTCAACTTTGACGTACCCTTGTGTTCCCCATGCGTGTGTTCCCTGTGCATTCCCCATACATTCCCCATGCATTCCCCATGCATTCCCCATGCATTCTCCTGCACATCCCTGTACATCCAAATCAAAATCCTTCAAAATCCACCAAAATTTTTATGCATCCACACAAAATAATTCACACAATGTCTTTCTACATTGTTTCTCCATTTATGCCATTGTTTCATAAACAAATGAGAAACACTTTCAGGCTGCCCACTGAATCCCTTCAAAAATCCCCCAAATCCATTAAAATCTACCAACTTTTCCACCCATCCTCACTCAATACCTTTACAACTTCTATTTAAAATTACTTTCACACACATTTCTCCCCTTATTTCACTGAAAATATTCAAAAATATGGGACTAACCTGAAATGCTGCCTTCCCAAAATAGCTACCACTCCTCATTACCAAACCAAGATGGAAGCTCTTGTGCGAAGTGATCAAAGCGAACAACAGATCAACACCAAAACAGTGGGAGGCCTACATCTTTGCGGTTTTCCTCGATGCTTAAATCTCACCAGGGTACAGGTTCACGGACTTTCAGAAATGCTTTGCCTGGGCTTTTGATGGTTGATTTTCTTGCACACTACGTCTCGAGAAAAAATACCACTTTCTTCAACACCAGTGTCACCTGCATATCAAAATAAATCCTCCAAATTAAAATTTTGAATTGGCAGCTGGACGAAAAGCTGTTTTCAGACCAGCACAGAACAATGACACAGCAAGTCTGTGAAAAGTTGAGATTGTTGAACGAACCAAAGTCCCAGTGGACAGTCAACGTCAAAGTTCTTTCGCTCACTTGAGTAGAATCATGGGCGCATCCCCGTGTGCCGACAAGGTGCGATGCACCCCATTCAGAATCCTCGGGACAGGTGAGACCACAAAAATGTTGTCTAAGGGGCTATGAGCTTTTGTCTTCTTTGCTTTACCCATGGGAGAGCACCACCAGACACTCGTGTATTGAAACACAGGGATATGGACGCACGCTCACACACACTCACGCTCACACATACACGCACACACACACACACTCACCCGCGCGCGCGCGCGTATGAGAAAGGGCTCTGTCTTCCAGTCTACCAACACCACTGGTGCAGGCTGCAGTGATTCCGTACACGGAAAGAACGCAGACCATGTGTGCTGTTCAATAATTCAGAGCGCGAGATAATACGTATATTACTGTGCGTGGGATATACGTCCCCCGGGAGGTCACGTATATGTCGAAACTGAATTACCTGAAGAGTGGTTTGGCCTTTGATATTTGAAGCACCTCAGCAAGTGTTCGCAGTCTGCTTCTACAGCTGGCTTTTGCAAGGAGCACAAATGGCCGATCCAGACTCTATGGTCTTTCTTCGCACTTTGCGACCACAGCTGCAAATGTCTTTCTTTCACTCAAACAACGCTTGAAATGAAAGTGTGGACTCCTATTTACCAGTTCTTCAGTTCTTTCAGAACAAAGGCACCAAAACGAAAACAACAAGTATTGAAATGGCGTGAAGTGAGCTGATTATGGACAGTGCAAAGTCAACACCCTCCAGAGTTGGCAGAAACCACCGAGTATTGGGGAAACGTGGGCAGCTGCTTCAGACGCCAACCAGATGAGCTGCACCCAAGACGGGACAAATGTCCAGATCTCTTCTTCACACATCAAGCGTCAAATTCAAAACTGGACACGACCCGGGATTTGCTCGAGGGGCATGAAACTCAGACAGGGGGCGAAACACAGTTGTTTGAGGGGGACAGCAGGGAGGGCTCGAGCCATTTCAGCCCGAAGACAATTCGTGTTGTGTTTGCCACTCTCTGGAGAATTTACGATACCTCTATGCACAGCAGTCCATATATATTCAGTGTCAAACAATCATAAATTCTTTCTCACTGACGCAAAACACAAAAAGAATGGAATTGCGTTTGTGATCAAAAGATTGAGATGATTTTTTTTCCTGTCAGGACAAATTTATGACCATCACTCAACATCAGCCTTGTCAGACAAAACCACTGTCCACTTTTGGTGTTCATCTTGGACACCAAACAAGGACTGATACTCCAGGCGGACCATGAGGTTCGTTGAAAGATTTGTGTTTGAAAGGATTTCTGTTTTGGTCCTGCCTCGCGAGGAAATGCATTAATGCGGGTATTGTGTCTGTTTTCATAAAATGTGAGAGTGGAGCGTTACTCCAATCCATCAAGCTCGACGTGCATGTGTGGGAAACCTTCCTTTGATCGCGAAAGGTTGTCGTCATTCACTCTGTGTCCACAACCCTGTTGGACGATTGTGTTGAGGTTTCGGTCACGGAAGCGAAAGCAAATTTTGGAGAGGCTCCTAGTCTGACCCTTGCATTGTGTTGTTTTCTCTTGAGACTCCCGTATGGGGGTCACCAAGGTGTCCCGTTGCCCAAGTGTAGGTCTGTTCCTTCCACACAGAAGTGCACAAACAACGGTCCACTGTAGGATGAGCGCACCAGTCTCTTCCGGCTGAAGAGTGCAGGTAAAATCTTCATCAAATGGAACGTTGTTCATGGAAACTGACAACAGACGCTTGTTAATGACGCGCAATCGATATTTGTGGAACAATTCATTGTTCCGCCCCCGTATACCGAGACAATTCATTCCAAATCATGCAGATTCCATTGCACGGGAAGTCAGTGATCAATGCAAAGCAACTCGTACTTCTGACCAAGCCCAGGCATTTTGTTTGGTAAGACAGTTTGAAATGTCTTGTCTGGAAATCAGTTTTCTAAGAAATGAAACTACCTTTACCCTGGACATCAAAAGCAACATTCATCAATCAAAATTTTGTGGATCGTGGGCAAGACAACAAGAATGGTTGCTTCATCCCGAATCTTGAGGCGGGAGAGAAGGTCAGTCGGCAGTGGTGGGCTCCCTTGGCTTTCAAGATCCGTTGTGGATTTCTCAGAAGCTTTTGAGAAATTGTCATTGACAATCTCCATTTCATTATCGCCCACACTGCAGCCCCAGCATGCGGCCTCACCCCCGCGCCCATTTCACCTTCCGTTATGGATTGTTCGCCTTCCGTAATGGATCATCTCCGGATTAGGGAATTCCCCCGCTGAGCGCAAAAAGCTTTGTACTAAGTGTACCTGTCATCAGATACACACTAATGTGCAATGGTTTAGTGCGCAGGAGTTGATAGTGTTGGTATTTGTGGATTTGTTATTTGATTGAAACACACAGTGTCCGAACTGTCCTGAACATTACACGACAAAATCGAAAAATAATGCCTCGCGGAGTGAACTGTGTTTGATGCGTGGTTGTTCAGACTGTCCAGTTGCCCGAACAAATGAACGCTGCATGGCTACATGCGGCAGAGAAAGCAAATTATGCCGCTGAAAAATGAACCGTTGTTCTCAAACTTACCTTGCGAGAAAACAGACTCCACCGATTTTGGTGCCTCTCGGCAGTGCAAATCTTTGCGAAGAAAGTCTTCACAAGTTGATTCTGTTTACTGTAGGCAGCGCTGACGTTTCGGGAAAGTGCTTTGAATGTTGATGCTGTTTTGGTGCTTCAGTTGCACAATGAGTTTCTCTGTGACTTGACAAGAACCTCCGGCTCGGCTCCAAATAAACTTTCTCCAAGGATCGCCAGCCATACACGTGCACAGAGGAGTTGGGCACATACGAGCAAACTCAACGAAAACAGCGTTTGTGTTGCAAATAGAATCTGTCAACGGTTAGTTCGTGGGTGGAAGACGTCCTTGTTCAAAGAAGAGGTTGGCCTGAACCTGGCATACTGGGTTTCTCAAAATAACCTTTGCAATCACTCTCAAAACCTACTCATCCCACGAAGCGTGTGGGTGGAGTGCTCACGAAAAGGAAAACAACGCGCGGTTCTCGAACACATTCAGGTGTTCTTGAGCCAACGACAGTCGCGGGCGAAATGTTGAGAACAAGGTTCCCACCCTCTACAAAAATGGCGCCTGTGAAACCACCTAACTTTTTGGGTTGTCCAGATTTTCTGGGACCAGTCAAAACTTTTCCAGATCAGCCAGAAAGCCTCTGGTCAGCTGGTCACCCTATCCCACATAGATGAACTCTGATGGTGTGGGCAACGCTGCACTGGACAAAAAGCTTTCTTAAAAAACAAATTCGGTTGTCCAAAGGGTTTTTGTCAGTGCAGCATGGTGCGGAACGGAACCACAGAAAGCACAAAACTCCCCAGATTTTTGCGTTCTCTTACCTGCTCACATTTACGACCGTTGTCTTTCTCGTATGGATTATGTTTGTTGTGCATCTGATGTCCACACGCGCAACAACTCTCCACTGATTTGTTAGAAGTGAGTCAAAACAACACTGGTGAATGATAAATTCTTACGCGAGTTCAAAAATAGAGTAACGATTGACAGTCATTTTCATATCATTTCGGGTCTCAACCCCCATCAGGTTGCGGTCACTCTGGGTGGAATCGCATCTTTCGGCTCCAAGAGCCCTGAGATATAGAGTCACAAAACAACACTGACCCGAGTATTCGCAAAGAGAACCAGAACAAACAACGGCTTCGGAAGATCAAGTCGTCAATGCCTAACAACAGGAACCGGGAAGGTCTGCTCTCATTTCACAGTAACGAAGAACTGATGACAAGCCATCTTCCTGTCAGTACAAATGCCAGAGATCGGTTGTCACAGCGGACTTTGGATAAAGCGCAGTGTTCACACAAGCTGTTGCTTTGCGCCCGAAGCGTCGTCCTCCCCCGCACTCCCACACTCGGAGTCTCCGCCAGTCGCATCTGCGCCAAGTTAGGAGTCCATGAAACCCTTGCCATTTCACGCCGAACTTGCAGACCTTTCTTCACAATGTGCGACATAGCTTGCCCAGTGAATGAAGAGGCGCAACTTTTCGGTGGGTGGGGAGAAACAAACACCAATCACTGCAGTGGAACAATTTGTTCAAGGCCAAATGTCACGGTGTGCTCCAAACCAAGCCCCGCAAGAAGGACGCTCCAGTTGAGCGTTCAGTGAGTATTTTGTCTGGAAGGGTCACTTTCATGTTTCGAGGCCAAAAAACATCCACGGGATTATCTGTGTTGTTTCGCAACTCACTTTATCTTTGATGCAAGCAAGGAACTCACAGGCAGGAACAAAAGGTCTGCTGTGACCTCGTTTCTGGCCAGAGACACCTTGAAAAAGCATTCACTCCCATTTACACCTGAACACATAACATTCCCGCATGTGTTTCTGAACAAGACGTGGACATGCACTGTGCAGGAGGGGCACACCAACTTCTGTCGACACTGGACTCGACCTACGCCCCCGTCCAAGCTAAGTTCCTGAGTTTTGGAGCAGCATCACACTGAAGCAGAAGTGTCGTACCGCAAGGCGTTGCCCGAAAGAAGTTCCATTTTTAGGTGATTCGAGAAGGTTGCGCTGTTGAAGGTCGCAAAAAGCGACCGAAATGCTGCAACCGAAAAAAATCACCCAGAGGCAGCATCACCAAAAGAAAATGTACAGCAGTTTCATAGTCAAGATATAAATTTCAAACTTAGATCTTTCAGGTCTTTGTGAATTTGAATGGGTCAAGGATAATGTACCAATGAAGAATTTGTCAAGTTTACATTTTTAGGTTTTTGAGGGCAAAGAGTTCAAATTTTTTGGGTCATTAAATTTTGGACTTCACTGCACAAAGTAGGAGACATCTCAGAAAGTATAAATACTTGATGAAGTAAAAAATTGATGAAAATGTAGTATGTTGATTGGGTTTTGGACCAGTGTCATTTATTATTTTATTTTAAAAAATTTATACATGTTTGTTTTTGGCAGGGCCAAAGTTTGGGTACAAATTTGGGATTTTAGGGAAGTGTTCAGCAAAGAATGGGAAATTATGTGCAATTAGGTGATAAAGTTTCAATACAGATAATTTGGGTAGATTGGGGTGCATTCTAAGTAAGAACTGGAAGGCTATCACCTAAAAAGTGTGCAGTCTCCTACAGGCCAGTCAGGTTGATGGTTGAGTTGGCCAGTTGGTCATCTGTGTGGGACCATGAGCCAAGTTTACCTCCAGGCTAAGTTTGAAGTTGCTGCATGAAATCATCTCTGAGCTATAGCGATGGTTGAGTTACCCCCTGCACAAAATCTAAGATAGCTGCTGCACTGTGTGACCTACATATGTCATTTCTCTCATGCATATGTGGGACCATGAGACAAGTTTACTTGGTCAGTTTGAAGTCACTGTGCAAAGTCACCTGTGAGCTGTATCAACAGTTGAGTTAACCCTGGCACAAAATCCAAGATGGCAGCTGTACTGTGTGACCAACATATGCTGTTTCACTTGTGCACATCCTGGACCATGACCTGAGTCTACCTGCAAAGTTTGACATTTCTGGGGGAAGTCATCTCTGAGCCAGGCCACAGATGAGTTACCCCCCCCAGCACAAAATCCAAGATGGTGGCTGCACCATGTGACTTACATGCATCATTGCACTTGTGAAAGTGGAGAGTCATGAGAGAAGTTTACCTGGTAAGTTTGAAGTCACTGTGTGAAACCCTCTCTGAGCTGTTGAGTTACCCTCCCAGCAAAAAATGTAGATGACAGCCACACTATATGACCTACATATGTCATTTCACTCATGAAAGTAGAGAGGATGAGCCAAGTTTACCTGGTAAGTTTGAAGTTGCTGTGTGAAGTCATCTCCAAGCTATGGCAACAGTTGAGTGTGGAATTCCACCCAAGATGGCTGCCACACCCTGTGACATACACATGCCACTTCACTCTGTGTGTGCAGGACTATGACCTGAGTCTACCTGGTAAGTTTAAAGTTTCTGCACAAAGTTGTATCCACACTTGAGTTAGCAAGTTGGCCATTTGTGGGGGGGGGGGGGTGACTCCACCATGCCCAAAAATGAAAGTTGCTCAAAGTGGCCTGAAAATCATTCTGGTGAATTTTTGTTGTGGTTGAGTTGCTGCCCCCCCCCCGCTGGTTTCCAACTCAACCAAAAGTGACCACACACAGACTGATAGTGACTGCAACAAGTGCACATCGTTCCTTAAAATCAATGTTTTGTTTTACTGGAATTATTTTTTCAATTTACTTATTTGCATTTTGGTCACTGATTTGCATTTTGGTCACTGTGTTTCGGTTGCTGTGTTTCGGTTCCTTCTCAAATCACCGGAAGCTTCATGAAGCTGGTTTTTTCTTGAAAAACAAGCCTCATGCGCGAAGCTTCAAAAAGTTGAAACCCACTGAACTGGGTGACGCCACAACACCCGAAATGAGGGCAAAATAAATGGACACGTGCACAGTTTGAAAGGTTCAAGACGCTTCAGGCAAATGAAAACAAGAAGATGCAGCCAGAATGATGGAAATCTGGTCACAACACAAACGTATTTTCAAGTTGGTGGAGAACCTCCAATGCATTCGTTGAGTGTTTTGTTGTGGCATGATTGTTGGAACATTTCCCGTGAGCATGGAGCAGCGTGCAAACAACAAATTTTGTGTGAAATCAGGCTTTGGCCCAACCAAAGAACACGCTGAGAGGCATTAGAAGATCGGTCCACACGACACACATAGGTGTGAACGTGACACAAGGGATCACCAAGGGAGCGCACAAGAACCAGTGCCACATGAAGTGAACATCCACTCTGCCCATTGCAAGAAAGGAAAGGATCTCTCACCTCTGAACCCAAGAGTAACTTCAGCCTGGAAGAACATCCAGGCTGTCTGCAGTAAACATGTGTCTGGTGACAAAACCTGGACTCAATAAGCAACAAATTGAACAAACCAGAAGGGCTCAGCAAGCAAAGGTTTGTTTTTCAAAACCAAACTGGTTTCGCAGATACAAAGTCCAAAAAGAGAAAACCAAGTGGATATCTGAGTGCAGATACTAGTTCCAACTCGGAGGGAAAAGGTTCTTTTTCTTCCGAAAACAAATTTGTGGAGGCTACCGTCCGTTCCGCTGGTGTGAACGTCAACGACGAAAATCAATTGTTTACGTCGGAAACGGACCTAAAAGTTGTATGATGCTCTGACATTTGAAGCTGAACAAGATCATGTCACGTATGCAATGTATCAAAGCCGAAAACACTTTTGTCATTTTGCATGCACAGATCCACACACATACGTAAGTAAGTAATGCCACTTATCACTGGAAAAAACTATTATCTATCTTTCGGTTCATATGCCTGGCATTTTCAGAAAGCAGCTTACACAAGGTATTTTTCACAGTTGCCGAGATATTATGCGTGATGGCATTGGACGTAATACGTATATTTTCATATGTAAGGTTCGCTATCTTCCAAACCGGTCCGAGGTGGATCCAAGGGCCCAAGGGCTCTCAATCAGCCCCCAATAACCCTCCCAAACATATCACCTTCGCAAAGGCTGGCCCTTTGACAAAATGTTCGATCCGTCCAATGGCCTTTTTGGCAAGGGATTTTGGTTTGTGTGACGTCAATCTACCCGACTTGTCATTGTGGTCCTGCTGTGACCGTGGCATGCAGGGATTCAGTCTGCATGTGTCTTTGTCACTTCAACAGAACGGGGAAATTTTCCTGGAGTTCTGTGAAATAGTTGACATTCAGTGACAACAAAGACACGCAATAATCGAAATTCAAGAACTCTGACCACCACACCCCAACCACATTATCATACTCCCCCAAAACAAACCACCACGGCCGAGTACAACCAATCGGATTTCAATGAAATTCATCTTGCCCATAACTGCAGGGTTCCCACTGGAGCTGACCCACAAAATTCCATGATTTTTCCATGATTTTTCCAGGTTTTCAAAGTTTTTTCCAGGTATTTTTTCTTCTATTTTACAGACTTTGCATATACTTTTTTGAAAACAAATAAAGTAAAAATAAAGTAATTTTTTTTTACAAAAAAGGACTTTTGGTAAAAATTAAAATTGTTCCAAAGGAATCTATAAATTGATGTTCTAACTTGTAGCATAAAATTTGAAAAGTAACAAAGCATTTTGAAGTTATACAGAACAAACTTTTGGATCTCTCCCACTTTCATTGGTTATGAATTGGAAAATAACTTGATGACCAGTTCTGATTAGCATATTGAGATTTTTATCCTAAATACTCAGGCTTGAAATAAGTTCTTCATATCAGGATGATATTTTTGAAGTTCCAACAAAAACCAATAATTCACAAACCTTTGTCCAAATAAAGAAAAATCTAGGACCTCTTGCCTGAGCTGGATTTTTTTTTTTTTTTTTTTGACATGCTTTTCGTGTTGAAGATTTTTTTTGGGGGAGTGAGGTCAAATTTTTTTCCAGGTTTTGCAATATTTTTCCAGGATTTTGCCAAAAATACCCCTGTTTTTCCAGGTTTTCCAGGTCCGGCCCTGTTTTTCCAGGTTTTCCAGGTTTTCCAGGTGCGGTGGGAACCCTGATAACTCCTAAAGGGGCTTGGCAAGGGCACGGGACACAGAATGTCGTGCGCAACAAAACTGCTCTGAAATTTCAACAACCGTGCAAAAAGCAAGAAAACCCTCGAGACATCATATGTCCGCACACACAAGTTCTCGGTGGCAGACTCAGTCACTCAGTCTTCCGGTTCCAGTGCTTTGAATCACACTCAACTCAAATTCTCAAGATTTTGATTTTATTTAGTTGGTTACGATGTACAAAATTCTGAACAATCGACAACTGAGAATGAAAAGCGAATCTTGTGAGCCCACTCGATCCAAAAACCTCGACAACTTCAACCTAACTTGACGGGTCTCCGAAGATGTAACAGGTGAGGAAATATCGACAGTCAAAACCAAAACTGAGAAGGTAAATTTGTGAACAAGCTCTGCGGTGATCTGCATTGATTTTCTTTCGGAACCGAGCATTTGTCTCGATCTTCACAAGTCACAGCGCAAACCTTTCGCGCAGTTGGATATTTATTCGAAAACATCCCCACGGAAACGAAAGTATTTGCTTCAGTGGCTCTTGTTTTTCCTCGAATCAAAAGACTCACAAATTTGATCTTTGTTGAAAATGCCAGAATGATGTCGCGAACTGACACAAACGCTGACCTGGGTCCAGTAAATTTGAAAATTGCCCAAATTCAAAACTTTTACAATGGATTCAGCAACTCGAAATACATGTCTGTGTGTCGGAGGAAAAACAGCATGCTCGATTTTCAAAATATCCTGGCTCGATTTCTGGTGTTGACACGAACTGCTAAAAAGTTTTGATGTGAAAAAAAGATGAGAATCGGACCGGTGATTCAAACAAAGGCGTTTTGTCTTGGTCCGAAATGACTGGATAATGTCATCAAATGACCTTTGTACACATCTTGTTGCAACAAAACCGAAACTGTACTTCAACAACTCTTGTAAAAGGATCACAGTCAAAAACGTGGAAACGTGGAAGTCACAACAAGTATACACGAGGGCAACGGACAGTCACAAAATAGATCTGTCGTGTCAAACAGAACGAAAGGTCCTTTTCGAGTCAACGAAAAAAGCAACAAACAGCTGAGAAGGAAACTTGAAAACAATGGCTTGTTCGGGACGCTCACTTGTCATTTATCCAATCCGATTCAGTTTCTGCATCTGTGTTGCTTTGGCTGTTGTCGGATGTTTCAGCCGCAGCGTGCGCTTGTCAGTGCCTTGCGCTGGCGAGCGCTTAGAGACAACGGACGACGACGAACTGCATCAACAACTTTACGCAACACATGAGTGAAGCGACAGTCATTGATACCATTTCTGCGTGTTCTGCTCAAATGTACCAAATTTCAAAGCGAAATTGAAGCGACAAAAGTATATTTCAGTGTTGTCGGGGAGACTTCATCAGCAGAATCAGCAGAAAACAGCTTTGCTCAAAAACACACCACCCTGATGTGGCTTTTCCTTGTGGATCCAACTTGCGAGGGTCGAGTTCAGGAGCTGGTTATCAGTGAGTACGGTTCAAATTCAAAACTTCGCGTGTGCACCTTTGGCAAAGATAAATGCAGTCTCAAAATTTTCTTCACGTGTCGACTTCACTTTGTGCACTGGCAAACGGAAAGATGATTCAAGTCTCTCACAGGGAAACGATTGGGAAGAAAGGAAGTTCTAAATGCTTCCCTGAGCACCGATTGTTTGGGAATCAATTTTTATCATTGACTTCGCACAACAATTGCACGCACCTTGGCTGGCTGACAATTCAGTAGAAGAAGTCACTCAGCGGCAGTTTGCAAATGTTTTGCACAAGTCAACACAAAAATTCGACACAACAAGGACTGAACTTTGTACAAAGAGTTGGCTTCAGGGGGTTCTCGCCTCCTTTTCTCACCAAATAGCAGAGTTTCATCTGGGCCGGTTTTTAGACTTGTTGAGGATATGTATGTACTGTCCGATCAAAGACGATATGTCCGCTCCCTGCAAAAGCAGAAACGTTCAGTAATAATGTTTCACCACGAAAGTTTGCGCACTTTTTAGTCACGGTGAAGGTGGCTTGCACATGTTCCGCAAAACTCGGCGCAGAACACGAAAACTAACACCCCAGACGGGCAACAACTGACAAAACATTTCATTTATCCGCAAAATTCACCTCGTTTTAGAACCTTGCTGCCAATGTACCCTGTTTTTGTCGACAGTACAGATGGATTGCGAGGCCCAAACCGGCAAGCACTGCTCCACTGCCGTGCATGGAGAGCTGGCTCGCTCAAGCACAACTCACAGAAAACCCTCCCTCAAATACAACACACACACGCACACGCACACGCACACGCACACACACGCACACACACACACACACACACACACACACACACACACACACACACACACACACACACACAAACATACAAGTACCTGATCTGTCTCGAGTCGGGTGATTTTCTGCACCATCAGGTTTCCGACCTTCATGTCGAGGAAGTTGACGCCATTCTCGTGCTTGAAGCGCCGAGTCGAGATCACCTCGCTGAACGGGTAGTGGATCAAAGTCTCCTGTTGGCAAAAACACCACCACTCGAGAATTTGAAAAGAATCTGCGGTACTTTCGATCCAAACTGAGCACATCTGAAAAGTGTCACACACTGCAATCGACGCGGGAAGCGATTGAGAAACTGTTTGGTTGTTGAGGCTGAACCAATTTCTTTCGCAAAACACAACTTGTTCTCCATGGAGAACAAGGACTCACGCACGCACATGTAGGCTCACGAAAAAAGGCACGCACCGCGCCCACCAACATACAAAACGTCCTCCGCAACATGATCAACTCACGTGTGTTTTGGGGTGAAGAAAGTGAACGCCGTTCTTCCCGATGGCAAGCAGACAGTCGGCGCGGATGCGCGGGTCCGCGACACTCGCAATACTGAAGAAGGTGCAGCCGAACAGCGGCCAGCGCGACAAGATGTCTGCGAAGAAAAGGGGAGTTACACGCACTGCTCAATTCGGTGTCAGATATTTCTCACTTTCAAGCTACACGCTGTGTAAACAGCAAAACAAAGTGACAGTACACACCGAGGAAGAGGATTTTGCTGCGGGTCGGACTCATGTTGTCGACCTCGCGCAGTTTGGCGTGCACGAGGTGCACCCAGCGCTCCGCCTTCATGTCCGTCACGTGGTGCGCCGTCTTCGGGATGACGCCCAGCACCTCCTTCCTGTGAGCACACAACGACTGAGCCGTCAACACACGCGTCCGACAAGGAACAACTCACCTTCAGAGGAAATGAACCTTCAAAATCACAATCTCTCTTTTGTCAGCTTCGATTGATGAAAACCACCCGGAGAAAATAACCACACCCCACCCTTGGTCAAATCCAGCTCACAAGAAAAATCGACTCCACAAACTTGGCGGAGGCGACTCACTGCGGCGGGAGTCCCTGGATGTCAGCGGCGCGAACCTGCAGCGCGCCCAGCATGCCCAACTCCTCTTTGATGTAGTCCGGCAGAGAGTTGGTGGGAATGGGCAGCAGAAACCCATCGAGGTAGTCGGGGATGCACTACAACGCGCAGAAACACAGATCAACACCTTCACTTGCTCAGGTGTCGACACATAAGCTGATGATCGGCACAAGCACAGTGGGACCTACTTCCAGTTTATTGGGTTCACCACGTGAACCCTCCTCGTTGATATTCATGTAAACTTAGAAACCAAGAAATGTAAGCATGACATCAAGTATGATTTTGCGGACAAGACAATTTTTGATTTTCCCAAACTTAGAGGGAGAACTCAATCATAGTTCTCAAATAAAATACTCAGTTCATTATCAAGTATGTTTTTATTATTATCTCATGGATGTGACCTTATCAAGGATATATCAAATGAAATGAGCCTCATTAACTGTGACCTCAGAAGTTCACAATCAAGGGCAATCGAGCTTTGCCTTGATGCGGATACTCTAGGTAGAGAGTGGACTGTGAGGATTAGCGCCGTAATCCACCCGTCTACAGTGAACAAAGTGGAATTGTTTCTGGCAGTGTCCCGTGATTCCCCAACATGGCATCGACTTCTCCCCCTCACCTGGTGGAACATGACGTCGATGTAGAGCTGGTTGTTTTCCAGCTGCAGCGGCGCGACCCACGACGTGCGCTGGAAGAGCAGGTAGAACTCTTTCTTCTGGTTCGCCAGCTCCGTCGTGATGTCGAAGAGGTACTCCTCTTTGTTGAGCGGACAGTACCGGTTCTCTGTCGATGCAAACAGAACAAACAATAGCATTCGGGGTTCTCAGAAATTTGAATCGACTGGCCACGCTACACAGTGAGAGACGAGACTGACATGACGCCACAGCAGAGTTATGACAGGCTCCTCTGTTCAAGTCTAGTGTTGGTCCCACGCACTTCGAAATCGCTTCAACCGTGCCCATTTTCCAGTCAACAAACATTTCATTTCAACGTCTTCCCAATGACATGTCGTCGGTGTCAAAACTTGAACATGTGTCGCTTTTGCTTCGACACTGACCCGCTTCAATCACGTAGAAGACGGTGAACTCTTCCTTCTGGAGCCCCTCCTTCACGTCCAGGCGGTGGCAGATCTGGTCAATCGCGTCCTGTACAACCTGCAGACAATCACGGGGAGTGAAGGCTTTTCCTCACTTTTCACACTTGATTTTGCTTCGGTTCACCCGACAACGTAGGTTTCCAGCCGACACAGAAATTGAAACTGAGGGAATTGGTTTGTTTCTTCAGCTGCCAGCGATTGAAGCTGGCTTGATTTCTTACTGTTTTTGACGAAGTGGCGCCCATTTCAGAATCTGTCCATGGAAGGAATCGTGTTTTTCAACATGTTGACTGTCTGTCTATATTCCAGGCAGGGTACTCACACTTGAAGACTTGACGTTGAGAATGACGGGAACACCGCCGGGCAGGACGCACATCTGCCGCTTCGTATTCCTCCCGCGCTGCGCAAATATACAACAGATTTTGATCCGTTGATGCACCGAAACGTGCAACTGATTCTCCCGTTCCGTCAGTTGTCAGTGTTCGTACATTGATGATTCACTCTCAGAACAAGAAGTCAAGGAACAACGAGACCACGGCGCCTTACACCAGGCATTCTGCTCACAGCACGCATTGTTCCAGCGAACGGGTCATGGCTGCCTGCCTGCCAGAAACCTTTGGTTTTATAACCAGGCTTGAGGGTGGTAAACCAACTGTTGGTTTCATTGGTTTGGGCCAAACTAACAAAACAAACCTTTGGTTCACCTTTCAAGTTTCTAAACCAACCACGGTTTGGAAACCGGGGGAGAGGGGTGAGTACGCCAACTGTTGGTCACATATCTTGTCATATCTTGTCAAAATAGAAAATTATCTGTTGGTCACCCCGTCCCCTTTCGTGAACCAATGGTACACACACCATTGCAATCACACTGAGCTTGCGGCTCGCCGAACGCAACGGGCTTCAAAACCAGGGTCAAGTGTTCGATCGTACGAGTGTGAAAACTCACTCACCGTGAGCGCCTCCACCTCGACGCGGCTCGGCACGTTCTTCCTCCCGCCGAACCGGAACGTGACGCGCAGGTTCTGCAGACACTGCGCCGCCAGCGCTGCGAGCAGAGCCAACCAACGTTACCATACAGACGGACCGACCGATAGACACTGACAAGACAGATACAGACAGACAGATGAGACAGGTTTTCGTCGAAACTTCTGACGACACACGAAGAGGGGCCATGACGTTGAAAACTTTGTCAACGCCCATGTCAAGAAGCCCATTGTGAAGTTGAAGACTGCGGTCTCACACTCCACTGCACTCCACGTTCACGTCATAAGTCTTCTTGCGTCTTTTATTTTCTGAATTCTCGGTGAGAAACCCTCACCTTGGTGTGGTCTTTGGTTGTCGTAGCCGGTCTGCTCGAGGAACTTGAAGAGGTACGGTTTGAGCACGTCTGTGCAGTCGAAGTACGCCGTCACGATGCTCATCATCCTCCACGCCTGCTGCAAACTCTCTCTGTCGGGGACGAACCAAATTAATGCGCCACACTTCAAGACTTATCCTGGTAAGGTGTGGAACAATGTTCTCATTTGGGACAAAGGAACCAGATTTTGAGTTGGACGGGATGATCCAGAACAAGAATCTCCAACATCGTGCGAGCAATGCTTCAGGCCGAGTGGGGAGCGCGACTCACGGGCGCGTGCTGCGGTTGTTGGTCGCCTGCTTGGCGATCTGGCAGTACACCTCGTCGCGCAGTTCGGGGTACGTGTGGTTCGCCTTCAGGATCGAGTAGACGCAGTCGATCGGCTTCTGCCCGCGCGCCAGAGGGTAGTCGCCCATGTACCGCATCAGCGCTGAGGACAGACGTAAACACTCTATTTCTCATGAGAAATTTAAGGAGAAGTCGATAAAATAGCTGATTGTCATTTACGCTTTTCTGTCCCTTTGACATCGGTTCAACTCTTTCTCAAGCAAAAACAAACAGGAATGTGAAGCCAGTTCGCACCGATGAAGCACTCGATGGCGAGTTTGTTGATCTGCGGAGACTCGAATTTGAGCAGCGAAGCCTGGATCGGTGAGCGGCTCCACTTGACCATGTCCACCTGCTCCTTCCAGGTCCAGTCCGTTGCCTTCCCTGCAGAGGGAGAGTCACTGCAGTGTCGTCCACAGAAACACTGCAGGTGCAAACTCGATCTGGACTCCCATCGACAAGGAGAGTTATGCTCGACATGGATCAACTGGACGAGGAATCAGAAACCTGCACATGCTGCTTCACCGAGAAACTTTTCATTTGTACCTGAGGTTGACACGTACAAACACAAGACCCTCAAAAGTTCAAGAATCCATCTACATTGTCCTGTTATGCAGCTTGTCGTGAATTTGATCAAACTTTTCAACATCGTTTGCAAATCGCTGTTGTTGAAACTGCTTCAGCGAAGCACCAGGTAGACTTGCTCCCTGTTGGTTCCCCGTCACACAGACGCGTCTGACAATGCGTTAATGTACAAGTCGGCAAGCGCTGTGTCACAAGTGACGACACCACACTCATTGGCCGTCCGAGCACGCAGCACACACACATTCGGTGTGAAACAGACGTTGCTTGTTTGTAATAAACATTGACGAAACCCGTTGTGTGTGCCGTTTATGATAAACTGGTGAAGGGTTGTTGGGTTACAGAGACAGTGAGCTGTGTGCACAAGGAGAGAAAGAGAAGCGCGCGGGGCGCGGCGTTACCCTTGCGGCGGCTGTGTTCGCGCTGCATGGTGCGCGCCTTGAGGCTCGAGATGAGGCGGAACGTACCGTGGATCGACCCCGTCTCCTCCGACCGGATCATCTCGTACCTTCACACAACACACACGCACCGTGCAACTCGAGTTAGCGACAACACAACTCAACTGCGCGTTTGTGAGAAAGAGCATGCGTGGAATCTGGTGTGAGGGATAGAAACGGACATGGGGCCGAAAGGTGGGTGTCCAGGTTTTCAATACCTATTGAACAAAATACAGAAGGCTCTGGCACTTTGTCAGGTTGGTCCCTCCCGAGGTGGTCAAGTCAAGACGATACCCTGTACCCCATGAGTTTGCTGATCGTATCCTCTTCTGGTCAAATATAGTTTGGACTGTATGAGTACATGGGAACCGAACCTATACATATTTAGACAACGAAAACGTGGGGTACAAATCGCTCCAATGGAGCAAAGTGCACTTTGACTTTTGGTTAGTGTTGTTACTGGTGAAAGCGTGTTTGTGTTTGCGTTGTTCGCGCCAAACAGCTCCAGCACATCCACTGAGGACCCGGCCCAGAGACCCTGGACCCCTGTCTGGGCAGCGATGGCCTTCGGGTCTGGTTGTGGCAATAAGTGGCGAAGAGAGTGTGAAGGCACTGACTAACACAACACCACGAATGGCAGGGGTATTACGTGTGTTTGTACCTGGCCTCAATGCCATTGGTCTGCCCAGGCTGGCAATCAAAACAAGACAAATAAATTGGCTCGTGCCAACAGAAATCTGCCCTGAAGTTACATTTTTCTCATTTCCAGCAATGTCAGCAAACGTGCTCGTATCAATTTGAACGATGTCTGCCGTTGATAGTCATCGAGAGACTCACCTGAAGGGCGATTCACGGAAGTGCAGCATGGCGAACTCGAGCATCGAATACTTGCCGCCGTCCGGCAACGAGTTGTAGACGCTCGCCTCGCTCGCCCGGTCCCCGTCCTGCAACATTCAACTGGTGTCACACGTGATGACCCAGGGCAAACAAGGGTGTGCGCTTCAAGTCTTGTCGGTGCTTGATGCCCCCGGATTCTCAAAAAGAAACATTCATTCCTCTGCCTGTCCACACCCCAAATGAAGTCTTCCTGTCGGCTCCTACTGCCGGATGTTTGTTGTCGACGCTTTGTCAGATCGACAAAAACAGACCAGATTGGCAAAATGGCTGTACACTCGACCATGGTACAGAGCACGCAGAAATCCTGCAAGGTTTGGCCCAAACTAAGGACCACATGCACTGTGCATTCCATTTGCGTTCCTCACTCAAAACTTGTGGGTGGTTGTTCACACAGATTTTTTTTTGTCGGAAACAAAGTGTTTGGGGTTTCACTGGAAACATTTTGATCACACGTTGGACAAATCAAACAGGTTCAACAAAACATGACGGTGTACCACGCACATCGCATTTTTACCTGGATTGTCCTGTCATCCTCTCATCCTCACACCAAGCATCCAGGAACAAACGTACAGCGGTTCCTCCAGCAGACCAAGGCTGGGTCCACTCCAAGAGGGTGGTTGGACAACTGGGTCACGAGAACACGAAACCATGGATCTGCTGGAGGGCGCAAAGGAAACACTGACCTGGAGCGAGAGGCGCGTCCTTGGAAGAGGGGCTGCGTACGTTGGGGCACTTCTGGCCCTCGAAACGTCGTACTCCTGAGTGGACTATCACAAGAACACACAACACAGTCTTGAAGAATCCGGGACGAGAGTTTTTGGTGACGAGAACAGCAGATTCGTGGCAATCACCCGATAACACTCAGTACTGACTTCCACGTTTGAATTCCCCCAGATTACTTGTCAAGAAAACGTTTTGGTTCCAGTAGTCGGAGAGGACTCCCACACAGCGCAGAATACAGTCAGCAAGTGAAGCCTTCAGAAGGGGTTCTTGGGACATTTAGTTCTGCCTTTATTAGACGCAAACGTGATCACTTACCTCCGTTAGGACAGTGCCATTCAGGACAAGCGGTGGTTTGAAGAAGAAACTTATTTCCTGACAAAGCTTACCCAACGCAACAGGTTTGCGACAGAGACTTGAGGGTGCAGTCTCACGAACAGTTCAAGCAACTTGAGTCAAAATGCATGAGATGTGCTTGAAAAAAGGTTCGCTCCTTTGTGCGGCTAGAACTGCAGGTGCAGTGCCACAGTGTTGTTTGTTACGCTGTACTCAGCAGAGGCAGTGAAGCAGTTGATGAAACAGTGCGACACAAAGCAAGAGATTCCAGATCGCAAGACTCGTATGTCACTTGTCAAGTGATGTGGAGCACAAGACTGAAGACACAGCTGGATTGCAAATTGTCAGACCTGTGCCCTTGACATTCCCAAACATGTACAGATGCTGTCAAACGCAGCTGACGACGACAAAGACAAAACAGTAACTTTTGGGGAAGCAACACTGCCGGCCTACCCGCTGCTGAGCTTCCAGCTTCTCCACTTCGTGCCTCGCCAACGGGACGATGTACTCTGCAGGAAACATGCCGGCCCGCCCGTTGAGAGACCCGTACAGCCAGCCTGCAAGTGAAAAGGAAACGTGGGAGGAAAGTTGCCTTGAGAGCGTGGAGATGGGTTGGTGGAGTCGAGACCACCTCTCGTGCCTGCGGCGGAAGTTGCTTTCAGACCAACGAGCGTTCAACGAAGCTACTTGAAAACCAAACGAAAATGTTCACAGAACCATTTGTGGTGTCGTCCATTTTGTTCGTATCACCTGTTTCTGAGTGAAAAACAATGTACTGAAAGTGAAATTTGTGCTGTCCTCACCTCCGGTGAGTGCAATTGATGGAGAGTCTTACCGTCAGTTTTTGTTGACGTTTCAACTTGAGAATGAAATTTTACTTCCCGTGCACTTTTTGTGTTGACAGCAGTGGAATATTTTCGCATCACTTCCATTTCAAACACTCAACTTTACAGTTGCACAAGACGACCGAGCCGACGAATCATCCAACGCCAACAGGAACTTCGCTCAAAATCAAATGGCTAAACCGCTGTTTTCCCTTTTCTGGAGCAACTTTTCCATCAGTTTTATTTGTGGTTTCTGCACCTTGCATGAAGCTGCTGTTTCACCTGAATCACCACTCGTGCGTTTCCCTTGGAGTTGCCCAGATTGGCAAACGAGTGGGTCAAGTGCACTGAACAAAGCAGTTCGCCACGCACTTTTGTTCCAAATGAAAGCTGAACACATCGAAAAGTTCAGGTGTTGTTTTGAGATCTTGTTCTTTCCAAAGGCTCTCCCAGAACGCGCAAAGTGTGTGTGTGTGTGTGTGTGTGTGTGTGTGTGTGTGTGTGTGTGTGTGTGTGTGTGTGTTTTCTGGGCGTACCCACTGTTTGAACCTTTGCCGTTACCATTGGAAATGTCTTGATTTCTCCTGATTCACTGGCACATTTTCTTCTGGGCCAATTGGGCAGCTTCAGTTTGTTTTTGCTGTCGAACTCGTCACAACTTCAGAAGCACGAGCAAAGAAAGGTGTCCCAGCCCAGGACGGAAGAAAAGCCACGCGACTTGTTGGAAAGAAAACACTTGGAGGCACTTTTCTACCACCACCAAAAACAGGTTCAACACTTGTGCGACAGGACTGGAACCATCTACTGACAATGGTTTTGGAACAAATCTTGCACGCACTCAATGATGACACATGTTCTGAAAAATGTGACATTTCCTTACCGGAATCAAACCATTCAGAGTCATCGAAACCCATGTACTCAATTGTTCTGTCCCTCAAAAAGCGACTGGTTACCAAGCTGCTCATGGTTTCAGACGACGTTAATCCACTTCAAGAAAGTCCAGTGTGGTTAGTAGTTCCTCGCAACACTACATTTAGTCATCTTCTACAATCGCCCAGCAAAACAGAATCACAAGGGCTGAGTCCACAATTCCACAGCCAGCCTTGTATTCATTTGAACCCTTTGCGTCACTTTTGTGGGGCGTTACATACCATGCAAAATCAGCCAAATATACCCTCTGGGACCAATGCAAGCACAGTTTGGGGTACTTAGCATTCACCACAGCAAAACATATTTAGGCAAAACGAAACTCAATCATGTGGCGAATTTGTTTTCCCGATGTCTGAATGTGTAACATGTTTGCTGAACTTGACGGGATTGGCGACTTTTTGTGGACGGGGTTTCTGCCAAGGGTGGGTGAGTCAACACAAGCCTAACTCTCGTGACGACGCATACTCAACCCGGACAACCGACCCATTGCATAATATTTGGACAATAGCTTACCATCGGAACTCAGTTTGAGTCGCCCATGTTCGCGTTCGCCTCGTGTGTACTTTTCACAGTTTGAGTTCAAACAGTTTGGCAACAATTTGGATTGCAACTGCGCTTACACTGCCGACTGAAACAAGCAGGAACGGGTTTGAATGTTGCCCTGACATTTGTGATATCAACGTCACGTGTGGAAGTCAGAATCACAATGAAACAGCTGGATCGAAGGCACAGGAGCCTGCCAACAGCAAGACTTGACAACCACGCTGGTCAACACCTTCATCCGCTGAGGAACGTCAAACTCATCAGGGTGAAACTGAACGTAGAACCATTTGACCCGTATGTAATCCAGTGGGTCGATCTGAGTGGATCGGAACTTCAGATCACACGACCAGGTCCGAAGGACCCCGCAATACTCCTCTTTCCTGGTCCTGAATAACAGACGTGTGTGTGTGTGTGTGTGTGTGTGTGTGCGTGTGTGTGTGTGTGTGTGTGTGTGTGTGTGTGTGTGTGTGTGTCTGTGTGTTTACCTTTGTCCAGTGTGACATCACGGTTGGTCAGCTTGATGACGTCTCCCTCACGGAAACTGAGCAACGTCGATTCCCGCGTCACGTAGCTCTTGATGGCGCGAACGAACATCACGTTCTGTGAGCGAGAACACAAACATAGAAAAGCAACTTCGGGAAGCTCACTGCAAGCGACAACAGTGCCGACGACATTCCACTGAGGAACAAAGTCATCCGTTTTGACAAAAGGTACAAAGAAACGAACGCCGCTGAGATTGTCCGACATCCGTTTTGCACAACTCCACTGTCACTGAACCTGTCAGATTTGCCCTCATTGTTCTCACCAAACAAAGCAGACATTTGAACACAGGCGCGTCGTGCAGTCTCAGCGGTGGTCACCCCTGATCACTACCAAGAGAAATTCTTGGTTGTTTTCAAGGGTCAGCACAGCCGAGAAATTTAATTGTGGACCTGGGTGAACCACAACCAAGAAATCCTTGGCAATAGTCACCCTGAGCGGTGAGCACAACAAACTCATCAGTGATCACCCCTCCACTCAGCACAGTCGTGTGACCACGACCGAGAATTTTATTGGTGGTGACACCCCCACCCCCGCCAATTCATGAACACTACTGCTAGGACTTGCCAAGTATCACCAGTGCGTGCACAACACAGGGTCACACTCCGGCTGCGCAAAAACGAACCCCAGTTTAACCACTCAACTCGTTTAGTTTGTGTGGTTGAACCGAACTCATTGTCGTAAGTGAGAACCTTCCCATACCTTGAAAAATTGGTTCATAAAACCAAAGTTGGATCATTCCCTGACTTCACAGCTTTCGGCTGAGCTGCTGTTCCACGTGCTGTTTCATGTTTGCGCCCAGAGCAAAGCGTGTCACACGTGAGTGGATGAAGTCACCACTCAGGACACGGAAGCTGCTTGACTTTCGTGTACACACGAGAATTGTCTGTCACACCTTTTTTTTCAGAAACGGTGGGTGTGTAAATCCACGCCAACGCTTCTATCGTCTTGTTTTGCTCTGTACACGCTGTGATCAATACGTTTGGCCAGTATGTGTGTCAGGAACACGTGTGAAACTGCTTCGGGACGAATCTGAGGACAGGTCGATATCTCGCCTGACGCGCAAGAACACACGGCTGCAGTGGCTGTGAAGATTGACACTCTGTTCTTTTCTATCGACTGGTTGTTGCATTCACCAGTCATCCCTGCTGAACTGTTTCGCGTGCGACAGCACGTGTGGTCAACATCGTTCCCACTACTTCTCCACGACAATTTTTTGCAGATTTTCACAAGGATTCAGGCCAAGGCCAATTGTTGTTTTTTTCTTTGTGGCTTTCCACGAGCAAAGATTAGGGTGACAACGTATGTTCTTTTCTCTTTTCTTTGGCTTCCCCTGCTTGATGCAAAGCATTTTGCCTTCTTCCTGGACCAATAACGTTCTTTTCTGCACACAGCAAAGCTTTCTGCACTTCAGTTTTTGTTATCGATCTCACCTGAAGCTCAGGTGTGAATCAATTAACTTGAACCTGAACTGGCGCTGTCTCTCACTTCATCATGCGACTTCCGCACAAAATCAGGACCACCTCATCGATGATGGGTCTCGGACACAGAGATCCACACCAATTGGAAAGCAATGTCCGTTTTAGTCCACAGCTCAGTCTGACCTCGTATCTTGAAAGCTTTAACTTTCTCGAACATGGAATGACATTTTTTCCCCGCACGAAAAAAAAGCAAGATATTTCTGCAGGTTTTTTCGAACGCTTTGAAAAATTTCGGTCAAATCAATGCTGATCATTCTGTCGTGGACAAACAGCAAATGCAACATTTTCCACGTCAAATATTGATTTCTTTCAAATTGAAACACCTATTTTTAGGCTCCATGGCTCAGGTACTCGAGCACGCACCAGAGGCACGCTGTTTGCTGATCACTGTCAAATCAAATATAAATCTCACCCATTGTCGTGTGCAGAAGCGTGCATGATCAGTGGTACATTTCCTAAGCACAGCGAGTAAATTTCTGATCAGACGTGACCAACGTACAAAACACGAATCCCCATGAACATCTGAGGTATTTGAGATGTTTGCAGTGAGGTTGTTTGTCGGCAAATAAAGCGTACTCCGGAACTAAAGAGGTAAAGTGAAGTTTTCAGCCACTTGCCTTTTCCGTTTCAATGCAGTAAGCTTCGATCATCCTCTTGACGACGTCAGCCTGAAACAGAAAAGCAGCTCACAATGGAAGTACCCTGTTTAAAATTGTTTCGTTCTCGTTTCTTTTCAGACTGAGGGTGTTTCAGTCCGGGTTGGAATCTGTTTTATCCAGTTTGCAAAAAGTAATCTGTGCACGAAAAAACAGAGTTCGTCCAAAGCTCAAAAGAGTTCACCAGAATTTGTGTATCTGTCGGAGACACTAACCCGAGGCGTGTAGACGATGATGTACTTGTTGTTGACGTGGATCTGCAGGGCGGACGGCTTCGGCACGCTCACGTCGACAATCTCCTCAAACCTGAAGCACCACCGCGAGGTGACCATGACGTTCATTCGGACTCGCGCAGAGTCCAAAAGAACTGCGACAGTTAGCGTGCAGAATAAAACCAGGAACCACATTATCGTGGCGGTACAAACTTGTAGGTATGCAGCGGGATGAGTTTGTCGTCGAAGAGATCCTTCTCACGTCCGACGAGGCTCACGCCCTGGTGACTCACACCCACCAGACGGCACTGCGGGTGCAGACGTCCTCCCTGTGACAAGAACAAGTCTCGCGCTACGGGTGTACCAAATTGACGGAGACTTAGTCCTTGTGATTCCAACGAGTGGAGCGCCCAGGCAGGGTACACACACTGGAATGGGACTTCGCCACGTTTCAGAACACCAGCTTGAGCAGCGTTTCTTCTTTACAGCACGATGGAACTGGTCAACAAAAGTATATGCGCGGGAAGGAAGTCTGCTCACATTGACGGGGAAAAGCCTCGAGAAGTAGAGCGGCCATTCTCTGGCTTTATCGATGAGAAGCTTCTTCACTTGAGCCTTGTGATTGTCGAGCATGTTACGTGGGCTGATCCGGTGGTTCTCTGGGAAGCAGACCAGACAAAACCACGTTGCACATCAGCGCACAAAGCAAATCTTCCCAGGAACGAATTCAACTCAGCCCAGTCCGCCGCCACATCGACAGGCACGTCTCACCCAGGAAGCTCTTGATGCGCATGCGGTCGTGTTTGGAGATGCGCACGCAGGCGGGAGAGAAGACGTCCTGCACCACCTGGCAGAAGACGAGCGTGATGAGCAGCGGGTTGTCGATCCGCTCCGTCGGCGTGAACACCTGCGGGACAAATGTGAAGAAATCAGATTCAAGCTGGTGAAACCTAAACAAGACAGACCTGTGTTCACAACTTGAAGGATATGACAAAAACTTGTTTGAAGTTGTGAAAAGTTACTGGGCTCAAATGCCGTCGAATTTCACCAAACTATTTTCCTCCACCTAATTTGAAGAAAACATGTCCAACAGGCTTCAAACCGACGTACTGGCACCACACTCACCTCTTTCCTAATATGGAGGGTCCACGGCACCCTGTTGTAGGTGAAGTACGGTCCGGTGTTGGGCGGAAACAGCTGCGTCTTGACCCGCTCCAGCTCCCTGTAGTCGAAGGTGGGCTCGGGCTCGGGCGGCTCGGGTTCTGACGTCACGGGGTCGGGAGGCGCGGGGGAGACGCTGCGCCGTGTGACGCCCGGCTCGCGCGGCGGCGGCAGGGGCGGCGGTACCGGCGAGTGCGAGCTGCGAGACGCGTCTGCAAATACCAAACGTAAGTCCGCGCCCACAGCCCAGAACTAAGGCAGCACCACAGAAGTGACACAGTGGCCACGTGTACCTTTGAGGAATCCAGTCTGGTTGAGCTTGCGCTCCAGCTCCTTCTTGCGACTCTCCATGTCGACGGACCGGAGGTGCTCGTCGGGCCGCGGCGACGACGCCCGCGCCGCCGGCTGCAAACAGACGTTCTGTCACGTGGGAAGCTCAAAACGTACTGCACGCAGAGTGTGGTTAAACTTGACGCCGCCACATTTGCTCATTGAAACGTACACTAGATGAATGGATATCAGAAACAGACAAAGGAAATGTGCCAACAGACGCGCCACACAGGAAAGCAGAAGATCGCGTGCATTATTCCAAAGTGTAGAGTACCGGATGTTTCTTTTTCTTTTTCTGTGCTCAACCTTTTACGACACACAAAAGCAATTGGCTGAAAAAGTGCGAGTGGTTGTAGTGAATGGAAGAATAAGTGACTGCAGAACCAAGTTTTTGTGTCAGTGCAATGGAAGGAGGAAGCGAACGTCGAATCACAGAAAACCCTGAAGCAGCACGAACCTCACGCAGCATGGCGGGAACGTGGTCCACAAAGTAAAACTCCTCGATCTGCTTTTTTGGCTGTTGGTGTTGGACATAATTTACAAAGATCAATGGGGTTATTGAAGAAGACACCACCACAGAAAACTGCCTTGTCATGCAAGTGCGCATTGTATATTTACAGTTGCCGCCTTCACATGCAGGTTCGAGGGAAGAGAAACTGGATGACAAGTTTCTTGCGACGGACAGGGAAATTCGAACAAAATGGGAATCAAAATTCACAGTGTCACTCACGGGTTCTGCTCTGCGCACTCGTCAAGTTGCGACTCACCCTCTCAGCGGAGGAGCCGCTCCTCTTGACGGACGGCTGCCACTTGTTGGACTCGGACCTCCTCACGGGGTCCTCGGGCGCGTCTCGGTTCCTCGACCGGATGATGGCCATCGCTCGGCTGTGCGCGTCTTCCTTGCTTTTGATCGGCTGATCGTCCATCACACGCTTCTCATCAATTTGCAGTTTTCCGACATGAATTTTGGGTTTCTCCTCTTCGTCCGCTGGGGGCGCGGGAGGCCATTGGATTTTACCGACTCTGATGACTCTGGAGCGACCGTCTTTACCGCGGATAGTGAAAGGCTCGTCTGCCTCTCGTTCCTGCAGTTTGGGAATCGGCGGGGGTGGGGGTGGAGCTGGGATCGACACTGTCAATGGCTCAGTGCTGTCCGCTCCTGTGGGTGGTTGTCTGTCTTGGTGGGGAGGTGGTGGTGGAGGTGGAGGTGGGGGAGGGGACGGGGACATCTGGGACAGTCTGTCCCCCCTCGGGATGTGCTTCACCTCATCGTTGAACTTGACTTTGGAGTCATTCACAGCGTGACCATTCATCTCTGCAGTGCTTCTTCTGTACAAAGTTGGGGAAAATTGTTGCGAAACAGCCTTTTCGTATTTTCCTTTCAGAGTCCCGACCCCTCCTGGTCTTGTGTCGTCGATCTCTCCAGCAGCAGACTTGTGGGACGGAGCAGACACTTTTGGCTTCGGAGGAACTGCAGGGGACACGGGACCAGGACTTGCTGGACGCAACTCAAACTCCAATGTGTTTCCGACCAGGGGCGTTGATCCTGGAAAGTCCAGAAACATGACAATGAAGGCACCTGGCCCACAGACTCTGTGTGGTAATGCAATATTTCTCGTGTTCATTCATATCAGGCGAAAAGGGAAATTGGCTCCTCACCGGCACCATTCACGATGGTCGGCCTCTTGGCCATAGCGCCGGGCGGCGAGGCCAGCGGACCGGGGCCTGGGCTGCTGGGCGACGCGGGACTGAGCTGTTTGCGCAGCGCGTCGTTCTCCATGGTGCGCTGCAGCAGCTGATTCTGCAGAGACTGACGCTCGAGCTGCAGCTTGAGGGCGGCGTTCTGCTGGTGCAACTGCTGCGCCGTCTGCTGCATGGTCGCCTGCAACAACACAACCTTGGACACTGACAGAAATGAACCGCCTCCTTTGACGGCTCAAGATGCAAACTGGATTTTTACGAAGACCATTTTTTACGAAGACCACAAACAATTCAACATTGCACTCGTGATGCGTTTTACTGCATTTTGACAGCTTGACAAAGCAAATACGTTCTACAATGCAGAAATGTCACAGTTGATGGCAATAAAGCTACATTCGTACAACACCAGATTTCGTCCAAGATTCGTGCAGAGAACGGGAAATGAACGAAACGGAATCACCATTGTCATGTATGATCGGTGCAAAATTTGTGAAATAATCACAACAGAAAAAGCTTCCGAAACTACGGTTCAGGTGCCACGCGGCTGTTCAACATCGACACCACAAGAACAGATTCAAACTTAAAAAGTACGCAAGGCTTTGACCTCAAAAGCGGCACACACAACACCAGCCACCAACAAGAAATACCTGCATGCGTATCCAAAGCCCTTAGTCACCTCAAACCAAAACCACAGCGAAGCGAAACCAAAGAAACTCGGTCCTACTCACTGAGAAGGCCACCGGATCGGCGGAGGTCGTCAGAAGGGGAGAGAGAATGGCGGGGCTGGACAGGTGGGTGGAGCTCGGCGGTGGAGCGGGGAAGCCTACCAGGTACGCCTGCTGTGCTGCCACCTGCTGCGCCGCCGCCTGCGACGCCACGTGCTGCGCCGCCAACTGCTGCGCCTGCAGCAGCAGCTGCGACGTGGCGTCGTTTACGACCTGCAGGTTTCCTGCAAAAGACGAAGCAACCCCGTTATTCGTTGTGAGTCACTTTTCTGGTTCGGCTTGCCCAACTCGGCGCATAATGTCAACTGGTGGTGCGTTCGGTTGAAAAGAGACGTCGAGGGCTCAATAAGCTGTCAGATAAAACCCAAAGTAGCACGCACCGATCGGGATGGACCCGGAGCTCGGCGAGGAGAAGGTGGGCGGCACGTCGACGCCACGGGACGACGCCGGCGGCAGCAGCCCCGTCGCCAGCACCTGCGTCCCAGGCGTCGGCTGAAATCAAACGTCCTCGTCACAAGGTGCAAAAGGCAACCTTCAAACCTCCGATGCCAAGCGCCCCGTTTGACACACTGACACCACAGCCAGTTGGATACGAATAGTCGCCATTATTTTGGGACAGTCATCAACTCGTCACGAACCGGAAGGTCGAAGCCAAGTGTGTCCAATATGTGGTTTTCAAATCATTCTGCGAAGCAGTTTCCATACTGAAGTCCTGATCCATCTTGTTTGGAATTTTGCTTTGGAGTTGCAATGTGACCAAATGAATTCTTCACGAAAAGGTAAATTTCAAATATAGATCTCTGTAGCACTCTTCATCCGGATCTTCTGTTTGTTGGGTGGAAATTCAGGCGGAAACGTTGCTGCCAAAAAGTGCAAACGTCCGAACACGTGGCGTGATACCCGTAAGTGTCGTGAGACATCAACACAGTTGACCACTCATTGATTTCCTGTCCTGAATTCGTATCACGTGCACTGCACGTACGAAAAATCGATGAAGATCAGAATGGGTTGACGCTTTTGTTGGTGAATGTCCAAACAAGTTGTCGAAACAAAGGGAGCTTGCACTTTGTTTTGGTCGTCATATTGCAAGAGGGTTCAGCAATGGTCTGATCGTTGCTGTTTGACAGTACGTGCGCGTTTCGTTGTGAGATGCTTTTTTGGAGCTCATTTTGTCCGTCGACAGGGGCAAGTGGAAATAGAGGATCACACAGCGCTCACCGAGGCTGCTCCGGGCACGCCGTCTCCGCCGCCTCGCATCCGGTTCTCCAGCGACCGTCCGTCGCTCAGCTCATCCACGTCGCCGCCCGCGTCCAGAATCGGGTCGAACACGTTGTCGAGCCACTGGTCCATGTCGGTCGGGCCGCTGGAGCGCGCGCCTTCCGACGTGTCCGAGTGGTTCGAGGGGAAGGCGCCGCCGCCGGCCGCGCTGCGCTGCTTGCGGAGGATGTGGTCCCGGGAGGCGTGGCCGCCTCCGCCACCAGACACCTGCGACGACTGCCGCTTGTACCTGTCAAGTCGAAACGGGGGGTTAATTTTGACCATAGATGCTTTGGGCTGTCCGTAAAGAGGCTCAAATCTTTCGTGATTTGTTCCGTTTGAGCTTCAAAGTGACTTGCCGCCTGTTGAGAAGACTGTCCGTCGCCAGTTCGGCGTCACCGTTCTCCACGTCTCCGTTCACATGTCCGTTCATCACGTGACCGTTGGGCAGCGTGTGTCCGTTTGTTGGTTGGGACGCCGTCGAGTACCTCTGGTTGAGCCTCGACCCCGCGAGTCGGGCTCCTCCGGAGTCGACACGCTCGCTGGAGCCGTAGCGCTGGTTGAGTTTGGAGGTCGGGGACAGCGGCGGACTGGACGGGGACTGAGAGCGCGGAGACCGAGGAGACTCCGGCAGCCGCTGGCGCCGCTGCCCGTCTTCGGCGGACGGCACTGGGGACGCCGGTCTCAACACAGGCGACGACGACCGCAACACGGGCGACGCTGGTCGGTTGTGATCCGACACTCGCCTCTGATCCACGTACCGCACATTAAGCGCGCTGCTCTTTGACAGCATTTCGCCCTCCCCGGGCCTCCGCCTGTTCAAGGCGCTCGTTTTGGACAACGCTTCGTCTCTGGCGGCGTACAGGGAATCGTCGTGGGCGTCGCCGCCGAGACTTGACGCCGACGCGCGGTACTGGAAGAAGTCGTAGGGCTGCAGTGCGGCGCGCGGCGCGACGGGTAACGGTTCGAGCAGCTCCTCCACGAGCAGAGGAACGTCCCGGATTGCATCAGGGTCGTGAGGCCTGAAGAGAAAATAACACGATGATGCAGAGAAGCAACCATCCAAACACGAGGCAAGAGGAACACGTGTTCAAGACACCGGACATGATTCATGATGCTCCTCGAAAATGTCCAATTGACGCAGTTTTGCTGGCCACTAATTCCGCCAGAAAGCAATGTGTACTCACTGTCCATCGGCGGCGGGTCTGCGCGCATGCGCCGCATCGCGCGTTCGGTCCGTCGTCACGAGGAACGGCGCCTGCGCGCACGGGAACGCCGGCGCCATCTGCAGTGGAGTGAATCCGTGGTCAAGGGCGCGGTGTCGAAAAGCAGTACTTCTTCACAGGGTGTTTTGATGTGCAAAGGCAGCTAAACGCAAGACGCTCGAACGGGGCGACTGACCTCGACCTCGCTGATGAGGTCCAGCACGTAGTCGCAGCCGTTGAGCTCGTAGTGGTCGGCGTCGTCCCGCAGCTCCACCGTCCAGCCGTGGTGCCCGTCCCGCACCTGCCTGCGCAACACGACACCAATGTCGTCAGCAAAGCCGTCGAGGATTCCAAGTATGGACACATTTGGGAGAGTGGACCAAAATTTCAAGAGGCTCTCATATTGTCTTCAAAATACTGGACACCAAGCGGCTTGATGTTCATATTTTTGAAAAACCACGAAGCGCCCTCCCTTCGCACAGTTCCACTTCACTTTCTATCGGTACCTGCACTGCAGCAAATGTGAAGCGAACGCTTCTCCAGTCGTCCACGAATCCACCGGTCCCACAGCTTTCTCTCCTGATCAAAAACACTTTCTTTTTCCACATTGCCGTCATTGTTTCACATAAGGCAAACAACAAGAGCTCTTGAAATCCAAACACCTTGTTCGAAACAGGCGGAAATCAGGCTGTTGCTGCTCCAGGCTTTCCTCACTGAAGCGCCTGAAGTCACGTTTTCACATGAAACAGTCATGTCAAGCAGTAGCAAAAATTCTTGGATCCCTACCGTCGGGGAATATGGCCTCTACGGCCATGTTGGCGTGTTTGCGCGCGGCCTTCCACTCGAGCAGGCAGGGCGGATAGTTGCGCGGCAGCGCCGGCTCGGGAAGGATGCTCTGCAGCAGCTTGTGCTGAATGTACGCCTTGTAGCCATCGTAAGCGTAGTCTGACGCGTGCCTGTAGCAAAGATAGCAGTGCCATTGTCGCCTTGTACTGCTGCACTTAAACCCGAAAACAATCTCCGTGTTCAAAACCCGTCAGTCACGTGGGACCTGCAAACGACTCACTTGAGCAGGAAGAGCGCGAGGTTGGACGAGGGCGGGAAGCAGCTCAGAGCGCACGAGACGAGCAGCCAGCCTCGCTCCGCGTTCGCCTCGTTTCCGTTGAGCCACGTTTGGTTCACGAGCTGCACGAGAATCTCGTCCCTCAGGGCCGCGTGACTCAAACCGCGCTGCACGATGTAGTCGGCCAGAACCTTCTCACGTTTCCCGGTCAGTGTGGCGTCGTTCATGAACCGCAGCACCTGAAAGGCGATCAACTGAACTGTGGTTCTGGTCGTTTTTTTGTTTCCTGACAAACAACGAAATAGTCCTTGAAACAGAAACTGACCAGTTTGAAGAGCGCCACCGACTCTTTGGAATCCGCTTCCAGATGCTTCGCGAGGAACGGACCGTCCACCGGGTCCTTCCGCATCCTCCAGTTTTGCTGAAATACAATGGACCAGCGCGTTCATCATTCAAACATTTTAAAGCTGTTTGCTTCAATATTTGAGGTCAATCAAAGTCAAACCTGCCAGAAAAGAGACCAAACTCTGCAACCGGGCCACTCTGAAACATGTGTTTTCCCCTCTTTTTTTTTTGAGATTTTCATTCTCCAGACTGAAGCGGACACTGACCATTTTAGTAATCTCAGAGGAACCCGGGGAGAACAATGCTGGCAAAACTTGATTGTACCTTGAAGTAGATGTTGACATATTTGGAGAAGGCGTGAGCATTCACGTCTCGCGGCAGGTCGAGCTCGAGCGCGTGCGGCACGACGCTCCCCACGACCGTCACCAGGTGGCGCTCCGAGTGCGGCGGCTGCCACTCTGCACAGCGCAAAACGTACATGTTGCAGGTTCAGTTCTGCACGCTTGCAGTGTCTCGTGCGGCATGATCAAAACCTTGTTTCAGAGAGAGGAGGAGGAAAAAAAGACCAAACGGAAAGACAAATGCTGCAGTGTTGCGGATTGGTGAAAGCAATACAAGAGTTTCTAACGAGATCCACTGCCTTGAAAAGAATCGACCCCGTGAACAGCTCAAAAGAAAGACAACACGACGCACCGTCCAGTTTGCTGTAGATGTAGGCGAGTTGCGCGGGGATCTCGAGGTGCGCGACGCCCGCCACGGCGCGAGCCTGTCGCTCCTGCGGGAGAGAACCACGCCGGTCACAACGGTTTCCGCTCTGAGGGACAAAACTCACGCAAAAGCATTTGTGTAGGTCCTAATCTGGATATGTAGCTGAGACTGAAGGCAGAGAATTATTTTCCCGGTGTGCAGCTCCGCTGTTCTGACAATCAAAAGGGTCGAGTGAAACGGGCGTCAAAAAGCTCGCAGAAGGGCCGCTACCCCTCGTGTATTCAAACAACAGTCAGAAATTCTGCGCAGCACCGAATCCAAAATCGTATTTTGAACAAGAATGCTACGCATAAAAAGCGTGTGGTCCATACAAATGTTCGCAGTTCATAAACACCTTCACGTTCAGGGGGGGGGGTTGGACCCACT
>JAAUXT010142556.1_pt1 | contig 45272 bp, 42 predicted proteins | sample 7278171 | NCBI WGS metagenome assembly JAAUXT01 (sample SAMN14350112, study PRJNA611818) | marine sediment metagenome | isolation source: surface marine sediment (1.8m) | place: French Polynesia: Moorea | collected 2018-08
CAAAAAATTGCATTCCAGTCTTTCCTTATTTGCAGCAGTTTGTACTTTGCTTTTGCTGCCACTAAAGGGGAGGTTTCATATTTAGGTGGTGTAGTTGTCAAATAAAGGTTGTATTGTGAACACTGACTGAAATGTGGAGGCCACCATCAAAAAAAAAATCCTTAAATTTTGGTTCAGATCCTTGAAAAACCCTGGAAAAACCCTTAAATTTTGTCACTGCCGGAAAGTGGGAACTCTGAAATATTTAGAGGTGGCCAGTTTCAAGAAAAACGAAAACGTGAGTGGATCTGAAGATTGTTGCTTCGGTGGCGGTGGCATTCTTGCCTTGTTTCGTGTTGGCATACAAATGTTGACAGGCCCCTGGGGGTCGTGCATGGATGGAGTGCATTTGGCAAAAGAAATTTGGTGCATTCCAGCCCATTACAGTTCAAATATATTCAGGTTTCCAAACTATTTTCCTGCTGAAATTTGCCAAGCACTCGTGGGGAGCGGTTTGTCATCCGGCCTCGTTGTTGAGGTGACAAGAAAACTGGATGGCCCCGTCCCAAGAGCACAATTTGCGGTCCAAAAAGCGGAACAAAATTTCTTGGGGGCCGCTGCAAAACTTTCCAGAGGAGTTCGAAGCGTGACTCTGTGACTGTGCCGACGATGAGAATGAACACAACACAATAATATTCACCTGTTTCGCAGTGAGAATGAAGAGGACACCGCAGAGCGCTTTTTCACGGGAACGGGCGACCGCCATGCCATCTCCCGCCTCGTGAAAGGTACTTCAACCTGGTGTTATGTATCGACGATCAGTACCCGATCTGGTCACATACATTCAGCTTTACGTACGCACACACTTGAGATAGAGGGATTCAACCTGAGAGTACCTTCAGAACTACAATGCAGAATAACTGAATAGCAAAGGCAACAGTGGCAGAGTGAGTCAATGGAGCTGGGATGGAATGGCTCCTCTCTCCTGGCGTAAGTACAGCCCGGCCCCAGGCCAGCAGAGAAGCGCAGGCACGATGCTGACCAGGGGACCACGCATACATATCACTGGGGTGTGAGAAAGCAACAACTTCGGGCCTTCACGTTCAAGAGGATTTATCTGAACGCAAGAACAATACGTAACCCCGGAAGCATTCTGTACGAATAAACTCGCAATGCAACAAACCGCGCAGTTCTGCAACTTTCCGCACACTGGAGACCAACTTCGCAGATGAACGTTCTTCACAAACGTGTTTCAGATCTGAAAGAGATGAAAAAGTCCAACGGGAAGTTCGGAGTTGAAGGAACACCACGTGGGGACAACCTGTTCGTCTGGGTGAGCGCTTTTGACAAGTTGGGCGTTGCTTGCCGTGGATAACTTGCACCAGCACCACGGAAAAACAAACAAGTTGGTTTGGTCATCGGTTTGCCAAGTCCTTTCATCAATGAGAGGACCGAAAATTACAAGTCGACCAGTTCCAGTTGTGTTCATGCACTCACCATCAGTCTGTATGTATATGGATGTCTGTGTAAAGCATGACTCATACCCAGGGGGGTAGGTCACATATTGGTTTTAAAATGACCAGTGACCATCACTGAACATTTTGAAACCAATATGTGACCAAACCCCCCATCACCCCACCCCACCCCCCTGTGTGTAGGTCACATATTGGTTTTAAAATGACCAGTGACCATCACTGAATATTTTAAAACCAATATATGACCTACCCACCCCCACCCCCACCCGACATGTAGGTCACAGATTGGATTTTTCACCCAGGTCACATATTGGTTTTAAATGACCAGTGACCTCACTGAGCATTTTAAAACCATGAAAAAAATTTATAAAACAATGCCAGAATGTGGGAACTTGAAGGCATTTATGAACTGCAAACGTTGTATGGACCACATGCTTTTTATGCGTAGCATTCTTGTTCTTTCACTGTTTGGTTCAGTCAGAAATAGTTTTGTGCTGGTCAAATGTTGCAGGACGTCAAACTGACAAACTTCGATGAAAAGACACAACTGGGGAAGGATATTCGCGACTGGGCGAAGAAATACAAGAGAGAGGTTCGTTTTCCACTCGGGCCTGAGCTTTTCGTTCTTCCTGCGGTTTCACTCGAGGACTTGTTGGTGGTGTGGTAGTCCCTGGTTCATCACATCCCTTTCAACGTGTCCTCGATTGTTTTCTTGGCGAATTTACTTCCTGTGGCGAACGCAGGTCCCCTTCACGCTCCACTGTGTTGCAGCCGGTGGTATACACAGAGATGCGGTTCCCTGCCGACTACCCGATGGCGCCACCTTTCGTCCGCGTCATCCGTCCGCGCTTCAAGTTCCTCACAGGTGCGCCAGCTGAGACACCAGTGCACGAACTGTTTCCGTCATATGTATATTCATTGCTGGCGCAGTTTGCTGCCTCGTGTCTGTTTCAATAGCGGCCCAAAACTGACGATCGTTTTTGCTCAGGCCACGTGACGATTGGGGGCTCAGTGTGTATGGAGATGCTCACTCGATCAGGCTGGCGACCGACCAATGACATTGAGGTGAGCAGTGATTCCATCCTGTTGCTGCGTCCAGATAAAAGTACGGTACAGAGCAGCTCAGCTTTATCCGAAAGTGCTGACAGAACGTCAGGTTGGCCCTGGACTTGCGCGAACAAAGAAAGGGTTTGACACGGACTGAGTGTTGGTTCTCATCGCCTGTTGAGATCAGGCAAACACAACCCCCAGAATAACCAACAGATACTTGTGTGTTGCAGAGCATCTTGGTGCAGATCCGGTGCGAGATCATGTCGGACCCGAACACGCGGCTCGACACGAACCCGGACCGCGCCTACGACGAGACGGAGGCGAAGCACGCCTTCGAGCGCATGGTGGCGCGCTACGGCTGGAACAAGTAGCGCGGCGTGGGAAGCGACGCCACCGGCACAACGGGTTTGTTACACGCAAGAGGTGGGGACGTGAAGCACGGTTGCTCCAACAGTGCAATGCACTGGACTGCTCCATTGCAGCAAAACTCAACAAACCGTTACAATGGGGTGTGGTCCTTTTTGGCAGAGCTGAAAGTTCTCAAGTTGGCTGTGGAAATGTGTCTCTCCATTCCTCTCCGAATCGACCGGGATGGGGGTGGGGGTGTTCGTCATTCACGCACCACACACAGGTCACGCCCCGCCGGGTGTGAGCAACGTGACGAGCTCCTTGCCTAGTCAGTTTACTGTCGACGTTGCTGTCACCGTCACCCAACGTGTGTGTGTGTGTGTGTGTGTGTGTGTGTGTAAATGCTCACGTGCAAGTTAGAAAGGGAAAATGAATGGAGAACATGTGATACGAGTTGCGAGGTATTGACGGAACAACAATGTCTTTTTGCAAATGAAGTTTGTACTGATTTTGCAGCAAACAAATGCGCACCACAGTCTGCTGAGAGACAGTTTGTGTGGGTTTGGATGTACAGAACAGAATATTTTTTGTTGACAGATTTGACCAAGTGTTATGACAACTGATCCATATCGCTCTGTGACAAATTGAAGTCCATTGTTTCGACATTCCGCGTTGTGCGACATTGGTGAACTTGAAAGTTCTGGTGTCATTCTTCATTCTGCCGTTTGCAGACGCATTTTTGTTCAACGCTTGAAGAGCTCTCTGCTTGTTTTGTTTGGGTTCCTGTCACAACTTATATCAACTGAAATTTCATTTGTGCAAGAAGTCCGGGACACAATTTCGTGCAGTGGTGACCCGATTTTGATTCGCCTTCGTGTTCTTGTGTTTCCCAAAGAAGGCAAGCAAGAATTATTGTGAAGGATATTGTATCATTGACGGCAGTTTGGGTCGCCATCACACGCAGGTGTCAGGCTGTCATGCGTTGGAACTTTGTAGAAATGTTTGAGATGTATTCAAGAGTTGTTCAACATGTATTTTCAACATAAAAAATCCCTTCATTCTTTTTTCCACTCCCAGTCTTCAGCAGGTCTGGGAAATGCGTCAGGTGACATTCCGTCTCCTGTAGGTTGCACGACAAACTTCATTCATGTCCCCGAAGGTCAGATTTGTCGAGTGTGGGGTGACTGAACTCAGAACCACGAAACTCACCTTCAAAAGGAATGTGCCAGTCGATGCACTAAATTGTGGAACACCCTGTAGGGGGCTGGGCCACAATTGAAGTATTCTACCACAGCTCTCACGACCCTTAGGTTAGTCTTAGGAAGGCCCTGCTGTTGGGCCTCCTCGCACAACTTGTAGATTATATTTTGATAAAGAAAAGAGAGAATTTTAGTTTCTTCAAATATGATAGGCCTGTTCTGAGCAGCCACCATTTTGTAAGAAAGAGCACCAAAACCCTGATCATGTGATACCCCCGTAGGAGGGGAGGAATGCAGGCCAAAGCTAGCAAAATAGTGATATTGTGCTATTATGTGTCTATTTTCTATCTAATTAATTATTATAAAAATATTCAGAATATTAAAAATTGTTAGGCGCTACCAACACCTCCTACTGGGGGAGGAGTGTGGTGTGACATACCAGCTGTAAAAGTTAGAACCACCACTCACCAGATGGCGCGATTGGGACAGTCTCTCCTGAGATACCAACCTGTGTGTTTGTGATATCACTACAGAGCTGTGTGACCGGCCTGAAGAACACTTTCGTTTTGAGAACGAAAGGCTTGTTGGCGAATACGAGATCTACCCACCACCGCCGAACACCGCCACTTTCAGTCGCAAAAATGAGTTGTTTCCTGGTTTTGATTTTTTTGGCTCATTATATTTCAAAAAATATGACTATAACAAAACACATGTATCAAGGACGAAACGAGACAGAAGAAAAGTAACGATTCTCCACAATTGTCCAGCAAAAAGTCCGCGAAAATCCGTTATGGCCTTTCATCGAACAGAATGACATCGGCGTGAAAGCGGAGCTTTGGATCAGACATTTCATTCGTGAGGCTGAATTTCTAAGTGGCAATAATTTACACGTCCAAGTGCCACCAGCCAATACGATTCCTCAGTCCAAGTTGATGTGTTTTCCGACTCGACCGCCCACGTTTCCTCTGGTCCCGGGCTCCACCAGTGATCTCGTGTGCTGGCTGCGTCAGGAGCGCGTGTGCGTAGATTTTTCTATCCGCTGAGTACAGTGTGCATTGTCATTTTAGTTCGCGCACTTCATTCAGAACTGGACGAATATCACAACAAAAACAAAATAATGCATTTAAAGCCAAGCCATTCAGCATGTCAAGGTTATTGAACGGTAACAAGACAAGTACGCACACAATTTTTAGGTTCGAGGGATGAAGACCAGAACCTTTCTTGTGTGTTTGTCGCATCGAGTTCAACAGCCCGCGCAAACCCCAGATTTCTTCTGGCATGCAGCAAGCCACTGAGTTCATTGTCACTTCGGTGGTGATGTGCAGCGTGCCAGAACGAATCGTGTCGCAGATCCACGTTCAGTTTTCACACACAGATTGTGCACAATTCACGTGCACAAGGTGTTTGACGTTGGATATTGCTGGGCAGGATCCCACAAAGTGCTGGCTGGTGGGTCCGCTTTTCAGGCTTGTTTCACACAAGATTCGCAAATGCCCCGCAGTCCAGATCAACGGGCGACTCAGCGACGCAGTGCCCATGAACTTGTCATGCAGGACGCTTCCAGTGTGAACAAGCCCTCACGAGTCCTTTCAGAAAATGACACATTTGCAGCGATAAGACAAAAACCAAACCCGCTGAGAGAAACAGACGTCAATAATGAACCGAATGACAAGCTCTACACACTGAGTACTGTTGAGTTTCCAGCTGTCCAGGTGTCGGTGAACATCACATGTTTCAACACCTGATGAATACACAGTACACATGAGGATGAAACTTTGTACATGCGATGAGTATTTACAGAGAACAAAAAAGTAAGAAAAAACACTTGACATTTCCTTTTCATACAGGTGTGCCCGCGAGGTGCTTTATGTTTTTGTTTTTTCTCACTTGTGAAATTAATCTAGTCGCTCAAGGAAAGCAGCATTTCCTCAAAAGACACTTCCTTGCGGGTTATCTGTGTGAAAAAGCGTTGTTGGCAGGCAATTGTGTCAAAGGCAGACCACGAAAATGTAACGTGAGTTCCTCAGGTCAAATAAACTTTCAGTTGCAGACAGACACGATTATCACAAATGTTCACAAACAACACGACAGTGGTGGACCTGTGCACCCTCAATCCAATGACCGGATAAAAAATGAAAGCAATTCGTGGGAAAGCATTCCACTTCGTCTGTTTCAACCAAACTTGTGAAGGGGCAAAACACAAAATCCAGACAAAAGGAAACATTAAAAGTAACCAAACCCAAGTTTGACCGTTCTTCCATTTGACTAGCAGTACATGTTTTTTCAGCTCCAGACTCGATTCTGAATACAACTGCATGAAGTACAATTTGAGTCCAGGCTCACTCGTTCATTCCGAAATAGTGTGTATGTTTGAATGAGAAAAGAATTTCAAAGGAGAAGCAGATTTTCCTCAATGGATGAATATGTTTCGATGACTAGTGATGTCCACATGAGCATTGCCAACGCAGCTGAGTTGAAAGTTACACATCTATGTCTTTTGACATTCAAATTTCAGATTCACACTTTTGAACACACGTTCACAATTCATTTTGGTCAACGACGAGCGCTGTCAATTGGGGCGGTTTGTTCAGCAGCAGCGCGCAGGGCGATTTGCATTCAGATCTACTTTCGCCTCTCGCATCCTTTGCGACGATGTTCTGTTCTGCAGAAAAGGGTTTCTGAAGAAACAACGCCGCTGTTCGCAACAATCCGCAACATTGCGGGGTCACTTTCCTTCAGGTTCCTTCCGTCGGGACGCCACAAGTCAAGAAGGGTCGAAGAGACGCGTGCGTGCTAGTCAGGTCCGGAGTTTCGTTCCAAGCCTTGTCGTTGGTCTGCTGGACGTTCGTCTTTCACAGAAGTTCAGATTGGACGAAACTGACCCAGATCTCTTCTGCACTTGCCCGCATCAAATCACCCCAGTGGAGAAGACCAGATGAAGGCAAACCGTCATTTTCACCTGAGGCCACCACTCAAGAACTTTGGTTCCAATCTAAGCCTACGAAGTTTGCAGTGCCCACCTCAACTGTACAAAAAATTCTGAAAGTTTCAACCTGGATTAGTCACTGGTCTGTTCAGGAAAAGTGTTGAGCTAACCGTAGATTGTTCGTTTGGTCGCTCGTGAGAAACTGTTTTGGACCCACATTAGCGAGTAGATTCGGCAGGTTTGCTGCCATCGCTCGCCGGCGTCGAAGCTCGGGACCCGCCGGAGCGCGAGGACGGCGCAGGGCTGGGCTGCGTACGCGGCGGCGTCGGGGGGCTCGGCCGCGGGGAGTGCTGCTCCGCTGCAGCGGGATTCGGAGGCGACGGCGCCACCACGACAGGCACTGCCGCCGTCACAGGTGGGGAGCGCCGACTGGGCGATCCGCCTGCACTGCTCGGAGAAGCAGTTGTTGTTGCTGTTGCTGCAGCGGTTGCAGCAGCGCTGCTTCCATGCTTCTCTCGCGTAGAGGACTCGCTGCGTGTTGACGAGCTCCGACTGTCGCGTGTGGCGGAGTGGTGGGTGAAGGCGTGCCCGGCGGCGTCACGAGTCGCGGCGGCGGTGGCGTGCCCTTCGCGCGCGGCCTGGATCTCCCTCACGGCGGCGGTGGAGCCGCACACGTGGTGGTGGTTCTCCCAGTCCTTGTGCTGGCAGAACGCGCCGCAGTAGCGCGCCACGTTGCACCCGCTGCACGTCTCGCTCGCCTTGCGCCCGCAGTTCCAGCATGTCTGAATCAGAAAGAACACAAAATTCCAAACTGAACACCTCACCGACCGCTGGACCTGAACTTGATATTCAGTTCAGCAGACTTGCTGCGTTTTTGGGGACGCACCTCTCCGGACTCCTCTTGGTGGTTGACGCCGGTGCTCATCTCGTCCGCGAGGCGGCGCCGCTCCTCCACCAGCTGGCGCTCCATCTTGGTGCGCTCGCTGTTGACGAGTTCCGTTGCCTTTGCTTCGGCCGCCGCCACCGCCTTCTGCAGCTCGAGCACCGCCTGCCGCTTCACTTCGTTCACCGCCTCCTCTGCAGATCAAAAACGAGATCGTGTGATGCAACAGAAAAATAGAAACAGTGCGCCGCCCTCTTCAATGGCCTTCCGTTGGTGGAGGGTGGATGATGGTGTTGATGGAAGATTCAAGGGTGAAATGGGGTGGAGCAAAAGGAAAGTAGGGAGGAAATGGTGCGTGGAGTGTCAACCATTAGACGTACGTAATTATTGACGCGAACAGAACTTTCGGCCCATCCTGGACATTTTGCCTGCACTTTTGTTTTGAGTCTCTTGACATCGTTGTCGAACTTGGACCTGTCCATTTCATGCTATAATTTTCTCAGTTCCATTCGGAAAAATTCACTCGGCATTTCAGTCCTTCGAAACTCTTTGCCCCTCAAGCAAAATTCGAGTTTCACATTTTCCTTTGACGCGGAGCGACAGGTGACACAAGCTCAGCATTTCCCACACTCGCTCAGAGTATTTGTGCTGACAACACCGTCGTGGTTGTCGTTTCGAGGAACGACATCGGCAGCTCTAAATTTTTGGAATCCTTTTTTCCTACATCCTCCTCCCTTCAAATTTTGTGAACTGAATGGAACTGCCTGTTGCCTTGAGGAACGTTGTGGGCGTCCGTACATCGATTTGGTTTGGCCCTACGAATTCAAATGAATCTCTTCCCAGTGTCTGGCTGCAGGTGGCAGCTTTTCGTGGAGCAAAACTCGTGTGCCTTTGCTGAAGAAAATCGGAAATCCAAAAGGAGAGGGTTGAGTTCCGCTGTTGTTCTGGTATGTTTTAAAGAGGCACCTGCCGGTACCTAGTTTTCGCAAGTCATTGAACCAGGCGCTTTGCGCCACTGCTCGCCTCTAAAGTTTGAAGCACTTGCTTTTTTTCCAGTGGGCGTCGGATACTCAGCCTGGGATCCCGTCACGTGTTTTCCTACATTGAGGACCCAACCGGAACCACATGTCACTGCAGAACTGTCGCCATTAGCAACCGACCATCTGCCAACCAATCGATGCTTCCCACACTACTCAGACACACTGACATCACGCGCGTGTTTCTGCACACTTTTGCGCGGTGCCCCGTCGATGAAAATCTCATTTTTTATTCACGCACCTTCAGTCGCATTCACTTGCATGAACCCAGGCACAAGTTCACCGTGGTATGTGGGACTACTTCCCTCCGAAGAGCAAAGAAATTTGATAACCTTCTTCTTCCCTGCAGTTCAAAATGCAATTCACAAGTTTTGAAGCGCTGAGAACGCGTCAGAAAGAGCGCACTGACGCACTGTACGGAAGAAGTGCAGGAAAGAAAGCACCTGCGCGCGATCAATTTCTCGAGCCTTGTGTTTCTCTTCCCTTTAATATTTCCGCGTCTCAATAATCGTCTGCAGCGGTGCACTGTGAAACACTGGGGAGGAAACTGCCACAGCCACCACCTCCAGCAATGTCCTGCAGCCTCCTGCACAAAAATGCGAGCTCAGGCGACATTGAACCTCGGTGTGATCGGCACAATTGGTGGAATTGCCAATGGGAGTGGTCGGTGCAAAAACGCACGACCTCTTGTTTCTTGCAGTGCAGCGCAGTCCCTGTGTTTGCACCTGCAGCGCAATATTCCAGCGGATATTACAGCGCAGGTCGGAATTAAAGTCTCTCCAACAGGAAAACAATGAGCACCCGTGTGTCCATTTACAAAACATCTGAAGGCGTGATCAGCAAAGACTTCCGCAGGTAAATTTCTCAGAGGCAAAAAGCGCGCCATGTTTGGATGTGGAGACCAGAGCTGCCGCCCGTGGGACCCGTCGGAGCCGTGTGCGAGTTTTATGAGTGGTAAGTGAGAGAGTGGACACCTGTTTGTGAGTAGATATCGGAATTAACGCTGCAGCATTGAGCGCTCTAAGCCCTATCACAAATACACCGCATCGATTCACAGCACACGTTTCAAACGAGGGGCATGTCTGCACTTCTAAAGGTTTTCGCTCTAAGTGTAGTGACAGAAACGTTTCCTCATGATGACTCGACTTTTTGGCAAATAAAATGACACACACCCAACTCCAAGGGGTCCTTGTTTTGCAAATGGAAAATTGTCCAACAAGCAATATTTCACGGAAGTTCTGTTTGGTTCCTCCCTCATCTCCTCAATGCGAACCAAAATTTGTCATTTTCCAGGCAAATGTGTTGGCAAATATCGAGTCCGACTGAAGCGGAATGCCAACTGGGTGTGCGTGCGTACAGGTGTATGTGCGTGTTTGCGTGCGTGCGTGAGCTGCGAACTGACCTGCGCGGCGCTTGACCTCGGTGACCCTGTCCTCGGTCTGGCGCAGCGTGGACGCCATCATCTCGGACGTGCGCTTCTTCATGTCGTTGTCGAGTCCCTCGGCGTGGCGCCGCATCCACATGGCGAGCTCCTCGCGGTCACGGTTCGATCGCTCCTGCAGCACGGCCAGCGCGCGCTTCGTCTTGTCCACCATCCCGATGATGCAATGCAGCATCTGCAGAAGCAAAAGTGGAGTTTGTTATTTTGGTTGCTTTGCTGCTCTTGCAAAGTCATCAATTGTTTGTCCAATCAAGAGAAAAAAAATCGGCCGTGGAACTTTTGTCGGTTGCGGCATTTTCTCTCTGGCTCATTTGTCCCAGAATTGATAAACGAGCACTGTAAGCTGACACTGCTTTGAGCTGGTCGGGCTGCACCTGTAGACATCAGTCAGCGCGTAAGACGGCTATTCAAACGCTGGATCACGACCCACACAGGTGTTCAAATTACTCGGTGTAATCAACCGACTTTTCACATGGACACCTGCGCGCGGAACGCAGCCATGAAAAACGGCGCTTGCGAAATTTATAATGAAAATTTTCAGCCAACCGCGGATGTTCTCACCACAGGAAATAAACAGCGCGGAGTTGTTTCAGCCCAATCTTTTGGGTTTCCAAAACAATTAGCATTTGATTTTATCTTGACCTTTATGGTTTTCAACTCAGTGCCACTTGGAAAACAGCCTTTTCATCCACCAGATTTTCTCACAGTTCCCAGTGCGAAAATCCGTGTGAAATGTTCTGTTTCATGAAGTTTCTCATGAGTCTTTCACAAGAAATTCCCCCAAAACGAAGTGTATCTGGGAATCTAAACTTGTTGGAGTGAAAAGGACTTTACGAGAACACAGCAGGTGCGCGTGAGTCATTTTTCTCAAAAATGCTGCTTATTGCGACGTGAAAAAATAGACAAGCAAGCGCAACAAAGCGACTGAATGTGCAGGCCAATGAAAACTTTCTGTTCATCCGATAAGGAGGGAGGTACTCCGCTGAATATTTTCTGATCGAAAGTGAAACTTACATTTTCAATGTGTTTCCACTCGTCTTCGATGCGATCGAGAGGCTCGTAATGTTCCGCTCTGTGGTAACCTGCTGGAGGAAGAAGCGCATTCGTCAGATCTGACAGTCGTTCAGAGAATTGTGCTGCACTTGAATTTCCACCAGGCGACATGCAAAATTTCACAGCGATATGTTGAGTGGCCGACTTGAAGAAAAGGTCTGGACTCTGATTTTCTTGCGGAGCCTTTGTTCACGAGGGCTTTGTTTGGCGTTTTATCGAGCTGAACTGTGGTGCAGGAACTTTTTTCAGTATCAGGGCTTTGAAACGGTGCGCAAGTGACACAAGTGTTTGGTTCGGAGTGTGTTGATGGGGCCCGTGATGGAGCGGGCACCTGTGAAGACTTCAAATGGCGTTCTTAGACTGTCTCTGTTGAGAAGTTTTCCGAGGTGGAATCCTATTCAGAAGCACAACCGGCTCATCTATCTTTCATGTCCGAGGGTCCGAGGCAGGCATACAGCATAAGTAATTAATGCTTTCTTTACCATACACGACAAACTGAACTCAAACACTGTTTAAACTTTCCAAATGTCTGTTTTGAAGCTTTCAGGTCAAGCGCAGATCTTTTGGACAAAACTTCTTGACTCCTCGGAAAGGAATTTCGACAGACAGTGCTCGGAATCGGGGGACAGGAACACCACGGAGGGTCGTGTTCACCACACGTGTGGAACACACAGAGGCGTCGTCCACTCGACAGCTTCGCAGCTTCCACAGCGTAAGCAGCGAGAAGCTTTAAAGAAGCGAGCACAGGTGTGACTCGGCAAGTAATAAAGAGAGAATAACGCAGCGCCGAGATTAAGTGATTAGACGCTGTATTAGTCACTTAGCGCACGAACACCTGGGCCCCGCCACAGCCATCATCGATACTCAATGCGCATGTGCACACGTGGAGAGTCAGGCGACCAACCACCGCACAAAATAAGTGCAGAACTGGTGAGGAGTCCCCATTCACTCACAGGCGCAACGGTTTCGTGTTCCTCAATCGATCGTTTTTTCTCAAAACGAAACACCAGCGATTGAGGTGTTTTCACTTGGCGTTGGACCCCTGAATTTTGCAGTTTGGTGTGTGTGTGTGTGTGTGTGTGTGTGTGTGTGTGTGTGTGTATGTGTGTGATTGTGTGTGTGTGTGTGCAACCAAGCTTGACACATACCACCAGGGTAGGAGGAGCTGCTGTAGTGGCGCTCCCTCTCTCGCTCGAGGCGCTCCCTGTCGAGTCGCTCCCGCTCGAGGCGCTCGCGCTCGCGCATCTCCCGCGACATGCTGATGTCCTCCAGTCTGCGTCACGAGAGCAACGTGCACGTGTCACAAGATAGATCTACAGCTCGGTCCGCAGGTGGGGAAAGGGACACGCTCGTTGATGACATTTCGACCCACACGAGATACGACACACACGAACGCATGCGTAGTGTATGTACCTGATGGGAGCGCCGGCGTGGAAGGCCGTGGAGTAGTGTCCTCCGGCGCCGCCGCCCGGCCCGGTCGGGGAGATGCGGCTCGAGGTGCTGCTGCCCGGGGAGGCGAGCGCCGAGTGGAGGCGCTTCGCCGGGGGCTCTCCGCTGCCGCCGGAGCCTGGGCCGCTGTGCGCTCCCTCCACACCGTTCTCCTTCGGACGGCTGAAAATCACATCAAATAGTAGTGTCAGTCACAACTGCCCTTTGTCAGGCTGCAAACGCGTAGACCAAGAGTTCTCGTGCTGAAGTGTTATTTTTGACAGATCCCACACCCAAGCTCCAAACACCTACCTCTCGGGGGACCTGCGTTTCCCGTTCTCGTTGAGCGCGTCGGATCCCGTGGGGTCGTGTGACTCGAGCGGGGAGTGCGCAGGGTCGAAGAGCACGTGCTCGTTCTGCTGCAGGTACTGCGCCGGGGACTGCTTTGCAAGGCGCGCGCAGTGCAGCAGCTCCCTCTGCAGGTGAGGCAAGAAGCGACCATGTTACCAGCGACACCGAAGAAAGGATGGAATTCTTCGGGAACTTTTTGAAAGACTGCTTGACAAACTGACCGTCTCGAAAAGTGAGTTGCCCTCAAATGCAACGGACGGCACAGCTGTGCGTGTCTGTTGACGCACTCGCAAACTTGTGGGCAAACGCGTGCAGTGTCGCGCGGCATGAACTGACCTGCAGCAGCGGGAGGTTGGCCTTGAGAAACGGGATGACGAACGGGCGGAGCGGGAAGTTGGTCGCTTCCTGCAGTTTGGCGTGAAACTCCTCAATGGACAAGTGGTTGTTCTGCAAATAATACAAAGACAAATTGTTGTCACTGAGCGCAGACCAACAGGCAGAACGCTCAGAAATACAAAACCACGAATGGAAGCGGACACTGCTGGGTTCCTCACCACGAGTCCGAGAACGAGGCTGCGCACGCGCTCTCCGATCTCGGGGCTGATGTCCGACCCGAACTGCTGCAGCGTCGTCAGGAAACGCTTCAGTTTGCTCAGCTGCCGCGCGCCGCACGCCGGCGGCAGCGCCTGCGCCGAGGCCGAGTTCCCGACGGCGGCGCCGGACGGCGGTGACGGCGTGCGGCCGCCGTTCATGCTGCCGCTACCGCCGTGCGGGGAGTGAGCGCCGTTCAACACTGCAAATGAGGAAAAGCCTGTGAAACTTCCGAGACAACGCTGGGATAAAAGGTGGCTATCGCGCTGTCGCGCACCGCTGCGTGCTCAACACAAGCTGTGGGTAAAGCAGAACATCTGTGAGTCGTAGCACCTACAGGTGGCGCACTGTGATTCTCTCTCTCTACATTGCAACGGGTGTGACGCAAAGTGGCGAGGGAGAGATTGAAAATGTACAAGTTGGTCAATTCCCAACAAAAAGCTGGCGTGGTTGAAGCTCCATTCGAAGATCCAAAGTCGGGGCAGTGTCAAGGTTGGGTGCGTCAACCAATCAAGCCTTGTGTCTCTCCGTTTGACTTCAGCATTACGTCTAGTATTTACCTGGGGTGGAGGAGGCGGAGTGGGAGGAGCGGGCGGCGGGGGTGACGGGAGGCATGTTACTGGTAGGTGGCGCTGGTGTTTTCGCTTCCGGCGATTCCGGCATATTGTTGTTCTCACGATAATCTAAAATCACACAAACAAGCAAGAATTTAACAAAGATGCAAACATACTTGGTGAGTGCGTCAGACATTGCACTTCTCATGAGTATTCTGCAGTACATTCAAATGGTTGAAAAACAACAACCTTCTTGTGAAAAAAGGTCAAACACAAGAGCAAAATTTAGACGCGAGTCTCTCTCTCCTTTTGCATTCTTGTTGTCGAACTTTCCGTTCTTTGGGAGGCGTACCACGACGTTCTGTCCCTCCGGTGTCACCTCTGGTCGTGTTTGTGTTCGAGAGGGAACACCCAGGAACCGCATGTGTACATGCCACCTGTCAGGCTGTTGATCACCACCTGGTCGCTTGTAACAACACGCGCTGCTCCTTCCCACACTCCCCGCAGCGCCGCGCACTGGACCCAACATTGTTTTTTGTTTGTTTGGTGGGTTGTTTATTTTAAGAGGGGGTTTGAGTGACCACATGACATTCGATTCAAAGATTGAAAATCGAATGAGAAACAGAAAGCGCACAACGTTGCAAAAATGCTGTAACAATCTTTTCAATCGCCTGTCCGGGCGTGCTCGGTGAACACCTTGAGCACACCAAGGTCGGTCCGGATCTTTGGAGCTTGGCAATCAAGGAACAAAACTGATGTTGCCCAATGAAGCTCTTCGTAATTTTAACCAGAACCTGCTGGTCACCTTGCCCCACCTGTGGCTGTACGTTGTGCAACTACACAACTCCCTGAACCACATCTTGCACGTCAGTTTGATCCACCAGGACTGTGTTGACCACTGAAGAGAATTGGCAACGGACCTCGCGGTTTGACCTTTGCTGGCCAATTGACCACATGCGACATTGTCGCCCACCCACCCACATCCACGAACACCTGTACAAGACAACATGTGGCGGACCCAGCACAGCAGCTGCTTGCTGTCGTATTCGTGTGCACACGTTGTGGGCTGTGGAACAACTGAAATGCCTTCACTCCAGGAATTCAAGTTATTCCTGACGCGACTGCCGAATGGCAGCTGTTCTTTCAAGCTTAGCATTTTTGATGCGACTGTGTTGGGAAATTGGCAAGTCGGGTCCACGAACGATTGTGGTCCTCGCGCAGCCATGATGATTTACTGGGCAGAATTGCCAGCTGAGACGCGACACTGTCGTGCAGTTGACGTCTTGATGTGGCAACGTTTGCAAACACGCACGAGGAAGAGGCGCGCTGATTGCAATTAACCTGCAACACAAAGGCCTCACCTGCAGCCCTGCTGTAGCTATGGAAACTCTCCTCGACGGCAAATTACATCACGAGCGCACTGCAACACGGTCGCAGCGCGACAAGGTGCGCGACATCTCACGAATCAACCCCAGCCTTCACGCTCGCTTTTCTCGATGTCAGGCTCACCAAGAATCTGAACACCAGACCTCAAGGTCCACCTCCGCACACACAGAAGCATACCCTGGAAAACTCCACTGGGAAACTTCATCTCACACTCACATACACGTGCAGAGAGTTAATTCAGCAAGAAAAGAAGTGTCACAAACAATGCGGCGAGACCCATCAAATGCGCAGACAATAGTGGTCACATTGGATTGCAACGTGAATTCTTGTTCAATTGTTTTCTCATCCTGTCCCCAGAGTGGCTTATACAGCGAAGTCGTCGTGCTTTGCAACGTAACTGGCGTGAAATTACTGTCCCGCGTTCTTTTTGCGTTCTTGTTTTTTATTCACTCAACAGGACACCGAGTTGAATGTTTTCAATGGATCGTGAACGTAAAGCCAAGAGACCTTGGACTCGACTCACGATTCCGTTACAGAAAATCAAGATGTTTCTGGGAGATTATTTTTCTCGGGAATTTGGCATCGACACCACTCTTTTCGGGCGCGAAATCTCAACGAGCAAACGAGTGGTGTGGGGCAGATTCGGGTTTGCCTGGTTTCAATTCTTGTCACAAGGCAATGCGGTCTTTTTCCACTTTTCACCACTGCCAGAGTGCTCTCTGCATCTTCAGGATCTACTCGATTGGGAAGAAATTATTATTTTTCCAAAAGTCATGTGGGAGAAAGCGACGGCACATGGTGTTGACAGACGGTTTAATCACGTCTAATTGATCGGAGTCGTTCGACTCAATTAATTGCTGGCTCCACATATTAGTTCACATTTCTCATGAATGAATGAACTCGTGCTAAATGATTGGAGACCCTGTGAGAAAAGAAGCTGCTTTCAAAAGCGCCCATTTTTGCTCGGGTCAACTTTCACACCTGTTTCTTTTTTCAAAGTTTGTCCCGCCAAGTAAGCGGAACTCACATTTGATATTGCACGAGGTAACATCAGGACTGCTTCAATCAGTCCAGGAGTGCGCAAATGTTGCGTTTTGGCTGCACGCGCAGGTTTGACACTGCACGACGACTGCCTCGCACTCAGATGTGTTCTGCTGATTGTGCGTGCACTCAGGCAGATGATTTCATTGTGTCCGCGGATAAACAAATCCGTGTCCAGATTGGTCCCGCCCTCCCTTCTCCACCCCTTCCAAGCGCGTCGCTCCACGATAATAAACTGGGATTATTAATAAGGACATTCCCACGGGAGCTCACGGCTGTTTGATCCCATTCTGAATCCGGACCATTCATTTACATCAGACGCACAATTTTGACAATTGCCCCATTTTTATTCTGGCACAGTATGCACCATGCCAATGGCAAACTACGCGGCCAGTGTGAGTTTTCCTTCTGCTATTCGCGTACACACACACGCACGCACACCGCTGCAACAGAGAAGTGAAAATACTGTCAACCAACCTGGTTTCCTTATCTTCCACTGACATTTCAAAAACGGCATCGGAGAATGTTGCATCCAGGGCAATGCCAGACTCCGTCTTCCACAACTTTGTGGTTTTCCGGCAACAAATTCCTTTGCGCTTCAGTTTCTCAAAGAGGTTGATTCAGATCTGTGCTGCGCTCTGTTGCTGCGGGCGGCGCGACGAGGCCAGATGTCCTGGAGAGAGTGCGCGGTGTCGGCGGCGGTGGCGGCCGCAGCTGGGCGGAGAAGCCGCGTAGTGCAGCTGTGAAGCTGCTCGGAAAGCTGCGTCGCTGCGTGTCTGCCCGGCGCGGGGCGGATCCAGCACTTTGCCTCGTGTCCTCATCCCAACAGAGCGGAGGATCTACGCTCCAATGCATTGTGAAAATCTCAAAAATGTTTGGTCCCCAAAAAGCCAACTTGGGTGGAAACCCACCTGGTGGGACAGGTGCTGAACTGAGACTGAAGCCGTGCGATCAAGAAACGCTCGGAAGAATCCGTTCTTTTTAGCTCTGCATCAATTCCCCCTCAAACTTCATGGTGCGTTATGTGTGACTCGGAATGTCGGAAGGCAGCACAGTGCAGCAGTGACACTCTGCAGGCGACGCTCTGGAGGAGACAGGTCGAGCATCTGCAGAGTCTCGCGCGCTTCCGACAACTCAGACCGACAACCCGCGGTGATGGTCCCCAGTCGAAGCGCGGCCTCCTGTGCTCACGAAAGCACGGGTTTCAGAAATCGACAAAACCCAAGCACGTGCACCTCACGCTCGGATGAAACTCGGAGCTGAAACGAACGCCGCGAGCCTGGAGGATATCGCGCAAAACAATCGGCTCTATTAAATCCTCTTTTAAATGAAAATCCTCTGCAACGACGGAATAAATCCAGATAAAGCGTTTATCGCGCGGCCCAGCCCCAGTCTTAAGCTCTTTATGTCGGCAGCGAACTGTGCGCTGCTGCATACAACAAGGTCGAGATTGTCCGAGGCGAGGGCCACTCGAATATAATTACCATCCACATGACTTGACCACAATAAAAGTGGAGGGAAAGTGAAGAAAAGGGTGCAACTTTTTCTTGCTTCAGGACAAAACGCATTCAGGCTTGTAAAAAGCACAAATTCACCACAACGCATGTATACGAGCACGAACTCCACGCACCAACACTGCGCCTTTAAATTGCCCCACAACGCGCCAGATAATCAGACGTTCCTGTGCAGAAAAAAAAGTTTTGTCCTGAGGGGTTGCGTGTTCCGGACCTGGAACTGTCTGACTGGGATCCGCCCCTCAGATCCACCTCTGGGTGAGGACTCCACCCAACTGGCCCCGGGTCGGGGAATCTGGGATCATAACCCAATCCACAGGTGGACAATCAAGATAACCGAGGCACCGCTACACCCATTACGCTGTGCGAAACGTGGTCAATGTAAACTTGGTGAGGAATATTTACTGGTCCGTTCAACCGTTGCTGAAAGCCACACATCAAGCACAGCTTTCTTTGAGAGGTGGGAAGTGCATTGCTATTTCGCTCAAACGACAGGCTGAGCTTGTCAAACTGACATCCTTCAACCATCTGTCTCTATCTGTCTGTTCTTCACGCTGCAGTGCTTGTGAAGACGCTGTTTTTCAGAGTGTGGTGCAGGCGACCGTCGTCGGCGGTTATCTACGCCGCACAGGTACGGGTTGAGGAGGGTGCCTCTCCCCGGTTCATCCGCACCGCGAGGCGGGGAGCAGAGGTGCGTCCCGGAGAGGGGAAGGGCGGGGTCCGGGGAGGGAAGGAACTCCAGTGGAGCTATGCCAGAACACCAAAAAAGATGATCAGGCGCCCTGCAGTTGTTTCTTTCCAATGGCAAAAATGTGCCATTGCTATGCTCTTCATGTGATGAACCTCCACGTTCGTCTTTGTCAGCAAATTTTAAAGCCACTTCGGATACGACTGGATTGCCTCCCCGAAGCTTATTGTGTGTTACGTGTGACGCAAAAAAGATGCGAAAAGGGGTTTATGAAAGTGTGGCATTCGTCACGACAAAGCAACTTGTGAAAGCGGCGGATGAATGTATTGTGCAACACAACTGAACTGCTCAGTGCTGAACACACTTCACCTGGCCAGGTGCAAAATCCACATTGTCCATTGAACCCATTGTGCGTTTTCCCTCCACGCATCCAGATTGTTCCTATCCACACTCACAAAACAGACAATAAGGCTGGTTCTGGCACTCAAGGATGGTCTGAATGAAACCAAAACACTGCAAAACTGCCCAACGTGGTCTAGAACGAATATTTGACTTCTCTGGTGGTAATAACAAGAACATTCTTGCATTGCAGATGAGTGCATGGTAATCACTTCTGTCTGGCAACAACTGAGGGGCATTAATTTTTACTGAGTACCATCTGAATGCAGGAGGCACACAAAGCTTCGGAGGCAGGTGGGAAGGACACAGTGCAGCACTGCAGCTGCACACATCATTTATTCACCGCTGTCTGCTCTTTTATTCAATTACATTCTTTGTGTCAAAATGAGGGCCATGTTTCTTCAAACAAAACCAGAGATCACTGAGGGAAACGTTATTTTGAGTAGAATTTTAGAAAGTCTTTCAATGTATCCACGCGCCACTGTTTCAAATTTGAAGATCCCAAGAGTTTGAGCAGATATTTGCTTTTCTGAGTGAAACCTTTCATGACAGGTGGTGGATTGACCGACATCAAACGCAAAGACATTGTCAACTCGAGTGCCACTCCTCAATCCAACATATGGTGGAGGAGACTTTTCAACAGAACCTCTGGTCAGTCGTGTGCACAGCTTTGGAAAGATAAGTTGTCTTCAACTGGACCACTCTACAATTTTCTCAACATGTCTTGTGTCTGTACGTTTTGGAAAGTTTACGTCTCATTTTCTGCGCAGGAACTGCTTCAACAGGCTGCCGAGTGACGAGAAACTCAAAGCGGCCAGAAGATGCTGGCCTCTAGTGAGCAACATCTCTGGCGCATCAAGAAAACCGAGGCATTTTTTCAGCTCGTGCTGTGCTGAAAACGTGATCAGAAGGTCCACCTCTTCCCAAGCAAGGAAAAGGCGTCGGTCAATATTCCCCTGACAAATAATCTTTTGACATTTGAAGGCTTGCACCCCGTCTGACAGATTGCTACGCGAATGAAAATGCTAAATTATTTTGATCTAATTTGGGCCTCCAAGTGGCGTTCTTTTCAGGGGTTATTGTGGAAAGCGTCTCAATTGTCGGGGGCAGACAATGATATTAGGAACGACTAATAACATTAACACAAGTGTTCCACCATCTGCTGCTGAACCATGTGCAATATGTGGCTGTCGAAATCCTCTTGTGCAGTTTGTTCTTTCTCACAACAGCCGCGCGCTGATCAACTTCCACCGAACCTGGATCCAGACGGTTCACCAAACTTCCACCCGCTTCTTGATCACCAGAAAACCTGACGATTATGTTCTTTGTTTGCTTTTTGTCACAAAAGTGGAAAAGGCGAGTTGGAAGGAAATGTCGTGACAAAATTTGGTGGATCATGTATTTCCAGCGACAACAGAGATTTTTCGAGTTTTCCGTGCTTGATTTGAGGCAGCTGAGGGTGAGAAGCCTCTCGCTGTTGACAGTGGCAGGAAATAGGCGTACATGTGTTTTGGTCATGTCCTATTCTGCTCGCCATGTGCAGTCGCCAGCTGTCAGGCGCGCTGAAACCTTCCGAGCCTGAGAACGGGGCTTTCAGCATCACTTTCAACCTTTGTGTGCAAAATTGACGCCAAAATGCGCAATGTCGGTGCCCGCTGAGCCGCCCTGCAGCTGTCCCCAGCCAGCGCTGCCCGCTGATGGGAAATAATTGTCTTGACTGCAGACGCAATTGCTCCACCTTGGAGAGTTTCAGTCTCAGAATAAATTTTGTGCACAGCCTTCGAGCGATAGAGATCAAACCAAGGTTTCTATTTTTCAAAGCTCATCTGGTGTGCTGCTCTTTTGAACAGACACAAAGGGCTGAACAAGGAAGATGGCATTGATAAGCAGACTTTTTGCACCTTTTGCACTTTTACTGTGAGACACAGCGGTGGTGCACTCACAGGTAAATGAATGGCAATTAGCGAACAAATACCTGGCCATTTCGCCTTCAATCTGGCGTCGAGTAGCTGCTGAACTATCCCGGTTGTCGCACAACTGCTACGTACTTCCAAATGTGGCTGTCTTCAGGCAATACCGTTTCAATCCAAATGTATCAGAATGCTACCAACTACCGGGTTATGGTGATTTGCAGGCCTTTGTCAACTGTCGCAATGTGTTGGTATGTCGTTTGTTCAGTGTTGAACTGTCTCATGTATCCACGAGCACAGGTTTCTTGGGCGAAATCCTCACACCTGTGAGCCGCACGCACATGAGGACGCTCGTCAGCACAGCACTCCGACTGCAGATCAAATCCTCTGTGTTTCTTTCTGACTTTGCAAAGAGCAAACACTGTCACAGATCTTCTGTGAGAATGTAGAATGTAGATTGTTTTGTCGAGTGTTGCAGTGAGCGAGTAAATGTGAGTGGAGAGGTGGAATGAGTGATGAAGGTGCACGTGGGGGCGGGGCACGAACTACTCGCAGCTCATCTCTAACTTGGGGGAGGAGTGGGGACTTTTTTGTTGCCTGTTGAAAAGGCAAAGTCGTTGAACCGTTTGACCACGCAAAATCAAAGTGGCAAATATTTTGCGAACATTGTCCTGTTGTAAAGGTTGCACTTGGTAATTGTTCAAATCGAAAGACAAATGAAGTGCACAGCGTTGACACAAGTTCCGTGGTTGCTCACTGAAAAGGACCCGAGCATTCGGAAGTGATGTCCATAAATTTCTCGATTCGCAGTGACTTTTCCTCTCTTCTCCCTCCACATTCTGTTCATCCGTGAACTACCCTGCAGGGACAGAGCACATCTGGCGAACTTGAACCTCAACGTTTCCATATGGAACTGAAGAATCACATCGTGAGCCCACCACTTTGCACCAGCCCAAAACAAACGCACTCGTCAAGACGTGCAAATGGCTCAAGGCGCTTAGAACTCGTGTCGAAGACGGTTCTCTTCGCGGCGCACACAGATGCGTGAAATACTCATCAAACCCTGAGCGACGTTTCGTGAAGCTGATGGGGTTCGGACAGAAGAGACGAGACAGAACACCTGCCAGCAACACCTGGATACTGCGCGTAATTCGACGCAGCTCACTGTGTGTCTGGCGACGAGATAACTGTGCCCAGCTTCAGGTGGTTTTGCAGCAGCCGGGAATCTAATCGCACCAATCACAGCACTGGGAGTCAGAGAACTGCGGGTCAAGAACCCCAAAAGCACTCAGCCACCAAAAGACTTGAGAATGCGAGTACTGCAGGTCCCTCCGTCAAATGCATGACGAAGCAGAGCTAATGATACGCAGCGCTGAATGTGCCCGCATCTCACGGCGACCCACAACACATGGCAAATAGCTGTGAAACAACTCCTCCATATGGGTGGCCAAAAAACCCGCTCAGTTCTGTCGCAGACATGCTGGTCCCTGTTCAAGTACAACACCATCATAAAATTGTACATCGAAAAAATACAGTGAAAACATGTGAGCGACAGAATGCACTGCATCACAAATGCTTTTCGCACACGCGCGCAGATCACACACACACACACACGCACACACACATACCCTTACTCAAGACGCACAAACAAACGAAATTGAACCCAAAACAGATGGGTGTTTCCAATGAATTTGTACACACAAAATGCGCTTCTTGTGATCAGTGATCCCAACCAACGTTCGAACGACACAACCAGGACACAGATGATTTTTTTCCCAGCCGAATATTTTTTCTCATCGGAAATTTTTGGAACACACAAACTACACTGAATAGAAGCCAAAAATATTTTGTGTTGCACTCTGAGTAAGCAATAATGCAGACCATCAAGGCCGGGAAGAGTCATTTGCAAGTTGTGAAGAATTTCTTAATTTCTACCCGCATGTCGGGGCTATTTGAAGCTCGTATATTGGAGAAAACACAATTACTTCTGACATATACGGGTACTTAAAATGTATATCAAGCGATAAGTCTCTAATCTTTCCCCGGCGTATCATTTGAAATTTCAAACGCAATGCAAATGTGGCTTTTCCACACGAATTGACAAGTTTCAAGGATATGGTGGTGGCGCTTTCTGAAACTTTTGTCATGCAGGTAGAATTACTGCTCACGGCTTTCAGAACTTCTGTGACCAGACCACATTTCTCTTGGTTCAACTTGGCCAAATCGGGCAAAACTGAACTTCAGAACATCTCGGTCATACTGGGATTGTCAGGACCAGTGGTGGTGACATCGAGCAAACTGAGACTTGGACCTGAGAATCACTTCGCACCATCAAAACTGTTGATCAGAGTTTCAATCATCGTCCGCCTCCGAGTCTCGTTGCTGCACGGCTCGCTGCACGTCGTCGTGAGCGGCGGGGTGTGGCGCGCGGCGGGGCTGGGAACGCACCTGGCACCGCGGGGCCGAGGTCCTGCTGGTGCGGGTAGATAGCGAACCACCTGGTCCTCCCAACCCAGGGCCCCACGACCTGAGCCGCTATTCTGTGAAAACCAGGCTTCCACACGCAGCAAAATTGCTGAGTTTTCTGTCAGACGTCTCAGAGGAACGAAACCACTCGAATGCAGAACGAGTTCTGTGTTTGGTTGAACAACCGAAGTCCGGCCTGTGAAAGGACGTTGTTGTTGGGAAACGGTCCGTCACGGCCGTACATGACGAACGCGTTTTCATCCCACTTTTGACAGTTCTTCAGGGAGAGAGGGCTTGCCCGATTCTCCCATATGTTTCCCCACCTGGTCACTGCACCTGGGTCGGTTTCAGTGCACCTGGCCGCCCTCTCATCTCGCCTTTGTTGCCCCAGTTTCGCAGCCCGGCGGTCAGGGGTGCGACATGTCACCCTGCTTCCTGCTGGTCGCGGGAACACTCACACACGAGGCAACCAGCCATTAACCGCGCTGCTTGGCAAACGTCAATTCAAGCTTTTGATGGAGGGCTCAAACCGTGCGTCTTTGTGGAGACTTTTCATTTTCACAGCACGTTTGCGTCTCTTGTCGACTGCACCCGCAGAGCAATGAACAACGACCAGAATCTGACAAGTTTTTTGTGTGAAACAAAATAATTTGGGCGTTTGTCATCAGCAAATGTTGTCAAAACAACAGAGTCAAGAGGAGTATCCCCTCTCGCCTTCTGCCGCGCATTATCAGTGCCCCAACACGCGCAGCATAAAGCGTGCACTTGAAGAGCCAACTGCTCTTTAGCGGAGGCACAACACAACATGTGACAGATTGGACCCGCCCGGTGTCACCTTGTAGCAATGATGCTGCTCGTTCTACGCTCTTCCTTCGTTCTTCTTTGCGTTGCGTCTTTATCAGTGAAGAGAAAGTGACAAAAGTTGTGTGTGGGTTTCGTGTCGTTTCTGAAGTTGCGCACAAATTTGTGTTGCAAAATCATTTTTATGCGCACTTGTGAAGGACAAGTGCAATTCAATTAGCTTTTCAAAGATTAACTCCTGATCAAGCCTGCCTTCTGGCAGTGAATCAAATTGTTTCCCTGCAAATTGAATGACACTCGAGATTTTCCATTGTTTGAGACCAGGGAGTGAATACTCATGAGCATATTGCACAAACTGTTTGAACTTTTGTTCCTCGCGGAGACGAGCTACCTGAGCAGAACAATTAAACACCTGGTCCAGGCCACAATGCGCCGAGGCCAATTACAAGAGACAACAGCGGGCATTGTGTGGGACTGCAGCTGCAGGCGCGCAGTCGTTTTCAGCTGTTTTCACGCCATTTGATCGCGGCGGACAAAGAGTGAAGGGCAGCAACAGTGAATGTCCCGCTGAGAGACTTTGTTCACGGAGTTGCGTAACATAGCAACGCACAGAGAGTGAAAAATGCCGTTATTCGGACTCAGAAAAGAAGCTTTGGATGCGGAAAGCAAATTCATCATTTGGGAGCCACCTTTGAATCGAATTTCGCAGATGGCCCTTTGCCTGGATCCACATTGCAGGTGTTCAAACAAGTCCGATTCGCTGCTTGATACAAGTTCAGGTCGCTTCATCTGCCGAACAAAGTGGCTTGAAAACGACTCCATGTTGGGGACGTGCACTCACCATTGCGCGACAGAATCCAGCACCGTGTAGCAAATGTCACTTTTAACACAGCAGCGTTTTGCTTTGTTGCCTCTCAACACACATCGGAAGATTTGTTTGCATTCATGTACGCGACAACCGCGCTGCTGTGGTGCACCTGAGATGCGCGAAGGCGTGATGCGGCAAGGTGCAAACAGACCGAGATGTGTCGTTCTGTGTTTGCCTTCCTCTCACGCCCTGTCCCAAAGACACATCAATCCATCCAAATCACCACCAACCTCGCTGAAAGCCAGCCTGTACAGACATTCTCAAACCGCAACAAATCACACAGCATTCAACCTGTTTTGAGAAAACTGGAGCAACACCAACCTGAAAAACACGTTCTCACAGAGCAATTTCCATGCAATCTTTCCGTTTGGACCGTGAGCGAATTCTGCGCACAGACTCGCGGACAAGAGGAGCTCGCCCCCGCGACGGAGTCCCCGGATCCCCGAGGATTCCCTCGCCCATTAAAGGAATGAGATTTGCAGCTGTGAGCCCGGCACTTGAAGAAAACATCTGTTGTCAGTTTCTGTGCACGTTTCCCCCTCCGGACCCTGCGGATGAAAGTGCTCAAAGCGAGAGCAGCATTTTCCGGTGGATCCAACAATTTCAACATGTGCTGGGAATGAAAGCGGAAATCTGTGTGGCGCGTGCAAAAGAAAAGAAAAAGAAATACTGACTTTGCTCACAAGATTCCAGGTACATATCCATGAAAACTTTCCATTGACCGTTGCGTTCCATGTTTCTTCTGGATCTTGGGTGAAATCCAATGGATCTTTGCGTTCAGCTCAAACTTTCATTCCAAGTTATACGCTTTGTCGTGGTGGGGCGGCCCACCGAAAATCCCGAGATTCAAAAACTATGTGTAAATCTTGAAAGATTTGAAACGCGAACCGCTGTTCTCCCTCTGGCCTCCACTGCTGCACTGAGCAAAGCAAAAGCCCCAGAGTGTTTCTCCCCTCCACTTAAGGGAGCAGATTTAACTACTTCAAACATCCTTAATGCTCTGTCAACATTAATTTACACGGCTCGAGTGGATCTAGGTGGGGCAGAGTTCAAGTCACTTTCGCCACCTTTCCCACCACGACCCAGAGAAGAACATTTCACCCATGCGTTCTTCGTTCTGTTTGGCAGATTGCTCAGACTCGACATTGAACCAAAGGCCCTGGCAAATAGCTTCGAGTGCATCAAAAAAATTGTTCTCCCCCCTCCCTCCCTCCCTGGCAGACCACACCTGCTGTCTTTTCTGGACCCACAGCCCCAGTTGGTCATCACATCAAACACACCGTTAAATCAAGAAATCAACATTTGCACATCGCTGCAGGGGGCTTGCTTTCACGTGTGGAGAACTGATTTCTTGTAAACCCTTTTGAATCTTGACGAACCCTGTGATCTCGGCTGACTTGTCAGAATTTTTTCGATCACACTGGAAGGATGACGATTCTCAAGTTCATGAACCTTTCCTGAGAACGTTAAATTTGTACTCCATGTCGACCTGTAGACACGACCCGTTTTTTTCCAAGTGAGAAACGCCGTAATAGAATCCCCGCAAATGCGTCCAAACCTCTGTATAATTTCATATTTGACAAACGTGATTTTCTCTCGCATCGCACCTCTCCGTTCGGCTCGTATTGACTGAAGGGCTTTGCACAGTAACAGTTCGCATTGTTGACATAGGTGGGGGAAAAGACAGGAATTGTGTTTCCAACTGTTTCAGTTCAAAAACCAAATTTGTGGTTTCGTTTGTCTTGAAAGTGCAGAAGTGTCGTGAAAATGGCACTTTTGAGGTGCTGCTGTCGCCGACATTGGATTCTTGCGACAATCAGTGAACCCTGGCCGACCCCTGTGTTCACAATCCACAACAATGCAATGCAATGATCGCTATCAACACCAATCAGATGAGATAATTCCCTTCTTCCAATTAAGTCAATTTGACAGACCATTTTCAAATTATACCTTTGAACATTTGCAGCGGAAACAAATTTTTCCAACCAAAACATTTGAAAGGTTTTGTGATGGTGACGTTTTCGCCAAAAGGCCCAACCTCCAAGCAAAATGTTCCCGCACGGAGAGACTGGTTTTCACGGACTTCTGCACCAGATCAGATCTTTTGACTGCCCATTGCCTGCAGAGTGTTCACGTTTGTTTCTCTCCCAGTTGTGTGGGTGCACCCACCTTTTTCCAGTTCTAACAGAAAAGCTAGCCCAACACGCTTGGTGTTGAAATCTTTCTGGTCAGGTGTGTCACCCGTTGAGACGATGACGACGACACCGTTTCCTGCACAGTCGTCTTCGTGCCCTGACTCCGCGGTGTTTGCGGCGGCGCAATGTGCAGCGGCGCTCGGGCGGACGCGCTGGATTACACTCCCGTAATTAGCGCCTCATTAATTGCGACGGATTGACCGTCTGTCGCCACATCTGTCGACACGGAAATCCTCCCTCCCCTCTGCAGATCCACGGGTCACAAACTTCCTCAAACTTGGCTTTTGGAAACTCGCGACGACACAATAGGTAGAGGCAGACGTGTACATGTTGGAGATCTAACGAGACAACTGAGTGGAATCAGATTCCACGACTGATGCAAAGGTGTGTCCCAAAGAGAACATCCACAAGACAAACGAATCGGGAAGAAAGACTTACCAACATGCATATTGTGATGAAACAGGTATTTCCACGATTCAAATATTTTGCGTGTAAAGGTCTTTTCGTTAGCGAGTTCAAACCATCCGGTGTGCACCGTGTGGAGACTGGAGAGCGAGTGAGGGAGTGACAAGGCGCGCGCGTGTTTATCGGACACAGCTGCACGCGCACACGTGCAAGTCATCAAGTGTCGCAGGTTCGTGTCAGTCTGCGCCGCGAGGAGCAGCTGTGCCGCCGCGGTCTGAACGCGTCGAGATAGCGCCGCCGTGTCTCCAGAAAATACAGCAACTTGAGCTTTCTGCAGAAGGTGAAGCTGACCGTTTTTTCTGAACTTCTAAATGTCTGCCAGACAAATTAATTGACGAGACCTGCTGAAACCCAGAGCACAGCAGCACTTGACATGTTGAACCCGTCAGTTCCCAGCCAAGCAGGACCGTTTAGGGCACCGATAAGCGATCCCACCTCCACTAATCATTTCCGTCCGGAAAGATTATCTCAGCAGGTCTGATAATCTGGTCACCTGCAGAACTGGGTCACCCAGCTCCAGGTTCCACCAACCCGCAGCACTTGGTACGTTGCGCGCGAATCTCGCGCCTCTGTGGCTGATCGGAGAGGGTTCAGAAAATTTCTGGCGAGACACCTGACCCAGCGCTGCTCAGACGCTGCTCAGCAGTTGCATCTTTTCAACGCAAGACGTGCCAAACTTTGCTGGAACAACCCCTGGGATCCGCTGGTGGGGTGCGTGGGAAGAGTGGCGGCCTGATTGGATTCACCTGTTGTGCCGCCTCGGTTGCCTGTGATCGAGCAGCGGGAACATCCGCATGTGCAACGCGAGGCGGGGAGGTGTTTGGTCAGATGTCCGCAACATGACCAAAGGTACTCACTAAAACATGTTGTCGGGGCAAGGTAAACTTTTACCCGTCACTTGGATGCTTCAAGTCCTGAAACACCCACGCACATTGGCGGGATAGTTATGACCACTGTTTACTGTGCACAACTTTCCAACTGAGTCAGATTATTGGGTTTCAGCGACTTCATCACGTTCTCACGCCCATCACATCTGCGATGATGCAACGTCCAGCTTCAAAGGACGACATCACATCACCCCGAGAAAACGCGTTTACATTCACGTAAGTGGAGACGCCACATTCAAACAGAGCACGTTCAGGCCTCTGTCCCGAAATGATGCAAAATGCTCCACCCGGGGCCTTCAAACCAAAAACGTTTCGAAAAGGAGATTCAACTCTCAGAGGTTTACTTGGACTCGGGGTGGGGGAGGAGAAAGATGCTTGACTGCGATTAGATGGTCAGTCAGTCTCACTGTCCGTCTGATTGAGTTTTATCTGAGCTCGACACACTCCCGGGTGACTGGACCCCACCCACTCCTCCACTACTCCCGACGGAACAAGCTCAGATCCAGTTGCTATCTTTCAAATTGGCACGACCAGTTTGTCTTGTTTGCCTTGCCCTCTTTGTTGTTCTTCCCGGAAATAAAAGTCAGAAAGAGCTCGTTGGGAGGTATTCACTTTTTCTCTTGCCACAAAAACGTATTTTGCCTTTTCTACTAAAGTTGCTTCCACACAAAGGCTTGTCCCCTGCTACTGGCACGCATCGTGTGGAAACAAAGTGTGCGGGGCAGGTTGCACCTTCAAGTTTTCAGAAGTGCAGACTTTCTTGCTCAATTTCAACTCACAGGCCAGGGCAAGACCTCCAAACATTTTTCTTTCTGCTCAACGAAGCACAAAATATTTGAGTGGCTTTCAAATCCACTTTCAAGGGGATTGCAAAAGCAACTTGGGACATTATGCGTCGTTTTCATTCTGACATCCGTTGCCGCATTGGGAGTTGGGCGGGGGACATCCCTGCTGGATGCGTCTGCACTGATCTGATTAGAGTCTATCTCCACACACTTCACCCCATATGGCCACGCAATTCAACCCACCCGCCTATCAGTCGGGCTCCACAAGCTTGCGGGTCACTTTTGTGAAAAGCAAAACGGAAATGTACTTGTGTGTGTACGTGTATCTGTTTGCCTGTCCGCGCGCGTGTGTGTGAGTACAAGCATGTTCCTGTGAGAAGGTACAAGCAGATCGAGAGACGAAAGAAGCACACGTGTGCAACTTGGCCCCACCCCAGGTTCCATTTGGACGTGAGGCAACGTCACCGAGAGTTTTGTGTCGTTATGAATATTATCCAGACCGCTTCTTGTTCCGGAATGCTGCAAAAATACACAAAACAGAACCAACCCACTCGATACCCGCGCCCCACATGAAGCAGAAAACAGAAAAAGATGTCCTGGCCCCGAGGGATCCCTGTGCGAACTCACAGACGGACGGACGCCCACTCAGATCGTTCGATGCTTGGGGCGGAACTCTGACAGAAAGTTCAAGCAAACACAAAGTCTGGACCGCTGTGTAGGCTCCTTGTGCGGTCGCGACTTCGCAGGCCACCTGTGTGAGGTTTCGCGAGGCGTCGGGAGCAGAGCTGATCATGGAGGACTCGCTTTGCTGGGCCACTTCTGGATCCGGCGGTGTGTTTGGTGCGCGGTGTTGGAGTGATGTAAACCACGTGCGGAGCAGGGGCGCTGCACCCGTCACGAGTAATTGACATCACAAGTGGCTGACACAACACAGCGCGTAAAAACATCCCGCGAGCCGCAGCTCCCCGCGGCTCGGCGCTGAGACGAACCAGCTGCCGCAGCCTCCGCAACCACGCGCCCTCCTGGTCCGTTTACCATTGTCCAGGGCGCGCGGTTCGCGCCCCTCGAGTCCGCTCAACCCGACAGCAAAACTGAGCCTGATCTGGTGGTGGCGTCAGATCCACCACACTAACTCGTCGAGCCAGGGCCACTGTGTGCTGTCACAAGCACAAAAATTATGCCAATGAACGTACAACCACGTTTCAAACTGTCAAGTGTTTAACTTGTAATTTGAAGGCATTTCCTGCTGCGATTGCGGTGTTGGACAATCTGAATGTCGGATTGGCTGGACTTCATGCACAGTCTTTCCCAATGACTTAGAACTCAACGGAAAAGCAAGTCTGAAGAAGCCCCTGTCCATTTGAATGGTTCATTTTGACACTGCGCAAACGTGGAATGTGGTCGATGGAATGCGGGTGAGGAAAATCCAAAAGAGGAACATTGAACTTAATTCTGGGATTTAGATCTTCCGCTGATTTGAAGGTCCAAAAGATGTTTGTACTCACTATATCTGACGACGGACTGTTTGAGATACTCACCTGAAAAGACAGAATAACAGCATGTTCACTTGCACTGAAAACAACGCAAACAACATCCCAAATCGATTTTTGATCCAGAAACGTTGGTGTTCATCGCAAACTCAGCTGGATCCACTCGTGCCAAAAAAATGCAGCGAAACTGTTTCTCATCCGAACGGGTCTAACACGCAGCACCGTGTGACCCAAACAGAAAAGTCGGACAGTGACACAAACCAGATGACAAAACCTTCCGTATTTTCCTCTTCTGCAGTGGACTTGCTTTTCTGAACTCCCCGGCCCGGAAGCACTCCAGGTGTCCCTTTCATTATTCCCATATTTTGTTCCGCAATGTCATCTTCGTGTGACCATGAGCAAAGTACGTGCAACACAGCAACCCAGCTGCTAAATTTTGCCCACTTTGCACACGAAGGCCTGCACAGCGGCAGAGTCATAGAAAATCTTGATCAACTTGTTCCATGCACGTTCTTATTTTGTGCAAGTTTGCACAGTGCCAAACGTAGTCGGTTGGCAGACAGACACTATTCAAGCTTATTTACAACTTGAACAAGTGAAACAACGCAGCCGCTCAAAAAGCCAACAACGAACACTCAAGTTTTCGACTGAGGCCTCGACTCACGCGATGTGTTTTTTTCCTCATGAGCGATCCACTGACGATCGTACAAATGTAATCTCCGACAAAGCAAATTAAGGCCAGAAACAAACTTTAGAAGAGGCAAAACGAATTAGGCGGTGTCCAGCTCAAAAACTGCAATTGGTAAAGTGGCCTGCTTATGCGTGCGACCAAAAAGAAAAACTGATATTCCATTTGACACAACTTGAAAAGACATTCCCCCTCTAGATTTCGAGTGCGCACAGTGTGAGCCTGGAGAACGTTATTCTACTGTCACTCGTAATTGACACGGTTCGAATTGGACGCTGCACAGATCCGCTGCAGATCCTTGGGCCCTGGCGGACTGCGAATTGTGAGACTGAGACTGCGAGACTGAGCCACAGATCGTTTTGGGCCCGAGCCTTCAGCAGCAAAACAAATTCAAAATTATCTGACAAGCGAAATAGCGATTGACCAGCTTCACAAAAAAGGGGAATGACACCAGCAACCGTGTTGGCTCCAACCCGAGATACCCCTGCTTGCAGCCCTACAAGACCAGATTCGGTTTGAGTGCGGTCAATTCCTTTGATAAAGATCTGCAGAACAAACTGTCGCACTTCGTTTGCGTATCAAGCAGGCTGAACGTGTCTGCACTCCGTCATCCTGTGATGTTTCTGCAGCTCCGTGAGGCGAGTCCGTCAAGCAAAGGAAAGGACTTGTTCTGCCGAAGTGAGACTGCGAAACTTGTGAGAGAATCGTTGGTCACAGTGAATCAAGACCGGAACGGAGGAACCAAATTGGGTTGCAATTCACTTTACAAGACGAGTGGTCGATCTCTTTTCAGAAGTTACACCAGACTAATCCACCGTCCTCACGGTCTTGGGTCTGACAAGCAGCTTCTCAATCTGTCCCGTGTCAGTCGCGGTCCGAACCCGATCCTCGCTGTCGAGTGGATGCAACACATGTCGCGGCGGATCGGGTGGCGAGAACCAAAACATCCACCGGAGCCGGGAAACACAGGGTAAACACTCCCACCGGGCGGGAGGCCAAACACGCTGTGTCTCTGTCTCGTGTTCTGTGAGTGCGCCTCGAGTTTCAGAGCAAATGTACAAAACGACGAATTTTTTTTGTTGAGTGTATCGGATCAGGGCTGAACAGCGAAATATAGCCTATATTTCGTTGGGGCTGAAAGGCATGCATTTGAAACAAGAACTTGACTGCATGTGCACTCGTACGATACTCTTTCGTCCAACATGTCTGTTGCGTGTGAAATCATTAACCGTTTGAAGAAAGAGAAAAAGAAGAGAGTCAAGCTGCCTCGTCTTGGCTCTTGTGAGAAAAGAAGGGCCAGGAAGGGGAGGAAGAATGGCCAGCTGTGAAAACACTCCAGACACTTGCTCCAGCTCCCGTTACACATTGCAGCCTCTTTCATCCCGCCAGATCTGTGCACAAGGCATCCAGAACTGATAGCTAAACCAGACCTCCGTGGATCCAGGTGGCCAACATGGAGCTTGATTGCCAAGACAGTGAAGTCTTGTGGTGCGTCCGAAGAGATCAATACTTGTATGTCAAATCACATGATCAAGAATATAATACCTGTCGGTCAATTCAACATTTAAGTTCTTTGTGCCTCATTATAGTACAGCAAAAACTTGCTTCAGAATGATCAATCGTCCAACGTCGTCGAACGACCGACCACAAGATCTTTCCAACACGTAAACTGCAGTGTTTTTTGACAGCTTTGGGAATCATGTTCCTCTGCAGCGAAACACGTGGATCTCATTACCTGCGGGGCGAATCCCCCCTGAATCCGCAGGCGCAGCATCCATAGCTGAAACAGCAATACCAGATGCCATCTGGGAGAAACCAGATGTGAGCGCAGCCTGCCAGGCGCCAGATCCCGCCGAGCGCCAAACCAGATACATTCCCGCAAAACACCGCGATTTATTGTTACAACCAGAATTCCCATGAACTCACAGGAAAAAAGCGTCGATACAATATTTTTGTTGAGATTTGTCAAAAATAACAGTTTTGAATAGAAGAGTGTGTACTCGGCACTGATCTATGTGAATTCCTACCACATGATACGGATTGTCTTCCTTCACTGTTGAAACACGCGACGACCCTTCTGGGCCCAAACCTGGGTTAGTTTCGCCCTTCAGAGTGTCACACCTCCACCAGAATCAGCCGCGCGGAGGATACAGCTTTTGCACGAGATGAGAGGATGGAGCCAAGTCAGATAAGAGAAGTGGCATCCCCCGCCAACCCTGATAAACCGGGGCTGGTTTTTTCCTATGCGGTTTGTGTACGTTTATCGAGTGCGGTGTAAGTTCAGGTTATCGCGTCGCCCCAAGTGGAAAGTGCAGTGTTGCAGTACACACATGTGGTACGTTTACACACATCAGAATGAGCACAAATCTCCACACTTTTCCTTTTCCAAAATCTTTGGGGAAATGATTTCTCCAATGCATTGCTTCCTGAGGCAGCGTGCAGTGCAAGGAGGTCACCAGATTTGGAAGACGAAATTGAAAACAGATGGTGAAACAGGAACGAACGAATCCTTCTTTGCTTCTTTCTCTGTGCTGTGTTTTGTGCCAGACTAATGAACCCGGACAGTTTCTCCCACACATTCTAATCAAGCAAATTAGCTTCAACCGCGCTGTGTATCAAGTCGTATCTTCAAGCTGCTGTTACCTCGAGACATGTGGCACCGCCCCATCTGCATCTGGAGACTTCTGGACCACAGGATTGCGCGTGATCGCAGAGGCGGATCTTGGAGTTTCCCACTCGCTTCACACGCAGCGATTTTGCTCCAGTAGTCGGAGTTTTTCAAGTCTGTTCCGGGTGCCCTGACAGGCGCCCCCCCTGAACCAAATCTTGGATCCACCTCTGAACCCTGAGGTTTATGGATCCTCTGCATTATCATGGACTGTGATCTGACAGTTCTGGATCTGATGGCCACTTGTGGGAAAACGCAGCCCAGCTCTTTGTCTCCATTCTGCAGCGCAGATGCAAAATCCAACTCCATCACTGCAGCCCATCGTGTGGCGCTCATTTCCATTCCCATCTGCAAACATCCAGCCAGGATGGCTGCCCACTCCACGTGTGTACAGTGCACACAGCTTGAGAGGGAGACTTTTCTGTGCGTGTTCCGCGAATAATACACAACTAACGAATGTCACGTGTGGGTTATGACGGTTTGGTTTTCTCAAGTCTGAGGTTTCGTCGCCAAAGTGGCAAAATCAAAACCGCTTTGGACGCACGTCTAAACGGGGTCGGGTCCTATGACTGCGAAACAACATCCAGATTTGTGTCCTTTTGAAACATATGACTCAACAAGGAGTCTGTTGGTGACATCAGATTTGGCCCCCTCCCCTTTCCCGACTCCGCACAGGAGTGGCTGACGGGTCGCGAGGCTGGAGCGCGCTTCAACGCGTCTCGCTGCCCACAGCACATGTTCGCTCCAACAGATGCGCCGGACACACGAGGAGCCGGGTCAACGGGTTGTGCTGTGGGCCAGTTCCAACGGTGTCCAAACGTGCAATGAGACGCGACGTGGAAATGAGCTGCTTGGTCAAAAAGGAGGCAGCGCACGGAGGACAGGGCAACGGCACGCACAAAAGTTCACAAGTCAGGAAGGAGTGTCTCCAAGGTCTGAGTGATCCAGGTGTTTCGCGTCTCGCCACGAGGCCTCGCCACGCCGTCCCGAGTTCTCACAGGGCGAAAAATGGGCAACGACCACGGCGTGACCCGCGACCCCGGGTGACGTGAAGAGAAAAGCCTGTCACGCCAACGTGACGTGTTGGCGGCGTGCGTCTGACGCCGTCAGATTAGCGGGTCACAGCAGGCGGCGACCGAGGCCGGGAGGGGAGAACGGAGCACCCGCGACCCCCAACTACCTTCTCTCTCGTTTCGTTTGTGACAGCAAACACATTTTCCCAAACTTGACCCCAATCAAAATTCAGATGGACATTTTCTAGGAGAACAGCAAAAGTCAAATTCGTTCGTGGTAAAATAATTCGCGTGTCTTAGAAAAACGTGATTTTCCAGAATGTGTGTTGCCTTGTACGACGGTCCAACTTAGTGAATCGAGCCAGCACAACACACCCTCTCTCGCGTGCCCGGCCGACTCTGAGCGCGAACAGCTGTGGGGCGCGAACGCGGAGGGAGTCTGCTTCTGATCACGGCAGGTCAGCGTACAAATTGGATCCCCTTCACCCTCCAATTACATTTCACCTGTTGTGCGTTACAGGCGCCACATCCCACCTCGGCGGATCCAGGGACAGCAGAGGCAGAGGCCCGACAAAATTGAACCCTGGATGAAAACAGAGAAACTCACCATGGACACTCGAAAAGACACGTTCGACTTTGCAGCCGAACGTGAGAAACTTTTTGTCATCGTAGACTTCAAAAGCAGCCTCCCACCTGGCGCAGGTAGATTGTACCCTTCAGTTCAGTGCATCTGGATCCGACAGAGAAGTTGTGGGTCAGATGGGCACATGTGGTTCGCGTAAAACTGGCGCCAAGATGTGATCCACCAAAACTGACCACGCAACGCTTCCGTGCCCGCGCGCCCGGAGCGAGTGGCCTTCGCGGATCCCGAAACATCTTCGGAGCGGAAAAATGCATCGAGCAACACGTGGATCAGTTCCACCTGAGATCGCACAGTCCCATTCCTCGAATTGCTGCAGACATCAGTCAGGCAGAAATATGCATGTCGCTCCGAAAACGTGGACTCTTTCGTTTCTCCCACAGATGATACCAAATGTGTTTTGTTGAGAGACGTTGTGCATTTTGCGCACAAACGTTGTTCAACAGGTGTCTTTAGTTTCAATTATTGTGACTCAAATGACCTCCATAAAAGGTCGTCGTTGGTATTTTTACCTGTAAACGAAACGAACATTGTGCAAAAAGGTTGCGCAATAAAAGTTGAGCCATTTCGCAAAGCTGTGCAACGAAACAGCGAAGGAAGCTGCGCGTACTGTTGTGTACGGCGGTCGGGTGTGCGGTGTGCGCGGTGTGTGTGTGTGTACCCAGGTGCAGCGCTGTCAGACAGGCGCCGCGGCGAAATGAATGCCAGACCCGACCAACCACAGTGTAAACCAGGCGCCGGAGCCGGATCCAGGGAAATAGCGCTGCAGGAACCGACCCCGCAGCAGGATCCAGCGCAACAAAAGGAGAAGAACACGGTGACCTGACTCGTTACTTATGGCACACAGCACCCACACAAAAGATCAACAAGGGAGTGTCAAATGCATCACATCATTCAGTGTGATCCACTGAAAGGAAAAACAAGTTCTCATCCCATTTGCCACAGAAAACCTGCAGAAGTTTTCCCATTGGCGCTCAGATACAGACATCTCTTGTCTGTCATTCAGCGGATAAGCAGACACTTCATTTCCTGCTTTCAGCTCATTGATGCGTCTTCCTCCCACACAGAAGAAAACGGCATCTCGGCTCCGCTCCTCAGCGTCGGGAACAATCGCACATTCCGATGCGCCTGAGCCGAGTGGTGGGCAGGCTGGCTTACCGCAGGTGCGAGTTCTTGTGGATCCCATCTCCAAAACACACAGTGGGATGGAAAACAGCTGCGGCGGCGCAGCGGAGGCCTCGCCACCGCTCAACCCCACTCAAACAACATTGACCGACCGATCATCAGTCCAGCTTCAACAGGCCAAAAGTTTGTTGAAAGTTCGTTGAACACAAGGATCTGGGATTGATTTGTTGCATTCGAATGACGGCACAGCGAAAAGATGATCAAGCCGTCCCATTTTGCTGCAGGAGAAACACAAATTCTTTGTCTTTTGCAAGCTGCGATAGAAAACGCGAAGTTCGCAACAGATGTCTGAGAAATGTTGTTTGGGGAAGAAAAAAGCCTTACGTAACAGATGTTTCGTGAGTTGCATCTGAGTCGAGGTGAGGAGCGAAGTGAGTACCACACACCTTGACGGGTTTATGATGTTGTGCTGCTGTTGGACGAGTGAAAGACAGTACGCACTGTGAGCATTTCTTACTGCAAAGTACTTTCGTCTGCTCTTTCAGAAGAGTCTGAAGGAAGACGTTCATCCAGCAACCCGTCTGTCAACGTTTGTTCACGCCGCCTCATGTACACCAACACACCCAGTTGCAGTTTGTTGGTAGATTCCTGCACAATTCGAGATGCACCGTCTTGATAAGTTGCGGGACATTGAGTGCCAAAGCCTTTTCTGTTGAGAAAAGCTTCTGGTGGCAGGGGACGTTTTCCACGCACAGAGACGGTGAGAGGGAGTGGTCTCCGGTCGTCAGTCAGCAGCAGACCTCAACATGAGAAGCTGCCGCCGAAACGGAGCTCAGCGCAGCCGCAGGTTTGACAGCGCGGACAGGTGCGAAAGATCAAAGAAACGTGCCGCCGTCAGGTAAAGCAGAAACTTCGCTCTATCTCCCGCAACGCTTCAGCTGAGCAGCAACGCAGTGGAGCCAGGAGCCGTTTCACCTCAGACACGTTCGTGAACCGATCTGCAGCTGTCTGTCCAGATCCGAGGCACGGATCTCAACGTTTGGTAGATTCAGGGACAGAAGAGTCCAAATTTATAAATAGGCATGCCAAGATTGAGGTGTCATTCAGAATACTTTGCCATCAGTTGATAAAATGTCTGTGACACACTGGCACACACAGGGAGCCAACACAAGAGCCATGTACGGAGGCAACTGATGACACTGTGAATCGCGACTTGTCCGACCGAGGGGCACCACCTGCATTGCGAATGTTCAGTCTGCATGACAAAGGATTCTGTCACAGTGAAGGGAGTGGCCTTCAATGAAAAGAACAGTACTGGACTGGAATTTGCTGTGATCAAAATTGCAACATGAATTGCACAAGGTCATTTTGACAGCCTTGTTTCCGTCAGTAAAACAAAAGCCTTGAACAGAACGTGGACATTCCTGACAGCTGCTCCTCAGATTTGCATAAAATCATCCGCGGCTTCCCAACTCGCACTCTCGTCTGAGGTGTTTTCATTCCAAACTCTGAACTACAACTTCAGCGTCGCGCCGCGTCAGCCAAGTACACCTAGAAAAAACTCGAGTACTTATGTATTGATCTGCAACAGAAAAAGTATCCGGTAGAAAACAATGCAGATCAATGGATGCAGGCGCGAAGTAAAAAGCTCCGTTGTCAAAGCAGACCAGATGAGGCACGTCAGCTGACGAAGCAGACAGAGAGGCAGGCAAAAGTGTTTCTTGTGCGCAAGCAAAAATGCGTAGCAAAAAAGGAAGCGAAAAAAGACAATGAAGGTGTCTGCAGCTTCAGAAATCGTGCGTAGTTTGAACGTTGTTTCGCAACAGCATCCAAGGAAATGACGTCCAAACTTGTTTTGACAACAATGAAGTTTTTAGAAGGCTGCAGCTGTCGCGCGCAGATGTGCCGAACGTTGCGCTGTGAAAATGCTCCTGAGTGAAAAGCACAAAAAGCGCCATTTTTCGTTCTTCCTGCTCGTGTCTTCTCATAGACACTGTAAAGTGCTGTGAATAAAATATGCGACAGTTGCAGCGAATTGAGAGTGGTTCTGCTTCATGCACCTGCAGCTCAAGAAGTTGCTATCACCTTGAAAGACTTTGGTAAGAGGATGAAAACCATGCAGGTGTCCGAAAGACGAAGGGTTCAGGTCGGAAAGACAAAAGCGGCTGAACGCATTTTGAGAACCTTGGAAGCACAACACGAACGCTTCTCACAGCCCTTCCAGGCTGCAACTGCGCCTCTGCAAAATGGAGTGAATCCTCAGGACCGTGACCAGGCACGCCTTCTTTCTTTGTCGCAGTGTCCGAAACTCAGCTGTTCAAAGTTACCCTCATCGACCAAATCCTAGAAACTGTCGATCCACTTTGCACAGCAAAGTATGTTGAACCCATTTGGTCCAAGCGAACGCAAGAGCATCACGAAAACAGGCCACACAACTGCGACAAGTTCGCCATTTCAATGGCAGTTTTCACGATCTGTTTGATGGGACTACCCAGAGAGAGGAGAGGGAGCGGCCCGCATCGTGTGTAACGAAGGATGAACAGTGTTGATGAGGGCTCATTCTCTCGCCATTATCTCCTCCCTCATCACAGCTCATTAACCTGCTGGTCACCGCTGGCGCCGGGCAAGTGGTCAAGTGGACGGTGTTGTCTCCGGGAGCGCCATCGCGCCCTGGGGACACAGGGTCAGCGGAAACCAGATTTGTGCCTCAACTACCATTTGAGTTGCTCTTGCCAGTTCCTTTGCAGTCTGTTTGTTCATTTTGACCATGCAGAATTTGTCTGCTCTTGCCTGTCGGCAGAATTGCCACTGACTGTCAACAGATCGTACTCGTTTTCGCAGAGAGATCCATTCCAAATACCCAGCATTTTTACCAGCACGAGAGCTTGAATGCTTTGCAAGTGAGTATCGTCACTTCGATTCACGTGTGACCACAACACGAGCACTTGCTTGGTACTCACCGCACTGTATACGCACACACTTGCACGATCGAATCTGTCGTCAACAAACTTCAAAGGTTCAGTGGCCCCTGCGGCGTGGAAGGAAGCGTGCGCTCAAGTGTCCATCATGAGCCCGTATCGTCGTAATTACTGCACCAAATAGGCCGCTCGTTTGTCGAGTGTTTGACCCTGTCTGTTTGCACTGTAAAATCGCGATAGTCTCTCTCAAAACAGTTTCCGTTCCTGGCAAAACGTGAAACGAAACTCGATTTTATCTTCAAGACAAAACTGATGTTTCGACTTGCTGAAATGATGGCGCTGTCGCCAGAAACGGACATCTTGATTTTGTGGGGAAGTTTCCGGGATCGATCTTCTTTTCTGTCCCACTGAAAAATTGCTTTGCTTGTGCGATCACACCCCGCATTTTCAAGGGACCACACATGGAACATTGTATTTTTGTAACAAATTCTGCACGCAGGCGACAGAAAGCTGGTCATAGATATGTGTGACAAGTACGGGTATGTTTTACATACTGGTATTCATTTTCATGCAGCCTCTTTCTGTTTATGCTGGTACACTTATGCGCGTAATTATTTGAAGATGACACATCATGCACGCCAGCAGTTTAGAGGTTCATTTTTGGTTGCAACTTTCGGGATCGTTGTTGTCGACAAAAACCAACAAAAACAGGTCGAGGAAACATTGCAAACGCTGACCCCGAAGAAGACGTGTTGGTTCGACTTCAGAGTGTCGTCCACCCACGTCTGGGTGCATGCAAAACTTTCAAACTTCCTGTCTGTGTTTGCAATGCACAATCGTACACCGGGAGTGATCGTGGAAGAACCACAACCGTGCACACTGTGGTTCCCGAGGACAGTACCCCTCGGGGGCGAAGAGGAAGTGCAAACAATTTGCGGGGCACCACAGTTTTTCGATGATGGTCATTGCCGTCCGCGGTGTGGGCGGTCAGGTTGCGGGTGCATTCATCGCCCAATCATCGCACACAGCTGGAGTTCTCACCCGCGGTTTCACACCTCCTCTCAAACGCATTTTTGAGATTTCTCACTTTGGTGCAAGCTGCATTTGGTGCAAGTCCAAGGTACAAGCTTGCGAAATTTTCAATCTTTGAACCAGAGAGAAAGCAGGTCGTGTTAGCTTGAATTGCAAAAGAGACTCTTTTTTCCAAAGGGAGACATCAAGATTTTTTGGTGGATAAGCATTTTACTTCCTCTAAAACACTGGCTGCCCGTATGAACAACTCGAATCACCTGTTTCACTTGTCAATAACACCAACTGTGCCAAGTCAATGGGAACAAAGAGAAATTGTTCACATCCGCTCAGAAGCAGCCGTCACAGCTGCGAAACGAGCCCGTCTTGTGAAACAACCAGCTTCAGTTTTGCAGGTCATGGAATTCGAAAAGTTTTCAGCAGTTTACTGAAGTTCTTGGTGGGGCCCAAAAAAAGAACGCGCGGTTGCACGAGTGTTCTCAGGTCTTGGCGCATAACAACAGCCTCTCCTGGCCCTTTTTCATTCACCCAGTGATTCTGCAAATAACTTTCTGCAATCAAAAACGAACCACAGGTCAGCGTCAGCGTTTAGCCCTCACTGTGCATTGTAAATTAAAACACCTGTGACACCAATAATGGCATAACTTGCAAGCACACGTGTTCCCAGATCAATAGCGATACACTCGCTCACTCTCCAACTCACAATATTGGAAAATATACCGCAAGGTTTTCATATCTGAAAGTCAGACAGCTTTCAAAGAACAGCTGCACAGCACCTGGCGCGTTTTCTCTTCAAAAGGAAAAAGCGCCGTGTGCGGAACGCTGAATTCGAAATGAAGAGCCGTCTGCTGTTGGACCTGGCTTGGGAAAGGCCGGACCCACAAAAAAGATTTTCTGTGTTTCTGTCGTCGTCAAGAAGCACATCTTTCTTCCTTAAAACGAGGGCTTTCCTTCTGAGGCCAGGGACACAGGCAGCTTTCACAGGGAGTGCACCGACCATCCGTTGATGAAAGGACATCATTGAGATTCCACCACCATCAACATATCTGTTTCACTTTTGAACATTCACAAGCAAGTGGACACAAAACCTTGAAATTCATGCGTCGTTGCTCCTCTCGCACAATTGGCTTCTTGACGTTTCAGCGCTTCGGGATCACTTTTTCCGCTACGTACCACGAGACAGGAGTCTTCTGCGCAGGAGACTCTCGAGACTGAGTCTGTGCCCGCTGTGCCCAGCGTGTCCACCGCCGTGCTGCCCGCTGTCCACGCCTCGTCTCCATCGACCCCATTCATCTCCCTCCCACTGCAGCGCGTGCCCTCTGCTGATCGTCTCGTGGCGCCCTCGCGTGGCTTGCTGCGTCTCCGCCGGGACCTGCGCGCCTCGTCGCATCAATGGAGCTCCGCACGTCGGGATTTTGAAGACACCAGCATCGGCGCGAATTGCCGGTTCCATTCCGGTGCAGCTGAAGCCACTGGTTCCTGTCTCAGGCTGCATCGGGTCGTCAGATCGAACCCGCGTCCAGGCATGTGTATCTCTCGATTGACCCCATCCCAGCATTTTCCAAATCAAAGAAAGGTCTACGCACTCTGACGCAAATACTATTTTGTTATATTGAACTGCAGTCCCGTCAGTGTCTCTTGCATTTTCCCACAAGAAAATTGCGGAACGTGCACCGATGGTCACCACCCGATAACGCACGATTACGTGACGCTGTCGGCACAGGCCATCGGGCCTGCAGGGCTTCCCACGCACTGATGTCATCACAGACCAGGTGCGCACTGAATGCGTGTTGCGTTACATCTCTATTATGATGGCGCAGGGGTACAACGCTCAACGCACGAATTGGTCTCACAGGTATTGTCACTTTTCAGTGAACATAATATGTGCATTTTCGCAAAACCATAATTCTTAGATCTATTCTCCTCGCAACAGGAAATCGCCCGTTGCGTAAACACACTGGTACGAAAGACATTTCTGTGGTGAAACAATGCAGAGTCCGAACCTGACCACAAAGACGAAAACCAAACGAGCAGAAAGGAGACACTTGGCTCTCTCCTGGAGCTTCTCAATCAGCAGGCCTGTTTCACTTCCAGGATTTTAGTCTCAGACCTCTCTGTCTGGCATTCAACAGTCAACGCCGACCAACAGCTCGCAGGGTACCATCGCAAGGCTATTGATTTTCATTTTCACAATCGATCGGTCATCAATAAAATCCATTGATCTGTCCGCCCAAGTTGTCAGAATCTCAAGTTCAACAGGATAAAACCTTTCACGATGAACTTTGACACGGGTCCAACGTTGATTTTTTTCCATGAAAACTTTATCTCCTACAATCAACGCTCCCCTTTATGTCAAACCACGTCTTCAAAGCCACCACAGGGCGCGAAAAGGGAGCAAAACTGCTGAGACTGATTTTCACGGATTTACGCCTCTGAAAGAAACTTCTGCAGCGTTGTTCATTCAACGACATTGTACTCACTTGTCAGATCCTTGAGGCAGATCATTGATGAGGGGATGGAATCCTCAGCGTCCAACGCACGAGTCAAGAATCAGATCATCCGCAGGTCAAGTCTTCTCCACTTCACGAGTCCCTCCCAGTGCGGTGTCGGTGATCAGTCAGTGATCGTTATTCGTGCACACCAGGCAGGTACAAGGTGCTGTTTTCAGGAGAATACGGGAAAGAACGTTCAAACACACACAATCAGTGTTTTGGCCAGACAGTTGACCAAGATTGTCAGTTCCAGTGGCTCCAATGCTTTGAATCGAGCTGGTGTGGAAAATCTATCCAGGGTCGTGGAACTTGTGCGCTCATACGAGTGTCTCAAGCACCAGTCCAGCCTGAATCGGTTTTTATGTCCAATGTGTGTTGCGCAGCGAATCAACAAGACCTTGACAGTCAAGGATCCTCGTCAACAAAACACTTGACTGGAATATCCCACGACGACATTCACTTCCAACACTCCCTGCAATTTGCGATTTCCTTTCCAAAACAGACGGATTCCTCCACGACGCAGTCCACGGATGTGAGGAAGAAGCCCTGAAGACAACAGATGGAGAATAGAGTGTGCAGCGCGCAGCTGTTGGCTCGTCAGCTGGTGAGCACACACTGAGCGCCGAGGCGCCGCATCTGGGTTTTGTACATTGAACAGAGCTGTGAAGCTGCACCGACCGTCCGCACAGCGCTGCCGACGCGCGGCGGATCCAGCGCGACGTGCAACCAAACACCACGGTCAAATCTGGGACAAATGAAAGGTAAGGAGTGGACCCATAAATTAGTCCACGGGAGGGAACCAGTTTTGCTATGGACAACACAACACGTCTCTTTTCTTTCTATTTTTTTGGTGGGGGGGGGAGCTCGATCCCCTATGAACAGCAAAAATGTGAACATCCTGCGGGTTCATCTTGGACTCTCAAACAACGAGAGAGATCGGGATCTTGAAATTTAATGCCGTCATTGTTGAGCAATTTCCCTGAAACCCAACCCGGTTTGGTCTGCAAAAATCCTTTCTGACAGCTGGAAATGCAATTGATGCGCAACTGTAAATATTCCTCGCGGCTAGCAGCGGAAAGTGCGCATCGTGTCCCATATGGAGGAATGATTGTGCAAACTGTAATTAGATCAGCTCTGCTGTAAAATGATTAAATCCGGCACAGCTGGGTTCAGGGCCGCGCTGCTGCAGACAGTTGTCGCTTCGGAGACGCCAACTTGACAACATTGTGGACGAGGTCAATGCAAAGATCGCCATTTGTGCTCTTTCTACGCTGACTGCAGCATTGGGAATCTTCACACGATTGCGCGTGCTGCAACCTGCAACTCACTGCAATGAGTCAGTAGATAAGCAACAGACCCGGTCGCGACAAGAAACGAAGTTCTACCACGCTGCCGTCACACAGCCTCTAGTATGTGACCTCATTGTGGTAGAAGTGAGTTCACCCACTGCAAAAAAGGTTCCTGTTCAATCATACAACTCTTTTCTCGA
>JAAUXT010016437.1_pt1 | contig 45238 bp, 42 predicted proteins | sample 7278171 | NCBI WGS metagenome assembly JAAUXT01 (sample SAMN14350112, study PRJNA611818) | marine sediment metagenome | isolation source: surface marine sediment (1.8m) | place: French Polynesia: Moorea | collected 2018-08
AAAGTGAAGATGAGTAACCAAGGCTCACACTGCCAAAATTTGGTCGCTCTGCAATAAACCGATCCGGAGATATCGGGTTGGATCGGTCAAATAAAAAGCGAACCTCGTATGGGTAAAACAGTGCAAAGTGAGCACTTTGGTTTGTGCTCTGACATCGTCCTTGTGAGCAGGACTCCGTCACGGTCAGGAGGAGAGTGTCTCCAGTTGCACATCACATAGTCACCTCCTTGGTGGACACCGGATGGGTTCTGCGACACCTGGCCCACGAAAAGTAATCCACCTGACGCACATTTTACACTTCAGAAGAGAAAACAAAAACTTGTTCTGTGAGTCAAACTTGTCGGAGCCAACCCCCGACCTGAACCTGCTGAAGCCATGTTGTAAACCTCCCAAGGGTAGTTTCGTTTCACCTGCTCCTGACCCAACAGGAACGATCGTCACAACAACTGCAGAATATCTGCAGCGCAGCTTCTTGTTTTGAAACAGCAGTTCACTGCGTATTCAGAAGACTGAGACTCGCGGATTACACGACGCCACACACGGCGGTGTATCCACTGTGTAAGGTTATGGGCCAGGGAGGACGAGAGGAAGGCTTTGCCTTCGTGTGATGGCATGCGGTAATGCTGGATGTTTTGTGAGCCTGCAGATAGGCCTGTTGACATGTTATTGCCGATTTATCTGCAGGTAAAATGAGTGGGGCCATTTGGAGGACTGGGCAATGATTGTGGTGCTGGTAATCAGGGGTCTTGTGGTGGGATTTCATCGTCACACGTTTGGACTGGGAAAGGAGGACGACTCCTCCTTTTTATGGGTTTGTGTGCAAACATGAAAACACCAAGAAGAGTTCATTGGGCAGTCGGGACTGAGCAACGCACTGTGAGGCGCACCAGTCGATTCCTCAGCCCAGTGATTTCAACGCGACTGAGGAGGTCCGTTGATGCCCTGAACAAGGCCACGGTGATGTTGATGCCCACGTGAGGCAAAATGATCCCGGTGTACACACAGACAACTGTCTGGGTTCTTTGCCGTGCATATTCAAGCAGGCTCAACCAGATCCTCACTGGTTGTGGTGAAGGGAAAATGTGATAACCGTGCATCAAAGTGTACAGAGCATTTCACATCGCCAGTTGACACAGGCAGTTGGTAACCGTGCGAATAGAAAATGCAACATGATATCAGAGAATTTGCTGTCAAATTGTGCAATAATTGTCAATTTTAGCGTTTCTTTGAATGCAACTATCACACTTTGATTGCCAACAGATACTCTTCTGTGAAAGTACGTAAAAGTGCATTGCTTCAGCTCTCTGACGGAAAATTAATGTTTCCATCTTCACAACGGAAGCCATCCTTCTCTCATCTTTTTAAGCCTTTCAAAATCCATATTTTTGCATCGGAAAAAACGCATTTGGATTGAGTTAATTAAAGTGCTGTTCCTTTGATCTGGCTCCCCATTCCAGGCCTCGCACGCTCTGAAAACGTTCGCTCTGGCTGTGGCTGCAAATTGTCTCTTGTCTCTTTCAATGTTTCGCAAAACAATTTCAATTCGCGGGCCTTCTTAGGCTTGAAAGGCTGGGAGTTGAGTTTGATTTTCCTCACCAAGTCGCCAGCCGAACAGCACAGAACATTTCTCGAAAGTTTTCCTGCTGAACGCTGCCAAAGGTGTGCCAAGAGGAAACATGTTTGAGGGTGTGCACATGAGAAATCCGGTTTTTGTGGATGTGGTGTGTTTTCAAGCAGCAGAACTCGCTTTGGCGAAAAGAGAAGAATATTTTTCACGTGAAAGGAAATGTGGATATCAACCACATTTCCTGTCGGAGAGTTTTTAAACTCAGCAGCAAATTTCATTTCATTGTTCATTCAGCTGTGAATCTTTATGTTCTGTTCAAAGTATACGAACCTCCCTGTTTCGAGGAATTTCAACGAAATCAAGTCAAGACTGTCCAGACACTGTCTCGGTTTCCTGTGTTCCTGTTGGTTACCAACTCACCATCCACCAAGCACCGACTGAACTACAAATCTGAATGCAATGGCTTTCGAGTGCTCGTACGTCTTTGACTCTTGCAAAAACGTCTGCAGACAACATCTGAGAACACCTATCGATGTTCTTGTGGCAGTATGGCAAGTTCATCAGGCGACCAGACACCAATCACCAAGGCTGGAACCTTGAGCATAACAGTCGTCTCGCCTTCACCTTTGTGCACGAATCTGTGCAATCTAGCATGGACCTTCTCCACCTGGAGCCTATGTGATCACTTTGAGCAGGCGTTATTCAGCGCTTGTTGCAGGGAAAATTGAAATGAGTCAATCTGGACTGATGCAAGTCCCATTGACCCAGCTCTGCTTGGACATTGCAGGGGAAAACAAATATGTTCATCGTTGATGTGTACACGAGTTCATGCTTCTGTTGCTGACGATGTGTTTTTGTGTCGTTTCAGGTTCTGTCGTGACTGCATCACAAAGGCACAAAACTTCTGCCTACACAGACAACTTTACACCACAAAAAGTTGTCTGCCGATGCTGCCAAAGATCCATTCAATGAATTCCGTTTGAAACCTGGAACCAGGTCAACGCTGCTGATCCGCACCTGAAGCCTGGACCTGGCACTGCAGGAGACCTGGCGTCTGCGTCTGGGCACCCCTTCCCTGTCTGACCTCACAGAAACAGCAAATCACGCAACAGCTCCTGCAAGGACAAAGAAACAAAGGATTGACTTGGAAAAACTTACAATCAAACGCATTTCATGCAGTTTCTTTTGGATAAAAATCCACGTGGTGACAGCAAAACATTCACTTGTCTTGTGCTGCAGATGCACGTGACTTGGTTTTTGGTGAAGCGTTTATCAGAGTTATCCCTGATTCTCTGACAATGACACTGTCAACCAAAGCTCAGGAGCCAGGTGCAAAACACTGAGGACTCATAAAACCGACTCGAAGACGACCACAGCCTCTTCAAAATGGATATACGATCCAACGAGCGGGCACGGACTTCCGTCACTTTGGACCGCGCACTTGACTGGAGCAGAGTGGCGCTCACCTTGATGGCTCTCGTCGCTGGAATAGCAGCTGTGGGAGGTGAGCTCCAGCTAATGTTCGGCAAACTCTATCTTTCACGGCCAAAAAGATGAGGGCAAATCAAACATTCGCAGTTTCAAGTACAGTTTTGGAGTTTATGCGCTCAATCATGAGGAGAGCCAAGTCTGCGAAAGAAAAACATTCTGTCAACCAACCAGTAGATTCCTGTGACAAAAGTTACAAATCATTCAATGCCTTTGCTTTGGGGCGCTTTGCGACGATTTCTGGAGTGTCCAAGGGCCTGCAAGGCAACTCGAAGACATTCACATCCGATGTTAACTGTACCATTGTGTTTCGAATGTTTCCACCGATTTTTTGTTTGAATTGGTTGAAATCGGTCAGTTCAACATTGTGTCCAGTTTCTGCTTCTCGTCAAAGTCGTTCGAGAGCAGCTGAACACTAAGTTTTCCAGGTGTGACACCAACAATGCCCACACACCTGTTCTGGTTGGTGCAACCCTGTCGAAGCTTTGCTCACACAGTGGAGTAACGAGGACAAAGGGACAAAATCAAAAGTTTGGGTGTGTCTCAAAAAGTGAAGAACTCACAAAAGAGTCTGATGCAGAACATTGACAGAGCGTTCCAGATCTTCATTTGTGTTTTCTAAAGCACCTTGGATCTTCCAAGCAGCAAATTTGCGAGCAAATTTCAAATCGGAAGACAACTGAAAAATTGGCTGCTTTGCCCTGGCTCATTCACTGTTTCTGGGGAGTTGTTGAGTGCTAATTGTGCCAATCTGGAGCTGCCTGAACCGTGTCACTCTGTCGTTCTTGCCACAAGAAAGCGTCTGTGCTTCAGTTCAGACAAGTGAACTGTGTAAATCCCACTTCAGCGGTTCTGGAATTCGAGAAAGGGTTCGCTGAAATGCAAAAGTAATGTCAAAAATCCTGATTCAGAGTTCAGTCGTAACCATTCCAGTTTTGTTCCGCACAAAAAATTGTTCCAAAGCATTGTCTCAGCGCATTGCTCAGCTCAAAACGTCAAAACGTTGACCACCGTCACGACTGCAGTGGAAAGTCACGCAGCATCAGTCGATACCGAGACAGCTTCAAATGTTGGTTTGTTTGTTGTTTGGGGGTTTTTTTTGGGGGGGGGTGTCGGTGGCAACCAGCGGTCCAGGTCCTCCTGAAAGCGCTTTGAAACTCGCGTTTTGACCTAAATTCGTTTGCATATTTGTATTTTACTCTGAAAACGATCTTTGCGTGTATCCTTCGATGCCTGTGGTGCCATTCACTTTTCTGTCCTTCTCTTCTTCAGATGTACAGAAGTTTTGTCAGAACGAGGCTTTTGAGGCGAAGTGCGCCCAGAACGAGGTGATCATCATGGAGTCGGCGCTGTACGGGCGCATGCGGCTCGGGCGCTGCGTCACCACCGACTTCGGCTTCGTCGGCTGCTACACAAACGTTCTCGAAGTACGTCACGGATCTAGGCTCGCACGAAGTCACCCACCCAGGCGTACAAGCACCAATTTTCCCAAACGACAAAAATTGCCTTGAATCAAAAAGAAGAGAATCTCCTTTGAGGAAACTGTTTTCTCTTTGGGTGAAACGACCAGGAACTCTAATGGGGCGCTCTTTCCACAATTTCGCTCTGTATGTACCAGAACAGACGAAGCTGCAAGAATAGCTCGGAGCCAAAAACTACTGAAGATCCAATTGGCAACTGGCTGTGCATTTCGTAAATTTCAGACAAATCATACAACCGTTTTCGCATTCAGTTCACGTGTCGCCCGAAACAACGTTGCACTTGTTCACTGTTATCCAAGAACAAAGGGAGACCAAGCACGACCAACTTCAAGTACAAGTTTTCAATGGAAGCGCCCCGCTGTGATAATGAAATATGAATGTTTCCATCACACCAATTATGTCAGCTGCTCGTTAATGGAGTAATTTAATACAGGGGGCATGTCAGTGTTGTGGCCTGGGCGCTCTGTCAAATCTTGCGTGCCTGGTGGAGAGTGTTTGTTCACTGTGCGCGGTGCTTTGCTCAGATTTGCGAACCACGCCCAAATCTCAATTTTCTAAAAATTGTTCTGTGGGGGAATACAAGAGTGTGTGTCATGTCGATGCCTGTAAAACAATGCGACTGATGTCATTGTGCCGCGAAGCATCATGAAGTTAGCAAAAAATAGGTGTCTGTGTGAAAAGGCAAAAAAACCCATCAATGATGAAAGGAAAGCGCACGCGAACAAAAATGTCAAAAGGTGCCCGTGCTTTTTCCTCCGTCTCCCCCGGCCTGTCTGGGTCGTGTCCCCGTTCTCACAGCTTCTGTGCTGACGCAGATCGCGGAGGGCCGGTGCTCCGGGCGGCAGCAGTGCAGTATCGCGGTGCCCGACGTGCAGTTCGACGAGACGCGACCCTGCAACTCCGACCTCAAGTCCTACCTTGAGGTCCGCTACCACTGCCTTCCAGGTCGGTGGACGTGGGTGTATGTGCGCATGTGGGCGTCTTGTGACGGAGAAAATGTGCCCAAGAGGGTCTTGGGAGAAGTGAGGCAGAACTGGTGTGTTTGAGGGAAATTTGAAATTTGAAGCAAAGAAACTGTCATCTTGTGTGTGTGTGTGTGTGTGTGTGTGTGTTCAGAGACTAAGTTGCACGATTCTAAAAAAAGAAAAGAAAAGAAAAAGTCAGGAAAAGAAAGTTACATGTGCGGGTTCGCCGGACGGTTCCGAACATCTTCAGGTTGGAAAATCTCACTGTGACAATCGAGATCACACCAGCACGACTTCGACTTTCATGGAGACTTTCAGCAAATCAGTCGGCTCCTTTTCTTTTGTGGCTGATTGACGTGGACCGGACGTTTGCTCCGTGGAAAACTCAGAACACATCCGTAAAACGTTCGCTCTTTCCTGCGTGTCTCCTCCTCCCTTTCTTTTTATGGAGAGTGCTTGTGTACTCGTACTTGTGCTTCTGTTCCTGGGAAAAGGTGAACCAATGCCTGCAGTCTGACTAGCTCTGCACATTCCAGTGATCGCGACGCCGCAGCACAACTGTCAGATCTCGCCGCACCCGCTGACGCTGGACCACACGCAGGGCTACCTGTCATCGCACGTCGCGGCGCGCACCATGTGCGGGTCGGCGCACTCGCCGTGGGTCGTGACGGGGAAGCCCGGGCAGCGCATCAACCTTACGCTCTACGACTTCTCGACGCAGGGCAGCGCCGCCCAGGAGGCGGGCGCCGTCACTTGCCAGAAATACGCCACCGTCTCAGGTGAGAAATACCCGTAAAAATGGGGCTCATGCTCCTCCTTTATTAGCAAACGACTGGGCATGATTTAACCCGCCAATGATGTTTCTGGGCTTCGAACCAACTCATCTCATTCTCCAAAAGCTTCACTATTTATGTGGCTCCGTGGAAACTCGGAAACTGGGAACATGTGACAAACGCCCACTTTTCCCTGTTTGGCTCCTCCTCTTTTTCCTTTGTAGAGAGAACAACATTTTCTTTTGCCAGAAGCTAATGGTGTGTTCTCGTTTTTGCGTGACGTACTTACCCCTAAAATCCATCACGCCCATAATTTTCCCACTGTTTTACACACCTGATGCTGTATCACACAGATGTGTGCACCGTGGATACCGTCCGCTTTTCATTCGGTGTCGAGTTGTACTGAGTGACATCCAACATTCATCTGCCTTGTTATTTGCTTTTAATTGCATCGTTTGCTTTTGTGAAAGACTTCGAAGTCACTGTTATTTTTCAAAAGGTTCTGAACGTCAATACATAATCCAACTTGAGGGAAGTTGAAAAAGGATTTCAAAAGAAAGCTGCGTGTGACAAAAAGTTCGCGACATTCAGCTCTCTTCTGAAAGGAAGTCCTTTGAAAACGAAGCTCGTACTATTTTCAACAACACAATCGAATCTTTTGTCTTGGAAGTCACTGCAAAAGGGCGTGAAATTTGGAAATGTTCAACAAACACTTGTACACCCTCGTGTGTGTGTGTGTGTGTGTGTGTGTGTGTGTGTGTGTGTGTGTGTGTGTTTTCCCATGTGTGTGCGTTTACGTGTGGTGTGCTGTTGTACCCGCTTCTGGCCGACCTGATTGTGACAAAATCACTTGGGTGGCAACAGAAGATGAATTCGCACGTCTGGGCGTGTAATTTCACGTTCTTCGCTACCTTTCCGTCTCCACCAGACGGCAGCACGGGGCGACACTTGGAGGTGTGCGGCGGGAGGCGCAGGGAGAGCCACGTGTACGTGTCCGAGTCGAGCCGCCTCGAGATCCGCCTCTTCCCCAGGAACAAGTTCAACTTTCTCATCAAGTTCGAGAGTGAGTACAGTAATCTCTTTAGTTGGTTGTGCTCCTTTCTTTTGCGTGGGAAGACGCATTGCCAGAATGAGTTTCACTTAGAACTGGATTGAGGGCTGCACACGAAACGTCAAGCTTTGGCTTTGGCATCATTTGTTGGATCGACTGGTCACAAGATTTCATTCCTGGAATCTCGTGATGATGTAACTTCTCTTGACGATGATCAAGTTGGTCCCATCTTTTTGGTAAGATCTGATCCAGGGGAGAATCCAAAGGGGCCACATATTGGGCCTCGTGACCAAATCCTGCCAAAGCCTTTGTGGTCGCAACAACGATTCACTGTGCGAAGCTGTTTCTGTTGTCCTCATAGAACTTTGAATCGCGTGAGTGTGGAGTATAAAACTGTTTTTGCAGCAATCGGTTGTCCCGACATCAACCAGCCCCCGAACGCCTACATCAAGCGCAACAACAACCAAGTGACAATCGGGTGCCTCACCAGCACCGATAAGGTAAGCACTCGCCCAAGTCCTGCACAAGCAGCGTCAGCAATATGAGCAGGGCTTGTGTCTGGACAACTGCAAGTCTTGATCGAGGCATGGTGGGGATCCCAACCTGCTCTCACTCAATGGAAAGGCCCTTGCAGGCTCAGACCTCCAGCGCTACACGCTGCAAGTGAGCAGTCCTCTAATCAGCAGTGACAAGGAAAACTCAGCCGCTGCATCGCCCGGGCCGCCGGGTCGGTCCCCACCCACACTGCGTGTCTCTCCCTGTCTCCGCGGTGCTGACAACACGAATGCATTCTTCTGTGATGAGCACAAAATTCCAAACACAGCAGCGTGGGGTTTCCGTCTTCATAAGTGCTTTTGAGGATACAGGAGACCTCCAAGCACAACCTTTACTTGTACCAGTCCAGAAACTTTACAAACGAGACCACAAGAGGCAAATTTCTCAGCTGGAACATAAGCAACTAATTTTACCCTACAAAATTTAGTGTGTGTCTTGCACCAAAACACACACACGCGCACGCATGCACGCACGCACGTGAGCGCGCACACATAGGCTTCAGCATAAGCTGCTTGCTGACTCACTCTCCCACCTCTGTTTGGTTTGTCTACGATCTTGTTGTATCCGTTGATCCACAGTGGCACCTGCTGTGCAAAGGAACGGAGTGGTTCGGGGAGGCGGGCAACTGCTCCGCGCGACTGGACGACGACGACCAGGAGCAGTCGACGCAGAGTCTGGTCGTCTTCGGGGACATCTCCTTCCCCGTCGGTCAGTACATGTCATGTCAGTTTTGAAACATCAGTGAGACATATGACAGTGAGGGGCTTCCCAAAATTGGCTGTTGTGGGGTTTTTGGACGTTTTTATGACGTTTTTCAATAAATCTGCCATTTGTATCAGCAAATGGTCCAATGGAATTCGTTCACTTTCAGGAATATCCATATTAATCATTATCCTGGTGGCCTTGGCGATTGGCGGAATAATTCTGGTCTTTGGGCTCTTTCTTCTGAGGAGGTAGGTTTGTCTTGAGATCACCACTTGTGAATAAATGCCGTAAAACGGAAATCTCCACTTCGCAGCACTGTCGGGTGCAGATCTCTGTTGTGTTTTCTCAGGAAGCGGAAGAGGCGGCGGCGGCACCACAAGGACGCGATCCCCATGACGCACGCCGGGATGGTGGAGGCCAAGACGTGCGGGGTGCCCATCAGGCACCACTGCGGCATTCCGTCGGACTACCAGGCCTCCATTCTCAAACACAGCGATCTCAGAGACAATGACTACGCGTACGTCTGGGAGAGCCCTGACCACGCCCTGGGAACCTGCTGTGAGCCCAAGGCAGACACGACAATTCACGCATTACAGCCGGCTGCGCAGAACAAGAGCGTTGTGCACTACTGCGCAGCTCTTCCCAAAGACTCTGCCATCCTACATGACGTACTTACTGCGTCTTTCCCACCACCTAATCAACAACAAGCAGCGCAACCAGGAAGTGGCACACCACTCTCCACGTTTCAAACAACGAAACACTTTTTTGACACAGACCCCGATGTTGTTCCCTCTGCAACTCTCAGTGCAGGTGCCAACATCCAGACCCTTGACAGATTTCACAGGTTCCCTCCCTGTGATGATTGTGAGAGAACTAGACTGGGAGAAAAGGACCCACCAGAGGGGGCTGGTGTGGTAGGATCTCCTGCAGCCACAGTGGCCACGCCCCAATCCACTTCATGTGCAGTGGACGACAACGACATTTCTCCTGACAGCATTTAGTGACGACTGTGTCTGCACACTGCAGGATACTCGTACAGCCTGGAATCTACTATCGTACGTGGTGCAAGTTTGAGTCAAAAAGGAAGGACAACAAATGCGCATCCATTTTATGGGCTGGCTGTAGATTCACATGTGCTGTGTTTTTTCTTTGTTTGTGAACACAAATGAATATTGTGCATTATTTGGTGAAGAGACTGACAAACAAGAAACTGAAGACTCTGCATGGGAAGGAGTGCAAACGTGTCAGAACAGAGCAGATCGGGTGAAAGTCGCGCAACATTCTTGAAGAAAGTGTTGTGCAGTTTGTCTGAGTTGCTTGTACTTGGGCGTCGACTTGGTCGAGACCGAAAGCGAGAAAGGAAGACCGAAAGCATTCAAACATGTGCTGACTTTGGGCAAACGCAGAAGACAGATCAACACGTCACAGAAACTGCGTCGCTGAATTCATACTCGTAGACTCGTTCATGCATCTGGCACAAAGTTCTGCACATCATCCAGGTAACCGGGAGGAGTCCAGGACCAACGATGAATTCGCGGTGGAACTTCTGAGACGTGTGCATGGTTCGTTTTGCGACATCGTGAACAGTGAGTGTGAATAACAGCAACTGGAAACCAATTGCGGTGTGAGTCGCCTTCATTCAGTGACTTGTATTTTGTACACTTTGTGATAAACAAAAGTTGTGCGATGTTGGAAATGTCAACTGCATATGTTTTGGAGACAGAATAAAGAACTTTTGCTTCATAAACAGGACACGGATTGTACTGGACCAGAAGTGGACAGGCATCGAGCTCCCAGTGAGTGATAAACAAAACAAAGAGAGTTTTAAGCACGTTGAGCTCTTTTTGAACTGGAGGCAAACAAAAGGTCTGTTGATCTTCACGATTGCAGGACCTTCCGTTTCCACCACCCCGAAAGAAAAAAACCGGGCGTTTTTCCACACCAGTTGTTCCAGTTGTGCCTACTCGCAGGGTCCCGGGGAATGACATGGCCTGAACAATTTCAAGGATGACCTCATTTGGCTGTTGACCACCGGTTGTTCTCTTGACAAAGGGTGATCCATGCCATGCATGTTGTACAAGGGGTACACTGGTGGAGACCGGGTGGAATCTACTGAACCTCTCTGTTGGTCTTCACATTGTGAGAAGTCAGCGGAGCGAAACCGCAGGGTGAACTCACAGGTGGGGAGACGAAAACTGCGATGCCAATGCATGTCTACTCGTTTTTCATAGAACCTTGCAGAACTTTAATTTGGCTTCTTGAAACAAGTGCGTCAGATGTCAACTCCACAAACTCCACAGGCGTGTGATGCGTCACAGATACTTGTGGCTCACATAACCTGCAGGCAACTCTCGTTGTGCCTGCGTCAGCATTTGCAGATCCACTGACACTCTTTGTCAGAATCGTTATTTTCCTTCAGAAGCATCGCCGTTTGATTGATCTGTTCTGCTGACATTTCGTGAGAGTGAGCCTTCAACACACGTTGACAAATTTTCGCGCAACAGAAGGTACACGAATGGCTGCAACACAGAGGGATGAGAAAAAAGACAAAACTTGTTGGTTGAGACGGGGCAACGCCAGTCTTTTGAAGCAAAGCGGAGAAAGGTTCTGCTTCTTGTGCTGTGAGAAATCGGTGAGGGGCTCGAACCCGAGCCGTCGCGTGAGTTGTTGAAGCATCATGTGGGCGTCAAAGCTGCAAGAAAGTGACACATCGTAGCAAAGCTTGCCTGTCCTTTCTGAATAATTGACGAACAAGGCACAGGGTTGTCTTGTTATTTTTTAGCACAATAGGTATTTGGGCATCGAATCGCCTTGAACGAACCCGCAATCTCTTCCTCCGGTGTGCGTGTGAGTTCGTTGGCCATCACGTTTTCCTGGGGCAAGACGAAATCAACACCGTTGAGGACAGGGAGGTGTATTCCTTTCACAAATTATGTGATTGATATGGCCAAAAAATACTGCCAAAGTGAGGATAAAGTAACCCACAGTTCACACGATTTCGTACGCGTTGTGAAATGCGGACAACTCGGCTGAAGTCGACAAAATTCGACCAGGTTTGCTTTGAAAGAGGCTTGCTCAGGTTATGATGACACAGCAAATTTAGTTCAGAAAGATTGCTTGTTGAGAAAAACAGACTGCAACACTTTTGTCACACAAAAATCAAGCTTGTATCAATCATCAGCTTCTTCTTTTTGCACGTTCCTTATCTGTCGATTCCATTTGTGTATGTGTTGCAAATGTAGCAGAATTAATGCAGCACATATCGACATCCTCCAAATCATCTGCTTCTCCCTGTCATAGCGTGGAGTAGAAAAGCACACCTGGGTGCCTGCTTCATTCACCGAGTTGTACACAGGAAGTACTTTATTGATACAGAGTCTCTTTTGACTGAAAGCCCTGCCGTAAAGCCCACACAGACGCACACGGTTCTTGCCTTGTGTTGCGCAGGGGGATTCCTTTCTGAGATTCACTTTGATGCCCGAATGGCGCAGCTAATCCGGCAGATTCGTATCTTCCTGGATGTCTTTGCGCAATCTGAAGCTTTCTGCTTTCAGAAAGGCAAGACAGGCTGTGTGTACATGAGGGCGTGCACTCTGTAAGAAATACGTTCTTCTTCTTCTTGAATTCGTTTCTGGAACCAAGTTAAGTGGATCAACTCATCCATGCGAAGTGCGAACACTGTTTGCAAAAAGATTCACATTTTGCTGATTTCAAAGACGATTTCAATCACCTCAAAATATTCGTACCACGAATACTGGACAGAGAGACAGACACAAGAAGAGAGAGACATGGCCACGGCCGGGACACACAGAAAAGGGAAATGCTTTCAAAGGGTCGTTGAACTTCTTTCAGGTTGTCTCCGTGTCAGGCGGTGATCCGCAATGAGAGCCACATTCAAACTTGAACTTTTAAATGTCACAAGCTTGTCCCAGGAATCGATGCTTCTTCTCTTTTCGTGCACAAATACTTTGCTGGCAGCTCGAAATCAATCTGCAACTTCGGAAGGAGGAACAGTGCTCGAAGGAAATGGGAAGTTGAGTAAGGTGAACTTGTCTGGTATTGACAGAAAGTCGCATCACAGTCCTTGTTTGTGTGTTTATGTGTGTGTGTGTGTTTGTATGTGTGTCCGTGTGTGTGAGTGTTTTCGTGTTTGTGTCCGTATGTTTTTGTGTGCATGTATGTGTGTTTGTTCTTGTGTGTGTGTGTGTGTGTGTGTGTGTGTGTGTGTGTGTGTGTGTGTGTGTGCAAGTGAAATGTTGGCAACTCTGATGAATCTGTGCTGGGATCTGCCGGGTGTGGCAAGGTTGTCCTTTCCTCGAGTTCAAGTCAAAGAGTCCGACACGCTCTTGTCACAGCTGTCGTTTTCGGTGTTCAGACAGCTTGCAATTCTACGCCTGATAGGCAATGTTCAAGAAGCTTTGAATGCTCACAAGAAAGAGAAAACTCTCCAGCATATGCAAAGCAAGAAGAACCGAGGACCAGGGAAAGATCTACCTTTTCAAGACAACAAAGGCAAGAAGCTTGTGAGCAAAAGCTCCCCAGACCTGGAAAAAAAACTCCGGTCTTTCGCTTCGGGTGACCACAAAAAGGGCTTTGCTGAGCACTGGCGGTGCAACATATGGCGAAATCAGATAATGTTGAGATAGGGCCTCAGTCACGCGAAGTCACAGGCCCAGAAATACGATGAAATGTGCAGAGATTGATCGAAGATAGTTAGTTCGGGGCCTGTGGGTACATCGTATCAGTGAGAGCCAAAGCGGCGAAAGGGAGGGAGGAGAAGTCGAAGGTAACAAAGAAGAAGTCGCCTGTTCTGGAGGAGTTGTTTCACGAAAAATGATCATCTCACATTGCACTGCTGCAACGAAACTTCGTGTTACAAACGTTCCTCGTAGTGTTTAACAACGCTTCTGACCGTTCACAATTCATTTTGGAGCTTTGATGTATGCATCTGATTCTTTCTGTTTGTAAATAATAGATGAACTCATCCAAAGCCTGACGTAGCGTAATAAAGCGTTTGTCCCTGTTGACTCCCCGTTTCAAGCGGGTCCATCTGGATGTTGAGGAAGATTAACTTCCCTTGATACAGAAAGATCTTCAAAGCTTTGTGATACAACAGACAAACGCCATGTGATTTGAGAAGAATCTGTGCGTACAACGAGTGCCTCAAAGTCGAAAAAGTCAACTCCAGAGACTGTTTGGTAAAGGATGAGCCGCATAGATCTTGAGACACACTTTACTTTCCAAACGTTTTCTCAAACAAACGTCTCGAACACTTTTTGCGGTTTGCTGTGGCAAAGGTTCAGAGAGCTGCCATCAGAGACACAGGAACTCAGCCCGAATGAACCCACAGACACGTGTTTTCCGAAAACGCTGAATCCCCTCACGTTCTTTTTGGGATTCACAAAAAAAACTTATGATTTTGAGCTACTCAACTTCGGATCGTTTCAGTTGTTCATTCCATCAGCAGTAACAACATCAGGACTGGCGACGCGGACTGTAATTGTGTGACCGCCGACATCAAACACGCGGCCGCCGCGCCTAATCCGATCTCAGTCCTTATCTCGCCGCTGCAGTCAACTCGCCTTCTCCTTTGCAAATGAAAATTAGCTTCATGCAATTTTCACAACAGCACAGCCCATTAAACAGCTCTGATTGGATGTAAACGCGCATGCAGCTCAGAAGTGCCGTGAAAGAATCATGGCCCAACATGGGTGGACTGCAGAACGCGCGCACACCTTGTTTTCGAGTTCTTTCGTATATCGCTAGAACTTGTTCGTGTAGTGTGTTGTTTGCGCGTTGGTTTGTTCCGTTTCTCTGTCTTAGAGACTGTCTATTAACAAACTGTTTTGGGTGCCATTCAAGTTTGAGTCAGGTACAAGTTATACACTGGTTCCATGGATCCACCCAGCTCACCACCATTTCAAAAAAAGATTTTTTACTGCTAGTTTTGGAGCGGCCGACACAGATGATTTTCAAGGCGATCCATGCCCTGTACGCCATCCGCCTTTGGTCTGCTTGATCATGCTGGCAAGAGGCTAACGTCTCAAAACGTTTCACTCAAAACAGTTTTTCACGAATTGCCGTGCGTTCTTTCCACAATGACACAACTTCAGCAATTTGCTCACATGAACACAACGAAATTGGAGCAAGATCACAGCTGAAGAGACGACACACTTTCAGGAGCCAATGAGCCTCAGGCCCAATGTCCCGAGAAACAGGCTCCTGACTTCCGGTCAATGTTGCCCTGCAGACCTTTGGGAAGACGTCCGGCTGGAAGAGACCATCTGCTAAAAAGCTGACGTTTTCGGCAGATTGTTGAACCCTGACCGAAGACGTTCATTGGATCCGCAATGGAGACCAGAAAGTCTCCTCTTTTGGAACCTGCTGCTTTCAGCAATCGGCACGTGGTTGAGTGATGACGGGTTATCTGCATTATCGCCCCCCATCATGACACACGTGACACTAATTACCGTCACAAATCATACAGATCTTAGAGCTGCGCGCGGCGCTCCTTAACATCAGCACTGTTCCAAAGCTGCTCACTGCGTTAATTTTATCACGTGAATGACTTGGATGCAAGTACAGGGTGCAAGAATCAAAAGCCGCGATTTCCAGGAAATTATTTCAAGTTGATGTAGTGCAGTTTTTATTGCTTCTAGGCGTTGCTGCTTCTGATACAGGAATGACATAAAAATGTTCTGTGAGGCAAACTCAATTTTCAGCCAAATGAGGTAATCTGAAGAGTAATTGTTCAAAGGCAATGAAGTTTCTGACAAAGAATCTTCACAGGACAGAGAACAGGTGGAATTTGCAAAGCCTCTGAAACATTCCAGCTTTGCCACTTTGTGGAGAAAGTCTAGCAATCGTCTGAAATCTTGAGACCACTGCACCATGTACTGTTCAACTTTGGACAAGCCTGCCAACGAACAGATTCCTGTTCGATCCACTGTGCTCCTATTTTATGCTTTGAAACAATCAAACCAATGCCGAAGGTCCACATGGTTCGGGACACTACCTGGACTCTTTTTCTCAGAAAGACTCGCGCCACAGAAAAAAATTATCGCGCTATAATGAAGGTGTGGGCATTACATCAACCTACATGGCCGCAGCAAGCTTCAAATTATCGCCAACCCGGGGTCACCAGGAACAGGCGCTGATAATGAAGATTTAACACTTTGCTGAGCAATTAAGTTATCTCATAGCTAATAGAGTAATTCAAGATGGATTGTGCCAGCCCGCTGACTTATTGAATGCAGCTGCAGTGTCTACGGGCCCGTTTACATCGTGCGTGGTTCCTCCATGGAGAGACTTTGTCTTGCGTTAAAAGTTGATGGGAACCTAAAGAGATTCATGGAATTTAAAGGGAGAATCAGCAAGGATCGTTCTGTAGCCACAGTGATAGCGAGCGCTCATCCGGAATGACATTTGGCCGGCACCATCTCTGTGCAGCTGACTTTCTATCTTTAGTTTTCCTGAACCAAAAGTACAGTCGCATTTGTTTCCAATGTTCTCGTTCCTGAAAACTTTTGTGCGACAAGCGCATTATTTTGCATTGTGCGTGTGAAAGTCTCATTCTCCAGTAAGAACTTGCGAGAAACAACCTTGCATTCGTTTGGAGGGCAACAGTGCACTCGAGCATGCATCTCAAGAAGAAAATTGAAAGTCTTATTTTTTTTCTGGCCAGTCTTCCAATTTGTTCTGTATTCAAGGACATGTGCTCGTTTCTGCTTTGCGAAGACTGCACAGGAGAATGGAAGTCAGCGAGACAGTGAGCGCCCAACTTTCCGGACCCACTGGAAGGAGCTCAAGACCCAAATTCTCCCAGAACGCAGTTCCCAGTGCTCGCGAAATGTTGAGACACAGCATCACGGAGCCAATTGGAGCTAATGCGCGGAAAAGAGGGAGTTAGAATGGCACGAGCCGTAAAACCAAAGAGGCAAAGGAATCGATGGCGGATCTGATTAATCTAATGGCGCGAGAGCTGGAGAGGTGCTGTGATGGAGGGGTTTTGTCTCGGAAACACGACTCGTGATGAATGCGTCACTTTGTAATCAAAGTGCTTTACCGGAATTACGGCCCAGCCAACCGCTCGGGGAACATTAGCGAAGATCAGGCAGATTGGGCCTCAAGACTCAAAGCACAGAACTCACCCTCTTCTCGAATTGGAACGGAGACCCTCCTGTCCAAATGCGTTTCAATGTAAGAACCACACAGCCACGAATAGCTTCCTGCCAGTGAAACGGAATAAATCTGGCCCCAAAATCTGTGTCAATCAATCGATCATTGTGTGACGCGAAACAGTGAGTTCAAGCATTTTTGTGCCACATTCTCCTGGCAAAGAAATTACACAAACCAGTCACAAGTCAAAAACACTACCCAAACAGAAGTTCAGCATAAAAAGCAGGGTTGGGTCAGCCGGTTCCACGTGTTGTATTTTCAATGCACTGGTCCCCAGATGGAGTCGAGCACAGCAGACAGAGTACACCCAAAGCAAAATCTTCCTCTTTTTGTCACGCACCGTCGTCGGCCAAGTGCACTCTTTGAAGTAGTTTGGTTCCACCGTTGACAACACAAAGACACACAAAAATAGGCACAGGGAATCTTCAGCAACTTCGAATCTTAAACGACAGCGAATCATCCAGCTGTTTGAAGCCAAGTTCAAAGGACAAAACTTTTCCAAAAGGTTAAGTGCCTCGTGTACCGAATGTGCTCTTGCAGATACACGCAAGATTGTCGCACTTCAGGAGCGTGCAATGACTCCGTCCTTGACGAGCAGAATCAAGTTGTTGTCCTGCCATAGCGGCGTTGTCCCTGCAGGGTTGTGCAAGATCTTGCTGAGAGGTGGGTGGGAGCCACAAAAGCATGAGCGTTGCTGCAAGGACGGCGCTTTGGGTCTGTGCAGCCCCCGGGTGCTGGAAGCCGCCCGGGTCCCCGAGGGCAGCTGTCACGCGACACGGCCCGGCTGGGCCCGCAGATAGCCGCGCAAAGCTCATACACAAACAGTCCCCGCACCGGAGCACGACTTTCGTGACGCAAAGATGCAAAAGTTTACCAAACTGAGGGCCTGGCCTGTCGGGCTCGTCGTGCGCCATTATAGCCATGCACGATGTTGGCATTTCCCTGCACCTTTTCTCAGGTGTAGATGCCTGCAAGTTGAAAGCGTCTCGGTTGCACACATTGAGTCAAATGCAGAGTGTGCTCAAGGATCTTGCAAATCAAACTTTTCGAGTTTAAGTGTGAACGATATTTTTTGTGAGTGGCGCACTTTCGAATTAGAATTCCAAAGCGCACGTTTGACGTCAACAATACAGGTTTGATCTTGCGCAGGACCACCCCAAGGACTCAGGCATTCTTTCTCAGAATTTTAGATGCATATGCATATTTTGTGAGATTATAATAGACTCTTGTGTTTTATTCAGAAGCTCTGAAGTTTCTGGTGGTCCCAAATGGATTGAAGTCACATGCAGGAAGAGCACTTGAAGGTATCAGGTTACTGTCACTTGTGTTCAGTTTATCAGCAGTTTGATCTCAGTTCAGGACAGTTGCTGAAACAAAGACAATCTGCACTTGTCCGCCAGTACATGATCAGTCTTTTCATGCGCATGAACTGCTCGTGCCAAAATTGAACATTGTCTTCACGTCACCCAAAGTGTTCCTTTTCTTGTCCAAGCGAAGATCGGAAATGATGGGACATGACCTGCTCGATCGATTGTGCCTTGTTGAAAAGAATTAGCTCTGGGCAGAGAAGGGGCGCCGCTGCCGCAGCGCGCTCGGTTTGGCGCGGAGTGTCGGATCTGCGCGGGGTGGGGCCGCCTGATTAGAGCACCGAATCGTAAAGTCCGCAATTTGTCTAATGCAGGCCATTCTTTCATGGTGGTCAGAGTATTTTTCTTTTCCAGTTCGATGAATCAGGGATTTGGAACTCTGAACTCTCCAGTGATAGTTGTAAGAGTATGCAGCGTCCAAATACACCGCGTCTTGATTCGTCCATCACGCTTCATGAAGTTTCTCGCCTGATTCAACAAAAAAACGGTTCGTCCATTGCAGTCCTGCGTGCTTTTTGTAAATTTTGCAACCCACCATATTCAACCCGAAACGTTTTGAAACGAGAAGGTATACGGTTCGTGTTTTTTTGTTGCATGTCGGCTGAACACGTGTTGCACGCATTCGTATATGAACCCCTTGCTGACGAAAACAGCTCAATGAGCAGAGAAGAGCACAGTTGTTGGGGTTTTTTTTTGAGCGAGGAGACGAGCGAACTGTGACCAACAGGAAACTTCATTCATTTTGTTCATTTTCACTGAGCGTCTGTTTGAATAGAAAAATGTTGTTGGGTTCAGCGTTCCACGTCTGTGTACTCATCCTCTGCGCTTGGGTATCGTCCGAGAGGAAGCTCGTTTTCTGAAAAGACAAATAAGGAATAAAATTGGAAGTGATGCCCTGTGTGGCGAATTCATCACTTTGCTCGCGAAAAGCTATGAATAATTTGCCAAGCACACCCATAGATCAAGCGCATTGCCTGGCCAGGGCTGCAGGGACGACTGGACATTGTTGTGGACAAACGCACGCAGTGCACAACAGGTATGCGAGCAGAAATGTTGTTACTTCGTCACACATTTTCTAGTCACCTGCAGACATTCGCGATGAGGCACGTCCATAAAGTCTTCAGGGTTTGATGGTTTTCACGTTGAAGAGCCTGAAATAGTTTCAGTGGAAGAGGACTAGTTGAAACTCAGTTTAATGTTGGTGGCATGCAAAAGTTGCAGGGGCTTACGTCCACCCGAATCAAAGAAACGCAGGATTGATGTTTCGGAGAGATAGATCACTTTGTGCTGAAAGAAAAACCAACCCTCCAGCTCCTGCGATTCAATGATCCGTATTTACCGTATCTGATGGGCTGAAATTAGACACTACCGGTGCCCCGTCTCTCTTTGGATTGGTCAGGAAAGTCCCAAGTCTGGAGGTCCGATTGCGGATCCCATTGAACACGAGATGAATATCGGCTCCGATTCAAAGTGAAGCGCAGATTTGTACATCAGCCGCCCTTCCGCGGGAACCAATGAATAATTTGGGCCCTATTGATCAAATTATCACAGCACAATGTTGGGTGCGAGCCTTTCATCAATTTCAACCCTTCCTCCGCCTAACCGTGGCCGGCCCTGTTGCAATGACTGGAGTGAAGATTTATAGTGGGATTTATCAATGCAAACAGTGGACGACTGCACAGAGATGGAGATTGTTGTTGCTATCCAACGAATACAAAAGCACAAAGTGTAGCTCGTGATTCTTTGCTGAGATTGGGAACAAATAGTGGTTCAAAAACACGCAGTCAGGGTGGTCAGTTTGCGGGTCAGTTCTGGCGGCAAAGGACATGGACAGGCTTCATGGGCACTTCTGAGGTACATGCCACGATCAAGCCATGTCCTCGAGAGTGCAATACGGTGCGATCTCGCTCGGATACCAAAGAACGAAAAGTTCTGTTCTCAAGAGCTCCGTCTGTGTGCGAAAGTTTTATTTCTCCTCCGCCCAATAAGCTAAAGCTGAAGTAAAGTGAAACATCTATCAACTCAGTGGTTACCCAACTGTGACATGGCAGGGAATTAGATACTATTCCCGACGGCGTTCTGTCAGGCAAGCTGCGCGCAAGTGGACAAATGCGATAACTGCGCAGAACAAATAGACAGCCGATCCTGCGATCATTGTCGTCGGGGCGGCACGCACAATCGTTGCGTACACATCTGCTTTGCGTCCGCGGACAGGGGGATAATTCATTGTTTTCCTCATAAACCCCGGGCTGACATCTGTCAATAGTTCCATTTATCGCAAAGAGGGGGAAATACGCGTTTTTGAAGGGAAGCCTCAATCGCAAAGTCTGAATCAACGGCTTGACCCCAGTTTGAGTTTTTGTGAGGTAAATCAGAGGGGAGATTGGCCTTTTGATTCGGCGGGAGAACATTTTCCCCAAGAACTTTGTGGGCCAAGGTCTGAGGGTTGTTCATGTCCTCCTGTACGAATCGCTCAAAGAAGAAAAATCCTGGTGTTCATACGTGGCGTTCCGTTTTTTGCGAAATTTGTTTGCAAAGCCTTTGTGCCAGAGCTGCATGTTTCTTGGGCGAGAGAAGGGTATGGCTGAGATGCCACTCGCACCAGTTCTGTTATGCCACTTGCCAGGGGCGCAGGGACCCTTTTTCGAGAGCGCTTGTGCTTTTCCGGAGTGGCAACCCGTCCACACGGAACACGCCAAAGTCCTACAACACCAATACAAGTGTCAACTCGCTGCAAAATGCAGCCACTGAGTAGCTACCAGCTCACCAGACGTCTTGGATTGCTCTAAAAAGACGGATCCATTCGTCCTAACCTCCCATCTGCGCTGGAGTTTAGATCTGGAGGTCGACAAACGAATTCCTCGGCGCGGACCATGAATATTTATGGAAATTAAGGGATGGCGCTGATTGCGGGTCGCCATTGATTTTGATTCGGGGCAGATTACCATATGCTTAGGAGCGCCTCTCCTTGTCTCAGTGCAAAGGAAAGCTGCAGTGTCAGATGTTCCAGTGGAAAGATCGCACGAGAAGCTATTTCTCAAAGATTTAGAGAGGATTCCAGTTTTATTGCGCCAGACCTGTTGGGAGAGTTGACAGTTTGCAAGACGAAACGTGGTTCTGTAAGACTGAACCTGGGCCACGCACGTACAATGCTCCAGGATTCACTTGAACCGAACCAACAAAACAAATCGAAGTGCGTGCATTTTTGCGTGAGTTTCTTGGCCTCGTAGATCACATGTCCTGAGCCTTCCGCGTCTTCTGCGAGGACGGCGGAGTCGCGTCAACGTGGAAGTGAAGACAATAGGGGCGCCCAACTGCGGCGTGGTGAAATTAGATAGGATTCCTCGCGGACCCGCGTCACGCAAACGCAAGTAGCCTTCAAACAGCCGCGCCACCCGAGGCAAAATGATGAGACGCGCTTTTTGTTCGGTGCAGCATGTGGGGTTTTGAAAGTTGGAAAGCTGATGCTCCACCAGCAAACACGCTTGTCTCTGTTTGATCGAAGATCATTTCAACACTTCGTTGCCAACACGCAGTTTGCATGTGCACAAATTTCGAATGTATCCGTGTTCACACGGGCAACATGCACGACAGTCTCATGTTCGCTTGTCACTTTTCCAAATGCCTATTGTCTCTGTTGGTGAGTCTTGGACAAGTTAAAACTGTTTTGGTGATGCGGATGAACAACACAACACATCCAGTTATCAATATCAGACAAGCTGACGAAAACATATCGAGAGTAATCCCACACAGGAAGGATTACCCAACTCAAACACATGTTGCTCCATCTCTGCAGATGGATTAAAAAACGGCTGCAGATGTGTGCACAAAACGGAGCCTTGGTGACACCGCGTGACGGCGTGGCTGCAGCGCCATCCTCCTGTTTCGTCCGCATTCGCATTGCTTGTGCAGGTTACAGTGTTTCATAAAGCAGCTTCAACTACACCACACCGCGTTTTTCATCATTTGAGCTTTCTGTGAGTGAGCAAAGCTGATTTGGTGAAAAAGATAAACGTAGTGTGTGGTGAGAACGGGCAGTAGCCTGAGACTGGACAGCGCTGCGAGGACGGCGCTGCAGCCCGAGACTGCACAGCGCGAAGCGCGAGTCGGTCTCCTCATCCATCAGCGCTAATGATTCAGGGTGTCAAGTGGAGAAGCGATCACTGTCTGTTTTCCTTGGGCTCAGGTACCATGCAGACACCTCACGCTCAAACATTCATGCCTTTTCAAATGGCTGCAGATTTTTCGAAGTAATGTCATTTTATTCTTTCAGGCGCACAAATTCGTGGAGTCTAAACCCAAGAAAATTTCCGGTCGATGGCTTGCTCACATGCTTGGAAACAGAAACGTCCAAACTGGTTAGAATGGTCATCATTCACGACTCTGGTCTGATTTTGCTGGTTTGTACGCTTTTTCCTTTTGTCTCTGGCTTTACGAGTTTCTGTACCGTGTCGAACCAGAAAAATGGAGTGAGAAAGCAAGGACCTTCAGGCGAAAATTGGAGCCAAAGCGCCGTGGCTTGGGCACCTCACAGAGACTGGTGTATGACCCCATCAACAGTGAATATATCTGGGTCTCACACATGTGGAAATTGGAGAGGAATAAAAGTGGGTATTTGGGTGACAGAACCCTGGCGAGATGGATTCTCACGTCAGCGTTGTCAGATTTGTCGCTTGGCCTCTGAGCTGTCCCCTCAGACACTACCGAGGCACAGAAAAGGCAAGGTTCACATCTATTGGATGTGAGCATCACTCTCATGAACATGTTTTGTGAGCCCAACTCAAGGTCTTGGAAGTGTGTCAAATAAGGGCTCTTGAGGCAAAGGAAGCGAATCTACATTTGTAGAAAACAAGATCAAGTCCGCCTTTCACAATTGCTCATCTACTCGACGCCCGAGCACCACAAAAAGGCGCCAAGAGAAACCTCGCTTGAACATGCACTGCTCCTCTTACTTGTCTCATCTTCTTGCCCTGTTCTCTTCAAGTCAATGAGAAACAAACACCTGTTGCACTCAGATTCCACAGGGACGGTTGCCATTATGGACCTGCGTCAAATCCAAAGACCCGGGCTCAAGTTCTGATTCCATCTGAAGGTGGATCAGTTCGACGGAATCCGGCCACACGACACACTAATACCTTTGGCTCTGCTGTTCTTGAATCTGATGCGAATCTGCCACTGTCAGTCAGGTGCAGATACATTCATCACCTGAGAACAGATCCCGATGCAAATACGACTCCAATCAATGTTGCTGCAGGGGTTCAAATCAAATTAGTATGCATTGGAAAAAGTGGAGAGACATAGATTCAAAATCACCACTGCAAGACCTGAAAAGGCATTCGACTCCAAGAATATTGGGTTCCCACCGCGCCCTATAAAAACAACAACTAGTCGTTACTCTGAATCGAACACAAATTTGAGGATCTTCGTTGACACCTGGTGCATTTTTGTTGAGTCTGACGACGTTCACTGTTTGAGACGGTTATCAGACCATAAAACAGATAAACTTCGAAACAGTGGTCTTTAAGACAGTCCTCGGTAATTGGAAGAAAGGGCTTGACGAACGAAAAGACGGTGTGTTGGACCAGAACAAGATACAGGCTTTACACCTTGGTGATGGACATCATCGACCCGACTATGTGTAACTGCTGCAAAACCAACACACAGAGCGCGACTACAGCGTTGGATCTGGGGGTTGATTCTGGTTGAATCTCCGAGGATTCTCACACTGCTGCTACAGCGCCAGAAACACTCATCGCTTATGCATTGAGTAGCAAACAGGCTAAGTCTGTGATTAAAAATGCATGGCAAGCTGAATCCATGTGCAACATCGTTTGGCATCCACATTCCTCACACTCCGAGACGTCAGCAATACATGTCCACATTGTTCTCTTGCTTCAGGAGTTCCACAACATTTCGTCAGGGCAAACGCTTGCGGTGCTGGAGATCACTGGTCTCACAGGGGCCAAGGCTCATTCGTTCACTCGCATCAGAGACCAAGTTGGGCTTCGTGCCTGTGTCATACACAAACATGTGTGCACATGCAGACACTCGACAAAAGCAAACAAACGTCAAATGCAAGCAAAAAACAATTCACAGCCGACCTTCTCTTCAAGCTTGTTCAGATGAGAAAGGCGCTGAAAGGGTCAATTCCCGCCGCTGTTCACCAGTTCAACAGTCACTTCCTGAGTTGATGCCTCCCCGCAGATAGGGACTTCTCACTGCGCCGAGCGTGGAGCGGACCCATTAATAACCGCAATTACACTCAATTATACATGAGATAAAGGGACAGTGCTGAAAGCCCCCGGGAACAGCTGCTGCCAAGTACAATCTGCCTGCAGAAAATGATGCCACCATAAAATGCGCATTTCGGGAACAAAGGATTTGTAGATCCAATATGTCCAAGAGAAGACGGTTCATCTGTGACTGAAACTCAAAATTGATGACATCAGCGCCGAGTTCAACCACTGCTTCGAACAACACGTCTCCTCCTGATGCCATCGCGTGTTTTCTTCCCCGTCGTCAAAAATGACAACCTCGTGTTGTGCCACCTGCGTCGTGTCTTCACGCAGCAATTGTGTGCATTGCTCTTGCTCGTAGAGCTCATCTGTCAGAGAAAAGCCCAGATTCACCGAGCGATGGCCATAAAACCATGCAAACTAATTTCACTCAATACTACAAGCTCAGGCTTTCCGACACCGGAATGATTTTTTAGCCCCAGAAATATTTGTCAGCCGAATTATCTGCCATTCGGGCAGAAATAACGGTCAATGCTTCAGGGGCCCTTAGTTCAATAACCCAACTGACATAAAGTAAGCTTTATGCGGCCATCAATTGGCCATAAATTTGCACATTACACGTAGGAAATCAGAAAGGCATTAGCTCGGATTCGCAAATTCATGGGATTCGATCTGTTTCTGCGGCTGGTTGCGGCTGAGGCTTCGTGAACGCCGGATGCAGACAAAAGGCCTGTGTCAGGGCCTCAGCCTGCTTCACGGACCCACCGATCAGGCGAGTCCAGGTGCACCAGCACAATTGGACAGTCCTTTCTGGAATCAGACCGGCTCGTGGTCCGATGAGGATTTGATCAAAACGTACGCAGCAAATGAGTTGCCTTTTTGCTCACGTTTTGAGTTCAGTAAAATGGTCACTTTCGAAGTGTCGACACAAAAGCTCACGGCAGAAGGCTTCGTCAATTCTGGAAGAAACCTGGGCTTGCAGAGAGGGAGGCCAGGCGTGCGAGGGCAGGTGTGACGCAAACCCGCAATCGTCCGATATTCACTTCAGATCCGTCAATGCAACTTTCCGTCTGGCTCTCTTCCCGCAGATGTTTACGCTCGTATGTCCGGCAGACAGAAGTGAACAATTTAATGCGTCTGCAAAATGAATAACGCATGCAATCCGGAATATTCAAGAGAAAGTCGGGAAGAATCCACCGTCAAGCGTCACTTCTGGGAAGCATCCTGGGCTCGCACTGTCACAGACGGGTCTCTCGGCGAGGCGGCCCAATCTGGAGTTACGACTCTGCGCTCACCCGCGTGATACGGCACTCACAAATCTACCGTATCTGCTGCGTTTCTCTCCCATGAAACGCTAAGCTGCTCTTGTTCCCTCAAATTGGAGAATTTTTCAAGCAAGGGGCAAAAAATGGAAAACCTGAAGCCAATCTTGCCTTCTTGTCAACTTCTGCAAACAGATTTTCCAGGCGATCTCAATGTCAGAATTGGAAAAAATAACTTTTTGCACATTTTTGATAAGAAATCAACTGGCAAATGACAAACTAATCAGAATTTAAGTCAAGGACTTCACAATTTTGAATTCAAACAAGAAATGTTGCTGCACCGCCTCACAAAAACATGTAATTTCTGTGCGCATTTCAGCTCAAGCCTGACTTGAATCTGCAGCATTTACACCTCAATCACGGGCGACTTTAAGTGTTGGCTTCTGCATCCCTCGGTGATTGCGAATAGATGTCAGCCAGACACATCGACCATTCCACTCCTGTATTTAAGACTCTGAAAGCTGCGAAATTGCACACTTTAAGCCGACGTAAAATTACAGGAATTAGATAAAGAAAGAGGTGATTTGGCAGCCATCCTTAAAAAGATCTGGACAAATTAGGCAAATGGGGTTTGATGGTTCGGAAGAATTTCTGATAGCAATGCTGTGTGGAGGCCCGGCGGGCATTGCTTCACTGCGCTGTCGTGGCAATGGCACTCAGGAATTACCTGATGTCTTGAGCATTGAGAAGCTCAACGATTTGTCGAGCAGCTTAAATTCTCTTCCCCAGTTGCGCGTTCAATTGCGTCAAACGGCTTCTCCTTTTTTGCTACTTCTTTCTACCTTCCCTTCTCCCTGCAAACTTTGCGTTTTCATTCTCTTTCCATACGCCTCACATCTCACATCTTGTAAACAGTTTTGTAGCCGTTCATTGCTTCCAAAGCAGTCTTCATCTGGTCAATTTTGTTCCATCCAAACCAGGACCAAAAGTCTGTGTGCTGCTTTTGGGTTGAAAAGGCACTCAAATCGCGTGAGCCTTACAGAAATGAGTTGCGCTTCAAGCCACTGTAAGAGAACCAGTTCACCGCCAGCACTTTGCCTGGATCCTATTATGAAACCAGACCTCCCCTCAAACCGAGATGAGTTTGCAGACAAAAGGGAGCAAATTCAGCATTTTCCAGTGCAATATTTTCAGGAAATAGAAAGTTTCCAACTTGGTGAAGAAACATTTTCTTTTCTGTCTTTTCCCCTGTAAATGTTGAGTCTGTGCTTCTTTTCCTTCAGCCGTTCAGCGGGGGTGGACTGGTGCTGCGTCCACACCGGTGTGCACAATCCTGCTGGGTAATCTTCCCTTTGCTGTCACTCATTGAGAGACTCTGAGTTGGCAGTCTGTATCTGCTGCAGTCAGAGTCAGAATCGTCCAAAGCCGGAACGGAACAGGAGTAGTCAGGAGACACATTTCGGGAGACATTTTTTGGCTTCATCATGACAACCCCAGATAATCCAATGACCCAGATTCAGGAGACACAACCATAGAATTACACACGTCACTTTTTTTGTTGCAGGCAAGTGTTGGACACAAGACCAGATCCAGTTAGTTGTCTCGAAGCTTGCCACGAAAAATATTATGCCCACAATTTTGCAAATCGTGAAGAGAGTTGTTCAGGTTACATCCGCTTACAATGCCGTCAAGGAGCGCTTTACGAAACTCAAGACCTGCTTCCAAAGCACCTTGAAGGAGAAAAGCTTTTGTTTCAAAACAGCAGTTCCGCAAACACAGACTTTTTTCCTGCGCCGTTGGCACAGGTGAAACTTTGGATGAATTTCCTGCATCCTCAGTGCGCCGAAACGGTGTCTTGAGGTCGCTTTTCGTTTGCAAAGCTGTGAAACGTATCCAAACATGTTGCCATGCGGGGTTTGGTTGGGGCAGCCACCCAACTGAGGAGTCGAATTCTCACTGCCGAAAGGAGAAACGAACCAACGACCGTGATCTGACCCAAAGTGACCCAACACCAACTTCGAACAAGTTGATCAGAGAAAGGTGTGTTGAAAACACTTCACTCTGAATCGCTTGGATGGCCAAGGTGAGCTTCCGGTTGTGAAAGTTCGCGCGTTTGTGCTCCGCAAACCTTTTCTTTCTCCTGCCAAGCAAGGAGCCCACTGATGATTGTGCGAAAAAGCAAAGCAGACTCAATTCATTTTTCCACATGAGGCTGGGTTCTTCATCCATGATTCATGCAGCTCTTGCAATTTTGACATAGTCCGTGAACTCACACAGTGTATCAATCTTGGGACGGGTGCAGGCAACAGAAAAACACCATAATGTATTCCAGAAGAAGAATCTGAAGTCCCCAAAACACAATTCTCCGTGTGTTTTTTGCTCACAGTTGGGGCTGGGTCCCCTGCATTGTGGAATCTCATTTCTACCTCAGCGAAATTCCAGATCCGCCCGTCCCTCTGAACCCCAGAAGAGTCAAACTGAGCAAACAGATTCTGTTCTTGTGGCCAGCCAGCAAACGTGTGCTCTTGTCAACAGCTGACAGCCTGCGCATCCCTGCAACAACGACACGCAACTTCAAACAACATTCAATTTCCTGCAACTTTCCGGAATGCAAAGCACCGCAGGTTACCGCAATGCCCCACGTCCCCATATCCATATCTTGCCTAATTAACTTCCCCGAGAGAAAGATTACACTTGAACAATGATATCTCTTCTCTCTTCTGCGTTAATCAGTTTAATTATGTATGAGCCGGGAAGATCAGTCATTAGCTTGACAACTGCTTTTTGCACACGTACAGAAAATAATCACAAATTATATCCAACGAAAATGATCTGGAACAGCTCATTTATCATGTCGTGTCTTTGGTGTGTGCAAACAGATTTCTGCTGATCCTCCACGAAACTGCCCTGTCACTGACATCGACGGGCGCAGTCCGTTCCGCCGTTCAGACGACCCACTGTGTCTTGGACAAACCTGCTGGACAAACGGCTCACTGCACCGACACCACATTTGTCTCCCGAAGGTGGAGTCTTGTACCAAGATACGGTCGGCTCCGTTGAATCTCTGTGTGAATCTGTTTTGTAGACATTTCGACAAAAGGCAGGAACTACAATTTTCACCAGTCTCTGATCACGCACGACGAAGTGTTCGTGTTGGGCCCAGTCTTTCTGACTCCTTCAGAATTTGTACTCCAACCGGTTCTTTGAATCAGTTGGATCTCGCAAGAGCCCATTCCCACTGAAGGCTTTCTTCGAATGGATTTGTCCAGGTTCAAAACACGCAGACTCAGGTTCCTCTTGCCCATCCAGTCGATCCGGAGCTCATCACCAGCGAAGCCTGAAGGTTTGCTGCTGAAGGGAAGCTGCTCGATCGACAGCTTCGTGTCAAGTATTGAGGCTCGTGGGTGCTGGAAAGAATTAAACTTTGAGTTGATGTTTCTTATTTTCGTCCTGAGTGAAATCTTTTGACGAAAAAAGTGCGAAACACTCTCAAAAAGGCGACGTCTTCTTGGACGATTGTTGAGGACAGATACAAAGGGAACACTCAAATGTTAAAGGTTCGACAAGATTTGTCAAACCAAAGGGCGACACAATCACATGTAGATTTGTAACCACCGCCAAAAAAACTGATGTTGGCACAAATTGTGGTATGCCACCTGATCTTACGGGCCAACCGGAGCAGAGGACTGCTTGAGTTGTTTTGTTTCTGATACGAGTTGATCTTGCATCCAAATAAGTGAAGGCAAGCTGTTTCGAACGTGAAGGGTTTCAGGCATCATCGTGAAAACACGAAAAATTGTTCTGTTCCTCAAGCAAACGTGTCTTGTTCGAGGACATACAGGGAAAACCTCGCACAATCCATTTTCTGGTTTCTGCAGTTTATTGTAAATCACAAACAATGGTGAAACTGATCCTGTAATTTTGACGAGCAAAATTTGATAAAGAGGTGATTTGAAGGAAATCTTACGATTCAATACATTTTTCATCTCTGAGGTTATTCGTATTAACCCCCGGAAATCTGCTGCGCTCGCGGAGCTTAATGAATCCCGGCATTCAGGCTGCATGAAACAATGCCGATTGTCTACGAGCAGCGCGGTTGACGCATGCAAATCGCAGTGGCTTTGTGTATTTGACGCTAATTAATTCTGCAGCAATCCGCAAAAATGAGTTGCTGAACACAGTTTGTTTTGGGTGTTGCTCTGTTTTTGGAATCCCTCGGATGGTTGGTGGCAGGTCCGTCTGATCCCTGTTTTCTGACTGCCCAACACAAACACTCGCCTGACCACCGCGAGCCGCCCAGCAAACTGCAAGATTTCCTCAACTTGCTTGCCGACATTCACTACTACTCACATCGACAACGACTTAACTACGATATGAACTGAAGCAGAAACACACAACTTTAGTGACAACACGAAAATATTGGTCTGTGTTTTCCAGAATCCAGAAATAGATTGTGAGTCCTTCAGAGGAGTGTCTTGTCAACCCTCACGACTCTGCTGTACGAGTTTTGCCATCAAGCCGCCAATGGTCAACAAAAGCATCAACATTAGATGTCAGTGATTTCCAGACGCTGAACCGAGATGGCAAGAGACTAGTTTGTCACGCACCAGGTACATCTGCAGGGCGGTGCATGTCTCCATGAGCATCGTCTTTCGTCCTGAGAAAATGTCACTGCCTCCAGGTGCGTACGTCGCTGGCTCAGGTGGGGCTTCTCCCAAAAGGTCACGAGAGCCACAACTCGAAAATCGTACATCTGTGCATGTCTGTTGTTTTGTTGCTGAATTGTCACGGGAGGCAAGTAAAATGTCTGGAACAGTCCAAACATTATTTCTTGTGAGCAAACCATCACTGGACAAATTTGACCACGGCGTACGAAACGATGGTTCATTCTGTGTCTCGCAAAAGAAAACTGGCGTGGTTTGCCTTTTTCAAGCACAAAAGGACCGAGCAAGCGAAAAACGACGGAACAGCATGCCAAATGGACACCACCACCACGGTCATTGAACATGAAGACCATTCATCTGCTTTTTCCGCAACTTGATTTGGTCTTTGGAATTGACAAGCGCCGCCTCACTTAATCACAGCGCTCACAGCGGATCTGCGATTAACCATGCAGTGGGGATAACTCAATTATCCGCGCACAAGGACGACAATCATTCGCTGCTGAGTGTTGCTCAGTCCATTCCAGCCTCCGCGCATCTCGGGCTTAAACGCAGCAAATTGAGCAAATTGACCGCGGATTTATGTCTATGAATGAGGCGCAATTGCTTGGCCAAATAAATCAGTTTGTGGGGAGTGGATTTATCGCCTCCGAATTCCGGAGTTGTCACTTCGGTCGCACATCGGACTGATCCGGCGTTAACGGATGTGCAGTAAATTCCGGAGCGTGAGGCGCATCCGTCCGGCCGTCCGGGCTCCGTCCTCCTATTCGTGGCTTTCAACTTTCTGTTTGAGTGTGCCTGTTTGAGAGCAGCCCTGTCTCTTGAGCTGAAATCGTACTTGGATTCTGGAACAAAGCAGAACATGCGAAGTCTTCAGATGAAAAGGTGAGGCTTGTCAAATGAGGCTGTTTTTAGGAAAAGGAGAACCTCTTTTTCTCAGTGAAACCTACAAATTTGTTCCCTGATTTTCTTTCTCCTCGTTCATTAGTAACGAGTCAAAAGACAGAGGTGCGGAACATCAAAAGAACCCGTCCCCCACGGCGGTCTCATTGGTGCCAATTTGCACCAATTGTCTCAGCTGCTGTACCGAAGGCTCCCTTTGTGACGGCGTCGTACCTTGAGGAAACGCGTCGCGGACGACGGAGGCTCCACGCGGCGCTGCGAAGCTGTCGCCGCAATCAGAAGAGAATTTCATTCTGGATCCCACTCACTGAGTCGTCAAAGCTGGGAGAAGCTGCGGGTGGCGGGACGTTTTCAATCACTTCAGTGGCTGCTGAAACGACAAGAGAGTTCCGATCTTTTTGGTCTGCAAGGGAAGTACTCAAACACACAGAGAAGAACCCGATGCGTTGGCTCACAAGGGACGCCATGGTCTCACCTTACAGGATACTGGTCTTGGTCGGACTGTGGACGACGATCACTGCAACAGGTACGAACTTCTGTTGTCTGTTCGATTTCCGCACATGATACATGCACTGGAAATTTCGCTGTTGAGCGAACCCACATCAACTTACGTAGAAAGCCACAAGCCAAACTAAACAAAACACATTTTCAACTTTTTTTTGTCAACTGTTGTCAATGGCGTCAGTTTTTGCTGTCATTTCGACAAAATCTCTCGTTTGTGTTTCTGACAAAAGACAGACACTTTTGTGGGAAAAAGTTTGACATTCTGGAAGAAACATGCACTTTTTCAGTGGAAACATGCAATTCAATTACATGACACAAAATGAATTTTCTGTGCGTGTTGTAAGCTGAGTACAAAGAGCTCGACGCATTGAATTACTCGACCACGTTCAGCGGTTCCACAGACAGCGAACTGGCTTCAATTGGCGCTGAATCCACAGAGTCGCCCAGCCTCATTCCCAGCAAGTGGCGTATTCTGGACGAGCGTAATTAACTTACGGAGGCATAAATAGGCGAAGAGAGGCAGAGAACGTTGCGCTGAATGGCAACTTATTGGAGCCATTTTCACGCTTCCAAAGACTGAGGTCCTGTCCACCTTGACACAAGGCAAGGCACCAGCTTGCCGTGAAAAGGGTCTCCAACAGCTTTTGCACACAATTGGGCTTTTTCGTTGTTTCCTGCTGTCGTCAACTCGAGGCTCATTCCCCAGCTCCAGAAATGTCGCACGCACCAAGGATGGTGCTGTGGCCTGAAGCGAAAACGGCTTTGAGTCCTTTGGCTCAGTGTAGAGCCACTTGTGCGAGTGTGGAGATGGAATTGATCAACTTGGCGATGAAAACAATTGTTCTGCGCTTGGCTCAATTATTGTTCAAATAGGATTATTTTTGCAGAGCTGCTTTGCGGATTTGGAATGCGTGATTTTCTGGATCGAGCACTTCTTTCCCTGGGAATGGTGCAGCTCTGCATGCATGTTATTGCTTTATCCTTTCCCAGCTTTGCAAAATCATCGAAAGACACGCAACAATGAAAACCTAGATCTGCAGGGGAACGAAACCGAAACAGTGATTTGCATGATTTTGGAAGCTTTTTGTGACCTGCGTAACATTCCTACATTGAACACACGAAAAGTATGAAAATAGACAGTGGAAACATGTTTGAAGCACGAGCTTTCTCTGAAAGAAAGGTGCACCAATGTCACAATGTCAGGCTCAGACAACACAACGACCGCTGAAACGACACTCCGATGCAGCGACGAGCGCTTTTGCCCTTTTCTTTCGTCCCTTGTTGCTGCAATAAGAACTCCAGTCAGAAAAGAAAAAGTAATTCTCTGATGAACGACTCGGCGGCGTGACAGCGCGGCCCCAGGCGACACGATCCAGCTCATTTTACGGCGCAAAGCGGCGCGTCTCCTTCAGTTCCTCTCATTAAGCGCGCTGCGCAAAGACGAGTCGGCGTCGCCACGGCCCGCGGAGACTGAGTCCGCTGAGAGCGGGAAACAACGCAAGACCACGGGTGCGAAACTGGTGTTCTGGCAGTTGAGAATTCTCACTCTCTTGCAGTTAAAAACAAGAGTGAAGCTGGTTTGAAAGTGATTAGGGTTGAATCAGGAGGTGAAATCTGAAGTCCAATACACTTGCAAGTCTTGATCACTGTGTTCGACCTTCAAAAACTGTGGAAAGGCAGCGTTTGTGTGTCAGTGTGATTTCAATGAAACTTCAGCAACAAGAATCTTGCACTTGATTTGCCAGGTAATGCTTGATCCAAAAACAAAGGCTGCATTTCCTCATCATGCGTTTCAAATTGAGTTAGAGTAGCTTCCTTTCAGAAGCACACAAGCAATCAACACATTTGTTCTGTTGGTTTCACCTTCTTACGACGGAGCCCATCTGCCAGAAAACGAAAGAAAACACCAGCCAGCCGTCTGGAAATTCAAAGGAATGTTTGTGTTACCTAAAGGGGTGCTCAGTCCCTTTGTAGCCTTAATTAGGAGCCGGTGATGATAAAGCGTCGGGTGTTTCCAAGGGACGCGGCTCTTCAGGGAAACGTCGGGCGGCACCGCCGCTTCCCCGGGGGAAGTCGTTACGTGCGCAACAAATTTTCTCAGCAGTTTTCACGCCCTGGTTGCAGCGCCGTACTCGCAGCGTCATTGGCGCAGTGATAATTCTGTCTTGCAACCTTCAAAGAACCTACACAGGCCAAACAGTGTCCTGAAGTTTCGACAAAAAGGTGTCGTGTCGCAGAAAAACAAAGTGATATGGGCTGTTTTCTGCCAGTTGGTTTTCTCAAGCAAATTAACAAACGGTGGTGCAGTTTCAGGACTCACGATGAACCCCAGTCCCTGTGTGAACGGTTTCCTGGTGGTTCCGTACCTTCATTCAGCTCAACACAAGTTTCTTGTTGAGGTTGGAACTGAGCGGTGAGAAGGGTGCAGCGGACGGTGCGGCCGGAGCGCGCGGTGACTAATTCGTGTCGCGCCGGCTGTCAGCTGCAGTTAATTTGAGGCGACAGCAGCACCAGGTGCCTCCAAGCTGCCTCGAGAAGGGAGAGTCTCTCAAGCTGCTGTGGTGCATGGAGAACTACCCGGTCTCCAGACCTTGGCTGCAGGCAAAGTGAAAAATAGTGGAAGCAAGTTCAAAATAAACTCGTCTCATCTCTACTTGTGTTTCACCCACCCGCCTTTCACAGTGAATGTTCAGTGTGTCACCCCGGGTGTAGGAAACACCCCTGTTTGTTCTTTGAACGGTGCTACGTAAACGTGAAACCTTTCGTGACGGAAAGGTCGTTGTTGATTTCACGCGAAAGGTGCCTTGCCCCCAACTGTGCAAGAAGAAGAAGCTCGAACTATGACAAGGAAAAACGTACAAAAGAACAGTCAAAAGACATTCTTCCTTTGCAGGAAAAATAACATTCACTTGAAAACCTTGTGTGTACGTGCACCTCTTGAGCCGTAGAGTGATGGACGTTTCGTCTGGCACAGTGCAAGGACTTTCATGACCAGATGCGTGTAAACGCCACAATTTGCCGCAAGTGGTTGTGCACATAAACGTTATTTATCGTTTGCTCTGCTCTTCAATCACTGGAGTCTAATCAATCTCCGAGCGTCTTAATCTCGACGCAATGTCCATAATGAAGGGGACGCTGCTCACAATAAAGACAACAGGGAGGGAGGCAGGCTGGAGTCTTGGATTGCCTGGAAACCATATTCTTAAATTGGCGGCGGCACTGTGAAGACAATCATCATCCCACATGATCTGAAAAGTCACGTATAAGGTGCGTTGCATGCATGCGCACTGTGACAACCCGGAGTGTGAAGAACAACGCTTTTGGTGCATTTGTGCCGAAGTGCCCAACTTCAAACATTCTTCTCTCCTCATGTCACGAAAGTCGAAAGACGTTCAGTCTTCCAGGAGAACCCAAAGCGAGAACATAAGTTTGAAAGCCAATTTCGAAGTTGAAAAGTCGAGAAGGCAGCTTCTCCGTCTGTACGATTCCCAGTGTGCGCGGACAGACAGAGCTGTTGGGCTATTGATTTGACGGGTGGATCGTCGGAGAGGAACGACCACACACAAGCGCGCGCACTGTGATGCATGGGATGTAGCGACTCAGTGCGTGACCAGATTAGAAAAGAGACCACGCCAGACTTTGCATTGAAGATCTTGCAACGCCTTGTCCTCGTCTGTGTATGCTCGGACATCTTGGACCATCACAAAACATTTGTCTCGAAGGAAACACGTTTCTGAAGGAAAAACTGCCAACACGAGGATGATTAGATCTCTACCCAGGCTGGATCTGTTCGTCGCGCTCTTTCTTCACGTCGCTTCGACGTGTTGCGGAGAAACAGGTGAGAAAAACAAACAATGGGACATAAATCTGAGAAGAGGAAATCAAAGAACAAAACGTTTGTGAGGTCGTTCAAGGCTGCAAGAATTCCTTCAATGAAAATCGAAAAAGACCGGAACTGAAAAAGAAACATTGAAAGCGCTTTGCAGAGGAATCTTGTGTGTTTGTTCAAGCGAGCGGAGCTTTGCGTTTCCAACAGAATCTGAATTTCTTCTCCGCTGTGTCAAACACCGCTATTCATCGAGGTTTGATTCTGTTGAGCCTGAACAATCGCACTGACGATAGAATCACAGAAATGGCAACTTGCACGAGCTTTCCTCATTCCCAGCCCATTTCAGGGTCTGCCACAGTTCGGTCTTCGATTTGGTGCCCACGGATCGTCCACATTTCAGTTATTTTGATTCGTTCGTGGATAACGACGCATGGTTGAGACGCTTCATCACGAGGAAAGCTGGAATCATGATTGTGTCCCACGATGCCGCTGTTGATACTGGTGAGCGGCCATGGTAGATGTTTTTGCGCGATAAGGCCGGGCTTGCGCCGACGTGTTTTGTGAAATTGAGAATGGGGCGTCTGCAGAGCCGTCCCTGCAGCGACTTTTGTTAAATTTATGTGGCCAGCAACAATCACAGCAACAAAGCATGCAGTTTGACTTCGAGAGTACGGTTCACCCCAAGGAACTTGACGTGACGCTCAGAAAGAGGTGTCACAAAAAGCGCAAAACCAAGGAGCAATATCGCAGAAACTTGTGATATTTTCGAATTTATGTGGAAATTTATCCTTCTGTAAAGTGCTGCAGCTTATCGGTTTTTTTGCTGTCAGGCCATGTCACATTAACTCAAAGCAAAAATCTGACCGACTGCTGACGACTCGGCGGTGCTGCAGGGACGTTGTTCTGGGGGCGGCAGGCTCAGTGTGAAATTGAGGACAAGATCTATGTGCGATGCTCCCCCAGGGGAGGGACCAGGCGGGCCGCGCTGTTTATCTACAGTTTGCAGCGCCGATGCATCTCCAATACAAACTCCATAAATGGAGGTCATAATTATTAACCCACGTAAATCAGCCAGATTTAGCTTGTTTGGTGAACATAATCACACTGCGGCCAATTTTCCAAGTGAATTTTCAACAGTTGCGTAGATTGCCGTGGCACGTGATGCTGATTATTTTCAGCAGTTTTGATTTGAGCTTCTCAGATTTTGGGATTTTGTAAATGCCTTTCCAAAGGATTTTCCAAAAAAGTTCTGCTGTGTTCTCTCGTGTTGTTCGAATCGTTATTGTTGCCCCGTCTGCATTCTGCAGGCCAAACAATTTTCTTAATCACTGTCAGCTTCAAAAGAATACAGAAAAGCAAGTGCAGCAGACATGTCATTCACTTCACGCTACTCAAAGCGAGTGGAACACAATAAAGACCTGGATGAGTTTGTTTGCGCTCGCTGTGCGTCAAATCAAACAATCTGTCTCCAATCTCGTTTCCCACTCTGTTTGCGTGGATATCCTCCACCGCAGCCGACTCCTGTTGAAACGGAAACCCCAATCAAAACTCCGCTTCCGTTGCGCAGGGTAATGAACGTTATTGTTGTCGCACGGTTTGTTTTTTCTATTGATTTTGTAGTCTGTGTTTGTTTGAATGGAAAACACACCAACAAAGGGAATTTCTGCTTTCAACTGCAAAATTTGTCCGCAGTGACGAGGGTGGTGTCAGTTTGCTGATGTTTGATCTCTGGACGTTTTTCTCGAAGTGTCCGCGACGTGGAAACACTCGTCCAAGACGAATTCGAGATTGATCGCATCAACCAAATGAACGTAAAAATCCTGAGTGTTACCAAGAAAATGCTCGGTTTGACCGAGACAACGCAGGTCTTGCGCCATTGTACGTAGGCTTGGAGAGCAGACGAACGTGACTGTTCTTGATGAACGCCCTGCATGCCGAACAAGAAAAACCAAAGACTGGCCTGACCCACCAGTCAGGTGCCCAAAACAAATAAACTCAACCCAAACAATGAGAGTTTGTACGTTGCAGAACCACATCGACTTGCAAAGAGAGCTGCTTCTTTTTTTCTGTCACAAAAAAGAACCCAGGAGCCTGCGTCGCCAAAACCCAGGTCGTTCCTGTGCGGATCAGCTCTCGCACTGAAAATACCAAGTGAGCAGAGTCTGAGCCAAACCTGCTAACAGAATGCAAATTTCCTGATCAAAAGCAATTTCAGTAAAAAACATCTCCTCGGAAGGTGCTAACGATTTGTGCTTTTCGATGAGAAAACTGCACGTGCTTCGAATGTTTGGGTGCGCGGTGCGTGACACAGACACGACGTCAAATCCACCGTATGAACTTGCAAATGAATTTCTTGGCCCTTCTGATCTCACTGGAACTCATAATAAATCCATATCTATCGACACCCACCTTTTTATTTCTATCGATAGGCAGATTGATGGATAAGCAAAGGAGAAATAACGAACTGCTGTTCCGCGCTCATAATGTTCCCACCACTCTGCGTGCGCAAATGCTGCTTTTGCGTGACGCCGCCTAATTGGACAGGTTTTGAGTAATCACCTAATCAACGTAACTTGAGGCCTTCTTGGTACTGCGGAGTCCCTGCAGCATCGTGGAGATGTTGGTTCGGCCGTTGCAACCGTTTGGCAATTCGACAGTACGCAGTGGACAGGACCGGTACACACATTGAAATACAACAGTACTCCTGAAGCAATTCTTGAGGTGAAAAGACTTTCCCTTGCTTCGGTTTAGAGCCGCGTGGTGAGGATGGCGCTGAAACCCGATCTCGAGGCTCACCACAGCTTTGGCTTCAGCACCAGACAGATGAAAGTGATGTCGTCTTTGACAGTTTCTTGAGCATTAGAGATCCACTCAGGTAGTGTTTAGCCACCTCTGAGGATGCCAGTAATCAAGGGAAGATTGCAGGCGCGCTGCCTTTTTGTGGATGATGTGATGTTGAGTATCCCCACAATCCAGGTAAAAGCGATCAAGTGTCCTGGTCCTGGCTGTTTACACAATGGAGGTTTGAAGGTGACCTGCGCTTGGTCAGAGATGTGTGCGCTTGTGCGAAACATTGGGAGGCCCACCTGCTGCAGTGGTTTGTGTGAAGTCAGTTTTGTTTCTCTGCACAAACGCTCATTGGTGGGGATGTGTGAGCCCAACGCTGAGGCAATTATTTCTGAAAGAAACAGTTGGAACATAAGCACACCCCATACGCCTGGCACTCTTTCTGCGCAACGTGTTGACTTGAAACAAGAGCTTCTTTTGAAGCCAAGCTCGAGAACCACTGAAACAATATCTTCCCTTTGAAAAATGCAAAACCGGATTAAATTAACGGTGGTTGCGTGCATGCCGCAGCATAGAGAGGCTCAAGATTGTCTTGGGAGTGACATTTGCCGCGCTGTTCTGGCGGCGCCTGAAACGTGTCGCGCAACACCCACACTGCGTGCGACGCCTGTCACATTCTGACAACCTGTCGCATCTGCAGAGAAATTTTCCCCGGAGGAAGACAATGCGGCTGGGAAATAATGAGCACGAGGTGCGTTTTCGTTTCACGCAAGATCTACATTCCGCTCTTCCTTTGTTGTGCGAATGTTCCTGTGTAATATGTGAGGGTAAACCGAATGTGTCCTCCAGTGAACTTCGGCGTGCATGCGACAGGCGTATTTTTCTGCTGCATCTGTGAAAAATTGTTGCTTCCAAACACATGCAAGTGTACTCGAGCACTAGATTTATAAAAACAAGAAATCACGAACACAATTTCTCGCACCTGTCTTTTTCACACAAAAAAATGACGCACTGAAGGAAGCTGACAAGTGTAGCTTCTGCAAAAAAATATTTGAAAATATTTCACCTTTGATTTTTTGAAGTTGCTAATTGAAATGAATGGGTGTGGACGCGGTATCTAATTTCGTGAGGTGTTACATTTCACGTGACTAATTATCAGCTCCCATTGTTTCCTGCCTGCAGCGTGTGGCTGTCGTGGAGAACTGAAGTGCACAAAACGTAGAACTCGAAATTACTTGGTTGAGTTCAGGATTTTTTTCAGCTTTCCAATTAATTCATTTATCACTCGCGCAGTTAGAACGGAACAAAAGGTGGAACTCGTAATTGCATTGAGGTTTGGCGTGACTTGAATTAACCTCCCAATTTACACAATTTAACTTCTGGACTCGAAAGGCTGAGCGTGAGCTGATTCCCAAGGCGAAGCAACGGCGACAACATCAAACACATGTTGATAAGACGATCTTGTGGTTTTGCGTGGTGAGACCTGCAAGTTGACTTCGACTCACGCCCACCATGTGCTTTGTTCATTCTTGTTGCAGATCCGACAGAAGTGGTGAAGGGCGGGGACTTCTGTCTGACGGAGAAGCTGGAGGCGGTGTGCGCCGAGGACGAGGTCGTCGTCATGCAGTCAGCTCAGTACGGTCGGATGCAGCTCGGGCGCTGCGTCAAGGTCCGTCCACATCAGAGAGAGAGACAGACAGAGACAGAGATAGAGAGAGAGGCAGACACATACATACACAGAGAAGAGAGAGACCAGAGAGAAGGAGAGACGGGGAGAGAGGGACACACACAGAGAAACAGACAGACAGATGGGGGAAAAGGAGGGCATGGAGAGGGAGGAAATAGAGGCGGAAGAGAGACAGGGAGGGAGAGAAGATGAGAGAAACAAAAACAGGCAAGCAGACTGACAGAGACATACACACAGACAAACACACATGCTGCAACTGTATTTTCCAATGTCTTGATGATCACAACACCCAGTCTTCACATTCAAGCACGCTGCGTGTCCATTTTGATCCTCCTAACAATGAGATGTTAAAATTGTGCAGGGATCTTGCGCTTGTGAGGTGCGCGTGTAGCGATTGGAATGAAGCGATAGAAACAGCAGAATTTCAATTTGCCGTTCGTCTAAACCCGACCTGTCCTGTTCGGTTCAGACGGACTTCGGCTTCGTCGGGTGTTCGTCGGACGTGCTGCGCCTCGCGGACTCGCGCTGCTCGGGGCGGCCGCGCTGCACCATCTCCGTCCCCGACCCGCTCTTCGAGAACACGCGGCCCTGCAACGAGGAGTTCAAGTTCTACCTCTCCGCCACCTTCACCTGCAGAAAAGGTAGATTGGATCCCCAACATGTTGCGAGTCAGACAAGAGTCGACGTCCTGTTCTCCCATTGGACACAAGACCGTTACAAGAAAAAGATCGATTTTCTGAGCAGCTTTGAACAACGAGCGGCTTGTATTCTTCATGAAACAAAAGTCCTTGTTTCATTTCAGTGACCACGGCACAGTCCGGGCTTTGCGACGCCTACAGTCACGTGCAGGTTCCAGTTGTGCAGGAGAGGGCCGGGTACCTGGCGAGTAGCGTGACGGAGCGAACCGGGTGCGGTGGAGACCAGGTCCCCTGGCGACTCAGGGCACCCGAGGGTCAGGTGCTCAACCTGACCCTGATAGACTTCGCCGCTGGGCAGGAGAGCACGACTGCAAGGTGAGTGCTGCGTGTCGGTTTGGCGACGAACGCACTTGCAATTACGAGTACACGAGTTGTGTTTGTTTTGCACATTTTGTTGCTGTCAAAATGTGAAGTGTACGAGCCAAGTATCACCACGGAGAACACAATCAGTCTTGTTGCGCTCAAAATGAACAAAAAGATTCTGACAGAAAAACTTTCAGTCACCTGCTTGCTCATTTTCACCTCACCGAATGACCATGAATGCAGTGCATGTAGAGCAGTTTCCGATGTCACTGCAGATTCTCGCACACGTGTCTGACCTATGCGTGGGTGAGGGAGGGTTCGGGGGAACGGCGGCGGCTGTGCGGCGGGACTGGCGCGAGGGAGCACCACGTGTACACCTCCTCCTCCTCCACCGTCGACGTCTCTATCCGCAGCGACGCCCAACACTACTTCCTCATCAAGTACCAAGGTGGTGTGCAACTTTCAACAGACAAGCCGAATTCTACTGCAAGAATTTTCACTTTTATGGCACACGACACAACGTGTCACAAACCTGAGATTGGACCCGAACCAGGTTCTTCAAAGAGTCTTGATTTTGCAGTGATCGGATGCGCGGACCCTGCGACGCCGCGCGGCGGCTGGATGAAGCGGGACGGGCCGAGGGCGGAGCTGGGCTGCGACGGTGACAGTGACTCCTGGAGCCTGACGTGTCGAGAGACGCGCTGGGTGGGCAAGAACAGGCGCTGCGTCGCAGGTGGGTGGGGCTGCTGTGTCCGATTGGGGCGGAGTGGAGAAGGCCTAAGGCAAGGGTGGGCTGGGGTAGATTGAGTTGAGAGATCAACATTCATTTGGAAGAAGTGAGGTTCGTAACTTGTGGCTTGACGGTTTTGTCTATATTTTCTTCAGATGGCCAGGACTCAACCGACAGCATGACAACTTTTGAGGAGATACTCAACCTGCCCATTGGTGAGTGCGTGGTAGGCAATTACACACTGAGGCAAGAGAGATGCGAAGCAGATGTGCAGGTTTCTCAGCCGCTAGAAGCAAACGAAGGCAAAGGAAATGGCAGTTCCTTTGTGCAAGACCAGAGTTGGCGCAAAAGTGATGATGAGGCAAAACACGATTGGTGCTTGAAGTTAGCAGGTTGTTGAGCAGTGGCTCGAGGTCCAGTTCACTTGAGGAGCTTTAACAAAATTTCAACTTTTTTCTTGCAGGCTTGTCCGTCACAGTGATTCTGGCGATCGCTGTTGGGGTCAGCATTGTGATTCTGTTGATCGGACTCTGCATCATCAGGAGGTGAGTCCTTCGTAAAAGTTCAGACGCGGGTCCCTTATTGGTTGTCATCATGCAGGCAAAATTATTTTGGTTTTCGTGCAAAATCCTTCACATTTGAGATCCCTCAAGGTATTCTGCCCAGATCTATACATTAAAACTGACTTGTCTTTCCCCTGCCTTCTTCACTCGACAAATTTCTGTATCTCGTGTTTTCAGCAAACGGAGGGCACTGACCCGACAACAGCAGCAGATGCTTGCAGAGGCCGCTCAGTACCAGGGATACCCACTTGAAAAGGGCAAGTACCCGGGCGGTGTACCCTGTGGGTATGATCCCAGCCTCCCGCCAGGAAGTCAGTTTCCCCCAGACCCCGACAGAACCAACTATCCCGAGAATGAATACGCGTATGTGTGGGACAACAACGCAGCTCCACCTGGCTCAGGATCCGTGAACAACAAATCCAGGATGCCCGGTGGAAGTAAGGAGGGAGCTTTGTACGAACCGACCAATGTGAGGAAAACAGGACAAGGGGACCATGGAAACCCGCAATACTATGATACTGATCCAGAACTGATGATGCAGATGAGCGGTGTACCCGTATCGGTTCTCAGCGTATACCCAAGGCAACCTGGAATACCACTGAGTGAAAGCCAATCGGACAGGAGTGTGGAGCAGGGGCCCTCGACCCCAGAGTTCCTGTCTCAGGACCGAGTCCACAAGCTCAACTCCATGATAGAAAGGAATTGAGGTACAGTGTGAGGACAGCATCATTCAATGTCCCGAGTTCAACCTGGGCAAACCAGCATGTGAAACTTCAAAGTGACCAAAAGCTGCAACCTCATTTTGGTGACGGTCAGGATGGAGAAATCTGGTCGAGATGCTTTTTCGAACTGCCAGACCTTTGAAGGAAACACAAACATCTCATGATAATGTATCGAACGGTTTTGTCATTGGCTTCTTGTTGTGACACACAATTGATGGTGAAAATTCGCGCTTGTCTGTTGTACGAATAAAAACACAACCAAACAAAATCACATTCCCTCTGTGAATTCAAAAATTTACAACATGGGCAACCTTACCCTTTTGAAGAAAGTGCTACAGAACTACTCGTGTGAAGTATTTTTTGTGCAAACCAATTGGACGGCTGTCTCCGTGAAAACGGACCTTGGGGCCCTCAGCACGGATGAAGAACAAGACGAGTGGAATGATGGTCAGGTGCAAGTTGATCTATTTGGTTGGAATCTGCAGCAGAAAAGAAACCGTAAAACTAAAAACCCTGCAGCGGAAAGTCAAAGGTCTATTCGCCAGATCTATGCAGAACACGAATGTAGAGCTTCGAATCAGGCGCGTCCCTGGGTCAAGGGTATCGGTAGGTTCGGGTCGGACCGAACTAAGAGGCAGGCCCTACCTGGGGAGTGGGGTGGGGGACCTACCTCACTTTTGAGGTGCCCCTCCCCAAGGTAGTAGTGAGTCCTACCTGGAACATCATGCATCAAACTTGCCTGTGGACAACACAGGCTCGCTTCTTCAGACGTGTCTGTGTTGAAAAGCAGTATTCCTGCACATTTTTGTAACGCTGTGTAGTGTTCTGATCCGCCCGACAACAATTTGTCAAAGGGGTTGAGTGCGGTGAGAAAGCAAAACGAATTGCATCAGTATGTGGTTGGAAAATATCGGGCAAATTTGGGCACAAGGCACAATAGCCTTTGGAAGCCAAACCAAAACAAAAATTGCAACCAACAGGTCACCATTGTATTCCTTGATCACTTTGATTTTTATCACAAACCAGTCGGTGTCACCGCACAAGAAGCAACATTTATGGTGTTTCTGACCCAAACACCTTTCTATCCAGACAGCTTCATTTCCCAGAACTACATTGCTGATGGTGAGCAAGATGGTTCACATGGTGCAGGCCATGTTCTTGGTCTGGCACAGCTTCAAGTCCAGCTCAGAGTGTGCACCGGGACAAATTGATGGTCTCAGATGCTTTTGACTGAAGGGGGAAATATTTTTGTCACAAGGATTCTTGATGTCAGAGTCCGAATTGCACGGGAAACAAAGGTGTATTTGTGGTGTTCACTTGCTTTGGTTCTGATCACAACACGCAATCTCAACAGGAATCGTTCTTGGGGTTGACCCGAGAAGTGCCACCCTCAGTCCATGAACTTTGTCGTCTCACGCTGACCTCAGAGGAACATGACTGTCAGTTTGATGTTTTGCGTACACATGGTCAAAACATCCGTCGCGTCACACAGCTACAGACCAAAAACGAATCAAATTTATCAGAGCGTAGGCTCCTCCAAAGTCTTCAGGCTTCCATAGCTTATTGATAATCTTGCACCTTTCTTTCTACAAACCTCCTGATTGGGGCAGATCCCAGGGGAAGCCCACTCAATAGGCGCGATTCGCGTCTTTGAAGAGCGATGGAAATTACATTTCTGGTTTTGCACTGCTGCGTCTCTGTGTGAGGATTTCTGATAGATTGGACACAACGCGTTTGCCAAGTTGTGACTCAAGGGGCAAGATGTTGGTCAATGCTTGCGGAAGCTTCTCAACGCCGCCGCGCACGCAGTACACGTATTGTGTTGCAAGATCCTGCAACCGAACAAGAGGAAAATAAGTGGACCCAAGGTTTCAGCAGACACCCGGGATAAAAGAGAACACTTGTGAAAGCGTTCAGCTGTGTTTGCACAAACAATGCAAAACAATGTTTTGAGGTTGCCTGTTGTTACGTTAGGGATAAAGAACGAGACCCAATGCTTTCTTGAATTTTAAAGCACGAGTGCTTTAGCACAAGTGCTTTTTGTTCAAGGAAGCATTGGGTCAAGTTCTTTATACCACATACAGCTCATGACTATGATGATGACCAGAAAGTCTTTGAAGTTTTGGGTCCTGAATTGTCAAGCACTAGCTGTGTAGTCTGTCCACACAGTTGGTGCTTTCCATGAAAATAAAGGACCCAAAACTTCAAAGTCTTTCTGTTCAT
>JAAUXT010021770.1_pt1 | contig 45209 bp, 35 predicted proteins | sample 7278171 | NCBI WGS metagenome assembly JAAUXT01 (sample SAMN14350112, study PRJNA611818) | marine sediment metagenome | isolation source: surface marine sediment (1.8m) | place: French Polynesia: Moorea | collected 2018-08
ACTACAATATATCACAGTCAATGCTTTCAGGATATGTTGTCGGCAGAACAGACTTTCATTCATACGCTGCTCAGCTGAAGTATAACTACTGCCATCCTTGCAGTCCTTGCATCAAGCTGTTTGCGGTGCACAAAAAGTGAATGCGGAAAGGTCAATGGTTGTTTGATTGGGGTTCTGACGGCCATTAGTTCGGGTCAGTCAGTGGCATGTAGCGCGCAGGAGGTGAAGCTGCGGGTCAGCGAGCCTTCAGCCCATTTATCCGCGCTGAAAGATGAGAGCACTTCCCACCGGCCCAGATGATGAGAGAAACTAGTGCAATTTCGTCTAGAAAAAAAGACTCCCACCGACTTGGACCGCAAACGGCTGCTTTGGGCCGCACAGGACTTAATTAGTGTTGACTCCTTCGAGATCGTGTCTCTTGTCCCATGTCAGTCCCATGTCCCACGGGACACGGGACATCATGTGACGACAAGTGACAACATGATAACATGTGATAACAAGTGACGACAAGTGACATTTTGTGACAACCAGTGACATCAAGTGACAACACGTGACACTGTTGCAAAGAAGAATAACTATTTTATCATTTGTATTCCTTTCTTTCCAGACTTCTTCATGCCAAACATCATCACAGAAGTTTTGTGTTGACAAAAATAGTCACATTGCAAGAAACACTGGTTGGGTCACCTGGAAAGAGGATTATCAAGCCCATATCCTGAAAACATAAGGCCCTGTACTCCTTTGTCCGGTTCCTGCATCACACAAAGCACAGTGGAGCCATCCTACATTGTTTGATACATGCCTTATGTGTCAGTTGATGTCACACATGATGTCAGACATCACTGGACATCTCATGTCATGTCATCACTTCATGTCACATTCAACAGGATCAAATTATTCCTTGAGCTGAGCGTTTGTTTCGTTGCGTTTCGTGCTGTGGGTCGATCGCTGACACAGATCAGTGCACGCACATTAAATTTATGATCGCTGGATATATATATCTGCGGGTTTGCATCCTGTGCGTGGCACACCACCCTGTCTATCTGAATTAATGTTAAGCGACTCCACTCTTCTGAGGACGTGTGTGGGTTCTGTTCAAGCAAACACAAACGCCCTGTGTTGGGATTTTTCCGATGTTCGGCATCGAGCTCGTCGGAAAACATGTCGCACTACTTCAGAAACTAAAAGAACAGGACGACAAAGAAAACTTTTTTGTGGTTTTCAGGTGATTTGAGGAGGTTACGCTGTTAGGGAGCTCAAAGAGCGACCTAAACAGGGCAACCTAAACAAATCACCAAAAAGCAACGTCAACCAAAAGTATGTGTACACCTGTTTCATGGTCAAGATAAGGATCAATTTGGGGTCTTTTGGGCTCTTTTGGTTCAATTTGGGTTGAGGATAAATGTGCCAGGAAGGAAAATGTTCAGTTCAGACCTTTGGGTTCTTTAGGTCAAAAAGTTCAAATTTAGAGGGGCAGAAAATTTGGGACTGCTTGGACAAATTGGTCCATTCTCAGAAAGTATAAATATTTGGTGAAAGAAGTATATTGATTGTATGGTATTTGAATAGTGACATTTAATTTTTGATTTTCAAAAATTTTTACATGGTTTTTAGGTGGGGCCAAAGTTTGGGTACAAATTTGGCATTTCAAGAAAGTTTTCCTCATAGATATTTGACAAAGATTTTAGCAAGCTTTGTGTACAATCAGGTGAGAAGTTTCAATCTACAGATAATTTGGATAGATTTAGCTGCATTTGAAGTGATAAAAGTAATGTAAATATTTTTTGAAATTAATAATTTGTATATCTGCTTATTTGTGTTCAGATCACTGTGTTTAGGTTGCTGTGTTTCGGTCACTGTGTTTCAGTCGCTGTGTTTCTCAAATCACCGGGAGCTCCATGGAGCTATTTTTCTTTGTCCAAAGTTGGGTTGTTTCGCACTATCTAAATGCAACTGTGTAAAATATGCATCTTGGTCCCGAGATGAAAGTAAATTTGGCTTTGTGCGCGGACAAAGGAATTTCAAGAAATCTCAGAGAAGCTGTTGCGGGAATCTCGCAAGTCCATTACTGCGCTTTGGGAACCAGATCCTTTGATATGTTGTTCACACAACTACGGCATATATATACAAATATAGAAACGAGAAATATTTACATATTTGAGCAGAAACGTTGATGGATAAGAACTGTACAGTCCGGCAAGACACGCCAAGTGGGGGATGGCCTCCACCTCGGCCATTTCCCCCGCGTCACAGTCAGTCAGGGTCTGTGGACAATCTCGAACAGGGGTGCACGAAAACGAGATCTGCGGAGTTTGTCCCAACTGTGTTTTTGCCGTCACTGCATGCATGGGATCCAATGTGAATCAGTGAAACTCAACCTCTGGACTTTGCATTGCAGATAATTGCCCCGAAGCAAAAAAATTAACCTGCGTTGCACTTGGATCCTGTCGTCACTTGGTACTCAGCAACAATTAACGACACAAAAAGTGAGAAATTCCTGGATTCCTGTTTGCTTTTCGTTTGAACCATCTGATATCATCGACGGGCAGAGCGCGTTTTGCCTGCAATCTGGACACCTTCCCACAACAATCGGTCCGCAGTTTCGCTTTTCCGGAGATATCTGTCGAGTGGTTTTCGTTCAACCGTGATGAAACTGCTGTCTGAGTTTGAAGTGTTCAGCCGTTCTCTGTTCTCGACACCCGAAACAAATTTGCAACAGCAGACAAACCTGACAAGCTAGCTGAAGACATATTTTCGTACGTTCGTGAAGAGCACTTGATATGTGAACCGACCTTTGAAACTGAGCTGAATTTTCACCTTCTACATTCAGATGCATGTGGTGTCAGTTTCCTGGGAACTTGAAGAGTTTTGAGTTGAGCGTGGAGAGCTGGTGGAGTTGGGGCTGATGGACAGGCTACTGATATTCTCACAGACTACCTGTCTGAGAAGCGTCAGAACGTGCAGACAGAAGGTCTGCATCTCTGCTGAGTGAAACTGTCTGTGCCCAGAGAGGTGCAATTGCGATTTCTTGGAAGACCAGGCAAAACCTCCATTCAGAGTTTGGCCCCTACCGTCAGTTGAAAACTTTACACCGGCACGCAGGCAAACATCCGCGAGAAGACAAGTGCATGCTACCCCGAAGCCGGGCTGGAACAACCCACCATCTCCTCTGTAGAATTGCATTCACTTCAAGTGGATTTTTTGCTCGCGGTTGATATTGTTTTCGGCTTGAGGCGGGTTGCAAAGAAACTTTTGTCGTGTGTAGCCGCGCACAACATTGGCTTTTGCCAAAACTTGAAAGTTGTCTGAGTTTTGGAAGTTCTCTGGGAGTCTTACTTTCTGACTTGCTTGCTGTCCCAAATTGTTGGAAGTTGTCTAGGCTTTGGAAGTTGTCTGGGTTTCTTAATTTCTGAGTTTCTGGGTTACCAACCCACTCCCCATATGCAAGTTGTCCAGGTTTTGGAAGTTGTCTGGGTTTCTGACTTTTGACAGTACCAAATTTCTGGCTTTCCCCAAAAACTTGGAAGTTGTCATGTTTCCTCCTGTCCAGGTTTCTGACTTGCTGGTTGTCCCATAAACTTGGAAGTTGTCTGGGTTTTGGAAGTTGTCTGGGTTTTGGAAGTTGTCTGGGTAAATGTCTTTCCATGTTCTGATTTTGGGGTTTCCAGGGTGCAAAACTTGGAAGTTGTCTGGGCTTTGGAAGTGGTCCAGGTTTTGGAAGTTGTCTTGGTTTCAGAAGTCATCTGGGTTTTGGAAGTTGTCCAGGTTTCTAACTTTCTGGGTTGCCTCCTGCACGTAAAACTTGGAAGTTGTCTGGGTTTTTGGAAGTTCTGGGTTTCCAGGTTACCCCCCCCCCCAAATGCTAGTTCTCCATTTTTGCAAGTTGTTTTTGTTTCCAACTTTCCAGGTGAAAAAAACATGACCCCCGCCCCATGCATGTGAGTTGTTTTGGAAGTTGTCCAGGTTTTTGACTTTCTGGGTTTCCAGGTTGCCCCCCCCCCAATCCAGGTTTTGTAAGTTGTCTGGGTTTCCAACTTTCCAGGTTTGCAGCTGCCCCCAACAAGTTTGTGTTTTCAACAGAACAACCCATGTCTTTAGGACGATCATCACTGCTGGATTCCCTCTGCAGGCAATACATGTAGGTACCAAGCGGCTGATATTCTGTTTGAAAGTCCCAGACCCAAGGCTCTTGCACTGTTCACCGAGCCTCAAGGCCGTGACACTTTTGTGATCCAGGCTTGTTCCTCACTCGTGGGATAATTTGAAACTGGTGACCTCTGAGTCTATTTTGTCCTCTTGGGTCGTACCGGTACATGTAATTTCACAGGGTGTAGCAATTGGTCTTTGCTCAATGCACACACGAAAGACATGCGCACCGTTCTGAGTTTCAAATGGTTGTTTATGGATGCAGTACTGATGAACGGTGCGCAGTACAATCATCAAAGGATCGTCTCTTAACTCGTCCATTTCTTCACTAGTTTCAAGAGCGTAAAGAAGCGCTCTTTCTTCACTGATGGTGACTAATGAGGTTGTGCTGAGTTACTGAGCCCCGCGCTCCGCAGAGGGGGCAATTGCGATGAATTGCGAAGCTGCTCGCAGATCCCGCGGAATGGTGCTAATGAGTCGGGCAGAGTCTCAAGCCCTTTCAGGTTTCAGCTTTTCTTCAGCAATGTTGGGACATACGGCGAACAGAACGGGCACTGACACCGCTGCACAAGGCACGCATGTGAAGACAGCAAAATGTAAGCACCCGACTCGCAAGCAGCTGAAGTACCTGAATGGCCACTGAGGGCGAAGCGGAATAGTAGGGGCTCCTTCACTTTTTCTTCTGGTGCTGGTGAGGCAGGCATGGGGAAGAGACAAACAACAGAAGGGCATTGGTGCCGTTGACCTGAGTATTCCAGGATTGGTCATATTCAACCTGGAAGCAAAAGGGACCGCACACTTCCCGGAGAAAAGCTGTTGTAACCTGAGTCAGATAATTGGCAGAATGCACAGATGAGTGTGGAGTGGGATCAGCTCCACTCCACCTCCTTGGCCAGGGTCTTCAAAGTGACAGAGAATGACAAGGGCTTGTTTTGGAAAACATGAATACGTATGTTGGTCGAAATTGCAAGGATCCCTGCTTTGGGTGTGCTGTACCTGTGAGTTTTGTTGCGCACTGACGTACTCAGTTGCGTGAGTGGGATTTTCGTCAAGCGCTGACCAATGCAAGCTGTGCAATGCTCAAGGCCCTTGGTTTGAGGACCCAGTGTGTGCGTGGCTCCCTTCATGTCCCTCTCACTACAGATGCTCTGACGTGCATCCAGAGCCTGGTCCTCTTTTCCTCCAAACGATCAATCCGGTCATCCCCGTCACGGCACACCCAATATGCCTTGTATGTCCGGGGCAAAGCAACCTCGCACTTCTGCTGTTCACCGCTCACAGAGCAGAGGCTTCGTGGCTTCGGTGTTGTTGCAAGAAAGACATCAGCGGTTACGAAAAAGATCCGAGGTGTACTCCAGGGTAAAGGCAGGGTTTCCTTCAAGTTGAATCCAATATTTTGGCAGAGGCTTTTGGTGCGAGACAAGCAGACGAGGTTACAACACAAACAGCAATAGGTCCTGGTTGTTGTTGCCAGAAGGAAAGAACCAAATTTGATGACCTCGGAGAATTTCTGTGTTGCGCTGGGCGGACGCGCAACGGTTTGGACAACTTTGGACGCGAATCATCCCACTCTGCCTCCCTCACCTGTGGGCGGATCTCCCCAGAGGGGCATACACCGATGTACGTAACGCGCACAGGCTGAATCCAGGCACAAGCAACACACGCAAGGCTGACAGTGATGTCACAAGTTTCAGTTCAATTGACAACAACAACAATCTGCAAGCACTGCAGCAGCCAGGCCAGGACGCTGTTCCAGGTATTGCAGCCATGCAGGAACCTGCGATCGTTGCTGAAACACGAAAGTTGAATCATCCGTGGAAGGCAAATTTATTGCCGTTTCTGCGTGCAGTGCACTCCTTTCTCAGACAAGTCAGTTCGAATTTTGTGCACAGGTTGAATCCTCTTCTCACCTGTTTTCCGCCCTTCGGTGTCTTGAATGATTTGGGCTTTGAGTATTCGCACCGAGTGACCGGATTTTGAAACCTGTTCTCGCTGTGCCGTTTGTCACCGGATCTGAGACGAGCCTGACTTCGGCAGTGGAAGAAGAACATTTTGGGTAGATTTCAGGCAGATAGGTGCAGCGCCAATCGTAAACAGTGCGAAACTGCAGGTCCACATTGCAGCAGAGGCCGCTCGTGCAGCGAATGAACTCAGCCTGAAGTTCGTTCCCTGGACGGAAGGCGGAACAAGACTTGCTGTGTAGCGTCTATCAGGGTCAAGTGATAAGGAATCACTCAGACAAGATTTGTGGTGTCGATTGAATCTGATTTGTTGCCGTCTTGCTCATTTTTCGGACTTGACTTCAATGCTTCGTCACCAGGTGCATGGTACGTGTCTCAACACGAGGACGCGGGGAGCGCCAAGCAGTTCTTTGCTTGTTCAAAAGTACCTTTCTCGGCACGTTTTCTTTCGCTTCACCGTTTTCTCATATCACCGAGGAGAAGCGTTTGAGTGGTAAACTTGAACCAGCAGACGATCGCCGCAGGGAGCCTCGACTACCCTGGATGTATTCTGGCTCCTCCGTCAGTGCAACTTTGACCAATCCTTCCTTCGACGTTTTTGTTCTCATTCAGCTGCTGCAGCCACACAACCACGCTTTAAGAATTGCAGACGTGAACACTGAAACAACTTGCGTTGCTTTTTGTCTGACGCAGCACGGAAAAATAGCGAACCTTGGAAAGATCCTCTCCAACACTTTGTCTCTTTGTTTACAACTACTTCACCGCATAACGCAACAGTTGTTCCTCTCATGTGTTGGTTGATGCAACTTTGTTTTTGCTTTGCTTTCAGCAGACGCACCCGAGCACGCTTCTGAAAGTGTTCCGAAACTGAATGCTTGCTCCTCTCTAACACCAACTTTCTCTCGACATTCTGAGGAGCAGAATGAGAACGCTTCAAGCAACGGCAAATGCACACATGCAGTCTGGTGCAGGCAGATTCTGCATCAGCACTTGCTGGAAAGTTCTCTGTGGTTTTCTCTACCTCATGTTGTCATTTGTGGTGACTTCAATTGTACCAATGGAACACGCATCTGAGGAAAAAGCGCATTTCAAACGTCCAAACTGAATTTCTAGATCTGTGTTATCTCCTTTATCTGCCCCCAAAAATGCAGCAACTCCCTGTGAAAACAGTGGTCAGGATAACCCAGACCAAAATCCAGAAGAGGGTCAAGCGTGCACGCGCTGTGCGAAACCTGTCAAAACATCCCGGAGCAGCCGGATCCGGCTCAGCGCCTTATCACATCCGATGTGACCTAAAATCCCATCTGTGCGCTAGCAGGACAGAATATTTGCGAACAGAAAGAAGTGTCGTTCGGTGGAATATTTCAAGTGGCAAAAAGAAACGTGAATGATCGTGCCATTGAGATTTGGCAATCTTGTCTTCTCTTCCCAGTCTCCGGAAAGAGCCCTGGCTTTGCTTGATGAGTCGTACATTGTGCTCTGAAGTTCAATACGCAAAGAAATGTTTTGGCATTGCACAAGCTTCGCACAGATTCAGTTGCACACAGGCAGTTTGCAGCTCCTTTGCGCAGACAGGGCGAATGTTTTGATGTGCTATCGGCGGCGGATTGTAGGTATCTGACCCCAGGTGACCCACCCCCATTACAGGGGTGAGCTGTTAGTAAACACACACACTCCGCCAGATGCGATAGACAAGCCTCCAGATGGGTTCTGCTGTTGCCGAAACTGAGCGATCCACTTTCACTTGTTTTTGCTGATTATTGATGAAACGTTGTCACTCACAGACAGGTTTGACACTCGCTTTTGTTTGCATTTGTCGGCACCCGAACAGACATGATGATGGTGTTCGTGTTCTCGCGGTGAAGGCCGATTCAAACCGAGTTCGAGTGAAGAGGACAGGAGGTGCGCGAGCACTCTCCCAAAGCCTTTGGTCAAAACTGGTAGACAGACCACTGGAGTTTTCCGTTGGTTGAGTAGTTCTGAGTGAGTGAACACGTGAGACTGACACGAGCAGTTGTGAAGCACGTGTCGCCCCCATCAACACGTGTCTGTCAGCGCCACCTCACGTAGATATTCTAGCGGTCGCGAGCGACAAAGTTCCGCTGTTTGTTGTCTCAATCCAGCCAATTTACAAACTTGTTTTTGGCGATTGCACATTTTGAACGAAAAGAGTTTTCGGGTGGGGCAGCGCCCAGGCCCTGCTGGATTCGCTAAGCGTGACTTTGCAGTGAAACAAGCTTTTACTGCAAGAATGGTTTTCACTGTATTCTGTTTGTGGGTGATTTTGCAGACTGCGAGGACGTGTACACGAACCACGGCGGGCGCAACTACCCCGGGCTCTCCTACATCATGATTCAGCCCTACACGGCGGACAGACCGTTCGAAGTCTGCTGCAGGATGACCAACGAGTCGGGTGGGTTTCTCCGCTTTTGCCCGCGACGGTGTCTGTCGTTCTCTCTCTCTCTCTCTCTCTCTCTCTCTCTCTCTCTCTCTCTCTCTCTCTCTCTCTCTTGTTGTGATTTCGTCCCAATCCCCCCGAATCACTGCCGAACATCTGAAACATCATCTGAAGAGGCCGACAGGCGAATCGTCACGTCCCGACTGATGGAAGGTTGCATTCGGAGATGCCCAGTCAGGATTTTATCAGTGTGTATGTCCCCCACTTCGACAATCTCAAAGTTCAAGGGGGAAAACGACAAACCCAGACAACCGCTGATTAAATTGGGTTCGTTTCGTTGGGAAAGACATCATTGAAAGACGGACCGCGCGTACACGATTCCACGCAAGGTTCAAACAGTTGTTTCGGAATCCAACCCGTTGGCCGTGTAGCGTTTCTTCATCATTAAAATTTTGCTTGCAAATTTGTCTGTAGGTTGGACTGTCATTCAGCGGCGAATGGACGGGTCTGTCGACTTCTACCGCACGTGGGACGAGTACAAGTTCGGCTTTGGGAACCTGCAGGGCGAGTTCTGGCTCGGAAACGATCACATCCACAAGATCACCAATCAAGGTCAGTGTGGAAGGTGTTCGGAGGTGGGAAGGTGCCGCACGTAAGTGTTTTCAAAAGCAGCAACAATTTCCGTCATGTGTGTCCTGACTGTGGTGTTGGAGATGACGATCCGTTTTGGCTCCATCATTTTCGTTTGGCGTCGCGTTGCGTGCCGCAGGTGACTACATGATCCGGGTGGAGATGGAGGACTGGGACGGGCGTCGCTACTGGGCGGAGTACGAGCATTTCCGCATCGGCGACGAGACCGACCATTTCAGGTGCGAAACGCTGCGCACTTGGAAACAGTTTGTGACGTCAGGAACTTGGACTCGGTCACGGGGTGGACAACACGATGACCTACGTCTGTCCACCCCACCCCCATTTTTCACAGTTTTATGATGGAACCTTCAGACAACGACTCCTGTTTGGTGTTCGCATGGTCACGGGATAAGTTCCATTGCAGACTGCATGTGCACGGTTACCGGGGCAATGCGGGCGACTCGATGACTTTGGGCGAGGACCACGACAACCAGCCTTTCTCGACGCACGACCGCGACCACGACTCGCGCTTTTACGACAACTGCGCAGAACACTACCACGGGGCGTGGTGGTTCAAGAGCTGCTTCCAGTCCCACCTGAACGGGCGCTACTACACCAAGGTCAGCGCTAAACATCGTGCATGTGTGGCCTCAAATTTCACCTGAAAACATCTTATCATTCTTGCTGATGGAGCGTCTGTTGTGGACATCTTTTTCTGCAGGGTTTACACAACAATTACTTCGTTCGCAACGGAATCCAATGGAACAGCATTCACTCCTACTCCTCCCTCAAACAGGTAAGAGTTTCTGCTGTCGTATCATTTCGACGAATTGCTGCTTGAACAGGGACAATCACAACCAAAAGCAAACCACACGCTCGTCCAATTGTTGCCATGTGTGTTCGCACACGTCGCGCTCACTCTGCTTCCAGGTGATGATGATGGTCAGACCGACGGACTCTGTGGCGCACGACGAGATCAACCCGATCAACAACCGAGTGTGACCTGCTCCTCAAGAAGCCATCACGGCGCGTCGGTTGCGCGTCCAAACTTGCGAAATGGCCAGATGCCAAAACGTTCACTGGTGTGAAGTTCTGTACAACAACAAAGGTTGTCCATTTGTTTGACTGTTCAAACCTGTCACCAGACTTATCAGAGATCCGTGCACAAACCATCATCATGCGTGCGTGTGTGCAAGGTAAGTGTGCAAAGGGTTACCCTGCTGGAAACCAACTGCTGGAAACCAAAGAATAGACAAAAAAATCTTGCCACAAAGTATTGTTCTTGCTCTGTTCAACAGAATGGGTCCTGTAACACCTGGAACATGTGGGTACTGGCGTCAACCGAACCTTGGACATCAATCAAGTGTTAGTGCATACTCGCACTGCAAACATGGGACTCAGTGTACGATCTCACAACGTCTGGTCTTATTTGAAACTTTGTGCACGAAGTGACTGAATCTATTGGTTGAAAACTCCTTCACCGTCTCCTGTCGTGTTGCCAGGAGTTTTGGGGTAAGAAGGCAGGTGCGTGGTTTCTTTTTCTTTTGAGTGTCTTGCGGGGCATTGAGTTTTCAACAAATCCTGTTTCTTGGAACAGTTTTGACTTCACAAAGCGCACACAAAAAACAAGTTGTCTCTTGATGTCTGACATACTCGTGCACTTCGTGTTCGCGAAGTCAATGCGGATCGTGCTGTGCACGAAAACAGCAACGTGGCTGCCGTTCATACCAAAGGTCTGCACTTGTGGTCTGTTGCACGAACTGTCATAAATGTCAAGTTGTAGATCAACATGTACAGAGCATTTCAACCTCTTTGTCAACACTAACTTATACATTTTCTTCGTGCTTTGAACTTCGACCTTTGTTATTGTATTATTGTCTGCTTCATGTCGAAAATTTTGAATTCAAAGTGAGTCAAAACGTTTCGTTGAAACTTGTTCCAGATTCCAAAGAACAGTTCTGGGCATATATGATTCAAACACCTGTACATACGTACTTGCATTCTTTTTCAATAAAATTTGTTGATTTGTAGTCACTTTCTTGGTTCCACCCAGCACCCCTGTTTAGGACTGGACGCGTGTGGTTGTCATCGAGTACCGGTAGATCTGCGTCATTTCATTTCGTCGCACGAGTAGACGCACGAGCGAATCGTACACTCATGAGCTGCGAGGTGAACTGTTGTTGAAACATCAAACACCAACAGACCGGTCTGACCCATTTATTCATTGAAGAAAAATATGGATCTCAAAATCAGTGCACTACTGCCGACATACCTGAGGAAAAAAGAAACAATCAATTCCAAGTGAAACGTGACAAGTACGATAAACGTGTATGATAGACTAAAGTTGTCAATCATCAACCACATTAACTTGCAACGAACTGTGAAGACTGGACGACAGGACAACCGGTTTGACAAGAAGCAAGATCACCGCTTCTTTTGTGGGCATCATTTTGCGCAAAAATGTAGTCCAGCTGACGGGAGTAGGAGTATGTACGACAGCATCGTGGTGGGAGCCGGAGTGGTGGGGAGCGCCACAGCCTACCACCTGGCCAAGCGAACGAAGAGCGTGCTGCTGCTCGATCAGGTACGAAGCCCCAAGAGTCCGCCACAAATAAAGGCGACGATTCTCTTCCACCGCCTGTTGATCCCTCGTTGGGAATTCTTCTGTGTGGCCTGAAGGCTGCAGCATGGAGCACGCATTGGTGTGAAGTGGAGCTGAGTGTCCAGACGCAAACAGAGCGCAAATCACTTAATAAAGTTACATCAGAAATGTAGCCGTTGTCTGACTACTTCCGATGCAACGCTCACAAAATCTTCAGACATACACACAGAGGCAGACAGACAGATAAACAAACAAGCAAGCAGACAGACACACAGACAGAGACAAACAGACAGACAGACACATACACACACACACACACACACACACACACACACACACACACACACACAAGCACAGAAGAAACATACATGTATGTGTGGGAACGAAAGTGCTGATTGACCCAAACTCAAACGCCTGTCACAAATGCAGAGCTCTGTCACCTCCTGTCACTCCATCTTCCTCAGTTCTCGTTGCCGCACGCAAGGGGGAGTTCACACGGCCAGTCGCGGGCGTTGCGCAGGTCGTATGCACAGAGCGAGTATGCCGGTATGATGCCGGAAGCGTACTCACGGTGGCGCCAGCTGGAGGAAGAGAGCGGGGAGACGCTAGTCACGTGAGTAGCAGCTGTCGTGGCGACCACGCCTTCATTCACACATTTGCTCGTGCTGGAGTGCTGCAGAATGGCGAGGAAACAATTTGGCCCAAATCAACAAGCACCAAAGAAGATTAATTCTGAAGAAGCTACCGGTAATTTTCCTTGCTTTCATGCAAAAACATTCTGGCGACAAGTAAAAATGACAGCTTGAGGCTGCGAACACACTCCCCGTGACGTACAGTGTGCAACGGACTGGATGGCGATACAGCAACAAAATCGTGCAAACAGACACACTGCCCCAGTAACAAGCCATCATCCAGGGTTGTCAACAATATTGCAATTTATCACTGGATGGCATATACAGTTCTCATACAGTAGTTTTAAATTATTCTAGATATTATGAGACTGGATGTAGATTTTTTTCTCAATACACTAACATCTGAATACCTCTGCAAAATTGATGGTATTGTATTGTGCTACTGGATGGGAAAAATAGTTCCCATATAGTAGTTCAAAAAAATTTTCAGATGTCATGACTAGATGTAGATGTTTGTTCCTTCATACATATCAAAAATCTTTGTAAAATGGATGAGAAAATCTTTAACTGGATGGGAACAGCAAAGAATTCCTTTTTGTGCTGCCCCATTACTCTCCCCTGCGATAGGCTGAACTACTACTCAAGCCATCAGTATGACAGGCCAGCCTATTGCATCCACCCCATTACTGGGTGTGTGTCCCTATCCATTGAAAATGCACTGGATGGGTTCAGCGATGGGGCAGCAAGCGTGACGGGTTGGATGCGTCGGGTGATGCGCCCACCCCGTCGCGCTTCAGTGTGTCCGCACCCTGAGCGGAGCATTTGGTGTGAGTTTTTGCCTTTTCGCCATTATCGTGCCAGTTCGGTTGTTTGCAGTTGGTGTGGAGAGCTACTGACGTTTGGCCCTGATGGATCCTCTGAACTGCAGCTGATGAAGCAGGTTCTGCAGGAACAGGGAAGCAAGTGGCTCGGGTAAGGGTGCGGACACACTGAATGTTGCGTCCTGCTGCCCCGTCGTGTTGCCCCATCGTGCTGTGGCGTCGCCCCATTGGGTTTGTCAGGAGGCTCCTGTTGCGTCGCCCAATACAAACCCAATGGAGCACGACGGGGCAGCAGGACCCTGGTTGCTGCGTCGCTGGAAGTGTGTTCCCAGCCTGAAGAAGGTTTGGGTAGAAAACGTGTCGAAACGTAAATCTGTCTCCAACACCCGGGCATGTATTTCTCCATTTTGGCACAGCCACGACGAGGCTCAAGAACAGGACACGTATCTAGACCCCGTGTTGCGCGCTCGTCTCTTCCCTGACGCTGCTGTCCGTGTTCTCTCCGTCCCGGCAGCCTGGACCCGGCGTCGCTACGGCGGCGCTTCCCCGGGCTGCGCCTCGACGCCGACACGGCCGGGCTGCTCGACCCCGCCGCTGGAGTCATCCGTCCCGAGAAGTGCCTATCCGCCTTCAGGGTACGCTCCTGAGTAGCGGGCACACGAAGAGCGGAGCGTCAGACTTCGGTCCGTGAAGTCGCTCGGTCTTGTCACAACAGCCTTGGTCACGGCATTCACGCCGTGTTTGGCCTGAAACGGTTTACCTTTCGGTTGACTCTCCCACCAAACCACCTGGTTACTTCTTTCCATTTCATGCGATTTCTTCTTCAGGCTATGATAGTGAAGTTTGGTGGTGAGATCCGGGACGGAGAGAGAGTGACTCGTGTTGAACCAGGGTCCGTTGTGAAGGTGGTCACGACAAGGGGCGAGTACCGGAGCAGGAGCGTCGTCCTCTGCGCTGGAGCCTGGGCGACGCAGCTGCTGGCCCCGCTGGGGCTGGATCTGCCTCTCAAGGTGTGTGCCAGCGCTGAGTAGGGGGGGGGGGGCAAACATTGTTCTTGTGGTTTTGATTTGTTGATGCAACAACTGCATTCCTGAGTTGTTCTTGTGCCATGGCCTGTCTGTTTGCCAGATTGAGCGGGTCCCTGTCTGCTACTGGAGGGTCCAACAGCCAGGACTCTACGAGGCGGATCGCGGCTTCCCATTGTTCAGCGAGAAGGCGACCGCAGGTGGTCCAGGCGGCGACGGTCACACAGACTACAACGCCAGCAAGTGCTTCGTTTATGGGCTTCCCGTGTGTGAATACAACAATCTGATAAAGGTACATAAATCAACAAATGGTTTTCAAAACCGGTGGGCATCGGGATGTTGGTTCACTGGGTGCGAGAGAAGAGCAACATGCAACGAGCACAAAAGCGCAGACGGACGTGCATGACGCGATGTGGCTCGTGTTCAGGTCTGCGCGCACCGCGGGGTGGCGGCCGACCCGGACGCGCCGGCTCGCGGCCCCGCAGACTCCGCCATCGTGCAGCTGATCGCAGACTACGTCCGCAAGAGGCTTCCTCACGTCGAGACCCAACCCGCCTTGGTCGAGTCCTGCTTCTACACTGTGAGTACAAAACTTTGGTAGCTTCCAGCTTGACCTCGTCACACCGAAAAGCTTGTCTCAGCTTCAACAGTTCTCGCGCATGTTGGACGAGTTACAAAGCAGGTCCCAAAGTGTTGATCCGCACAATTTGCAACAGAACTTTTTCTCAACAATTTGATTCCAACCTGCTACATCGGTCTTGGTTGACACAAAGTGTCTTTGGTGAGAACCCGACGAAACTGCGCAGAAGAAAGTTTCAGTGTGCTTGGACAAGCTCGGGCTGGAACTTTTCGCACCATGTAATAGTTCCTGAAGTGGTTTTGTCGACTGAACATCAGGAACTCATTTTGTCTTGAAGTATGCATGAGGTCTGTTCACGAAGTTGCTGTGCAGGCACAAACATTTCGTGGAACGAATACGAGTATATGCCTTGCTCTGCAGTCTCAGAACTTACCATGCGAAGTCCCACCCCCACAAGAGGTTTGATCGAAAAATTTTGAGAACACCGGCAAAAAGACGTGAGAGGAAGAAAAGATTTTGGATACTTGGGTGCACGGAGTTGTCAATTGTGGCATAGATCTTTCATTTGGATTTTTGACGAAACAAACTGCTGCACATTCATTCTGCTGAATTTGTGCGGGCTCCGAAATGATGACTTGAAGACATTGAAAGCAGCTTCAGTCTTGTGCCTTCTGAAAAAATACAAGATTTTGCAAGAGGTTTGATCCCTGCGTTGTGTGAACGCTTGAGGAAAACACTACCCCCGGTCTGTCCTCTCTAGCTTGATGTGTCGTTCACATCCGACGCACGAAGCAGACGTCTTGGTGCACGAAACGCAGACTTCAATCAGAAAAACGATCCAGGCAGTGAACAGGCCACATCCGAGGACGAGAAACGCTCCCATGGCGTGCTGCACGGTGCTCCGGTGGAACCCGATCGCAGACGTCGGCTTCCTGCAGACGCCTGTATTCTTCGGCCAGTACCTCTTCTCCCATCTTTGCAACAGTCCGGACTCCACAATGGCTGCAATTCTGAAGAAAGACAATGTGCGCTCTTTCATGCACACGTCCTCCATGATCAGTTCGGAAAACTGAAAACAGAACGACTGTCGGTCACTTTTCACTTGCCTTTTGTCGAACATGTGCAGGTATGGGAATCCCTTTGGGGCGGGAAAGGCGTAGTTTGATTTGAAGAAGCGATCGCCGGCCAGACTGAGGTCGCACAGCTCCAGACTGGTGAGCAGAGAGGACAGGTAGCTGACGTACTCGATGCGCACGAACTGCTCGGTCTGAGCCCTGCGCAGCGAGGCGACGGTCGCGTCGAGCAGAGCGCTGTACAAGTTCCCAGGGCTCACGTTGATGTTTTTCTCCCAAAGTTCTTTGTACACGCCACGTTTTGAAGTCTGAAATTCAATAAAATCTCAGGTTTTTGTGACACAACGCAATTTTGTGGTGAAAGGCCTTTTTGAAGAGCAGTTAAAAGTACCCCACTCAGCGATATGAAACTGAGCCAAAGCGTCAACGCTTTGGTGACGCCCAGACTCCAGGTTCAGTTTCCAAAGTGTGAGCAAAAGTTCGTGTGAGACCAGAAATGGTTTCGGTTTTACAGTAGTTTGTTTCTGCCATTGGTTTGCTTGTGCAGATTTTGCAGAGTGAATTGTCTGACGAAAACCTGCAGTTGAATTTTTGGATCCTCGGATGATTTCGTTGGCACCACAAGGATTTTTCGCAGGCGGCATCAACAAAACCAATTGAACGGACACTACGCTTCAAGGTCAAAAAGAAATGCACGAGTTTTCGAACCTTGTCTCCTTCGTCCTCAAAACAAAACGACAACCTTGTGTCTCAAATGTCGGTTGAGTCCTCCGTCAGCTGCCATTCTTTCTGCATCTCTTAATTGTTTTTGAAGTTTCGGCGTGCATTTTGGTAGGAGGCAAAAGATGTTTTATATTCACAAAACACAAGGCAAAGTGCATACACCCCAAACTTGATACTGTGTGTGTGTGTGTGTGTGTGTGTGTGTGTGTGTGTGTGTGTGTGTGTGTGAGTGCGTGTGTGTGTGTGTCCGCACATCTGTCGTGTGTTTTGTTTGTCTCTGTCCGAATGGCCGGTGTCGCACGAAGACTCACACGGAAGAGGTCGCTGATGACGGAGCCCCCCGTGACGCCCGCCTGGTACCCCGGGTTCGCCGCCAGCTCCTCCAGACTGTCGATCGGGGGCGTCTGCATGAGAATGGCAGATGTACATCACAACATTTCGTGATTTTTAGTCGCGGACGGCGACTGATATTGTCAGCATGTCTGTCCGTCGTGACCTGGTGGGACACCACCCCTGAATAGAACTCAGGCCCTGCAGTCAGCACAAGTGTCATTTCAATGCTGGCAGTGGAGGAGGTAACATTTGTCTCATAGTACTGAGGTAAAAGATGGACTCAGAAAAACTTCAGCCTCGTCAGACCCCCACCCAAAAGCACGACTTCATCTCCAGAGCACTTCTAAGGGCCAAAGTTAGACAAAGAAAATTTCAGCTCAGTCAGACCCCCACCCAAAACACCCACGTACAAGATACAAGGACAAAGGTACTTTTTCAAATACCCAAGTACAGAACACACTGCAAGGACAGTTGTGACAAGGAAGTTGCATGGTCAGTTCTTGCCGCGAACACATGCTGCCACATTTTCAGGGATCTCCTTGCGGGATCAACTTGTACTTGGAAAATGTATTATTGGAAAGATATGTGACTGAAATAGCAACTGCATATTGTACATAAATATGTATAAGCTATCTACAATAAGGAGCTGATTGTAAAGTGTAAGAGCCCAGATGGAAGGATGTAGCTGCAGGTCTGATTGAGTACTCACAGTGCAGAGTATGATTTCCTCTGGTTGAACTCACAGCTCGACACAAAAAGTCTCTGTGTTGGTTTGGACCACTGCACCATACTCGACTCTGTCACAGACGTGTGACAGCCGGACACTAGCATACTCGAGTGAGGAATATCGATACAGGCTTGTATCTGACTGAGATCCGGTTCACATTTGCGAGGACAGACGAACACCCCAACTTTTGCTTGAGCATCAAAACAGAAAAATTGCTTTGCCACTCAAAATTTGTCAAAAGACAACACATACAGTTCTTCCAAGCTCAAAAGTGCAGCTCAAGGTATAAAATACTTTCTTTTGGGTTGAAAGAAGGATTTTTCTACTTTTGTTTGCAAGTTTTGGGGTTTGCAAAGCCTTGTCTGCAAGGCCTTTGTATTCACTAATTTTTTGTTCCAACCCATGTATTAGATGCACGCCTTGTTTTGAAGCTACATTTTGGGGCAAAAATGTGTCTTATACTGGGTGAATATGGTTGTCTCTGCAGCATTTTGAAGAGACAACATTTCAAGTCACCACTATGGCAATATCTTGACAACTGAGCATCACAGAGCAATTCTGATTGCATAGAAAAGAGCTTGACCAGAAGAGCTACTTTTGAATACCCTTCCTGTGATATGAAAATTGTTTTTTTACCAATTTTGTTTTGGCTTCATGCTTGATTTAGCATGGTGATGACCAAAATGTTTGGACAATTCATAAAAAATGGCAGCATCTCTGAAACTAAGTACCACAGAGCAATTCTGATTGCAGATTTGAAAAGAGCTTCACTGGAAAGAGTACTTTTGAGGTGCCTTTCAGATCCTGACAAAAACTTCAAAATTATGAAAATGGCCAATCTCAAAAATAGAGTATAGGGCAATTCTGATTGCAGATTTGAAAAGAGCTTGACTAAAAAAGCTACTTTCAGATTGTGAAAAAAGTTGAAATCATAAAAATAACAATATCTTGAAAACAGAGGGTCGCAGAGCCATTTTGATTAGATTTGAACCGCGACACAATGCTGTGAAGCATACTCGTTTGCAAGACGAAACCACATCAGATTCAAGAACGTGTTGTGATGTGGGTGTGACCATCGTGCTTGGAACCAGCGACACCTGCCCCTGGAGACATGAGAATGACAGAGCGCGTCGCTTTTGCTGCAGTCGCCATGTTCAGACACTTTTTCCAGATTTCCTCTAGGTTTGAACAAAAGAGATAGGCATGGATCTATTCGCATTGGTATTCCCTTGCAGCAATCTCAAATTGAGAAAAGAAAAGTCGTTTTGCGTTGGTTGAGGCAGGGTCATTGGGCGTCATCTGGTGGTACCTGCTTTTTAACAGTCATGAAGGCTGTGAGGTTTCCGATGTAGATGGCAATGAGCGTGATCGTGAGCAGCCAGAAGCACGACATGAAGATCCGGCTGGCGAGTCGGAAAAGCGGCTCGGGTCTGCCTGAAGTGGAGAACGAAGTGACGACGGCAAATGACCAGACGACTCCCGTGAACACTGTTCTCCTGGCAACAGGAGAGAAATTCAGGTCTGTTTCATTCCTCCGGCTCAGAAACTCTCGTGCTACTTTGGCTGATAGAAGGCATGAACTGTGTCTCCGCATTCGTTTTTGTGAGGGCTGTGCAGTGCTGCTAGTGGACGAAAAAGGTGAAATGTCCGGTGTAACGAGTTTCAGAGACACCCAGACACGGACGATGTGGCCTTTTGCCAAGAAAGAAAGAGTGCTCCTTGGGCAGGAGAGGTTTTCCTTTCGCCTCCTCACAGCTACGTGGTAAAACACAGGTGTCTTCTATATTTGCCTCGTGCATGGACAGTTGCACTTGAACCCTTCAACAAGGGTCGTCACTGTGTTGGGTGTACAAGAATTTTCTGGCGATTTGGCTGAGTGAACTGAAAACGGGCTTGGTTATAAGCAGTGAAGAATCAATTCAAGACGCCACTTGTTAGTTTCTTCATTTTGAAGTGAGAACCAGGAGCCATGTGCAAGCCTCCCCAACATTGGTGTTGGAAGAAACGTCTCTCGGAATCGGTGTCACCCCCACATCGTCACACCGGCCAGAATTGGATTTTGTCGAGGAGAATTACTTGCTTTCTCTCTCTCAAGGTGAAATTCCTCGCAGCACACACCCACACACCTTGCTTCAAATCACCTGGCAGCTTGGCTTTATTTGATGTCACACTCCAAGCGAAAATGATATCGCCGGGGCTTGGCTTGTTTGGGCGGTTGTCAATAACATGCGTGCCAAAAACCTCCCAGAACAATTTCGCCAGTCTCTAGCAAACTGATCACCCAAAACACTGGTGTTTCTTGGAGAAAATTGTCACTTGCCTTGATTCACCAAGTACGCAAATATGTAAAGCAGGAAATCATCTCTTTTGGGACTCTTCTTGTCAGGCTTGGCGACCGCCCTGGAGAGGGACTCCATGTACTTGACACACAGTGTGGCGATCACGACTGTTCCGAGGATAAAAAACCACACGTTTGTCTGAAAAGAACACCGTGTACGAGATTGAAGGAATCCGTTGTCCTGACTGCCCAATACAAGTACGTCGAAATGTTTCAAAACGTTGTCAACTTGTCACTTTCTGCGGGAGATCAGCCAGTTGGCTGGGGAAAGAACTTGCGCGAATCAACGTTTTTGGACATTTCAGAAGAATTTACTCCCTGCTCGGCTGTTTTGGGGGAAGCGTTATAAAAATTCTTAGACTTTTCTGAACCCAAGACGAAAGGAGCAAAATCCGTTGTTGCTTGGAAATCGTGGAGGCTAAATTCTTCAAAAAGCTCGACAAACTTTCTATCGAGTACGAATTCGACGAGCTGGGGTCAGGTCTTGAAGGCCCGAAAGATGTGAGAAACATGATGCTGATGCTACTGTCACTCGTACACAATCACAACTGTTTGCTTGATGTTTTGAGGCAAGAAAATGACAAGTTTCTTGCATGAAAGGTAAAAAAGGAGGGAACCCAGGGGAAGCTGCTCCCCAAGCAAATGCAGTTTGGTGCCATCAGACACAAAGGGGTCGCTCAAAGAATATCGGTAAATCTCACTCTGTGCGGAAGATCACAACAATCAGAGACGACCGTGCACAAAATACGGCAGTGTTTCTTTTTTGGTGCCCCTGTGGTGCTCACTGATGTTGAACGAGTTGACGAGCGCCGTCAGGTAGCGGTCGCGCGGCTGCTTCACGACGAAGCCGAGCGACTCCTCCCAGAAGGAGCGCATGAACGCCACCGACTCCACCCGGTCCTTCGTCATGGCGAAGATGGCCGTCGCGAAGTCCACTTCCTGTTGGATCAACCTGTCTGTTACCTCTGAATTTATCATCTGAATTTATCATCCATCTGAGATCCAGTTTCCAATTTCGTTCAGCTTTTCTCGTGTGAAGGTGGAAGGACTGTTATCCAACACCCGCAGGCTTCACTTCCATTTCTTTTCAGTGTGTCGCACAAGACTGCATGAGAGGAAAATCTGGAGAACTGGCAGCTGTTTTCGACTCTGTGTAGAGAAGAGCGGCAAAGGGTCAAAATTAGTTTCGTCAAATCAGTCAGATGTCAGTTTGTTTTCGGAAAAGTCAAAGAATACCGACAGAAGGACCAATTTCACTGCAGTGAACCGAAGAACTGTGGGAAAGGATGATATTCATGATACGTATCGCGGCACTGTGTTGCGTGTACATGCATACATGTGTCAGCAACACGAGATAATTGTAAACCCGAATGAAATTATGCGGGCATTTTTTTCGTCCTTTGTTTTCACGTCTTCAGTGTCCTGACTTCGTGCTCATGCCAAGCAGGAAGATGAGGGAGGGCGCATAAAAGTTTGATCTAAAGCTGACCAATTTCTCTCTGCCATGCATGCAAACTTTACTTCGTCACGACTTCTTTCAAGTTGCCTCACACTGAATCTTTTGGTTTTTGCACCAATGAGCGCACAAGGCTGTCCCGACATCTGCTGCCGTTATCTTTTTCTTCAATAAGTTAGCTTCCAAATTTTGGGTGTCCAAATGGCCTGTTGGTCGTGAGTTGTGAGCAGTGAAGACGCGCGTGGCTCACCCGGTTCACCACCTGGCCGATCATGCCGCGCCACGTGCCGTTCTCGTCGAGCGCGCCCCACTCGTCGCCCGACGCCTCGCGCACCTCGTAACTGGAGAACACGATTCCTGTGCACAGTGCGGAGTGCTGTGCATGCTCGTTGTTTTGGTTTTTGAACAAAGCACACGAAGACATTTCCAACTTGAACCTCGAATGACCATCGATGGTCATCATGAGCCCGCCGCCTCTGCAAGGTTGCGTAATATCGGACACTGCTGCAGGTAACAAGCAATACTCACTCAAAGTTGAGGAACTCAGCAAGGGTGTTTAGCAAGTCAAAAGTTAGGCCGCTGTAGACAACGGTGTTGTTGGGGAGTTCCGTTCGGGTCTGCCATGGTTCGTACTGAAATTGACACAAAAGCACTCTGGCAGCCCAGTCAGGGTGAACATTTCTCTGCACCAAAAACGAGAATGTAAAGTGGGCCAGAAGCAGACACCAGATGACAATTTGAGCAGTGGGACGGCACTCCTGTCAGACCGGACCCGAAAGCCTTGGCGGATGCGGATGTTTTAATGTGAAGCACCGCAGATCAAGGACCAGAGTCGTGCACTGTTTGCCGATTCCGAAGAAAGAATTTCCGGAGGGAGACAATGGTTGCAACAAACGGCCAAATATCACGCGAATACATGTCAGAGTTTCTTCCGCGTTGCATATATTTTACTCACAGGCAGGGTTGTGGTGACGAAATGATGTTTTTTTGTGAAGCTCACAAACCCTGATGAACCCACCGCAAATTCTGAAGACAAAACGAGACAGTGCAATGGGTTCACTTTCGCTGATTGTCATAAATCTATGAAAAGCTCTCACGCATCGTTTGAATCTGCACCATGCATTGAACCACGCACCGCTTTTTCTTCCACACCCAACAATAGCCAGAGCTGATTTGCGTGAGATTTGACGCACTCACTGTTGTGGGAACAACGTTGTAGACAGAGTTCCCACACTGCTCTCCAGATGAGAGGAAGAGATGAACTTGTCGAGCCACTGGGCTCGACAAGTTTGTCTCTTCCTTTTGTTGAGAGAGCGTGCGAGAACTTTCCTCTTATTGAGAGAGCATGTAGAACTTTTTTTTCTCGCACGGCAAAGCAATGAACAATCAAAAGCAATGACGAGCATCGTGCCAGATGAAGGTGTCGCTGATACAAGTTGATCAATTATCATTGTTTCTCAGAGCCTGTTCATTTGTGGCACAAATTTGGTTTTCTGTGCCGCCGATCTGGCTATTGGGGCACAGAAATTGAGGTCATGCCAAACAGGGAACGCCATCCAAACAAACCAAACATGACACGAAAACTGATTTGAACAAAGCTTCTCACAGACTCTCTCAAAAACAGAAAATAGTCATTTCAGTTCATGTACCTGGTTCTGCCTGGGAAGGCTCACATGTCAAATCGGTGAACATACTCTTGTCCTGGGCGTCCTTCTTCTTCCTGTGAACTTGAACCTGCAGCAAAACAGCAGCCTACGTCCTGACGGCGCAGTTCAACAACGCGCAGCTGTGTGCTTTTGTGTCCATGGTTCCAACAGACAGTTCTTCGTTCAACAGTTTTCAGTGTGGCTTGACAGATACAGGTGACGAAAAAAAGAAAGTGTGTCCGGCGCCAAAAAAGATTGAGTCACCTATTTCAGACCAGATGCTCTGGGCTGGGCAGAGCGGACAATTCGTCTCGGTTTGTCTGCTTTTCTTTTGTTGCCACTTGTGTCGCACTTTTCAGGTTCCTATCCATGCACGAACACTTTGCGAGCGAACGGCTTCTTCTAAAATAGCTGATTTGGCTTGAGAACTCGCTTCCCAGTTTGTCTTCACGACTGTCGGTGTTCAACGATGAAACGGGCGACTGTATGGAAGCTGCGAGTGGTGAGCTGTCGTTGGCGCGCAAAGCTGTCGCTCTCTATTTCATTCTCAGTGATTTCGACAAAAACAGAGACTCCCATTTGTTGCAGTTCGAATCGGCCTGTCCGGATTGTTTTTGTCTCCAAGACATTTTTCGTTCTGTAAGGCAAACCAAAATGTGAATGAGTTGCCAAGACAAAACTACAGGGAGGGGTATTTTGTCACAACTGTCACTGGAGGTGCACGCTTTCAAAGCTGAATGAACAACAAAAGTTGTGCCTGTGAACCGCGGCTTTTTCAAAGCTGAAGGAAACCTACGAGTGTCTTTACCGATGTGTGGTTGTGTCTGACAACGCTTTTGTGGGTGACGGTAGAGATAATCAAGGGAGGCAAAGAGAATATGGAAATTCGACGCATTTTGTCTCAAGCACTTGATGGCCTGTGTTGGGGAAGAAGCAATGCGAGCTGACGTTTCCGAGTTTTGCTTCAATCAAGTCGACATCCAGGAGAAAGAAAGACAAGTGAAATGAGTTTGAATGGCTTGAAACAGTTGTGCGTACAGAGAACACAGGAATCCTTGGGCAGGGTCTGCCTGAAACAAATCGTTGCAAATGATGCGTCATTGCCCCTTGTGGCCGGAGCACGCAGGGGCACACGGCGAAGGTTCCGCAAGTCGGCCGAAGCGAAGTGAATCCACTGTGCAGCCCGTCTCGCTCCTGTTGGCTCTTGGCAGCCAAAGCAGTTGCAGTCGAACGACCTGCTCAGCATCTCCCCTCGCATGTTCTTGAGTGTCGCAAATGTTGGATTTCCCTTTTCGTTTCTCGTCTGTTTGTGTCTCATTCAGTCAGGTGGCGAGACGCAGTTCGCCATCACATCGTCCCCTGTCGCGCGACGGCAGCTTTCCCTTCCTATGGGGCTTCACTCGTTTCTATGGTTGTGCTCGTTCTTCTGTTTTCTTCCTGCGCCAGGCCACGTCTGTTTGTTCGGAAGGTTGTCGCGTGGAAAGTATCAATTCGGGAACCACATGTGTGTGTCACAGTGGGCTGACGGACGACATCATTTGTGTCTGTCAATTTTTTTCGCAAGTTTGAAGAAAAGTTCCAGCATCAGAACAAGTGACGCAGCAACAAGTCCAATTGCCAAACCAAGAAAGGCTCCAGCAGTGTGCTTCAACGTGTTCGCACTGCTTCCAAGTTGAGATAAGGATCGGTAACATTTCGACTTTTCCTTCACTTTGTACTGTTCAAGCCACTTCTGGACAAGACCAGCTTCCAGAGCAGCTAAAATTCTGAAAGGAAGAAGAAGATCAAAATGTCGCGCTTCGAAGGAGACACGTCTTGGTGCCAAAGAACAAAACACACAATCACCTCTTGTTGAAAGTTTCTGCAAAAGGAAAGCCCTTCCGTGCAGCTATCGCGTAGTTGGATTTGAAAAACCTTTCCGGGGCCACAATCACATCGCAAAATCCTTCATTTTTTATTGTAGAGTCGAGAAATCCATAATCTGCAAACTTTACGAAATTTTCACGTCTGACCCTCTGGAAGGACTGAAGGAAGTCCTGATAGGAATTGCCTTCCAAGTTTCGTGGGTGCACATTTATGTTGCTGTCCCAGACAGATTTGTACACCCCACTCTGTGCTGTCTGCAAAAAATAATACAGTGTTTAACATCTGAAGAGTTAACAGGAAAGGCTGTGCTGTGCCGCATCACAAGCATACAAGAGAGGTTCGCCAGAAGCATGTCCTTTTTCAGATGTTGAAGATTTAGTGTGACTGTTTTTGTTCTTTGATTAAGAATTTCATGTCAATTGTCCCTGCAGAACTTTACGTTTTGCTGAGGCTTCCTTAGCATGCACTTCAGCAGCCACAACAGCAAATTTTGTTCCTGGGATGAGGCCCCAAAGCAAAGGTACGAGGGGTCTCTACAAACTTTTCTTCTCTCGCAAATAATTTTGTTGAGTTTTGTACAAAGTTTGCGATTCTTGGGGAAGGTGTCCTTGGATCTTCATGCCCTGGCTTGCAATGGTGCCATTGGTCCCAAGTTTCCTTCTCGCAAAGACAAGAAACTTTGTGCATTTTGTTCGCTCGCAATCGTCCAAGGGAAGGAAAGTTTGTAGAGACCCCTCGTATTTCTTGACCATTCACGAACATTTCTGAACAGGAAACCAACGGGATTTTGTGAATTTCCCTCGTTCGTCCGTTCGTTCGTTCGTTCGTTCGTTCGTTCGTTCGTTCGTGAGTGAGTGAGTGAGGTGTGAAGTTTGTCTTGTTGAAAATTGAAAAGTGATCAAATTCAAAACCAGACATTTCCATTTGCAACTTTCGTACCATGAAGAGTGAATGGGTCGAGCCGCCAAAGCTGACTCCTGCCTGGAAATCTTTCCTCGCTGCCAGCTCTTCCAACCCACTCACGGGCAGGCTGATCTTTTTCAAGGTCATAAAGGCGGTTAGGTTTCCAGTAAACGTTGCCATAAGGGTGATGGTTACAATCCAATAGCAAGATATAAATATTTTGGAAGCTGAGCTGCCTATGATGTCTGGACGTCCTGCAAAAACGTTTGTAAAGCGATCTCTGAAAGCATCTGGTGTATCCGGAACTTTGCTGAGGTGATGCAGAAAAAACTCAAATTGTCCAAAAGAATTTGTGCGCGTTCCACAGTGGAACGTGGATTGATACTTGAGGAAAATGTACCTTGATTGACCACAGCCGCAAACGCGTACAGCAGAGGAATTCTCCAAGCAAATTTCTCTGCGGCAACTCTGTTGTGCACCTGACCCCGTGTGTCGGGTCGCACCGACAAAATGTCCAACAATGTGATGACCACAGCTCCGAGAGCGACGCTGGCCACCACCGAGCACCAGGCCGCAGCCTACAGGCAAATGTGCGCTTTTCTCAACAAAAACAAAACACTTTGTGTTGGGATCTTCCAACATCCACACGTTTGAACTTTTGGTTTCAATGTGTTTGTGCAAGAAAAGTTTCAAAAATTTGGAGAAATTCAGAAGAGGAGGCCTCTTGACTACAATTTAGATTTTAAAATAAGAACAGGGCAAAAACCGAAACGCATTTGCAACAGACATGCACAAACGAATTGATGAATCGCAGTATGGCACACAAATTGCGGGATTGTGTTTCAAATGGGGCAATCAAGATGAAAACTCCACAACAGAAGGTTGTGCTTGCACGTCATTGTGTGGACAATGGTTGACTGCGCCAAACACACGATATTCGCAATCGATCAGTTTGTTTCGCGCCAAATATGGAAGCATCAGAGCTGGGAAACAGCAGACAAAGGACGTCTAGCTGAGCTACTGTTCTGGCCTTGGTGCCAGTCGAGTCATCCTCATGTATCCTGCCTTGCAGTTTTGTTTTTCGCTTCAGTGGGCAGCGGTCCGGTTCTCACGCTTGTGGTCAAAAGTAACATTGTGTGTCACAGGCAGACAAGCATTTTGACCTGAGCTTCGAAATACGTGCAGTGGAGGTGCCCTTGCTCTGCACCATAAGTATTCAGAGCTCTAGCTTTTCTCTTGCCATCCGTGGCACTTGTTCCTGTTTCTGCTTGATGTTGCTCAAAGGTTATCGTACCTTGGTCGACACACTGCACACAGATGCGCGATGCCAGTGCATACCCGCAAACACAGAAAAAGAGAAAATCGAGGAAGGACGAAAACTGACGCTGAATGGTGAGAAATAGAGCATGAGTGGTTGATCCTCAGGGATCCTAACTGCAAATCCGACAGACTCCTCATAGTAGGGCTGCAGGAACTGCACCACCTCAGAACGTTGAGCTGTCACCGTCAGAGCAGCCACAGCTATGTCCGCCTCCTACAAGGAAGAAACAGAATTTTGGGGAGTATTTCATGAAAATCGAGAGATTTGTGCCTTCATGTTCTTGACAGCTGCCATGCAGTTTGGCATTTTCTCGACACTCTGGCACTTCCACGGGGCCCATAGTGTTCTGTCCCTTCAAGTGTGAAGTCCGGTCTGAATAGTTAGTACAATTCCTGTACTGTGAGTACGAATGGCTCAATGGCAATGTCTGGCTATCACACATGTTGTGACAGAATCCAAGTGTAGTGTGTGGGTGCAACAACCCAAACTCAGAGAGTTTTGTGCCAAGCTCTTAACACAACCAGAGGAGATTGCACTCTGCGCCATGAGTACTCATTCGGATCCGCAGCTTACATCCGGGCACTCACACTTCTTAGTCAGCTTTGCCTGTTGATGGCCTATTACATATTCATATATTTCCAGTTGTCTCAAATACGGGCATGCGTTTACACATCTCTTACCACCTGTTACCGCCGTATGCCCTTACAATAGCTTAGTAGCCTCTCATCCACACCCACACCGCACACAGAGACTGCTCTTCACCTCTCGGACAAGTTGACCAATCATGCCAGTCCAACTTCCAGTCTCATCGATGGCTCCGTATTGGTCGTCTGGGCTCTCCGCGATCGAGTAGCTGGAGCAACAGAATAAAAGCACACATTTCCAGGAACAACTCTGTGACATGATGACTTATCGACTCATCAGAGACATCACTGCTCACGATCTCTTTAGCAGCTCAAAAAATTTCCTTCACGGTTGCATGGTGAATGATTGGGTGCAATTGCATGATCTTCAGCTTGTTCTTTTCAGTCAAGCTTCACCCTCAGAAGCTCAAGAAGAAACAAGAATGTTCAACTTTTTCTGTGCAAAGTGTCTTTGCACTCTCTGCACTTGAAGCTATTCCCAATGAAAAAATAATCAACAGTGGAAAGACACATCAAACAACCGTTGGAGCGAACAGTTTCCCACCGAAACATTCGACTTCTTTACGTATTTTTGGCTTGGGTTGCAAAAAAGAAGCCCACACTGAGCCTGTGTCTGTTCAGAATGAACCATAAATTTGGAAAATACATTACAAGAAAGATAACTTGCGGATTGCCCCTCCAACGAACCTGGGCATTGGGAACAAAATGACAACGAATCTGCGATTCAAGCGTCATTCTGAGAGGTCCAGAGGTTGCAACGACTCACGTGAAATTTATTGCTTCTGCCAAAGCATTGACGAGCTCAAAGAGGACTCCAGTGTAACTGAACGTTCCATTGCCGTGATCGAGTCGAATGTGCCACGGTTCGTACTGGACAATAAAATAAACACAAGATGAGGAGACAGTGAAGATGGAGACCACCGGCATTGAAGCCAATGGTGCTGCATTTTGGCACCAGACATCTGTCACTTTGGGCATCATTTTGGGAACCATTTTTGTCCAAGAAAATTTCCACTTTGACTCCACATGTTTTAGTTGTCAGTTCAACTGTCTGTTTACTTTTGTGTGGAGCACTGTTGACGTCAAAGCAGAATTATGAAATGTGATTTCACTCATCAAGAGCAGTCAAATGATGAACAGTTGGAAAGACTCTGTAGAACAAAGTGATCCGAAAAAATCAGCTGAACGATTCAGTGCATGTGGTGACAAGAATTGTGGGCTCAATCGAAAGCTTGTTCTTTCAGCGAGAAATGCGAACTGAATCGTGCATTCATTCCATTCCGTGACGGAAGAACATCTCAGCCACCGAAATTAAACATCGAGCTCTATGGAGGCTTGCATCTTCTGCGATGACATTTCAACATGTTTCGGAGCTACGTCTTTCACGTGTCGGTATTTCGTGCCAACAATACGAGCATTAGTGTGAACAAAACGCAGAAACTGTTACGCACGTCTGTGGTTGCGACCACCAAAGACCTGATTCGTTGGTTTGGTTCTGTCCCTTCTGCGTTGTTCTCATCTGAGTAAGATCAAAAAAGATATTGTCCAAAGTCTAAGTAAGTCTCCAAGGATACCGACCAAAGTTTCACTTGTTCTCCCTTGGTTTCAAATTCTGTCTCGTTTTCAACATAAAATCTGAAAGAATTGACATTCTGCAAAAGCAACACCATTGCCTGAAACTGAAAACAATCCAGTGCTTCGCGCTTCCAAGCAAAATAACACCAACCTTCTTTGAAGCTTCGACCCGTGAATGCACATCGCCTTGAAACCCCACCCAGAACATTGCACAACCCCTTTTCTGTCTTCCGTGTGGTCAACACTGAAAAGTTCCAACACTTCGGAGACACCACCACAGGCATGACGAGGAACACAAATGCCACACGACCAACATCCGTCATGTTCCGAAGCTCGAAGACAATTTAGGAAACAGACTAATGGATTTCTGCTTGCCTCAACCAAATTCTGCTTCCTGTTTGCTGCCAAGCAAACAGCTTTCGTCGTCCGCTTAGGCGCGACAGATCTACGGTGAAGGGCATCAAATTTGTTCCGCAGCTGCCTGCTGCTCGATTTGTTTGAGGCACCTGCGAAACCCAGGGCGATAGCTACATTGTCGTCCAGTAGAATCCGCATGTACTTCTCATGCTTTTGATGGGAGCTGAGTACTCACCAGAGCAGCTTGAAGCTTTCAGGTCTGAAGCTACTCTGAAGGCTGCTTTGAGAACCACCAAAAATGTACAAGCCAAGTTCCCCTGCACACAAGTGCCTGTTTAGAGCTTGTACTGACCACTGAGAAATCGAACTGGGCAGCTATACCAGTGCTGAGTGTGAGTACGAGTGGATGTGAAGGGCAGCTGGCCTTGAGGACCAAGCTGCAGTGGAACTGTGACTGCCAGTGCCGAAGTGGGAACCAACCCTACGACTTCGACTGTGCGAGGTGAAATTGTGACCACACCCGCACACAACAGTGTGACAGATGAGCCAACTGAAGAGTGATTGATCACTGACAGCAATCGCACAACAGCGCATTCACCCTTCCTGTTGTGGGACATTGATTTCTCGTCTACTGAATTGAACTATTTTGTGACATCCCAACAGCTTCACTTCTTTTGCACCTTGTCTGCAGACAATTTTTGTGTGCCTATGTCTCCTTCTGCCAGACTGTTTCGGTGTTACAGGGTGCGCAGAACCCCCCAGGCTACTCCAATGCACGGGAGAGCCTTTGGTCAAGGATTCTCCGGCCATTCAATGTTTAGTTTTCGGTACACACACGGTCCTTTCATTTTTCCAGGAAAGTGGGATCTGAACAAACTTCTGGAGCGCTCAAAACCACAGACCTACAAAACCTTTTTGTTTTATTTGAAATTGAGGCAAAAGTTTTACTTGTGCTGTAAATTGAAAAACAAATGAAGAAAATAAGAAAATTAGTTTCTTTCTTTTTGCAAGCAAAAGAGTTCTTGCTCACAAAAGCAAACATGTGGCAGGCACAAAACAGATGAAGTGTCAGTGAAGGTTGAAAAAAACCTTTTACGGAGGTGCAGCAACTTTCTCCTGATGAGAGAATCTTTTGAGGGCACCGTCCCTGAGCCGTCCCTGACGTCCAAACCGTCACGCGAGACGCAGGGTGGTTCTTATCTGTCCTCAGGAAGCCCATTTGCTTTGCTGCGTAAAGGCAAACTAAACAATTTCAAAGCGGTGTTCTTCCCACAGAGAGAAGTACAGTATTCCGTCAAATGTGAAGTGCACATCGACACGTTTGGAAGAACAATGGATTGAAGAATAAAAGGGACACGGTTCGTTGGGTCAAACCTGTGCAGGGGGACTCGCCAACACAACAACAACACACACAAAATGTTCCCTGGGTCGCTCAGTTCGTCCTTGAAACTGATCTCTGCGTCACGTGTTTCACACAGAGAACAGAACAGAAATCAATCGGTCGCTGTGTGCGTCTTCTGCGTTTTCGAAACCGTTTGAAGAGGACGAAAGCCACCTCCAACAGCAAGACTCCAGACGAACAAAGGAGTCCAATGGCCAGAGCGACGAAAGCCCCAGCTGAGTGCTTCAACTTGTTTGCACCTCGTCCGAGTTGAGACCTTGATGTGTCACATCGAATTTCTTTCCATTCAAACTGTTTTTGCCACTTCAGAAGAAGACCTGCCTGCAGCGCAGCGAGTATTCTACAAAAAAGATGTGAGGAACGTTGAACTGCCTCATTTGAAACAAACAAGTCAATATGAAGTGACAAGAGCACCGTTGCTTCAGATAAAAAAATAGATAAACATCTCATCTCCCTAGTGCACGCACTTACTTTTTGTTGAACCTGCGGACATACGGAAAGTTTTTGTTTGTTGCCATTGCGTAGCTGGATTTAAAGAATCTGTCAGGTGCCAAAGCCAGGTCACAAAATCCTCCCTTGGATCTGTGCATCAAAGCAAGCAAGTACGAAGCATCTCCGATCTTAACATATTTCTGATTTCTAACTCGGTTGAAGTCTGTGAGAATAGTTTCGCCCTTGTCCAGCGAAAAGTTCTCCGGACTGACATTGATGTTGGTCTCCCACACATCTTTGTACACTCCACTCGCAGCAAGCTGAAATGAAGCGGTTTATTGTGCACGAAGAATTTTCACGAGCCATTGCGGGGAGCATAAAAAGAAGCACAATTTTCAAACTCGCACAAACTCAGGTTTGAGCGAGAATAAAAACAATAGCCCCATGCCCGGTGATTTGAGCAACCGAAACATAGTGACCGAAACACAGCAACCGAAACACAAGCAACTGAGACGCATATGAGCAGAATGCACAAATAGTCAATTTAACAAATATTTATGTTATTTTTGTCATTTAGAATACACCCAAATATACCCAAATCATCTATATCTTGAAACTTGTTGCAGTGTACTTGATTACATTGGAAAAAAACTCACCAAATCTTTGCTAAACATCTGTTTTGAACACTTTCTTTTTCCCAAATTTGTACCCAAACTTTGGCCCCACCTGAAAACCATCTACAAATTTTTGAAAATAAAAAAACAAATAACACTGGCCCAACACCCAACCAATATACTACATTCACACACATCTTTTGTCAAATATTTAGACTTTCTGTGATATCACCTACTTTGTATGGTGAAGTCCAGAATTTAACAATCCCAAAAATATAAACATTTTACCCTTCAAATGCTAAAAATCCAAACTAGACAAATTCCTTACTTGTGCATTATCCTTGACCCAAACAAATTCAGAAGACCCAAAAGATCCAAATTTGAATTTCATTTTCACATGAAACTGTTGTGCACATACTTTTTGAACACGCTGCCTGTAGGTGATTTGTTTCGATCGTCCTGTTTCGCTTCAACAGTCCAACCTCCTCAAATCACCAAAGAACCCAAAGTGTGCAATTCTTGTTCTGAGGCGTGACTTCAATCACATGCTTTCAACGATGATGGCTGCGCACTCCGGGCCGTTTGTTTGTCCCGCACGTAAACATTTGAAAGTCGCACAAACACACACACAAACACACAAACACACAAACACACACACACACACACACACACACACACACACACACACACACACCAGCGTTGTCGTGAGTCCATGTTTGCAAGAGGTGAGATAAAGCAGAAACAGTCCCTGTAGATCAGAGTTTCACTGGCGCAATTTCATGTCAGCACAAGGGACAACGGAGGGACACCCGAAATACATCTGGTGTCAGAGTGTGCCCAGAAGGGCAGGTGGTGAAAATCATGAGCAAAAATGTCTCACCGCGCAACTTTTTGGGTTCGCTGCGAACACAACACCACTGAAAGCTCCGAACTCACAAAAATACAGCTTACGCTGAGGATAAATATCGCTCCATTCAAAGCCCAATATGCTCCCGACACCAGACAAGAGGGCTGCCATCTCTGATGACAAAACATGGTGAACCCGACTCTTTCTTCTGTTCAGGCTACAAGTGAGTTTCAAACTTCAAACAATTTGTTTGACTGGGAAATTATCCAAACAAAAAACAAACGAGCAGGCACCTGGGGGCAGTCTGGGACTGGTACACTGGAGGCGACTTGGCAACAGCATGGCCCCCTTCACTTTTCGTAAATCTCCTTTTCGCTCCTTTCAAGTCTGGGTTCCACGTCTAGCCAGGCAGGCAGACAGAATGCAGCGAAGTACCGGTGTAGAATTCAATTCGACTGCTGATGGTAAACCACGAGAACCTGTCAAATCCGCTGAGACTCCTTTTGTTCTCCCGTTTACCTTGAACAGGTGATGAGTGGAGGTCCCTGTGGTCACTCCTGCGCGATAGTCCGGCCTGGCCGCCAACTCCTCCAAGGTGCTCACTGGAAGCCTCACCTTCTTTATCGTCATAAAGGCAATTAGATTTCCAGTGAACGCGGCCACAACGGTGATTGTGAGGAGCCAGTAGCAGGACATGAAAACCCTGGAGGCCGGTTTGTGGATGATGTCTGGCCGGCCTGTAAGGAAGGCACAAACCACGTGTTTCATAAGTTTGTTTTGTTTTGTGGGAACCTGTGAGACAGGGAAAGAAGACGTCAAACTCATGGTGTGCAAGGTGACTTTGGCCCCTGAAGTTCTGTAGGTCAAAAGCAATCAAGAGGACAAAAGGCAATGTGCTACACATGTACCTTGGTTGACTAAAGGAGCACAAGCATATAACAAGGGCATGGAGAGCAGAGAGTTCTTGCTGTGTTCCTCCTTTGAAGAGCTTCTCAACAGAATTGAAGACGTCCAGTCCATGAAATTGATGGTCACAGCTGCGACGACGAAACTGGTTATTGTCAAGAACCAAGTCATAGCCTGAAAGCAAGAGCACAAATGGTGAAACAAAACAGCTCCGTGGAGCTCGCGGTGATTTGAGGTAATTCCGCTCACTGTGCTTTTCGGTCGCCATGTGTTCCAGTCACCAGGTATGTTGTCAAAAATTTGGATAAAATATTTGGAATGCACTTAAATGTACCCAAATCTTACATACAAAAATTTGAACTTGATAAATTCCTCACTTGCTATAATCGTGAATCCAAATCAACCCAAAAGACCCAATTTGTTACCTGATCTTCACCAAGAATCAGGTGTTCACATGTTTCACTTTCTCACTGTCTTCAGGTGATTTGTTTCGGGTGCTCACCATTTCGGTCGCTCTTTGAGCAACCTGATACGAACTGATAACCTCCTCAAATCACCTTAAAAACAGTGAACACACAAAACGAACAGCGCGACAAAAATTTTGATACCCTTCTGCTCTGTTGCGTTGAAGAATCAGAGACACAACTCACGCTGAACGGCGAAAGGTAAAGGGTCAAAGTTTGCTCCTCGGGAACCTTGATGACAAAGCTCGCGGGCTCTTCGTGGAACGGTTGGAGGAAGTGCGCGGCGCGAGCCCGCGACGCCGTCACCGTGAGCGCTGCAACCGCCATGTCCACCTCCTGCAAACCAGTCCCGGCGCTCTCACGCACATACCACACAGTCGCCAAGTTTTAGGTCTTTTCCGCATTTCAAGGTAGAGATCTATGTTTTGGCTCAATGTTCTGCTCGCCTGCCTCTGTACTTCTCCTATCATTCCAGTCCAGGTCCCGTTGGGTGTCACTCCGCCCCACTGACCGTCCGCAGGCTCACCGACGCTGTAGCTGCAATGGGACCTGGCGATTCGTAGCTGCTTCAAGCCCCACGAGTCCGTTCAATGTGTCAGTGAAAGAATGCACCTGAGCCCACCCTCGGCAGGAATTGGCCGGGTCATCTGTTCTTGTTCGGCAGCGTCGGTGAACCAACAACAAGTGACAGAGCTTTTGATCGAACCATTGAAATCTTTCCTCAAGACAACCCCACGAACAGCCTGTACTCACTCGAAGTTGAGGAACTCGGCGAGGCTGTTCATCAGCTCGATCAACACGCCTGTGTAGCCGAACGTTCCGTTCCCGGTATCTGCCTTGATTGTCCAGGGTTCAGCCTGAAACATTGCACGCCACTTAGGATCTATGACACGCGCCAAGTGTCTGCGTGGAAATGTCCGATTTCACTGTTGTCCGGAACTGTGAGAACAGCGCACAGTGCAAGTGGTGTCCGCTGATGAGCTTGGTGTTGAAATCTTGCAATCTCAAGTGCGGGCAAACCTCACCGAAGGCAAAACACCAAGCGACAGGCCAAATGCACCTCAGCAGGACGAGGTTAGGAATTTACCTCTGCTTCTTTCTGCGATCAGGGTGCCCTGTGTGAATACAGATGAACCACACCAGGCTACCTTGCTTCTCCCTTGCTAATCTTTGTCCACACAATCAGAACTAAAGAAACATTCAATTTGATGGCTGTTTGGCAAAGAAAATTGAAAGTTGAGTTATACTTCTGACTATAATACTCAGTTTTCAATGACCTAATAGATGACTTACAAAGTTTTGTAAAAATGTCTCATCATGATAGTTTCCACATTTTCCCCTCAACCTCACTGAAAAACCTGTCTACATTCTATCTGGAAACAAACTGTCCCTCTCATCTTGGTTATTGTTTTGGTTAAATGCCAATACTTAATTATTGCAGCATAGTATACTGGTCCACAGTTGCAAAATAAGAAGTTTGTTTCAGCAGCAGAAAGCAGGTGTCAGAATTACTTGTTTTGTTTGTTAGTTGTTGCCAACAGTGGAGACCTTTCATCGGCTTTGTTGTGGTTGACAGAAATTGAACAACGAGAACGCTGTCGCAAAAAGAAGGAAATACACATTCTAAACCTCGTTCTCGTGCACGAAGTTCTGTGGAGCTCCCAAGATAAACTGTCTCCACCTGCAACCGCGAGCTTCAGACGCGCTGGAATACGTACCGGCAAGGTGGTGATCGTGAAATACTTCTTGTGTTGAAATCGGCCTTCACCAATGTTCGTGTCTTCGGGTTGATTTTTGTCAAGCATTTCAACACAATGTCAGTGTGAGGTTGTTGAAGTGAAAGTTTTCCAAAACGTCAGTCGCGTGGCATCTTTCCGTTTGTTCATCGACCGCGGCAGATCGGTTGGAGATTGGCCGCTTTATCCGGTGTGCATGAGTGACAAGTTAGCATCAGGACGTTGCAGTTTTGCGCACAACATAGTTCACTCCGATTTGTTGCAAAGAGCGTGGTTCTCCTTTTTCACAAATGGAAGCTGAATCGATTTGTTCCGTCCCAAAGGAAACCCTAATGCAATGACCGGCGAAACGTGGGCATTGGTGCGTGCACACTGCATGCATTTTAGACTCGAGGCATCTTCGTCACTCTGCTGACAACAAAATGTCAAGGCTTTCACCACCAAAGCTCTGTTGTTGCTCTGCTATTCACGAAGGTTTCATTTTTATCAGGCTGATAATGGCACGCGTGTGTGGGTTTGTATGTATCCCCCGGTTTAGTTGTCCCCCCTCTGGGCGTCATTAAACTGGCCAACTAAACTTTGCTGACCATTTGCCATCCTAGCTGGTTTGGTTACCCCCTGGGGGCAGCTAAACCAACCAACCAAACTGGGCTGTAACTTTGGGTTGCTTGTTCACAGGACATTCAATGCTACAACAGAATGGGCTGTTCAGGTGAATAACTGTAGCTGCCATGCCCAGGTTCATCCCCCCCCTGGTAAATTGAACCAGGCAATAACTCTGGAATACTTGCATGCAGAATGTTCAAACTTTCAGGGGTCGGTCTTCTGGTCACTCTGAACAACTTTTCATTGTTGGAAAGTGGGTCAGATGACCAGTTCCAAGTGCAGGCAAGGTGATCTCCAAGTTTGTTGGTCAAGTTTGCGTGGTGTGAATGCGGGACTGGCGCGCGCAAAGTCTAGTGCTTGTGATGGATCAAAATGAAGAGCAGCAGAAGCTGACGCACGCGCCACTTGAGAAAATAAGATGAATTCCTATGGAACATGTTGAAGCTGCGGAACACAGACATGTCTGCGTCACACAAGCGAGTTCTGCCAACAAGAGTTGAGAGATCACACAACAGTTCTTTGGAAGTGAAGCACTTCTTATTTCAACGTCTGTCTGCCACCAGACGTGCTGTCTGTGGAAAACTCACAACAAACGTAAAACTGCTCACTCTTTACTGCTGGGTCCCACCCAAATTTCCTTTTTGCAGAAAGTGGCCATGTGCTTGTGTTGTACCTCAATTCCTTTCATGAAATTCTCTTCCATTGCTGTCATTCATCTGACGTCAGCCACGCAAGACCGCACTGATAACAAGATTGTGCTGAACCTCCGTTGTGTTGTTGCCAGTTTCCGCGCAGTGAGAAAACCTCACGCAATTTTGCGACAGTTCTCATGTTGTCACAGATCGTATTCATCAGAACAAAGCAATCCACCGCCTTAACCAGGAGTCGTCACAGATTGCACAAAACGCCAAAGAAAATCTTCAATTCAAGCAGTCTGCGTCTGTCATTGCCCCTGGCGCCTTTCTGTCGTCTGGAGGTGCAGAATTGGAACTTCAATCAAAATCACAGACCGTCCATCCAAACACGGCAAACACCGAACCCAGATTAGAATATTCACGTTTTTTTTGCAATTGTACATTCCTGAAGCGAGTGAAAAATACTTTTGAACAAAAGCGTGACCGAATGTTTGACAGGAACAGAAAAACCACTTGTTGTTGGTTTCCTGCAAGCATGCGTACGCATTGGTCTGTACAAATCGAACCTTCCAAGCAGAGAACACTTATGGGACTGCAATCGCAGTGAAAGATCGCAATCAGGACACATAATTCCAAGCCCTGTTCTTCAAATGAAGAGAAAACCCTCGTTCTTCAGCACTTGTTTTGATTGCTGATAAAGTTTGAATATGATCTCCAGAGCAAACGCCGCGGAAGAACACAGGAGCCCAATTGCAAGCGCAATGAAGGCCCCGGCTGAGTGCTTCAGCTCACCCGCACCCCGTCCGAGTTGAGACGTCGACCTGTCACATTGAGAATTGTCCTTCGCTTCGAACTGTTTGATCCACCTCTGGACAAGACCAGCTTCCACTGCTACCAATATTCTGAAACAGATGAAAAGACGCACTCTACTCGTGATTGTTGCGAAAACAAAATTTACCCTGGGCCCCCAGACTCCCTGTGTGGATCGACTGTCCACCTGCTACAGGCCGGGACAAGAACACAAAAATCCCACCACTGGTCTGGTATACGAGACGAGACCATTTTGACCTCATTGGATTGATGATTTGCGGCGTTCACACTGTTATCACTTGAAGAGGTTCAACATGGGTCTTGGGGCCAAACATCCCAACTTTTAAAAAAAAAGAAAGAAAGAAAGAAAGAAAGAAAGAAAAGAATCACTGCCTTGCAGGCAAAATTGGACGCTCACCGTCACCTGTGTTTGTACGTGTGTGTGTTTGTGTGTGTGTGTGTGTGTGTGTGTGTGTGTGTGTGTGTGTGTGTACGGATCCAGTCTTTGTGGATACATGTACGCACGAGGCTAAATTCTCAGAAGTGGAAGTGCTCTCACCGGTTGTTAAACTTTTCCAAATACGGAAACCCTTTCTGGGTTGCCATCGCGTAGTTGGACTTGAAGAATCTTTCAGGAGCAACAGCCAGGTCACAAAAACCTTCTGTCATTATCGTGTCCTTCAAAAAGCCCACGTCCGAGAGTCTGACAAATTTCTCAGTCCTTGCTCTTTGCAAAGCCTTCAGATAATTTTCCATGCCACCTGAGTATATGTTTTCTGGGTTCACATTGATGTTGTTTTCCCACAATGTTTTGTACACGCCACTTTCAGCAAGCTGGAACCACAGAAACAGCAAACAGAGATCATCGAACAAGACGAAATGTTCAAAGGGCAGCACAATGCTGAGGTTTAGCTTCACCTGACCAGTGTTTCCTTTTTGTGGATTTCAAGACACCTCAGCAGAGAATGATCAGAAACATCTCAAAGGACGCCAGCCAGAGCCTCAGCTCTTTTGCAAATTGTTGGCGCCGCACGTACGTTAAAGAGGTTGTGACTTGAGGTTCCGCCGGCCAGTCCAACCTGGTAGTCAGGCCTTGCTGCCAGATCTTTCAGACTATTGAGGGGAAGTACAGTTTTTTTCAAGGTCATGAAAGCTGTCAGGTTCCCAGTGAAAGTTGCCACAACAGTGATTGTGAGGATCCAGTAACAGGACATAAAAAGCCTGGAGGCCGGTTTGTGGATGATGTCTGGACGACCTGAAACCAAGACAGCAAAAAACTTTGGCTGATTTGGAAAATTGCATTTCTTCACGCGTTTGAGCATTTCGGTGTGGTGAATCGATAACCCATTTGCTGTTGACTGTTTCTCATTCCATGTCAACTTCACCTTGGTTGATCATCGGAGCATAGGTATACAACAGAGGAATACTTTTTTCAGGTTTCTTGTTGAGGCTTCCAGACACAATGTCTGATGCCAAATCCGAAAATCTGATGACAAGAGCTGCCACGACAACACTGATGGCAACAGACCACCAAAGCAGAGCCTGCAATTGAAGGTCACGCGTCAGCAAATTTTGGGAACATGAGTATCAGAGAAGAAGAAACCCATTGCAAGAGACATTGTGCGTGGCCCTTGTGGACCTACGCAAAAGCGGAATCCTAATTTCAACACAGCTCACACTGAATGGTTTTAGATAGAGAAGAAACGTCTGTTCTGCTGGAATCTTCACCGCAAAGGAGACGGCTTCCTCGTGGAACGGCTCCAAAAACTGAACCACCCGCGAGCGCACTTCCGTCACCGTCAGCGCCGCGACAGCCAGGTCCACGTCCTGCAACACGATTCAAGCCACGTGGCAGCGCTCCGCGCAGATCCTGCGTCGGGTCCTTGTTCAGAGACTCACCTTCCTGATCACTTGGCCAATGAGTCCTGTCCAGGTTCCATTCTCCGTCACTGCGCCCCACTGCCCGTCTGGAGGCTCCACAACAGTGAAACTGCAACGCCAAAGAGCGAGACATCTTGTCATCAGCCACCGAAGGAAACTTATCCTTTTTTGGATCTGTGGAATGCGCCCCTTCACGCACTCTGGGGTTTTGAAGGTGACACTATACTCACTCAAAATTGAGGAATTCAGCGAGGGCAGACATGAGCTCAAAGAGAACTCCGCTGTGGCTGAGAGTTCCGTTGCCCGTGTCGGTTTTGATCCACCAAGGCGCGTACTGATTGAACAAAAACCAAAAAGGGTCAATCAACCAGAGGGTGTCTCAAACACCTTCAACCGAGCCCTCAGCTGAACTGCAACTCTCCACGCGTGTGACTTCAATCGAAATGGCTACGCACGCTTGGTCCCCTGGCCTCCAATGATCGGACAATGTTCTCACTTTCTTGATACGAGAAACTTGTCAAAGAAATCACAAAACGTTTCCCAAGATGATCTGATGATCAAATGATGCTTGGCTTGTGCTCGTAAGCTCAGTGTTCGGCTTCAGATCACTCTGTTGTTCTTGACACACAAACATGATCAGCCGGCAAAGAAACGAAGTGTGCACAACACAAGCAACGCAGAATGAAGCATGAAGTTTAGATCTACGTGTGCGTGAACCGCGTCGGACTGGAGCTGGATTTTGTGAGAGTCTCACCTCCATCGTGGTGATCACAAACTGCCTCCTGTGTTGGAACGGACTCGTCGGCCTCGCGCTCTGACCTGTAGGTTCCAAAGACACAACCAACCTGGTGGAGAACTGACGTCTGCATAAACTGAATGCAAAAACGAACACAACGAGACGTTTTGTTCTCGACAATTTTGTTTTATCTTTCAAAACGAGATGTACTCCTGTCTGCAGGCAGAACAGCGATGTTGATCATGGTGTGTTGAGGTGTCCATGTTCCTGCTTTGTAAACTGGGAGCTCACAACTGAACTTGGCTTGAGGAAGAGACTGAAAATGACAAAAGGGCAAATTTGTTTTCGCTCGTTTGTGTTGCCCTGGCTGATTAGGAATCTTTTCAATTTGCTCTTGGGGATCAAACAAATCTCCAGGTACGAAGTGGTGTCAAAGAATACTGGGACTCAACATCGCGACAGCGCGCAAACATTTCGCTCAGGACAGTAATCATGCACAGTCTCAGAATTCTTTGGTACCAACCTCGTAACACTCACTTCTTGATTATGTCGTGACGTTTGCACTACAAAAGGACTGCTGTGCTTTCTGTTGCTTCGACATTCGCCACACAGAGAGGACTACAATGTTCTCCAGAACCTGCATGGTTCGTTTGTTCGCAAATTGCTTTTGACACAGCAACATAAATCTACCTTTGGGAGCCCGCCGACGAAAATTGATGGACAAGATTGTGCAAAGTTCACATTCGAAACAGCAGACAAGTCTGTGCTGTGTGTCACTTTGAATCCACAGTTCGCTGCAAAGCCAGACACTTTGTCCTGCCCTGAAAAAGTACAATTTACACGGGAGTTGTATTTGCAGTTCCCTGTGCTGAAGGCAAACAGTTTCAAAAGTGTGGAATTTCCAGTGCGACATCTGCAAGATAAAACAGATGTATTTGTCCATTCTTTGTCTGTCTGGTGTTGGCACTCTTACTCAGATTTTATACTTTTCAGATGTCTTACTTCGTTGTACAAGTCAACCGTCCTCCTTGAACGCAAAGAACAAACTTGTGTTGGGTGCTCATTCATTCTACAACACAGATTTGTGCAGTGTTCGTGACGCTCTCTGGAGGGACGACTTACCTGCACTTCCAATCGAGCTGTTGGTGAATATCAGGAGGCAGGACGGGCTCGTCTCCTTCAGGATGTCGCACAGCAACGTTTCGTTGCATACAGATCGCCCGGTGTTCCGAGCCGAGCACACGGAGGCGAAGCAACACAGCAACCATCCAAGTCGCGGAATTCCAGCTGAAGCGATGTCCTTCATCGCGAGGAAGCAAACTCCTTTCTCGAAAGTCTGCTGTGTTTGAGATTATTTGAATGGGTCCGCACAATAAATTCGTGGCACGGGTATCCATGCAGTCCTGGACTTTTTTCCTTGTGTGCACAGTCGTTGTGAATCTGTGGACACTCGTAGCTTTGCACTGAGATCAGCGCTCGATGGATCATCAACGTTTGATTGAACAGTTTGAACAGTTTATCTGATGTTGTACTTGGTCAACGAGAAGTCAACGGAAGAAGGAGACAGACACAACAAATGACGCGGCCAAAAAGCAAAGCACCAAGAGAAAACGTCCACATCTTCAAACACACTGACGCCTGTCTTCTGTCAATCTCTCCAAAAAGAATGAATAACATTGCACAGAGGCTTCAAAAGTTGCATTGCTATTGTGGCAAATACCTGAACGAGTCGTCTTTGGGGTTGGTTGGTTCCCATTCATTTGCTTGTGCTATGCCAGCTTTGTCACCAACGAAGGGTTGCCAAGCAGAGAGAGAGAATCCAACGTTTACATGTTACTCCAACATCAATGAAGCTGTGTTTGATTGATCATTCACTGATTTTGCTGTTGTGGATTCAGCACACACATCTTTTGATGAGAACACAAAAGGCCGCGTACAACAAGGGTGTGGCGGCGGCGCGCGGATTGTCTGCTCCACAAACCGGAATCGACCCGATCATTCGAGAATACCGAACACGTCTCACGTGAAAATGTCCAGCAGATTGTTGTCAACACATCAGAAATACGTAGATATGTATCGCTTTCAGCCCCTTTTAGTCTCGATGGTTGTACGGAGTCAAGTCCACCCACTTTCCAGGTTGGAGGTGCAGACTCAGAAGCTGGAGGCCACAAAACGTGGACTCTGTCTGATTTGTTGGCATGCACACTTTTCACCCTGCAAATGCAACTCAATTTCACTTTGGAAGCGCACGAGTGTGCAGACTTTTCCCGGCGAGAACCGTGCGCAGAGGTTGCGGAATCACTACTCGTTCTAACCGCAGACAGCAGGTGGGTGCCGAACTGGCACACCTCGAACAAAAGGGCTGCAGCAGACTTGGTGGGTCAAAGGAGTTTTTGATGTTCCCAACACAACAATGGGAAATCGAAAGCAATGACCAGCATCGTGCTAGATGTGGTGGAGGGACGATTTCACATTTTGTGCAAAAGCAAACGGGACAGGTAACCGGATTGACAGTTTGAATTACCGAAAGGACACCGGGCCTAATTTTTTGAGAGATCTCAGACCCTGCTCAGAAAAGGGGCCCCTGAACCTCAAAACGTTTCCTGAATTCACAACCAAGGACACAACAAACCAACACGCTTGTTGCTGTTACATGTGAACCTGGGAGACGAAGAGGTAGGGAAATGTTCTCATGAAAGACAAAATCCTGCGGCAAAAAGAAAAACAGGCAGCATTCGCGCTGCCCCTTGGCATTGCTTGGTTGTCTTGGCTTCGTTGTTTCGTAAACTGAAGCAGAGCAAGCAGGCAAATGAAACAGTTCCGTGTTTTTAGTTCCAAAACACTTTTGATGTTGCCTCTCAAATAACGTTCCCAAGTTTACTCCGGAAGACAAGCAGCTCACTTTTGCTGAAAATGTAAATTTTCAGCGTGTGTCATGACTGTTTTGGTTGAGGCCCCTTGTCAACAGGAGCGCCAGACGGGCGCTGCTCGGAGGACCAATGAATGGTGCACCCCCCCCCCCGCGCATCACTGAGTCCCTTTCGCTTCAAGGATTTCTCCATACTCGCTGTGCCCTTTTCAGGTGATTTGAACCAAACATTGTATGATGTATGGTGGTGAAAAATCACCTGTTGGCATCAAAAGGCAAAATATGTGAATGTGAGTTTGAAAGTGTTCTATTTGTTCAATTTTAGTCATGTTTGGTTTTTTCATTCACTTTTGGGCTGTAGTTTATGCCCAAAGTGTTAAAAGAATGAATTTTTGATTTTGCAGGTTTTCATGGCCAAAAAACTAATATGGCCAATATGGTGAAATTGGGGTATGGCTGTATAAATCACTTTATAGCTCGGAAACAGTTGATTTCTGCTGAAGGATGTATATTGGGAAAATTTAGACAATTGATTGGGCTAAATTTTGGACTTGGTGATTGGTTGCTATGATAATGTTCATTGCTGGATTTTGTTGGTCAAAAGTCATAATGTGATTTTTGGTTTTTTAGATCAAAATGTGGTGTGCACTGCACAGCAAAATTGTACAAAGTATCAAAATTTTTATTCTAGCAAAGGTGGAAGGTATTGGTGGTAGACAATGCCTGAGGTATTGAAAAAAATTCCTGTCCTATGTGTGGGCACCATTGGGTCCAAGTTGAAAGTTTCAAAAAAGTGAAAAAATGGACTTTGTTCAAAGTTGTTTTTTACTTTGTTTTGGATTTTTTTTAGATATTATTGGAGTCCAGTAGAGTAAAGAGGATGTTGAGTGGAAGATGTTGGTGTTTAGTTTGTGTGAATCAGACCATCCATTGTTGAGTTTTGGCTGTCCAAGTATGATTTTTGGGATTTGGGCTCTCAGAGGCACAAAATGTGTTGTCAGCCATAAATGGTTGAAAATATTAGAAAGACATTGGGGGTAGATGATGTGCATATGATAGAATGAGGCATTTTTTCATTTTAACCTAGGCCACCATGGGGTCAAATATGAAAAATGTAAAAAATTTGATTTTTTTAGAGGGGTCAGGGTACATGTGCATGCAAATTAGTATGGTTTAAATGTTATTTCAGTTGCGAGGTTTTCTGCTGGGGCCGTGCAACTTGCAAATTTGGGTGCCTTGACTAGGATAATTTTTAGTGGCATACTTCTGTCCAAGTTCTGATGCTGAGCGTCATCGCATCATGAATTACAAAATGGGCGATGGCGGGGAACGCACATCAGCACTGGGTTGTTCCTTTCCTAGAGGAGCGGAACAGCCCAGCCTATGAACGCTGCAGGAGCATCTGCCTCGACGGAATGAATCCTCTACCAACTTGGCGAGTACGTCATGGCCACACACAGTACAGTGAGGGCCGTACATCCGAGAGAAGGGCTCTCATAGTTTGGATCAAACTC